>Ga0208507_1000034_pt1 | contig 115980 bp, 109 predicted proteins | sample CryBogCBH12Aug01_FD_184626 | JGI IMG/M metagenome (GOLD analysis project Ga0208507, IMG submission 184626) | Freshwater microbial communities from Crystal Bog, Wisconsin, USA - CBH12Aug09.1 (SPAdes) (version 2) | ecosystem: Environmental > Aquatic > Freshwater > Lake | place: Crystal Bog...
ATATGATATATATTTTAAATTATAATCTGTATGTTTAGTAGCATCATCTGTATAAATTGTATCAATTTCTTTAAATTTATTTAAATCATTTATAGCTTTTATAATATCAAATTTGTCTATTATATTAGTTATGTTTTTATTTATACAAGCATCGCGAATAATAATTGCTAATAATTTAAGTTTACAACTATCTAATTCTTTTATTTCTATATTTAAATCTGTTAGTATAGTTTGTATATCAAAAGTTGGTGTATTATCATATAAATTTATTAAATTGTAAATTTTTTTTAAAAAAATTTCACATAATAAATTTTTTTTAATTATATCAATATCTTTATAATTAAAATTAATATCAGCATCAATTATATGTAATATATCTGATTTATCAAATTTATCAAATTTATCAAATTTATCAAATGATTTTGTTATTAATTTGTTTTTAACAATAGTTATTATTAAATTAAATATATTTTTTATAGCATTATATAATTCCGCGAAATCCGCTAAATCAGGTGTTAAATTACTTATATAGACATAAATATTAGTTAATGATGTATATATATTTTTATTAACATTATACATATCAATTTTTAATTTGTAGATTTTATCAATTATATCTTCATACTTAATATTTTTTAATTTGATATTAGTTATGATATAAGGGTCTATATAAGTAATAAAAATATATTTACCTAGGTGATATAAATGTTCTATATATTTTTTGAATAAATCGAAAGTTATAGACCCATTAAAAATATAGACATATATTGATTTATTTGCCATGTCTATACTTTTATTTATTTTATATAAATCTATAACATCTCTTACACTTATTTTATTAGATTGTTCTGTCATATATTAACTAACTACTTTAATATATTTTTTATTTTTTTTATTTTATTTTATTTCTAGTTTTTTAATTGTTTCAATTATTGTAGATTAGCATAAGAAGATCTATAGTAATTTAATTATAATTTTTCAAAAATCTTTTGATTTATTTTACCAATAATATAATCCTGTTATATTTTGCGTGTAATTATTATTTTTTATAATATTGTCAAATGTTCCTATTTTAGTTATCTTATTTGTAGCAATATCATCAAATTTATACCAAATACCATTACAATCATATAAACACGTATAATGCCCGCCTCTACCTGAACCGTCATGAATAATAATAGAATTTAAATAAATATTTTTCTTATTTTCTTTTAATTTTAACTTAAGAGCTGGTATTATTTTACTATTTATTTTTTTTGCCTTATCATCTGTATAATCTTCGGCATAATCAACATATGTGCGATTAAAATACATAAATAACATTTCACCTTTTAAATATTCAGTTTTATGTTTGTATTTTTTACCATCTGCTGTAAATATATCATAATAATGATTTTTAATAGTTATTGTATCATTATTTAATAATAAATCATTTGCAATAAAATCAATAAATAGTCTATTTTCAATTCTATCAGTACTAGTTGTAATTTTAATTTTTAATGAATTATTAATATTAAAAATTTTATTAAAAATGTTTAATACGACATTATAATCGGTTTGTGTACCATTCCATTCTATGATTTCATTATTAGTAATAACATATTTATTATATAAATCATTATACGATTTAAACAATTTACGTAATTCAGAACATTTTTCTACTTTTTTATTAGAAGTATTTGATGATATGACATTATATAACCTATTTAATTCTACTTGAATTTGTTTACCATATTCATATAATGAATTAGGAGCGCTCGAATATTTAATAACTGGAGCATTTAATAAATATTGTTCAATATATTTATTTTTTTTATTAAATAATGCAAAAAGTAGTGTATCTAAATAACAACTATTATTATGATAATCTAATACATTAATAGGACAATATCGGTTATATATTTCTTTTAATTCATTTATACTATAACTTTGCAAATTAACATAATGAGGATATAATTCTTTAATCTTATTTATATATTGTTGTTTTGTTATTATTCCACTTGCATTAGCTTTTGGTTTCGCATTAGCATTAGCATTCATATGTATTTTGATATCATTTCTAATTCGTTTATTTTCCTCGCGTAATTTAATTATTTTATTACTTATTATTTTAATTTCTTCACGATTTTTGGGATCTTCGATTTTCTTTTTTAATTTAAGTTCTAATAATTTTTTAATTTCATTTAAATTTGTTTTAATAACTCCTCTAAATTGTTTTAGATTATTAGTTTTTTTATCTAATGATTTATTCTCATCTAATGATTTATATTTTGAACTCATTTTTACATATACTAATGTGCGTTTTCCTTTATTGAATGAGAAGCACTGGATTTTTTCTTGTGGTGATTTATTTAATTCTTTAATATTACATCCTAATGGATTTATACAGAATTTAGCATCTTTATGAACGTCCCAATCATATTTCATTAATTCACATGGTAATGTACCAGCTATAAAGGACATATCATTTTTAGCAGGATCAATTGTAGCACGCATCCAACCATTATAAACATATTTCTTATTTTTACAAGTTATACCAGTAATTGCATGACCATTAGCATTATCTTTATTATAATTAGCTAATATACACGAATCTAATATATATTTATCACCATTAAATATAATTATATCATCGAATGTATCAAGTCCGCTATACTTAATATTTAATGCACCTAATGTATGTTTATCGCCATAAGCTTTAATAGACTCTGTTATAAAATTATCAATAAATGTATGATCTTTTTGATTTCCTAAATTATCCCACATATTTACAAATAAATATTCTGGATTTTTTTTGGCATATTTTATTTCATTTACTTTATCTAATAAAATACTAAGTTTAAATAAATATTTCATTTTATTTTGTATTGATTTTATATATATATTTTCACTTATGCCACAATAAAATTTACCATTATAATATTCGAATGAATGAGATTTCATACCTATTTTTTTTATAAATATTGGTAAAAACATATTATGAGACCAGCCATTTTTAACAACATCATCCAATTCTTTTTTATTTTTAATTAAATAACTTAAAATTTTTTCTGGACGCATTATATCAAAATACTCTTTAGCTTTTTCAGGTGATATATAATTCTTATATAAAATTTCATAAAATATTTTAAAATAGGGCGATTTTCTTGTTTTAAATTTATTTAGATGTAATAATAATTTCCGTGATGTTTGACTATATAAAATACTCATCAATATTGCATTAAACCAGCAAGTACCAAGAAATTGAGGTATTGTAACAACATTATTACAAAAATCTTTAGAATTCATTTATATTTAAAGGATATTTTTTATAAATTTTAATGAAGTAGTTCCATTTATTAATAATTTATGATGAAAATCTTTAATTGTTCCTTTCTTATTTTTAATAAAGTTATCTCTCATTTTTATAATCTCATATTTACCTATTACATAACATAGAGATTGTGCTGGTATATCTATATATCTATTTAATTCTGTTTTATTGTCTTCAATACGATTTGGCATATATTTATTCATATAATTGAATGCTTTATCATATGTCCAACCATAATAATTAATTCCTGTATCGACTACTAAACGCATTTTTCGCAATAATGAATATTCATTATTATCATCATCATAATTTTCACAATATATTTCCATATAATGTGCGAAACCTTCTAATAATGTTATATTATTATATCCATGAATTTTATATATTGGTAATTTATGATATTTCATAAATAAATAATGATATTGATGAAAACATTCATGCATTAATAATGAATATAATGTATTTTTATTACACTCCTTATAAAAACGAAGATTTATGAAAACTGCATTTTCAATATCATTATAATATGCTAATGATCTATTATGTTCCAATTCTTCTGGTACTTTCTTTATTATGAATGGATGTGGTGGTTTATAATAAAAATATTTATCTATGATTACTTCATATATATATAAGGAATATTTTAAACAGTCTTTAAAGAATTCTTCACGGGATGAATAGAAATGAGCGACGGCATTCATAGGTTTTTTAATTAATTTTAAACCTAAATTATGAACTTGCTTTGGCGATTTATAAAATCCTAAATTATTTAAAATTAATATTTTATATATGTTTTTACCATTAGGCAAATGACATAATCCAATCGTTTTTCTGCATTTATTTAAATAATGATGTTTGATATAATCATATAATTCACTATAATCTTTGTATTTTTCAATCTGTTTTAGAAAATTCTTACAAATTAAACGCGGTACTGTTATTTTTAATTTCAAACTTTCTTTTAATCTCGCGATCAGAGTTTTTATATATAATTTAAAATCTTTTTTTCGACTGAGTTCATATGATTTATTTGGTGGATATATTATTTTATTATCATATTCAAATGATATTATATGATTTTCATAAGAAGTTAATAAATTATATAAATAAATTTTATATTTAATATGATATTTAATATAATCTATATGTAATTTTAATTCGCTATCATTTTTATTTTTATATTTTTTATAAATATGATATAATTGTTTTAAATAAGAATCACTTAAATAATTAGTATAATGTGATAATGTTGATTTATTTTTTATACCAATAATAAAACCATAAGTAGGATCTATTTTAACAATATCATCAAAATAATTTTTAAAATCTGACATAATTCTATTTATTAATTATTTATTAATAATAGATAATGAGAATAACAATTTCAATAATTGTAATAGCAATATTAATTATATTTTTAATTATTTTATTACATTCTTCATATGCAACAACTGAATCTTTTATTAGTGCTAATGATATTGATGAAATTAAAAATTATAAGGGTAAAGTATCTGATACATATGATACAATAGAAAATCCAATATCAGATAGTCTAATACCTAATAATCCTAAAATGAAAGTAGAATTGAGTGAATATGAAGTTATTGAATTATTTAAATCTATATTAGAACGACCACCATCAATACAAGAAATGAAAAAATATTCATACTTCACATCAACAAATCTTAAAGAATATTTATATAATTCGCCAGAATATGATAAATTAATAAAAACTCAAGATAATCATGTTAATAATGGTATAGAGGGTGCAATTGCTAGAAAAAATTTATTAAATCGTATTATAACTATTTATTCAGCCATTTATAAAAATGAATTATCAACTAAAATGATGTTACCATTAAGAGATTGCTTTATTTATTTACAATTAAATGATTATTTATTCACAGCTATGTTAGAATCTTATAATTATAAGAAATTCGAAACAGATGTATTAACAACTTATGTATTAACTAAAAAAATATTATTAGAATTATTTAATAAACATTTTAATGCATTAGAATTAAAATTAATAGCTCAAGAAAAAATAAATAAAGAAAATATAGCATCTATTACTATAGATACTGATATTGAACATATTAAAGGTGAATTATTAAAAGTATCTAATATAGCAGGTACTACTAATGTAAGTGAATATATCAAAAATACATTTCCAAATGTTTTTAATAAATTGATTGATAAAACAACATTACCAGTAGAGGCACCTACACCACCGCAAATTACAGTTACAAAAGAAAAATATGAGAATAAAGATGATAAAATAAAAAATTCACCAAATAAAAAAGAAGTTTATGTCAGAATTTATGATCCTATCAAACATAATAGAACTTATAGTAATGACAATAAAGAACGAGTGCCTATTTGCACTAGTTTAGGACAAAAACAATTAGTTCAACCAGTATTCACGGAGTCTAAAATGTTATTTAATGGGACTGATCTAGATACTGCATTCGAAGATACACAAGTAGGCAGTATAATGCCAAAATTTGAATATAGAGAATATAATGAAGTTAAAGTTAATTAATTATTACAGATATATCGCATAATTACATTCATCGTATATAATTCCTGTGTTAATAATTTAAATGCATATGGAATTCTAATTTGAACTATATTTGTTGCATTTTTGCAATGGTTGCATTTATAGATATTCTTATCTGGATTAACATTCGCAATCATTCCGCATTCTTTACATATGAATACTCTATAATTATCAGCACAATCTAACATTTTTTCTTTTAAGAATGATGCAGTTCCATGACCGATAAAGCAATCACGCTCCATTTCTCCTAATCGCAATCCACCACCACGAGCTCTACCTTCTGAACACTGGCGAGTAAGCATTACAATTGGACCATTACTACCACGAGAATGTATTTTATCAGCTACCATATGTTTCAATCGTTGATAATATGTTGGTCCGATAAATATTTCAGTCTTAATTTGTTCACCTGTTCTACCATTATACATAATCTCATTTCCATATTTCTCTAATCCGGTTTGTTCTAATAATTCTGCTATATTATCTACTTTACAATCTGTAAATGGCGTTGCATCTCCTTCAGCTCCTAAATGACAACTTACTTTACCCATAATACATTCCATTAATTGAGCCATAGTCATTCGCGATGGGATTGCATGAGGATTAATAATAATATCAGGAACTATGCCATCTTTTGTGAAAGGCATATCTTGATGTTCATATATCATTCCAATACTTCCTTTTTGCGCTGAACGCGATGCTACTTTATCACCAACTTCAGGTTTTCTATTTTTTCTAATTCTAATTTTACAGAACTTATAACCATCACTATTAGTTCCAATATAATTATAATCAATATATCCATCGTCATTTGCTTTCATAGCAGTTGAATTATCCTGATAAGTATTTTTACCCCCGATTTTACGAGGCATAACTTTACCAACTAACATATCATTACCATCGACATAAGTATTTTTAGGAACGAATCCTGATTCATCTAATTTATCATATGAAAATGATGGTTTAATTGTTGTAATATTAGTAGGATTTGTGAATATCTCTTCTTCGCCTGAACTATGATTTTTAGCACACTGGTCTCTAAATGCTTTATAATATGTGCTGGTAAATAATCCTCTATCTAATGCCGATTTATTAATCATAACACTATCTTCTTGATTAAATCCTGAATGTGTCATAATTGCGACAATTGCATTTACTCCAGATGGTAATTCATTACTATTCGTATATTTTGATAATTTAGTAGATACGATTGGTTTTTGTGGATAATTAATAATATGTCCCATAGTATCAATTCTATTTGTGAAATTACTAGCGAATATACCTAATGCCTGTTTTCCCATAGCACAATTACTAACCGCGAAACAATCGCCACCGATGAAACTGTGATAATCGCTTTTGATTGTTAAATCAGATATACGCTTATTTTGAGATACTATTTTAGTATAATAGGGAATAAATATTAAATTTCCTTGGATTTTAATTAATTCTTTAAATTCGTCTAATGTATAATTTTCTAAATTTTTCTTATATTTATAATTGAGAAATAAATCATATTCATTTAATATCGCATACGTATTTAATAATTCATAATTATATCTAATTCCAATTTTTCTGTAATATTGAGGTATTTCTTTTACATCTCCAAATTCATTAATCATTAAATTATTAAACGTTTCATTCATTTCATTTACATCTCTGCTCATATAAGCTGCTAGAAATTCTCGTTTAATTAATTTACTGGATTTAAATAACCAATCATTAATATTTTTAATAACAGTTTCTATAAATGTGATAAATATATTATTATATAATCCATCAATAAATCCAATCATAATAACATCATTATTATAATCATCTTTATCAATATCACTATTGAATATTAAATTATTTCTCATATAATAACCAGCTAAGCGGCTTATAACAGGCATATAATAATGATTATTGGTTAATGTAGTTATTGTTTTATCAAATTCATTTAATAATGTAATATGTAATTGATTATCATTTATAATAATATCTACTGTTTCAATATTTTCATTTGACGTATATTCGGGCATCATATGAATTCCTAGTTTAGTATTTTTATTGAAATTTTTAACTTCGACCCATCCAGATAATGTTATAAATTTATGATCATGTGTTGCTGTAATAACACGACCGCTCAATATTTCAATAGTATATACAATTTTATTAGTGTATCTATTATAATGATTAACGACAATTGATTTACTAGTTGTTTTTGTAATGGGATCGAAACAAATAACTTCATCATTAATTTTAATATCTTTGATTAATTTATAAGTTCCATTACTCAACAATACTTTTTCTTCTTCATTTAAACACTGATAACAATTACGAGGCGATTGATTATGATCGCTAAATGGAATATTTACACCTAAAATACCGTTCATCAAACTTGCATGAATTTCACAATTAGTATAACGAGGTGGCATAGCATTACCTTTAATACCTTTAGTTAATTCTAAATAATTGATTGCAATAAGTGTATGATTTAATTCATTACTATCTAAATATTCAATAAAACCTTCTTCGTCATCTGCATTATTAGGACAGATGAAATCTTCGAATTTTTTATTGACGATAAATTCATTCCAAGTTAATTTCTTTTCTCTCAAAATTCTATTTAATCTCAATTCGCATTTATTAGTTTTTTCATCAAAATCAACAATTAATAATGGTCGATACATTCTACCAGCTTCAGTACTGATACAGATACATCTCTTTAAAATATTCCAATATACAGATGTCATAGGATAAATAATTCCACATCTCTTATAATGTTTTAATTTCGTGTATAATTCATTAGGATTTGTATGATATCCAATAATATCTCCATTAATTTGAACGAATACATTATTAGAATTTCCCAATCCTTTAAAATAATTTGTAATTTTATCTCTTGCATTCTTAATTACATCAGTTTCAACAAACCATTTATCACTATTATCAATAATATAAGAATAACTATCATCATAAATATTAGTTCCCAATTCTACTAATAATTGTCTAATATGAGTGCTGCTCATCGAAATTGAAATAATTGTACTTAATGCAAGATTTTTAACTAATCCAACAGAAGCACCTTCTGGAGTTTCAGCAGGACAGATTAAATTAAATTGTGAATTGTCTAATTTGCGAGGTTGAACTAATTTTCCATTTTTTTCCATAGCCGTGCTAATTCTTCGCAAATGAGATAATGTACTAGCATATGACATACGATTTAATACCTGTGATACACCTTGGCGAATATTTTGAAAACTTCCAATACTTTTAATTCCCCAATTTCCAGTAGAAAGTGAATATTTTAACCAAGAATCTAATAATGATTGTTTAAAATATCTATGAATATTATGATCATTAATAATATCTGTTGTTGTATTATTATAATTTGCTCTCCATAAGTTCAATTCACGTTCAATTAAACCCTTAATTTCTTTGCTCATCTTTCCATAACACTGTCTAAATAGGTTACTTAATAAGATTCCTGGACTGTCAATACGTTTATTCATATATGAATCGCGATTATCATAATTATCATATCCTAAATAAATTCTTAACATTTTACGAATCATATATCCCAAATATAATGCTTTACGTCTATAATTCTTACCAACATGAGGCAAGAAATCATTAATAATATTATCTCTTAATATTTTTACAGCATTACCTGTAGTTTTATTAACACCTGTCATAATTTTAATCATAACTTCTTCTGCTTGTTCTTGTGTATGAATATCAGAAGCATCATCACAACATGCCATTAATTGACAAATGATTCTTTGATTATCTTTATTATCTAAATCATAAACAATATGTTGAATAATCTCACTATCTGATATAATACCTAATGCTCTAAACATAATAAATACTGGAATTTCACTACGAATAAATGATGTATTTAATCGAATACTTCTTCCCATATGATTTAATTTACCACTCATATTTAAACTGGTGGTTTTAGGTGGTAAATAGATAGTATCACTCATAGATCTAATTTCTGCATAAAGTCCATCACTATTATTATTAGGAGCAAATACTAAAGTATCATTTTCATTAATTCTATCTTGCATAATTAATACTTTTTCATTACCATTAACGATGAAATATCCACCATAATCATATCTGCATTCATTATTGTCGCTGTCACCAATTGCAGGTACTTGATATAAGATACATGCATTTGAACGAACCATAATAGGAATTTTACCAATATATACATTATTAACGCATTTATCAATTTTAACAACTACATTATCATCGTTTAAATATTCGATTACAATATGAACATTTACATATAGCGAACTTGAATAAGTTAAATTATTCATTCTTGCGATATAAGGAGTCATAACTGTCTGTGTACCATCTGGTAATTGATAAATGGGTTTAGTTAAAGATGGATTTAATACATTAATATTAATTTTCTGTATTTTATTATCTACTTCAGTTTGTTTAGTAGTAATTTTAATTGGATTAAATCCTGATATAATCTGTGGTAATGTAGTATTAATGAATTTGTTGTAACTATCAATTTGATGTTTTACTAATGGACTAATTGAATCAACGGATTTATTATCAACAAAGTATTTATCTAATATATCCCAACAATATGATTCAGGTAGTTCCATAATAAATAATATATGTATGTCAATTATATAAAAATATTCATTTTTTTTTATATATATATATATTATAATATGAACAAAACAACATTATTAACTAATATATATAATGAAGAATATTTATTACCATTTTGGTTAAATCATCATAAAAATATGTTTGATGATATTATAATAATTGATTATAATAGTACTGATAAATCAATTGAAATATGTAAAAATATTTGTCCTAATTGTAAAATTATAACTACTCGAAATCAATATTTTAAAGCTATTGATATCGATACAGAATTTATGGATATTGAAAATAATATAGATGGAATTAAAATAGTATTAAATACAACTGAATTTTTAATATCTGAAATTTCAATAAAAAATTTATTTTTGAATAATGATGAAATATCATATGGTGTAAAAATGATAACACCATATTCTAAAAATACTTATAATATTAATAATAATAATGAATTGTTTTCAAATATGTTAAATACTGATGTTAAATATCATAATGATAAATGGACTAGACAATTGCATAATTTTAAAAATGGTAATTATACAATAGGTAGACATTCAACACTAAATCATTCAATTTCACGAGATGATATTCATATTATATGGTTTGGATTTTATCCATTAAATGAGCAATTATTAAAAAGAAAATTACAAATAAAAGAAAACATACCTGAATCTGATAAAATACAAGGTTTAGGGTATCATCATTTATATAGTAAAGAAAAAATGTTAGAAATTATTGATGAAAAAGTTAAATCTGGTAATTATATTAAAGATTTAAATTTAAATTTATATAAATATATATATAATAAAAAATATATGAATACATATATTGTAACGGGTGGTTGTGGATTTATTGGTTCACATTTAGTAGATAAATTAATTTCATTAGGTCATAACGTAATTATAATTGATAATTTATTTACAAATAACAATATGAATGATAAGTGTATATTTGAGAATGTTGATATTGTAAATTATAATTTATTAGAAAGTGTTTTTTCTAAATATGATAAAATAGATGGTGTATTTCATTTAGCAGCAATTGCAAGAACTTGTTGGTGTATAGAAGATCCTATCCTATGTTATAATACTAATGTAATGGGAACACTAAATATTTTAGAAATTTGTAGAAAAAGAAATATTAAACGCGTTGTTTTATCATCTTCTTGTATTGTATACGCTTATCATACACCTTATAGAACTGCAAAAGAAGCATTAGAAGGATTGGGAACAACTTATAATAAAATGTATAATATGTCTGTTATTTCATTAAGATATTCGAATGTGTATGGGAAAAGGCAAAGTGAAACTGGACCATTTCCTAATGTTTTTGCAGCATTAAGAAAATCAAAAAAAGAAACAGGAAAACTTGTTATTACGGGCGATGGCGAACAAACTAGAAATTTTACACATGTTAGTGATATAGTTAATGGTAATATTCTAGCTATGAATAGTGATTATTGTGGTGTAGTTGATTTGTGTACTGGCAAAAGTATATCTTTAAATTATGTTGCTAAATATTTTGATTGTCCAATAGAATATATTGAAGATAGACCAGGAGATGTTAAACACATAATACAATCACCCGATGAAGCATTCAATATTTTAGGTTGGAAAGCATTAGTTGAATTGGAAGATGGTATTAAAGATGTATTATGTTAAACTTTACGAGGTTTACGAGTTTTTGGTGCTGGTTTTTTGAATAGTTTATTAACATCTTTTTGAAATATTTTAACATTTTTTAATGTTATTTCTAAATCTGTTTTTCTATCTGCATCAACTATTGTTTCTTTTTTATATTCTATTTGTTTTATTAAATGACTTATACTTTCTAAATATAAATCTATTTTTTTAGTTTTACCTTCATTATGTGCTAATATCATCCAACCTAATTTCTTAAATAAATTACACATCCAATATTGTAATCCTTCATACGTTACATCATGATGTTCTAATGTCGGCATTATATCTAATATTAATATCATAAAAAAATATTTATTGGTATTTTACCAAAATAAACATTTTTAAATAATTGCTCTCCACTAATAAAAATATTAAAATATAAATTAACGTTCATATAATGGAATTGATGGATTTAATAGATTAATATATTTAAAATTAGAAATTAATTTTGGAATTATATTATTATATTTTAGTAGTGTATTATATAATTCGAATGTTTTATTTCTAGTATTCATAACATTTAATTATTTAATTTAAATTTTATATAAAATTATAATTTGATATTAATTATAATATGTGTGGTATTTGGGCATATATTTCCAAAAACAAAAAAGATTATTATGAATATTTTAAAAAAATATCAAATAGAGGTCCGGATGCATCTGTTTATATGAATTATTTAGAAGCAACTATTGGTTTTCATCGATTGGCAATTATTGATAAAAGTTTAGCAGGTATGCAACCATTCGTTGAAGATAATATAATTTTAATTTGTAATGGTGAAATTTATAATTATAATGAATTAAATGATAAATATGGGTTTATTACTGCTAATGATTGTTTAACTTTATTAAAATTATATAAAAAATTAGAATTTGATGAATTTATTAATGTTATTTCTAATGAAATTATTGGTGAATTTGCATTTGTAATTATGGAATATTCAAATAATACAATTACTAAAGTAATTAGCGGAAGAGATACGTTTGGTGTTAGACCATTATATTATTCAAATGAAAATAATGAACTAATTTTTTCATCAGAGCTTAAAGGTATTCCTGGTGATTTTAGAGATGTTAAAGAATTTCCATGTGGTTCTATTATGGTTTTTGATATTTTAAATAATAAAAATGAGTCATTCGATATTACTAATGATATTTATAATACAATTACTAATTATGAATATGATTTACATAAAATTAAAGAAACTTTAATTGAAGCTGTTAAAATTCGTTTGATGGCTGATAACCCAGATGAAATTGGCTTTTATTTATCTGGAGGTCTGGATTCTAGTATTTTATGTTCGATTGCATCTAAATTAGTATATCCTAAACAAATTAGAACATTCTCTATTGGATTTAAAGGCTCTACCGATTTGCCATATGCTAAAAAAGTAGCCATATTTATAAATTCAATCCATAAAGAATTTATAATTACAGAAGAAGACGCATTAAAAGTTATCGATGACGTCATTTATTCAACATGTACATATGATATAACAACGATTAGAGCCAGTTGTTGTCAATATCTATTAAGTAAATATATTAAAGAATTTACTAATATTAAGATTATTATTAATGGCGATGGTTCAGATGAAGTTTTAGGTGGATATATATTTAATTATTATGCACCGTCACCAGAAGCATTTCATAATTCTTGTTTAAAATATACAAAGGAAATTCATATGTATGATGGGAGACGTTTAGACAGATCTCTTGGACGCTGGGGATTAGAAGCACGTGTTCCATTTCTAGATGTTAATTTTGTTAAAACAATTTGGTCATTACCAGCATTAATTAGAATGCCTAGTTATTGCAACTGTGAAAAATTTTTATTGCGACAAGTATTTAATGATGAAAAATATTTACCTAATGATTGTTTATTTAGAAAAAAAGAAGCATTCAGCGATGGTATTTCTAGCAAAGAAAATTCATGGTTTTCTGTTATTACAGACAAAATGAATGAATTAGTTAAAGATGATGAGATTGGTGATAATCCATCAAAAGAAGCTTATTATTATAAAAATAAATTCATTCATTATTTTGGAATAGATAGAATTAGTATTCTTCCTCATTATTGGCAGCCAGATTTCATAACTTCAAATGTATATATCGATCCATCAGCGAGAGTATTGAAAATTTATTAAAAAATGATTATTTTATTTTTATTATTTTTCATATAAAATGGAAATTGTCAATATTAATATTAATTCTCTGGTTGTTTCAAATATTAATGCTAGAAAAACACAAATTAATGAAATTACAGAATTGGCGAATAGTATTACTGAATATGGATTAATTAATCCTATTTCAGTAAAAATGATGGAAAATAATAATACTTATGAAATTGTTGCTGGTCAACGACGATATTTAGCTATGAAAGAATTAAATAAAGAAACTATCCCATGTAATGTATTAAATATTGATAATGAAAAAGCAAAAGAATTAAGTTTAATTGAGAATATTCATAAAAATTCTTTATCAAATTGTGATAAAGTTGTTGCATTCTCTAAAATGGCTGATAATGAAACTTTGAAATCTAATATTAAAATTTCAAAATCAGTTATTAAAAAATATTTAAAAATTAAGGATTTGCCATTAACTATTCTCAAAAAATTAGATATGAAAGGTAAAGACAAGATTTCAATTGATTTAGCGGTCGAATTAGCTTCCTTAAATCCAAATATTGATTTATTAAATGTTATTGAAAAGATTTCACATTTGAAGAATAAAAATAAGATTAGTGTTATTAAAGAATTTAAAGAAGCTAATTCAATTGATATTGAAGAAATAGATGATATTATTGATAATATCGAACATGAAAAAGATGATAAATTAAAATATAAAATCCCATTTATTTATGATAGCACAACTCAAAAAAATATTAAAATTCCAGAGAATATGTATGCCGAATTCGTTAATCAAATTAAGGAAAAAATAACAGATGAAGAGATTACTTATTTATAAACAATTTTCTTATTAGCATTATTTATTTTTTTCATATAAATGTTTTTTTACTAATTTATAACATTTATTTATTTCGCATTTGTGTAATGAAAAATTTTCGACTGAATTTAAATATTCTTCATCAATTTTATTAAGTTTTTTAATTAATTCTTTTTTAGTAATTTTTCTGTGTTATTAAACCATTTTTGTTCTTAATGCTTTGCGTGCTTTATATTCTTTTTTTACAATTAGTTAATGATAATAAATTTTCAATCATTTTATTTACTATTATTATAAAACTATAATATTTTTAATAGATAGATAAATATGTCATTAGTTAAATCATATAGTATTGTTGAGTAATAAAAATATTGAAAAAGGAAGCACCTATTTTTTCATAGTAATTATAGATTAGGAACAACTAAAATCAGAAAGAAATAGATATGAATCATTATGTTTTTCTGATAATTTAGATAATACAATTTATGTATTTTTTATATTTAAGAAGTTATTAATTATTTATAATTAACAAATGCAAGGTTTACTTGATACAAAAAAAGAATATATTGATATTATATTAGATAAATTTACAGTTCCTATATGTACTTATATTTATGATATATATAAAGGATGTAAAAATATTCAAGAATTTCAAAATAAAATGGCAAATATTAAAAATTGGAATAATAATATTATAAATGAATCGTATATTAATATTACTACATCTAGTAAATGTAAATTATTACCAAAAATATTACGAGAAGTAATAGTTATTAATGTAATGTTAAAAACAAATAAAATAAATGCAAAAAAAATAAAAACAATTAATGTTGAAGATTTTATTCATAAATGTTTAATAAATACTGGATTATATTGTTGGAAAAATGCATATTTATTTTCTCATAAAAACTTAAAACCCTGTGAAAAACAATATCATTTAAATATTGTTGAAAAAAATATTAAAAAAATTATTAAATTAACTATTAGAGATTGTACACCATATGAACTATTCTTAAATGATGAAGAAACCGAAACCGAAGAAGAAAGTGATGAGGAAGAAGTCGAAGAAGAAGAAAGTGATGAGGAAGAAGTCGAAGAGGAAGAGGATGGTGAAGTCGAAGAAGAAGTTAAACAAATAATTGTTAATACTGATGATATGAAAATAGTAGAGTATGAATCATCAAGTGATATTGATGTTAGTGAAAAGTCTATAACTATCGACGTTGCTGATAATGATAATGATAATAAAATTATAAATGAAGAAGAAGTTAAGAACGAAATAATTGAGGAAAAACTCAATAAAAATTCTATATTGGCAAAAACTATAATTGATAGTAGTAGTTCAAATGAAGAAGATGAAGATGCAGAAACTGAAACAGTTGATGAAAAACAAATAAAAAAACAGGCATTATTTCAAGAATCAAGTTCAGAGGATGATGAAACTAATTATTCTAGTGATATTAGAACTATTAAAATAAAAACAAATAAAAACAGATATTATAGTTAAAATCTTGTTATTTTTTTTGTATTATAATATACACATATTTTAATCAAACATCGCGATATTAATGTTTTTGTAAATAATGTATTTGTTTTATCATATAGATTAATATTTATACGTGAAAATTGAGGTTCAATTGGATTTATCATATATGCTCCTTCATTTTCATTAAAATTATTAAACATAGTAGTATAATCACTAGCTATAGCTGCTGGATAAATTTTATTAGTATCTATTATAATTGAATCATAATAAGAAACGTAATTAATACCATTTGCAGTATTAATAGCACCAGTAGTTCTATTATAATTATTTAAATCAATATAAATAGGGTCTAAATTATTTATTGGATGTCCAGGACCCATATTGCTATTAACAATTGATACTGCAGCATGTAATATTTTAATTTTATAAACATCCCTTAATGGTTGCATTAAATTTACATAAAAACTATAAATATTACTATCATTAAAAATAGCATTAGCACTATCAATTATAACTACTCTATATTCTCTGTTATCTTCCATATTTAATTATTAAATTTATAATAATTTTATGAAATTACGCAACATTTATTATTTTTCATTTTAATTTCATTTGTCGGCGATGGATGAGGAGGAATATATGGTTCATCAAATATAACAGTATCTGTTGATAATTGCTCTTCATTCACATCAACATTTAGAATAGTAAAACGTCTAGATGTAATCATATTTTATAATATATAAATAAATCTTTAATATAAAATATTTGTAATAAATTTAGATAAGGATAATCACCGATTTGAAAAATGTAAATATCAATTTCAACAATTTAATATTACTAATTATGAACGATTTAAGGGAATTTATGGTAAAGAATTATCAAAAACTGAAATAAGTAAATATATAGTCTCTAAAAATATGGTAGGATGTGGGATTTCTCATATTAAATTATGGGAAAAAATAGTTAATTTTATATTTAAGGACGATTTTTTGAATAAATTTAATAAAATTATTGAAAATACACCAATAGATTATGATATGATATTCATAATAAAACATTAATGAATATTTTTATAAACAGTCTTTAATATCTCAGACATTAGGTTATATAATAACTTTAAATGGTGCAAAAAAAATTTTAATAAAGTTACATATCATATTGATATTGAATTATTATATAATTATAATATTATTTCGGTAAAAGATGAATTAATATATCAAACATTCGAAGAAAGTAATAATACGAATGATAGATATTATCCATTATTATTAAATACGTTAATAATGTAAATTATATTGATATCTTGTTTTGATTTTGAAATAAATTTTAATGGGATATTATATATTTCAATATGCAAATGTATTATTAATTATTGAATATATGTATAAACCTAATAATACAATTCTAGGTAATTTTTGCATATTATCATTAGGTTTTTTATTACAATTATATATAAAAAAATGATTTAAGACTATGAAAATAATCTTTATATGTCTTGTTTACGGTTTTTATCAAAAAAAAGAGATATTTTCGCATTATTTACATCAAAACAAGCAAGAGACGAATATAAAAAGTTGAAAATGAATATGTCATTTCTTGGCAATAATAAACCTAAAAGTGTTTATTATGGATATTCGAATGATATAGATGATTCGTATATTATACATGGATTAAATTCATTATGTTATTGTGAAATACATATTTCAATAACTACAAATCCATTAAGACTAGTATTAAGTTATATAAATACAGAATTAACTGGCAAATTAACGAAAGGTGATACGTTTCACATTTATAATATTACTTATAAAAATATTAACAATATTACTGAAATAACACAATTTGATATTTATAATGCAATACAAGATTATTATCATATTTATAAATCAATACCATCAAATGAAAAAATGATAATTGCTACATAATTTTATTTTTATTTATTATAATGAGTATTAGAATATTTTATGAATCGCCAATTGTATTAAATGATACAGTTATATGTGAATGGAATAATGATACTGATTTTGATGATTATTTAGATTGTAAATTTGGTAATATTCATTATAAATTAATAAACGATTTATTAATATTAATAAATATATATAAATATGATAAATTAATTACAATACTTACTAATCCTAAAATATCAGATGATAATATTAAATTACTTCGAAATTATTATGAAGAATGCTTAAAAGTTGATAAGGATATTAGTGAATGTTTAATAATACATTTTCAAAATATAATGAAATTATATCAAAAAATTAAAACTATACCTGTATTTACTGATTTTATATTAACACATATTAAACCAACTAGTATTACTAATGCAATTGAAACTATTAAAGATAAAGATTTATATCTGTATAGAGGATTTAATATTTATAGTGACAAAGTTTTTAATGTGATTGAAAAGAATAAAAGAGGCGATATAATAACTAGTCCTATATTTTTAGCGACATCAGTAGTTAAAGATGTTGCTATGCGTTTTATGTCGTCTAGTGCTGAAATACCATTAGAAAAAAAAGTTATGTGGAAAATTATAATTCCAAATAACTTATTAAATATTTTTAATTATGTTTATTTCGGCTCATATATAAATTTAGACATTAAACCAAGTAATGGCGAATATAAAGAACATGAAGTATTAATTAATATTGGTGCTAAATTAAAATTTATTTCGAGAGATATAGAACGTGGAACATATAAATATAATGGTAAATATTATGAAAATGAATATATATTATTTACATATGAATTTGTTGGTTGGAGTAATACATTTATTAAAAATATTACAGAAAAAATATCATTCTTTATAAAATCATTAAGCAATACTTTAGATAGTGATGCTATAGAACCAGTTGGAGAACCCGTAAGTGATGGACCTAAAATTACAAAGCGCAAATTAAGTAAAAGCCCGCCAAGTGTTATGAAATTACGTCCTAGAAAATAATTATAATATTGGGATGATATTATTATATAAATGTTTAATCATTTGTTCCCATCTGTAGTTAGTTAATATATGTTGTCTTCCTCGCTGTGCGTGTTTGTTCATCAAATCAGGCGAACTGAAATATCGCCAGAAACCTTCGGCTACATCATGTGGGTCGCAAATTTCAGCAACACCACCAATACCATTACCCTTCAAATCTAAATAAATATTTACTTTTGGTTTAATTAAAATAGCTATATCATCATTCAAAAATTCACGCATTCCACCAACATATGCTGATACCTGAGCTTTACCAACTGCTAAACCTTCAAATCCGCATAATCCAAATCCCTCACCGTCTGCAGTATTTAACCCAACATCACATGAATTATATAAGATATTAATATCACGATCTGATAATTGCTGAGGCATATTTACAGATATTATAGTATTTTTAGCATATTCGAATGGTACATCTCTAAATTTAATTTCATTTTCGAATACATCCATTAAATTCCAAAAACCGTCCATTTGTGTTCCTACAACTAATTTAATAGGTCGTGATGTATGTTTATTAACTTTACAATCTTTTTTTGTAATTGTTTTTGTTACATTAACATGATAATGGCGTTCAACAAATTCAGCCCATGCCATAATAGTCGTATCCCATCTTTTTCGTGGCTGATTTCTATTTAAATTTAATACCATAAAATCTTCTTCATTATAATTATTAAAAATACGTGCTATTTTCTGGTCAATTGGATAATATAAATTATGATCAAAGCCATGGGGTAATATATGAATTGTCATTTCTTTTTTAATTCCAAGTTTATATGCAATATCGCGCCAATAAGGAGTGAATGCAATAATAGAATCAAAATAAGTATTTAATAAATGTATATATTCGCGTTTTTGATATGTATAAACTTGATCCATATATGAAATTAATTTGAATTTATGTTTAAAATTTCCACATTCATTAATAATAGTTGCTGTTAATGCTGAAGTAATCATAGAATCATTAAAAATAATTATGATGTCTTGTGGATGTTTTTTAATATAATCTCCTATTTCTTTTTCTCCGAATCCATTTCTTTTAGGTTCTTCACTCGCATAAGCATCATGAATAATAACATTTGGATTTATCTCATTTCTTATAGCAATTTGTGATTGACTGTTTATAAAATTTTGAAAACCATATATAGTTAATTCAATATCTTCATAATTTCCTAAATATTTTGTTATATAATACATAACACGACTATATCCATTACTTTGATGGATATGTGTTCCTGCTAATAAAATTCTTTTTTTTCCATTTTTAGATGGATACCACCAATTATCCATTTTTAAATCAGCTATCACATTACTAGAGCTATTACTTATAATACTTAAACTCATTTAAACAAAATTATTATAAGTATATGAAAAAATCTTTAAATCAATATATTTTTATAATAAGGTTCTAATATTTTATTCATTAATAAATCTGGATTCAAATTTTCATTTTCTAAAATTGCGTTTAATAGTTGTTCTGAAAATCCAGAAATTAATGATGTATTTTCCATATTATTATCGATTGGAAAGTTATTATAAATACCATTCAAATTCCAATAAATCAATTCTGGAACTTCTTTATTAGAATTCTTGAATTTATTTATAAATTCGTTATGCATAGTAGTTACGTCTGTTGTATGTATTATAGCAGAGTTAAATTGCATATCGCTAAAACAAATTAATTTTTTATATTCGATATTACTGTTGATAATTAGATCTGCTACTTTTAAAAAATCTGTATTTAAACCGAATGGCGATTTTAAAATATCTTTTATTTTCTCATGTAATTTCTCTCCTTTCACTTCCAAAAATACCGGAGAATATGAAAAAGTTATAATTTTATTATGAAGAAAACCAGTATTTATTGATGATATTAATAATCCTAATGCAATTGATACATATATTGGTTTAACTGTAGATGAACCCGAAAACATAGAACCAGAAACATCAACAATAGGTATAATACCTGCAACATTTTTATAAGTATTAACTAAAGTATCCCACTGGAGTTCAAGAGTTTCATCAAATACTAAATGATTATCCATATATTTTTTAATAATTTCATGGGGTAATAATCCTGTTAATTTCATAGTAATTTTATTTTCAGCTACATCTTTCAAATATGCCGAATACGATTCATTATCATTTTTAATAAAAGTTTTTTTATATCTTCTTAAAGCTCGTGCTGGTATTTTAGAATAGTTAATAGACGACCAATCTTTATTACATAATTTAGTTTCAACTAAATCTAGCGATTTTCTTAATGGAATAATATATTCTTTTCTATATCTCACATCATAATCTGTAATATTATCAAATAAATATCGAGCAACGCGTATAGTTTTATCTGTATTTGGATTAATAGCCCATTTAGCACATAATGAAATATTTTCATTTTTATTGAAAAGTTCTTTATCTTTTTTTAATTGTTCGGCAAATAACCAATATTCATAATTATTATTTTTAGTATGATTAATAATAAAATTTAAATCATTCCAACAACCATAATTATTTATATATGATAATATATTTTTTTTATAAATTTTATTATCGATTTGTTTTAACCATATTAAACATCTATTACTAATCGCTTTTTCTTTTTTCCCCTTAAGCCTGTCACGTGCATTAAAGATAATAGCAATTGTTTTAAGTTTATCAGTATCCCATGATTTTTGCAAATATTCATGTAATTTTACAATATTCATATTTCTTACTAATTGAGTGAATAAATCTAAATTAGCATTATTAGTAGTAGTTAATAAACCATTCATTTAAATATTAATAAAGAATTATTTTTATATAAAGATAAGTTAATTATAATTAAATAGGATAGTATGTAATATAGTTTCTTTTTTAGGGTTTAATCCAAATAAGAACCTGTATATAATATATTATCCTCACTAATTATGCTAACAGCAAATTCATTTTTAAAGATAAAAAAAAACGCATAATGTTCCTTTTATTTCGTATGAGATAATATTTACAGCAATTACTTTAAATTAATAGTTGAATATTTATTTTTGTTATTTTACCTATGTTAATCACAGGTAGAATCGGAAAACATTCCCATAAATGAGTTTTAAATAAACTTTGAATTTTATAAGTTGTTGGATATAAATGTTTGATTCCTAATGAATAATCTGTCATATATTTATACATCGATTCATCCATTAATTTCATACTTTGTATTGGCAATATTAATAATAATTGATATTTGGGATTTAAGAAATCGCCATTATTAACGATCGGTTCAATTATATTAACTTTTAAATAATTATTAATATCTTTTGCTGTTGGTGGATAGTTATATGGATAATACCATTCGTAATCTAATTCTAAACGTTTATAATAATTATACGTCCAATAAATACCTTTAATATAATTATTAGCAGCTAATGATATACATAAGCTATCAATATTCATATTAATATCAAATAAACGTTTATAATAATAATAACGCCATTTTTTATTATTGTTATACATTTCATATAAAACAGGGTCCTTATTTTTAATCGCATATTCTTGTGATTGTAATGTAAAATCTCGAGGTCTCTTCTCAACGTCTTTAGCAATTAATGCTATAATGTCATTATCTTCATTTTCACTAATACTATTAAATATATCTGTTAATGTTAATTGGTTAATTTTATTACTTTCTACTAAACTTCCATATGTTTTTATTGCTTTTTCAGTAATTGAAATTAATGTATCTAAACCACCTGATTTAATATTTAAATTTAATATATGTGGTATAAAATCATTACCTAATATTGAACACATCACGCAATAACTTTCAATCAAATCAATATCATTTTCAATTGCCCATTTAGGACGTAATTCGCTAATAATAGCACGTTTTAAATTGTCAATATTAACATATGTCAATTCGTGTTTATTTTCCCTCATCAAATAAATATTATTTTTTCCAGACATTAATGATAATATTATTAAGTCTGCATCTAAACCATTAATAACTATATTATTATCTCCCATATCATTAATTATTTTAAATATCTTATGTTCCCCCTCACCAGCTTCATTACTATCGCTAAATATATATTCTTTATTATTGGTTTGAATATATGAACTTAATTTATTCATAAAATTTGTTCCTGGAGAAATTGCGTTTGTATCCCAATTAGAAATTATTTTATCAATCGTATTTTTATGAATAGTTAAATATCTTCGTTTTCTTTGTTGTATTATTTTAGCTAATGGTGCAACACCATCAATACATATAATTAATTTATCAGGTTTATAATGACTATTATAATAATTAATTTTATCCCATAAATTTCTTATCAATATTTCTTCATTCTGTTCTTTACTTGCTTCATTATGAATAATACCATTAAAATCAACGGCATAAATATTTATAATTTTAGGTAAATTTGATACGATTATATTATTGTATTTCTTCGTAAGATAATAAAAATAATAAGGTATTCCCATTTTTTAAACAATAATAATTATTAATAAATTATATTTATATAAATCATTTTTTTATTCTTTCTTTTCTTATAGAATAAGAATATAATGGGTTTTTACGATGCCTTCTTTGGTTCTTCACAATCACAATATACCGCTTATGCAATTATTACTGCCATAATTACTATATGTATAACTATTCTATTAACTGCAACTGATGTACCTATTGGAAATCGATTATTAATCGTATTTTTCGTTATTATATCATTAGTTCCATCCATATTTTTAACATTATTCGAAATGACATGTATAGTTACTGGTGGAACAGAACCTAACCGCTGGTGGTGTTATGCATTTGCCTGGATATTAGCATCATTTATTATAATTTATTGTATATTTATTGTTATAATATCTCTAATATCTCTATTTACATATAATAATGCTATTGATAATGTTAATAATGATGAAAAATCAAATAAATTAACCCAAACCGATTCCAATAATTATGCTAAAAATATAATACATAATGAAGAACAAAAGAAAAAAGATGTTGAACGTTTCTATGCCGAAAATTCCCAAAATTATGCAGCACATGAAACGCAACCACAAGAATTATATAAAGCCCCAACCGGTTCTTCACCAATTCCAATAAACCCACTATCAGCACCTACTGCAACCACAACAGGCATCTCCGCATTTTCTGATTATGCTAATGGTAATGGTGCTGGTAATGGTAATGGTGCTGGTAATGGTGCTGGTAATGGTAATGGTGCTGGTAATGGTGGTAATGCTAATGGTGCTGGTAATGCTAATGGTGCTGGTGCTGGTAATGGTAATGGTAATGGTAATGGTGCTGGCGTTGGTGGTGGTGGTGGTGGTGGTGGTGGTGGTAAAGTTAAAACTAATAAGAATGAGCCGTTTGCTACTTTATCATCATCAAATGTATCTCATTTTACTAATTTAACACAATCAGAAGATGATGAAGATTTTTTCTATAATTTTCAAAATTTTAATTAATAAATATTTAAGAAAATATTATTTATTAATTATTAATGTAAATAAGATATATGAAAATTTTTAATGAACGATATTATAAACCCAGTTTATGTAGAAATTGTGGTTTAACCGGTCATATTTATAAAAATTGTCCACATCCAATAATGAGTTTTGGTATAATTTGTTATAAAATCGAAGATAATGAAATTAAATATTTAATGATACAGCGAAAAGATAGTTTATCGTTTATGGAATTTATTAGGGGTAAATATGATGTTAGTGATTTAGATTATATTAAACAATTATTAAATAATATGACTATTGGCGAACGAGATATGATTATTTCGATGTCATATGACGATATATGGAATTATTTATGGTTTCAAAATGGAACAAATAATAAAGCCAATAAAGAATATTATGAATCTAAAAATAAATTCAATACATTAAATGAAACTAATTTTTTAAAAAATTATATATTATCTATTAAATCAATATTTAACGAACAAGAATGGGGGTTTCCAAAAGGTAGAAGAAAAATAAAAGAAATGGATTTAGATTGTGCTGTGCGTGAATTTTACGAAGAAACAAGAATTAATAATAATGATATTACTATTATTAAAGATATTTTACCATTCGAAGAAATATTTTTCGGCACAAATGGTATTATGTATAAACATTTATATTATGTTGCAAGATTGAATAATAATAGTATTAATATTAAAATTGATAATTCATGTTTAGAACAAATACGAGAAATTAGGTCAATTAAATGGTATAATTATAATGATGTATTGTCTCATATTAAATTATATAATACAGAACGAATATCATTATTTAAATATGCAAATAAAAAAGTTAAAGAATTTGAAAAAAAATAATTTTTTTTCTTTTCATTTCATCAAATAGAGAAATGGATAAACTAACACCTGAACTTTGTCATAAATGGAGACAAAATAAATTATTAAATCCTGACGAACCAATAAATCCATTAACCAAATATAAAGTTAAAAAAGGAAAAGCTACATATAGAGAAATTGAACGAATATGTAAGAAATTACCAGAAATTAATGAAACTAAAGAAGAACCAGCATCTGCTAAACCTATATTTAATAAAAAAACTTATTTATCAAAACCATTAACAAAAGATTTATGTTTATTGTGGATGACTAACAAATATAAAAATCCTATCACAAATTATACTATATCTGAGAAATCACCTATATTTAAGGAATTAGCGAGAGATTGTCCGCGTATATTAAATGCATCTCCTCCAAAACCTAATAAATCACCTGTAAAATCTGCATCACCAATAAAATATGATGACGTCAAAGATATTAAAGAAGAGATTGTTGATAATGAAAATCATGATAATGATAATGACAAACAATATTTTCCAGATATTGAAGATAATGATTTTAAAAGTAAATTAATGGCTATGAAAGAAATAAACGTTCATAAAATTAATAAATATGATGATATTATAACTATTGATGATTTTGAACGAAAAGCTAATGAATTATGCACGGGATTTGATAAAAGTTTTTTTCAATATTTAATGGGTCATTATTTATCTTATAGAATGCCTTATAAAAGTATGTTAATTTATTATTCAGTCGGTGTTGGCAAAACTTGCACAGCTATTACAATTGCTGAAACATTTCTAATTTCTCATAATAGTTATGAAGAACCTAAAATCTGGGTTATTATGCCTGTATCTATTGAAGATGGATTTAAACAACAAATATTTAAAAGAGGCGATTATAATACGATAAGTGAACAGTGTACAGGAGATTTGTATGTTAAATTAGGACAATTAAATGATAAATTAACTGATGCTGAAGTTGATAAAAGAATTAAGAAAATTATTAAATCTCGATATCAAATATTTACATATGAGGGATTTGCAACATTTTATGAAAATAATTATATAGCAAAAGGAAAAGTAGCAACTGATAAAATTATAATTGTCGATGAAGCTCATAATATTCGCCAGGGCAATAGTGAGGATAAAAAACGAGTTTATAATTCATTAATAGAAGTTGCAAAAACAGGTGTAAATAATAAATTAATTTTATTATCGGCAACTCCCATGTATAATGAACCTACTGATATTTATGATTTGATTGAATTATTATTATTGAATGATAGAAGAGATATTAAAATACCTAAAAATATATTTGATGACAATAATAATATTAATAAAAATGCTAAAGAATTTCTTATAAATATTGCTTCAAATTATATATCTTATTTGAGAGGTAAAAATCCTTTTAATTTTGCATTCAAATTATCACCCTCTAATAGCGGCGTTCCAATATTATCAAAAGTAATTCCATTAACCGAGAATGGAAATCCAATAGAAGCAATAGATAATAATTGGGTTGATAAAGTTAAAGATGGTATTGTTATTTCAAAATTGGGAAGTGTGCAATTAAAATACTTGGAAGATAAAAAACTAGTTGATGAAAATATTCAAAATAATTTTAAAGGATTACAACCTATGAATATCGTATATGATAATTCAATCGGTAGTAAAGGATTTTATAATAAATTTTTTAGAAGAAATGCCGATAAAGATTCATTCTCTGTTTCTTATAATCCTAAATACGCTGATGCATTAATGCCCGATGATAAACATTTAGGATTATATTCTGGTAAAATATTAAATATTCTAAATATTATAAGAAAAACAAAAGGTATTACTATTATTTATTCCAAATATTTACATTCTGGTATAATTCCTGTTGCAATCGGTTTGGAACATATGGGATATTCTAGATATGGAACCGATAATATTTTAGCAGATGCAAATGTTAATAATAGAGTTGTTTATGATGGTATTAAAAATCCGCGTTATTGTATATTAACGAGTGATAATCAAGATACTAAAATTATGGGAGGAACAACAATTAGCAAATTAATTAATATTATTAATAATCCATCGAATATTTATGGTAATGATATTAAAGTTATTCTAATGACACCAGTAGCTGGCGAAGGTTTGAATATTTTTAATGTTAGAGAAATACATTTATTAGAGGCATGGTATCATTTTAATAGAATAGATCAAATTATTGGAAGAGGTATTCGTAATTGTAGTCATAAAAGATTACCAATAAATGAAAGAAATGTAACGGTGTTTATGCACTGTGCTATTGAAAATTATGAAAAAGAAACTGCTGATGTTCATGCTTATCGTATTTCATCACGAAAATTGCATCAATCATATTTAATAGATGCTATAATTAGAAATAACTCAATCGATTGTAGTTTATTTAAAAATATAAATTATTTTCCTAAATCGATGTTTAAATTAGGACCAATTCCAATACAAACATCTCAGGGTGTTAATATTAAATATGAATTAGGAGATGAACCAGAATATGAGCCTAAATGCGATATTAAAGAATTAGAGACTGACATGAGAGGTTATAGACAAGATACTTATAAACATTTATCATTAAATATACAAATGAAATTAAGAAAATTATTATTAGAATTTATTCATAATGAAAATTATTTTATATCATATACAGATATTAATAAATTCTTTAAAGAAATTGATTATGATATTTTAATGTATGCTATTACGAGTAGTATATATCCAAATATTTTAATTGATGGTTATATAATAATACCTCATGAGAATGGTTTACATATTGTTAAAGTAGGTACAGAAACTCCGTTAAAAATTGCATTAGTTAAAAATACAATAAAAGAGGATGATGTTGAAGAAGTAAAAGAAACAGACATTTATAAAACTTTTGCTAAATATAAAGATGGACCAATAAATACTGCAATAATTGCATTATATTCATCAATAGATTTATATAGTTTCGAATATTTAATTAAGAAAATATTAACATCTAAACATTTATCTGAGATTGATGAGTTTATTGCTACTTGTTTATATAAAGAGGGAGCATTAATAGCAAGTAAAGAAATACCAATATTAGGAGCAATAGATAAATATGTTGGATTTATAAATATATTTAATGATGATTTTGAGCCATTATTATACAATAACGGAAATTATAAAACATTAAATCCTAAACAAAAAGAACAATTATTAAAAAATAGGCGATATATTAATTTAGCACCTGATATGTCTAAAGAAAAACTGCACTGGGGTCTATTTGTTCCTGATTATATTGATAAAAAGGAGAAGAAAAATAAGCATAATTTATTTAAAATCTTAACTGCTGGTGTTGCATATGGTAAAAAAACCGGTATTGTATGCACTTCATTACATAAACCACAACATATTAAAATTTTAAGTGATTTAGGAATACCAAATAATAAATTAACTAAAGAGAAATATTGTATAACTATTGCAAATGAACTTTATAAAATTAACAGAATAACATTAAATCCTCCATGGAAGCCTCTTTCTTAAAATATAAAGGTACACGGTAATAAATGGCTTTAACCTTTTTTTTGTTAAATGAAGTCGCATTATTATAATCATAATTATAAATAATATCTCCATCATCGTCAAACATTTGAATTTTAGGTTCTTTTCGTTTTGAAATAAAACCGCGAAATTTTAGATTATTTATGAAATCTTTGAATTCTTCTTCTGTTAGTAGTTTATCTGTATAAAATTCTAATGTTTTATTTATAAAATTTTTGTCTTTTGAATGAATATTATCCTCATATAAAATATATACTTTATTTATATAATCTTCAAACATAACAGATTTAATAGTTTGTTTATTTATTTTTTTTGAATCAATTGTCAAATCTTGTTGTGTTGTACAATTGATTCTAATTTTATAAACCATTATTTATAATTATTATGAATATTATTTATATAATTTTCTTTATAATTGAATATATTATTATAATTGCCCATAAAAAGTTAGCTATATAACACCACATACTACCCCACGTTTTATATTTGAACCAATTATATAAAGATATAGTTATCGTAATTAGAGTTAATACAAATGAAATTTTAGTTTTACTTTTAGAGGTTGGATATAAATATAAAAAGATTATTATTAAAATGAATGGTAATGGTAAGTCAATCCATGACCATTTTAAATGTCCATTTTCTGCTTTTTCCATCGTAAATTTATTATTTATATAATCGTATAAAATAGCTGATAATGTAAATAATATAATTAATATATACATCACATTCCGTTCTTTTTTATTTTTTACATAATTATAATTTAATATTATAACTTGTAAAAATAATATTGATATTCCAATAATACTTAAATAATATACAATCTTCTTATCATTTATATTAGTCCATGTGTAATATTCCATCAATTGTATTAGAGAAACTGTATACACTAATAAAATTAATGTATATGGTACAACATTTAATATAATTGCTATTATTGCAGCTATTGAACCTAATATAAACGTATTTAAGGAAACTTCAGCATTCCAACACATAATTATACTCTTTTTATATATATATTTTTTTGACGTGTAATATAAGAATCATTATCCAGATATTTAGGATTTTTGATATTTGTTAAGATATAATTAAAATTGAAATCGTCGTTAATATCAGTATTACATTTAAAACCAATATCATTTAAAGTTATTATAAAATTTTCATATTCTTCATTCGTCAATTCTCTATCACATATAATATCCAAATATTTATTTGTAAACATAATAGTATTTTCAGGCGTATAATAATCCTCAAATGATATTACGATTTTATAAATATAATCAAATCTTTCTGGATGCAATATAATTGAAATATTATCATAAACTTTATTATCTATTTTTCTATAATTAAAAATTAAATCATTTTTTGACGAACAATTTATTCTAATTTTATACATTAATTATAATATTATTGTATTATTTTTATATATTTACTAAAAACCATTTTAAAGTTTTGCAATATTTAACAGATATCTTAGTTCTGGATTATTTCTTAATGATTTTATTAATTCTTTTTTAGTTGTTTTACGTTCATATTCACCAGCTTCTAAATAATATATATTTATAAATATATTTCTTTTCAAAAATTTTAATGCTTTTGTTTTTGATGGTTGTGGATTTTCTCCAAATTTAACTAATAATTCATTTAATTTTACTAAATCATTAAATATATTTTCTAAATTATTTCCTATTTTATTTATTATAATTGATATTGTGTCATCTTGTACAATTTCATTAATTTTATCATATTCTTGTTTATTTATCAAACTAAATATTTTTGTTATTTATTAATATTATTTTTAAATCACTAATAAGTTCTTTATAAATTTTTGACATTATACTTAAAGAATATTTGGGATTGTCTTTAAATATCTTTTTATTTAAAAAAAATGACGAATAATATGTTAATAGCTATTATACATGTTTATTTTAAACAAGAAATATATTTATGTTAAAACAAATAAAGATTGGGATTATGAAGATAAATATAAGTATGGAGTAACTCAGGATTTATATAAAAGACTTAATGATTTTAAAGAAAGTTCATCATATAAATTTAATTATGCTTATATATTCGAAATAATTAAACTGGAGCCAATATATTTTACTAAATTTAATTATAAATCAATTGATAAAATTTTTAGTGTATTATTAAGAAATAATATAGGAAAATTAAAAAATATTCATGATTTTATAGAATTAAGAAAACATTTAGTTAATAATGACACTAATGCAGGCGAAGAATTTATATATAAATCTGGAATAAATTTATTTATAAAAATTTTATTAAATGATTTTAAATCTATCGGTGTAATTATTAAACAATTAGATATAAATGATGTTATTAATATAAATTCAATTATCCATTATTATAATAATCAAATTAATAATACTAATATACCTGATATTGCATTTGATTATTATAATAATGAAAATGAGAAAGAAAATAAAATTATTAATGATGGAATTAAACCATTCGATTATCAAATTAGTATATTAAATAATATTGAGGATTTTTATTTAAAAAATAATATTGGAAAATTAATTCATGCATGTGGATTAGGTAAAACAATTACATCATTATTTATAGTTAAAAAACTTGGATTTAAATTAAATTTAATAGGTGTTTCATCATTACAATTAAAAGAACAATTTGGAAATGATATTAAAAAAATTATTAATAATTCTATTATTATTTATTTTGATAATAATTTAACTTATATAAAAAATTATATTAAGACTTCAAAAACTGACATAATATTTATTATATCAACATATCATTCTTGTTATAAATTAAAATCTATTAAATTTGATTTTAAAATTGGCGATGAAGCCCATCATTTAGTTGGTTCTGCTAGTGATAAAGAAACTGCTAAATTTATTGAGTTTCATAATATAATTTCAAAAAAAACATTATTTATGACTGCTACTGAAAAATTTGTAAATAATCCAAATGATAATATTTATACTATGGATAATATTAATCAATTTGGAGTTTTAATTGATGAAAAATCTATTAAATGGGCTATAGATAATAAGAAAATTACAGATTATGATTTATGTTTAATAAAAAATAATAAGAATGATTTATTAATTATTATTGAAAAATTAGAAATTGATAAAAATCATATAAATTTATTTATGTCCGCATATATGGTCCTTAAAATGTTTGAAAAAGTTGAATTAAAAACAACTCATACATTAATTTATACAAATACAATCGAAAGTGCAAATATTATTAAAAAATATATAGATATTATTATTTCAAAAAATATAATTAATGGTATTACTGCAAAAAATTTATATAATAAATCATTACATTCTAGAAATTGTATAAATATTAATAATGAAATTATATTATTTATAAATAGTCAGTATGCAATTATAATTTGTATTTATCTATTTGGCGAAGGTTTCAATCTACCTAAATTAAATTCTACATGTATTGCCGAGCCTATGTCGAGCGAAATAAGAATTACTCAATATCTTTTAAGAGCCAATAGATTAGATATTGATAATCCTGATAAAAAAGCTACTTATATGATTCCTTATATCGACGATGAAGATGATTTTAATATGAAAATTAAAAATGTAATCACAGATATAGGATTATCAGATGAAAGCATTAAACAAAAAATAAAATTATTAAATTTTAAAGAAATTCATAATAAAAAATCCATAATTGATAATGAATATACAAATAATTTTGACTTAATCGAAGATAATGGAGAATTGATAAAAATTAAATTTAAATTAAGGTCTAGATTATTTTATAAACTACTTGATGAATATAATGATATGATTAAATTAAATAAAGAATTTAATTATAAATCAAAAAGTGATTATTATAATAAAAAAGATATTAATTCTAATTTTATGGAAGATCCAAAATCATATTTCGATGTATTATGGAAATCTTGGTATGAATTCTTATCTATAAATACTGATAATATCCTAAAAACAAAAGAAGACTGGATTAAAAGATGTAAAGAACTTAAAATAATTTCAATCGAAGATTACTATAAGAAACAAAAAGAACACAAAGAACTACCAGAATTACCAGAAGACATTTATATAAACTTTTCAAATATTCAAAATGAATTAGGGTTATTTAAAAGAAGACGATAATTATTTAAAAAATAAATATATAATAATTATTACATGAACCAATTAAGAGAAAATCAAAAAAATGCAATCTTAAAATTTGAAGAATATTATTATAAACAAATAAATAATAGAGGTATTTTATCTATGTGTTGTGGTTCTGGTAAAACTCGCACATTTTATGAAATATTAAAAACTTGTATGAATAAATATAATGAAAATTTTTTTATTTATACAACATCAAGAATTTTATTAGTTCAAGGAATAGTTCAAGAATTAATTGAATGGATATATTATGAAAAAATAGAATTAGATTTATTAATTAAAGTATCTGATTTTAATATTAAAGATATTAAAAAAAATTTATTAAATAAAATTAATAATAAAACAGATTTTAATGATTTTTTTAATAATTTTTCTAAAAATAATATTAAATTAATGGAAACTGATGATATTATAGATATTTTAAAAGCAAGATATATATTAGAACAAAAAAATATATTAATTATAACAACATATGATTCAATAAGTACAATAATTAATACTATTAATAATTATAATATTATTGAAAATATACAAAAAATGCTGACACCAAATTTATTAGTATGCGATGAATCTCATAATTTAGTAAGTAATGATAATGATTTAAAAATTGCTAAATTATTATTAGAAGAAAATGAATGTGAAGATGGTATTAAATTTGAACCATCAAAATATTTATTTATGACTGCTACACCTTTAAAAATTATTAAGAGAAATAAAAATGATGATTTTAAAAATGATGATATTACATATACGATGTCAAATGAAGATAAATATGGTAAGGTTTTTTTCGAATATACATTTGGCGAAGGAATTAATGATAATTATATATTAAATTTTGATGTTATTTACTTAACAGATTTTGATAGTAATGATGATGATAATAAATCAGCATTAGAAGCATTAAAATATATTGATGATAAACAAGAACAACAGGAAATATATTTTAATATTGTTGCACAATATTTGTTAAAAGCTATAACACAATATAATTTAAAACATACATTAGTATATTTATCAAATAAATCAAAAGTTTTTTCTTTAGAAAAAATTTTAAATAATTATATTAAAGAACAAAAATTATCAAACAAAGTATATTATATTATATCAGATCAATATAAAAAACAAAGAGAAGAAAATAAAAATAATTTTGAAACATATGATGGAACATCAAAAATTTTATTATCAGTTGATATTTTTAATGAAGGTATAGATATTCCAATTTGCGATTCTATTTTATTTGCTGAAGAAAGAAATTCTGAAACAGTAATTGCACAAAATATAGGAAGAGCATTAAGAAAATATAATAATATTAATTATAATAAACAAAAAGCATATGTTATATTACCTACTAAAATTTATACCATTAATAATAATGATACAGCGTTTTCAAGTAAATTTAAAAAAATTAGAGAAATATGTGATATTTTAAAAGATGGTACTGAAAAACGTTCAGAAAATAACAATCCTATATTTTTTGAAAGAAAAACAAAAGGTAATTCAAAAAAATTAAAAAATTTAAATAATGATGAAAATATAAATGAAATATCTGGATTATCTGATAATATCGTTAGTATTAATGATAATATTAATACTAATTCTATTGATAATGAAGAAACTAATTTAAATGAAGAAAGAATAATTAAATGTAATTCAATTTCTGATATTATATTTAATTCATTTGAAATTGAATCAAGTAATGGAAAATTATCAAATATTAAATTAGATATTCTTAAAAAAATAATACAAAAAGAAAAAATAATAGATTTATTTAATTTAGGTAAATATACTAAACATAATTACGCTATTGATAAACCCCATTTTTATTATAAAAGTGATTGGATATGCTATGGTGATTTTTTATTTAATAAGGTATATACATATAATGAATCTATTGATGTTATTAAATCATTAAACATAGAAAATATAAATTCTCCTAAAGAATGGATTGAATATTATAATAAATTTATTGAATTAGGATTTAATAATGAATATTCATTATTAAATAATGATGATATATCTATATTAAATAAGTTAATATATATACCATATGATCCTAAAACATATTATTTAACAGATTGGTTAAATAATGAAAATAATTCAGGATGGTCTAATTTTTTAAGTAGAGATTTAATTAATAATACAGTTATTGAAATTAATAGTAATAAATCATCTGTTTCTACTAATGCATCAACTAATTTAAAAAATATAATTAATCAAGATAAGTTTATAATTAAAAAATTAATTAAAGAAGAATGGCAAACATTTGAAAATATTAAAACAGATATTAAACCATTAAAAGAATGGTTTGATAAATATTTTTCAATAGATAGCAAAATAGAATTAAGATTTAGATTAACAAATAATTATTCAATAAATAGTCAAGTATTAAATATATATATAAATGATTTGGTATTATTAAAACCTCCAATAGTATTAAGTTTTAGTTATAAATATAAATATGATAAAAATATATTTATTAATAAAACTTTATTAAAAAAAGATATTAATAGAGATAAAGAAGAATATATACAAAGAAAAGATATTCATAATATTATTGATAATATAAAACTTGAATTAAAAGAATATATAAATAATTATAAAGAATTATATTTATAATTTGTTATTTTTATGTATAGCTTTAATTAACTCTTCTTTTTTCATTTTGCTATATCCTTTAATATTAAGTTCTTTACATTTATTTTTAAGTTCTTGAATTGTCATTTGTATTAATTCTTTTTCTCCTGTTGATGATTGTTTTTCATCGACTTCATAATTATTTATATTAGATATTTGAGGTGTATCATATGAAACTATAGCATCTTTTGCCAATTCTTCTAAATATTCCTTGAATAATTTTTCATCATTTTCAATTGATTTTTCTAATTCCTCAACTTCATTAAATAAAGGTTCTAAAGCTGTAATTAATGATTTGTCTTTTGGAATCTTGATTTTTAATTTTTCTAAATAATCATATGATAAATTTTTATGACAAGCACCAATATATCCCTTTTCGATTATTATTTTATTTAATTTTAAATAATAATAAATATATTGTGTAATATTAAAATTATCTTTATTAAAAATTATATATGTTTGTTTTGCAACACTAATATTTTTATCAATAAAAATATTACATTTACCACTTCCATTTGTTTTATTTAATATTATAACATAATGATTTATATTATAATTATCACAATAATATATTGAATTTGCAGAACCAGTATAAAATTTATATTTTTTATATTTTTCTGTTCCATAATTTGTATCATATCTTTTAATATATGTAGGATTAATTTCAGATACGCTTCCTAATTCTACTTCATCGTATTCTTCATTTTCAGTAATATCAATAATTTTATTTTTAATAGTTTCTTTTAATTTTGTTAATTTTTCTTCGTTTTCTTTTTTTCTATCAAATGGAATTGAAATTTTATTAACAATTTCATTTAATTTTTCTTCAGTTTTTGGAATAGGAATTTGAATATTTGATAATAATTCTTTTGTAATATGTTTAATTGTTGAACCTGTCATTTTTGATATTATATTATTCCAAAGATTAGTTAAAATGAAATATAAATATTTTGTATTATTATTTTTATAAATAATTCTAAATATATCTGCAGAACAGCTATAAATACTATTATTATAATGAATACAGCAATTACCACCAGTACCAATTAAAATAACTTCTTCATTATAATCGGCTTCATTACATTTCTTTATTACTTCACTTGATGTATAGAAATTATAAATTCCGTTTTCACTTGCAAATGATGCAGCTCTTTTGCTTTTTGGGAGATATTCGCATATATCACCTAATTTAACAATTTTATAATCATTACCACATATTAATTCTTTTTTATCATAATCTTTATAATTTAGAGAATATGATTTTACACGGATTTCATCAATACTAACATTAGAAATAATAGAATTATTAACAGAATAAATATCGTCTTTATATTCGCTTATAATAATGTTTCCGCCGTCATCTTCTTCAAATTTATCATTTTGATATTTATTAACTATTAATTCGCTGAATGTGATATCTGTCGTTTTTTCTTCAGTATTTTTGAATATTATTATTGAAGTTTTTGTTGTTGTATTTTCAAATTGGTCAGCAGGAACACTAATAATATCAGTTATATTATAATTATCAACTAAAACTTCTCTAATTTTAGAATATTTGCCATCAAAGAATACTCCTTCTTTTAGAACACCACAACATATACCATTAATTTCTATCAAATCCATTAGTAAAATTAAAGAACATGCTTCTTTGTCTTTTGCATCTAAATTATATTTTTTGCAGAATGTGCGAATTCTTTTAGAACAACTATCTTTATTTACTTGTAATTTATCACTTCTCAGTTTATCTAATTTGTTTAATTCTTCAATATGTTTCAATTGTTTATTTCTTTTAATTATAATATCTTTGTCTGTTTCTTGTTTAAGAAGTTCTTTAATATAATTTTTTATTTTGTCTCTTTTTAGTTGTTCTTGATTTTTAATTACCTTATCACCTCCATATGGCGGATTTGAAATAACATAATTAAATTTTTTATTTGAAAATTCATTTTTAAAAGAGTTTTCAACTTTTAAATTATCACTAGGAACTATGTTACCATTAGATAAACAGAAAAACTCTAATCCTGCAGATTTTATGACATCGTCATTAATATCATAATGATATATATTATTAATTTCATTAGTCCAATTAATACTTTTAAAATTTGAATTAATAAAATTCATATATTCGACAGTAAAACCACCACTACCAGCGAAAGGATCTATAAATGATCCAAATTTAGAAATATTAATTTTATTAAAAATAAAGTTTGTAATATGTCTATCTGTAAAATATGCACCCAATTCGCTAATAGCAGATCTATCTCTTCCAATAAAATATTCATATACTTTACCAGATAGAAGAACATTTGATGTTTTTTCAATTTTAGAAATAATATCAATTTCTAATATTAATTGAGTATAAATAGATCCTTTAATATTTCTTGGAATTTCATAATATAATATATGTTGTATTGAGCTATTACTAATATTATCTAAAATTTCACCTGTTAATAATCCTAATATTATTTCATCTTTATTAACATCATTAGATTTTGCTAATTTAACTAAATGCGAGAATTCACATTCAGGACGTTTAAGATTTAATTTATCAATTAAATTAAATTCTTCTATTCTTTTTAATCCATAAATTAAATTAAATATTTTTAAAGCAGTTGTACCATAACCAGCACCTGAATTTCTAATAAAATTATGTATTTCATGTATTTTATCTTTTAATGCATTTTTATTAGTTATAGATACTGATAATTCCTCTTTAGATGCCATAATAATGGTTATATATTTAAAATCATTTTTTATTTATATCTAAAATAATTTAAAGATTATTTGGGATTGTCTTTAAATATGAGTAATAGTAAAATATTTAAAGTTAATAATGAATAATAATATAAATGAATTTAATAAACATTATTAATTGTATCTTTTATTATTTCTGGTTTTTTTAATTTAAGGGTTTCTTATGAATCTCCTTAAATTCTTTTTTTTAGCTATTGTAAAATAAAAATTGATTTAATAATATTCATTATAATCATTATTATTATGGATTATAAAAAACTAAATGATGAAGAATTAATTGAATTGTGTAAAGAAAAAGGAATTGAATATTTTAATTCAAAAAATAAAAAAAATTATGCAAGAATAACTTTAATTTCTCGACTTAATAAAGATACTATTAAAAATACTGATGAAATTAAAATAGAAACTAAAAAAGAACCAAAAGAAGGAGAAATTGTAAATATTGAATATAAAAATGAAGTCATATGGACGTTATCAGATGAAGATAAGAAAAATAATGATGAATATAAAGAAATTGAAAATAAATTAAAAAGTTGTATTCGATGTTGTCATAATTATTTATATTCTAATGGTTCAATTGTAGGAAATGAAGCATCAAATGATATTATATTATTATTTATATTAAAAGTTATTAATTATTTATATATTTCAAATAAAGATATTATTATTGATAAAATAAAATCATTATTAGATAATGAAGATTATAATAAATATTTAGATTATTTATTAGATATTAATAATCTAAAAAATATTACTGATACAGATACTATTAATGATCAATATGAAGCTTATATGGATGATGTAATAAGAGGTCAATTATTACCTCTCATTTTTACAGAAGATAAAGACTTTGTTTTAAATAGTAAAAGTGAAGATAATAATATTATTAAAATTATTAATGAATTTAATAATATTATTATAGATGATATTACAATAAAAGCTTTTTCAACTATTAGCATTTATGAATATTTTAATTCTGGTTATGAAGGAAAATCAAAAAATAAAAAAATGGGTCAATTCTTCACGCCTAAAAAAATTATTAATTCTATTTTATATGGATGTCAATTTAAAAATATGGTTGATGAATTTGAAAATCCTTCTATATATGATCCTTGTTGTGGAACTGCTGGTTTATTATGTGTATTATATAATACTTGTAGTAATATTAATAAAAATAATATTTATGGTTGTGAAATATCAAAAGATACTATTAAATATGCTATTTCATCATTAATGCTATCTACAAATAGTTTATTTCAAAATTTAAATAAAGGTTGTGCTTTATCAAATAATAAATATATATTTCAAAATAAAAAATTTGATGTTATATTTACAAATCCACCTTTCGGAACTGATAATAAATACAAAGAATTAAAAATTAAATTTGATAAAAATAAACCACAAGATTTTAATATTAAATTTGAGGATATATATCCTATTAATTGTAATAATGGAGTAAATTTATTTCTTATGAATATTATTTATTCATTAAATGATAATGGTATTTGTGCTGTAATTGTTCCAGATGGTGAATTAATTTATAGTAAATCATTATTTAATATGCGTAAATATATTATCGATAATTGTAAAATGTTAAAAATTATTTCAATTGAAAGTAAAGCATTTGAATATACATCAATAAAAACAAATGTTCTTATTTTTAAAAAACAAAAAGGAGAAGACAATTATAAAAATGTAGAATTTCTAGAAATTAATAAAGATTGCAATCAAGTTAAATTAATTGCAGTTGCAGATTTAGATAAATATTATACATTTAAATTAGAAACAAATAATAATGATATTATTGACTATGAATTAAATAAAGATATTGAAATTATTAAATTTGGTAAAATGTTTAATTTAATTAAAGGTTCTATTCAATCTTCAAAAGTTGTTGAAGATCCTAATGGTAATGGTGTATTTATTAATTTAAGTAAAAATAAAGATTTTAAAAAAATTAAAGATTTTGAATTAGATAATGAAAATATATTTATTAGTAATGTATCACCGTTGGGTTTAATTCAATATTATAATGGTAAATGTTGCTATAGTAATTTATTATATCACATTAATATTAAAGAAAAATATATAGATAAAATAAATATTAAATATATTTATTATTATTTATTAGAAAAACAAAAATATATTGAAGAAAATTATCAAAAAGGATTAGCAAATAAATCATTAGATGTAGAAAAATTTAATTTAATGGATATGCTTATACCATCAATTGAGAAACAAGAAGAAATTATTAAATATTTAGATGAATTAGATAATAAAAATACGTTATTTGAATATAGTAATAATAAACTATTTGAACTATTATTAAACAAATCAGATATTAATGATAGAATTGAATTATTTAATAATATTGAAAATACTAATATAGATATTAATAATAATATTAATAAATTTAATGAATTAAATAATTATAAATTAAAAATTGTTAAATATAATCCTACAACTGAAATTAAAAGTTTAGGTGAGGTTTCTATTATTCATAATGGTAAATTATTAATTAAAAATGATATGATTGATGGTATATATAATGTTATTGGTGGTGGTAAAATAATAGGAACTCATAATATTAAAAATAGAGATGGAGATGATGTTATCATAACACGCGTTGGAGATATTAATGTTAATTATATCAATAATGCTTATTATTTAACAGATAATGCATTTGCTTTAAAATCATTAAATGATAATATAATGATAACTAAATATTTATATTATAATATTTTAAGTAATAAAGAATATTTAAAAGATTTATATAATGGTGCAGCACAAAAAGTAATATCAAAAACAAATTTAAATAATGTAAAAATACCAATACCATCAATTGAAGTTCAAAATGATATTATTGAATATTGTGATAATAATTTAGAGATAATTAATAATCTTAAAAAAACAATTGAAAATAATAAAAAGATGATGAAAGAATTATTTCAATAATAATCATCTCTTTTACCTCCGTAAAAATACCATAAACTCATATTTGGTATTTTTTTATCATTACTTACTAAATATTCTAATTTCTTATTATCTCTATTTATTTTTCTTAATTCTTTTTTATAAGTTTTAATAATATCAATACATTCATATTTATTATAATAATATGGGCACTCATCTTCATTTATATAAGTATCTTTAAAATTGAAATTTTGCATTTCTAATAATTCATTTATATCTGGTAGATTAATATTTTTATTTAAATCTTTATAATTATTATAATCTTTAATATTATGAATATTATTGAATTTTAACTGATTTATTATTTTTGCCACATTCCATTGATTTTCTTTAACTATTATATCATGTTTCATCGTATTTATATTTGATTTTTCATTCGTATCTTCTATTATCTCCAATTCTTCTATTATTTCCTTTGTTTCATTTATATCATTTATTTTATTCATTTCATTTAATTTATTATTAATTTTAGGTTTTGATAATATATAACTTTTGATCTTATCATAATCTAATTCTATATCTAATAAAAGATATTTAAGGACATTTTCAATCTTCTTATATTCTTTTCCAACTTCATTATTGCTATTTGTAGGTAATATAATACGTAAATATTTATTTTTATTAATTCTCGTTCCACGTCCAATAGATTGAATAATATCTTTATAAGATAATTTATAATCAGTAAAATAAATGATATCAATATTTTTATTGTCATATCCCATTGAATATTTAGCAACTACATATGCAATAGAATTTTGATTTTTTTTAATACCAGATTCAAATTCTTTAATATCATTATAATAAATAATATCTTTTCCCAATTCTTTCTTAATCTTCTTAATTGCTTTTAAATCTTCTTTCGTTTCTTTTATTTCTTCAATTGAGTCTTCTCTAGTTTCTTCATTTTTTATAAATTCTTCATTGATTAGAATATAAGGTTTGATATTAATTTTTTTTTCTTGAAATGATTTATAATGATGTAAATAATATAAATATGCACTTTTGCAACTATTATGAAAACTTAAACCTTGCTTTCTTTCTTGTCCTTTTTTATTAAAAGTATTAAATATTAAACTATTAAATTCTATATCATCTTTATTTATTTCTTTATCAAATATTTCAACTTCAATATCTGTCAAATATTGCATACTCATTAATTCCTTAAATCGGATTGGTTCATATAATTCGCCATAAATTTTCTTATTAATTATAACAAATTCTTTATTAGGACTTGCAGTAGTAAATAAACGATATTTAATATAATTAGAATCATTCATAAAGAATTGTTTAATATGATTATCATCAATTGCCCAATTATCTAATGTATAATGAGCCTCATCAAACCATATAAATATATCTTTAATATCATCTTTATTTTTAGTTATATAATCATATACTTTTTTATAAGATTGATAACAATAACTATAAATATTATAATCATAATTATTTAATATATTCAGATATTTTTCATCAATATTTTGTTTTCTTATTGTTATTCTTGGTGAAAATATTAAGATATTTAAAGGTTTTATTTTAGAAATTACATTAAATGCAATTTGCGATTTTCCAGCTCCAGTAGCTAAACATAAATAAATTTTATTATTTAATTCTAATTCTTTTATAATATAATTAATTGCAGTTATTTGATAATCTCTTAATATTATTTTTTCTTTTTCTTTTTGTAAAATTAAAAGTTTTTTAATTAATTTTAAATAATTATTAATAATAATATCTTGATTATTTTCTCTATTTATTCTTTTTAATTCATCTTCTGTTATACATATAAAATCAATATTATGTTCATTTAAATATGGTTCAATCATATTTATAATTATTCTATTATAAAATTCAGTCCCTCCATCAAAATAAACATTATAATCTTTTTTAAATTTACTTGTAATTAAAGTATCAATTAATTTTAATTTACTTTGACTTGCATTTAATTTATAAATTTTAACATAAAAACCTCGATATATTTCACCAGTTATATAAGTACTGCTTCGATCTTTTATAGAAGTTGTTATACCAACCTTATAAACATCGTTTTGCATATACCATTCATTATCTCTAATATAAATATAACCAAATGACATAACTTTTATGAATCATTTAAATAAAAATAATCATTTTTTAAGATTTAAAGACTATTATTATTAAAAATCATTTCTTATAATGATTACGATAACACTAAATTTGACATATTCTATAAAAAACATATGGCAAATTTTAAATTAACTCAACATTATGATATATATCATATTCAAAAAGAACCATTTAATTCATTTAAAAATTCTGAAGATTTTATCACAACTGTTGGCAAAATAATTTGGTGGTATTCTTATAAAAATTTCTGCAAAGAAATACATGCATTTTTAAGAGATATAATTAAAATTATTGAAAATGAAGAAGAACAGTAATAAATATCGCTTTATTACGAGTTTTATAGATGAGATTCCAGAATTGTCTTATTATGAAGCAAAACAACTTCATAAGAAATTGGGATCTATTTATGTCGAATTATGATTAAGTTTTAAATTGATGCCATTATTTCATTTATGCGTAATAAATCATTTACATTCTTTATTTTTAATTCTAATGATTTTTTATAAATTTCTAGGTCATTATCATATTTATCCAATTCATTTTTAACAATCTCATGTGTATTTTTATTAACTGTTTTGAATTTAGCATTCATTATAAATGTTAAATTGTCTTTTTTATTTTTAATTAAATCATTTGTTATATCATTTAATATAGTTTTAGTATCTTTTTTATTATTTTTAATTGATTTTATTAACATATTGCAATCATTCATATTAATATAAATATTAAATAAATGCGATTGATTTAATATATATTCATTTATATGTGATATTATATAATCAATATCGTCTGTTTCATTTGTATTTACAATATACAATAAAGTTTTATAATAATTATTACTAATTTCATCTTTCTTATTTATAATTTCAATTCCTTTATTATTTATGTATTCTTCATTAATTTTAATATAATTATGATTAACATTAATAATAATCAACAATACAATAAGTATTATTGGTATTAACATTTGAATTACATTAATAATATTAACAGTAGGATTAATAATCATTATTAATAATAATATTATATCAATAATGATAATAATAATACAATCAATCGTAATATATACATAACTTATAATATAATTATCAGTATGATTTAATATTTTAGATATAGATAACTTTTTACATATTGATGTTATTTTATTTATTGCTTCTCTTTGTTCTGTTATCTCATTATTAAATTTTTTAATTTTATGATATTGAATATATGTATTAACTCCACAAACAGAACCAATAAATAAAGAAAACATAATTGTAAAAAATAAACAAAATAATCATTTTTTTTATAATAAAAATAATATATACAATATTAATAGAATATGAGATCAAAAAAACTATTAAAATTTGGTGGAGTTGCTAAAATTAATGGCGATGATATATATATTCAAGAAGATATAGATATTACACCTGGTATTGACTTATATAATAATATAATAGCAAATTTAGATAAAATTGATGAAAAATATAATAGTAAAATTAAAGCATTATTAACAATATTATACAATATTGATCCAGGTGATAATATTTTTACAGATATAGTTAAAATTGTAACAATTTATGAAGAAAAAAAAAACACATTTCAATCTAAAATAACGCCTGATTTAACTATGTTTGGAAAATATAATTTAGGTCAATTTGAAACTCAGCGACAATTTATTACAATCGATCCAACTATAATTCAGATAATGATATTTGATGATGCAGTTACATCAACTGATATAGTTTATTCTTTAAAATTAATAATAAGAGACCAGGGAAAAATATGTTTAAGATATACAACTATATTATTTCCAAATGGATCAAAAATAGTAAAATTTAATGACTTATCAAATTTCAATAATTTTAATAAAGAGTTAGATAATCCATATATTAAAACTACTGCTAATGATAATTTATTACAATTTTTAAAAGTATATATTAAATACTATAATTTTTATAAAAAATGTTATTTAATTGATGATGTGAAACATGGTTCTAGAACATCAACAAAAAAATTAGTTGATTATCAACTAAAATATATAAGTATTTTAGGTAAAGCAAGATTTAAAAATCCAGATATTCAAATAAGATCTGCATTAGTAACTGATTTTGTTATGTCTAATTTATTATTTTCAAGCCCTAGTTATGCATTTATATCAGGTGGTTATAAAGGTTTTAACGAGTCTTGCTATGGTATAACACGGTCTGGATATGAAATTGCTAAAAAATATATTAGACCTATTTTAACAATTATGTGTAAAGAGGGAATGCATGATTCGCATGGATTTTCTGATGCTGAATTAATATATGGTGAACACTGGGGAGAAGATTCAATCGCTTTATCTCAATTAACAGACGGTGCTATAATTATAGCACCATTTGGAGGTTGGACATATATAGAATGTTTAACATTATTAGCAAATAATAAAATAGTTGCAATATATAATGATCTATATAATATTTTAAATTATGAAGACTATAGTGGATTAAGTGATTCTGAAATTAGACAAGTAATAGAAAAAGAAAAAATAGAATTATCAGGATTACCGGATAAAGATATAGCACAATTAATAAAAAATAAAGCTATAAATAAAGCTGCTAATTCAAATTTTTTTAATTTTAATACAACCGAGCAAAATAGTATTATTGATTATTATATTAATTATTATTTAATATTATTATATATATCACATATACAACAACCTCAAACAGAATTACTAAGCAAAGATAAGATAGAAATTATTAAATATCTTGATTGTGTAATAAAATTATTAAAATATTTAAAAACATTATTTAGTAGAGGAATAACACCAGAACTAGTTTCAATATTAAAATATATAAATACATTAAAAAATGTTATTAATAATTATATTAGATTCAGATTTGAAGATATAAATACAATATATAAAAAATTATGTAATGGTAGTGATTATCAAAATGAATTACCTGAAAAATGCGATGGTATTTGGATTAAACCTACATTCGATTTAATTAAATATATTGAACCTGTATCTGGAAGTAACCGCGGAGATTATCCAGAAAAATTAGGATTATCACCCTCTGTTAGTAAAAATATAGATAAATATACAATTGCAATTGATAAATTGAGTAGTGATCCATTATTTCTTAATTTAAATAATAATATAATATTTGTATTTTCAGATGTTATGTATTTAAATATGTATTTAAATAATAATTTAAATGCAACTTCTTTTCAACAAAAAATACATGAAAAAATAAAAGCATTAGCAAATATTAAAATAAATGGTAGTAATACACCTAAACAGTTATTAAGAAAAGAAACAAGTAGAAATGTTATTTTAAGTAGAAATTTGGATGGTTTCTTACATACCAAAAAAAAATTATTAATTAATGAAAATATAATAAAAGATAAATTTAGTTTCGTTATAAGTGAAAAATGTAATAATTATTCTCCTATTTTGGAAGAATATATATCATCTTCTAAACAAACATAAATAAATAGTAGTTGTTGTTTTTTTGCATTTAAAGATAATTTAAGTTTATCCTTAAATAATATTTATAATAATTAGAAGAAATGAGTAAAATACATGATAAATCTATTGATACTATTTTAAATAAAATACCTGAAAAAAATTTAAAAGAAATGTTTGATACTGCGTTAAAAATGGCTATGTGTGGTGTTCAAAAATGTAGTACTGAATTAATTAATTTAAAAAAAATTAAAATTGAAAAGGATAATGATTTATTGAAATTGATTAAAAAATTTCAAGAAGGAAAAATAACAAAAGAAAAGTTTAAAATAGAATCATGTAAAATTAATAGCAAATATCAAAAATCAGAAGAAAATTTAAAATTTATAGAATGTTCATTAAAAAATTGTAATGAACTTATGAAAAAACAGTTATTATTATCAATCGATAATTTAACCATCAAATTCAAAGGAAATCCTGAAAAATTAAATAAATTAAAAGTTTATAAAAAACTATTTAATAAACCAAATATGAAAGATATTAAACAATTTTATAACGATTTTATATAAAAAATTGATATTTTTTAAAAAAAATAAAAAGATACATGAATTTCTTTAATAAAATAAATCAATATTATATTAAATATGAAGAAAACAAGAAAGATGTTAATTTTAATTCATTCAATATTGCACGATATACATTATTAAAGTTGTTATTGATAATTATTAATAAAAAACCCGATTATGAATTTATATTATTCTATAATTCGTATTTATCCAAATTTAAATTTAAAAAAGTATATTATGAAGGATATTTATATTTTGATAGATTTATTGATATTAACGATTTTATAAATAAAGTATGTTCGTATTTTATAAATAATGAAGATTTCTATAATGAATTAAATCAATATTTAATACCACTTATAAGTAAACTTGGTTATATTATTTATAGTTAAATATACAGATTTTATAACTAAATAAAGCCAAAAACTATTTCCAATATAACACCACATACTACCCCATGTTTTGTACTCGTAATAATTGTATAATGAAATTGATAAGGTCGTTATAATTACTAATGAAGTTAGTAAATCATTATTTCTAATGGGTGGATATACCCATAAAAATAATCCTACTATTAATATTGGTAATGGAAAATCAACCCATAACCATTTTAAATGTCCATTTTCTTCTTTTTCAGTCCTAAATTTATTATTTGTAAAATTATAGTCATTATAAATAACAATAATAACGTATATTGTTTTTCAACACCTTTTAAATTACTTGTAATAAAATTTATTTTTTTGTTATTTAAATAAGTCCATGCAAAATATTCTAATAATTGCATTAGAGTTATCGTATATATCAATAAAACTGAATTACATTTAATGATAATACTATTACTGCTGCTATTGTACCTAATACAAAAGCTTTTAAGGAAACCTCGGCATTCCGACACATTATATACTCTTATTTATTACAAATAGAATATCGTCATGACGTCCTTTATTGCTTATTAAATCATATACAGAAACATTATTTTTTAAGTCATCAGGAACTGCATCATTTAAAGTATTAATCCATTCGATTGATTGAACATCTTCTATAATTAAAATACCATCATCTTTCAATAATTGTGAATATAATTTAATAAAAGTAATCATAGTTCCGATTGTATGAAGTCCATCATCTATAATAATATCAAACTTTTCAGTATCAGGTGAATTAACAAATAAATTATTAAATACATCAGTATTATATGCATCAAATGGTGTATATAGTATAATATTACTGTTATTTAAATATTGCTTGGTTTTTTCGTCAGAATTATTTATATCTAAACTATAAATTTTAGCATTTATAAAATAATCTTTCCATAATTTTATACTACCACCATTATAAATACCAATCTCTAATATCTTTGTTGCTGTTTCTTTTTTGGATTTAAATAATGTTTCATATGTTGATAAATATGAATGTAATGTATTTTTATCAGTTCTCGTATTGTCTATTAAATCTTCTAAAGACATTTATTATATAATGACAAAAATAATAATGTCATATATTCGCAATTATTGTTTAAATAGTTATGCAGTTTTGATTATAAATATCCTCGAGATATGAATTACCATATTGACAATTAATAAATTCGATGAGGATATTTAAATTCAAATTATTATTAGTATCATATGAATCGATAGATAATACCTTCTCATAAATACTAACCATAATATCATTATTGACGAATTCCATAAGTTCCATTAAATGTTTTGAAATACATTCGGTAGTTGCTTCATGAAAATAGAATTCAACCAACCTTTGTTGCAATTCTTCAAATGTAATATATGGATTTTCATTTGCATATAAATGAATTAATAATATTTCCATAGTCTCACAATCCAGAATGTTGAAACTATTGTTATTATTGAAATAATCAGCAAAATCGGGAATTTCGACTGGCATATCAACTTCATTTAATGACAACATAGAAAAATTAGGCATATCCATTTCCATATTTATTTCAATTATTAAAAATAAATATAATCATATTTTTATTGAATATCAAATATATATAAACAAATATATTTATTTAAAATTTAACATTAAATCTAAAAAAAATGTATCTTTTTTAGCAGTATTATTAAATAATTGTACTGACATTATTATTATTATTATTGATTTTATCCTTAATTATCTTTTCTAATTTACCAGAATATGAAGTAAGATTCAATACAAATCCTAATTTATCTAATTCTTCACTATATTTATCCAAGTTATTATTAATATTAATTGTAATTTTATTAATTTCTTCATCAGTATGATATTTAATAATATAATTATTTATAATATCGTCAATATTAAATACATCATTATTATATGATCTTTTTATATTTCCTGTATATATATTATCATAATAATCATCGCTAATTTTAATATCACTAATATAAATACTATTTTTATTAATTTCGAAATTTAAAGAAAATACCATATTACCAATATTCATATTATTCAAATAAATTTTATTAAATAATGTCTTACTTTTCCAACAATTGCAAACAAACTTATTTTTATAATTTTCTTTATTTAACACATAGTTATTTCCATACAACCAATATTTTAATATTGGTTTACGTAATTTTGATGTTATAAAAGATAATGATTTATATGCATACGTTGTATTATAATATGACATTTATGTAAGTTATACTATTTAATTTTATATAAAAATAAAATTTATAATGAGATTATTTATTTTGAAATCATTCTTTTTTAATATAACTCGATAATATCATATTGCATTATATGTATTTGGCTGCTCATTATAATCCCTAATAATTTTATTTGTAATTAAAACTAATGATATTATTATTTTCAATTTTTGATTATATATTTCAATATCATTAATATTTATGTATTATAAATAAAACTTATAAATGACTTTATATAAAAAAATGAATTAATTTATAATTATATAATATAAATATGAATAAAATTATTGGCGAATTACCTGATAATCATATTTCTAATGAAACTTTATGGATTTATAAAGATAATATAGAAATATTTAAAAAATATAATCAACAGGTAATTCATCATAAACCGGAAACTAAAAAAACTAGTGTTAAATCAAAAATTGAATCTCCAATAGATTTAATTATGAGACTTACTGCGACTGATAGAAATATGAAACAAGATATTAGAAATAAATTAATCGATTTTATTTCGATTCCAGAATTTACTAAAGTTTTTGGAATGAAAAAAACAGGCGAAATAATGACTGCATTATCTAAAGATAGTTGGAACCAGTCGATATCATTATTTATTTCATTTTTATTGGACAAAAATATTATTTATAAGGATAAATCCTATATTTATAATAAAGAAAAAGAAAATCAAACAATTACTATTTAATGTCTTTGACGGCGGCGGCGTCTTTTGTTGCCTCCACCAGCCATTCCAATTCCATCTTCAACGTTAGATACGGCTAATTCTAATTTACTACGCATTTTTGTTATTATAGCAGGTGACGGGACACCATTATTAAAGCCACCATTCATAGGTGAATAATCTGGGAAATCTATTTGGAAAAAACATGTATGTGATTGAGGTAAATATTCAGCTCCTAAACCTTCGTTAATTTTAATCTTATATTTTTCTTTTTCTTTATAAAATATTGATCCAGACCAAAATTTAATTAATTTTTCAATAAATTTAAAATGATTACTTGCCGCTTCAGGATTACGTTCTGCTTCTGTTGGTAATTTTAATATCGCTTCAAATGCATTTGATAATATAATAAACTTATTTTTTTGAATTGGTCTTAAATCCTGATATACTATACTCATAGTTCGTTTAAAATTTTCAATTAATTTTGTTAAAATATCAGCATTCATAGTAGGTGGAACTAAAAATGATGTTACTATTCTTGATGTAAAATTCATATTAATGTTATATTGAACTATATGTTCGGGTATTCCATCAATAAATATAGAAGTTATTTCTTCCCCATATTCTACTAATTTTTTATATTTATCATTTACGTCTGGTTGTAATACATCAATATCTTTTCTCAATATTGTTTTAGTCATCATGTATTTAGCTGTTTTTACTATAAAATCTTCAATATTATCTTTAGTTAATGATACATTATTTGGTGCTGTTTCTAAATCATATGTATCATTATATTCAATACCAATATATTCTATTGTTTCTTTATCTTTCATTAAATTAATAATTGATTTTGAATATTCAGGGAAATCTTCTATTAAATAATATACATAGTCATAATCGTGAATAGTATTTTTTACAAAATTAGCAATTAAATATGATGATAAATTATTAACAATTCCACAATCATTAACATATATAAATCCCATTAATTCACCTAAAAATCTATAAAATTTATTATAAATTCCATTATGAAGTATTGAACTATATACACCTGGTTGAGAACGTGATATATATTTAAATACTTCTTTAAATGTTTCATCATCATCTGGTTTATATTCTGGATTTAAGAAATATTTATTAGTTCCATCACGTGTTATAAATATCTTTTTATCAAATAATTCAGTAGTTAATGCTGATATGAAATCACGACGTAATCCACCAACATCAATCCCACTTTGTCTTTCAAATGTATATTTTTTCTTATTTGGATTTGAAGGTGTTGGCATATCTTCTATTATTAATGAAAAATTAGCTACATAATATCGCGGTAAATCATTAAATTTCATATCCTCATCATTTAATATATATCGCGAAAATAATGATGCTATTGAATTTCCAACTATATTTATTATACTACCATACACATTTGCAACCGGTTCATCATCATTAAATGATGTTTTAAATTCTTTGGTAAGTTCTTTATAATAATTATCACGTAATCCTTCATTTTGAAAATATAAACTATATTCTTTACATTTTTCTAATAGTTTATCTATAAATTTACCAGGACCTTTATATTGTTCGTCAATAGTTGAAACCTCAAATCTTTGTTCAAATTCAAATTCTATATTGGCATTTTCTACTGTTGTAACTGGTTGATGTGGTAATATTATTGGTGCTCTAACTGTCGGAGCACGTGGTATTCTACGAGCTGATTGATTTCTTCGTCGTTCTTCTCTCGCTTGTGCTCGTAATCTTGCTCGTTCTTCCTGTCTTTCTCGACGTAATCGGGCTCTTTCTTCTCGTGCTTGTATACGAGCTGAAATTCGTGAAGCACGACGCACTTCTCGTTCATTTATTCTTGTTTGTTGCGCAGCTATTCGTGCTTCTCGACGCTGTTGTATAGTATAACTTTGCTGTAAATTCCAAAAATTAGATGTTCTATTATTAATACGTTCAAATTCTATATTTAATTTAATACTATCTAATATATATCGATCAATATTATTTTGAGTAATATTACGCCCGGTCTGTTGTGCAAAAATATTATTAAAAGTAGTAACTCTATTATCCGAACCTCTAACTAATGTATTATATATTGTGTCTGTAATATTTAATTGTAAAGTATTACGTTCGTCTATTTGAGTTGTTATATCTGCTACAGATGTATCAATATTTATAATTTGTAAAAATAATGTTAACGATTCATTCATTTTTTCTCGTATTAATGGTATAACTGTATCATTTGAATAATATATACTAACCATACAATATAAGAATGTTCTCATTAGTATTCTTGCTGATTTTAATATACTTATAACATAATTTCGCTTATTAGTATAAGTTTCTGATGTAAATATACCCTCTAAAATTTCACGAGTTATTTCATTTAGTTTATTAACTCGATCATCCAATCTTGTTTTAATTCTATCTAAATTTGATATTTCAATAGCTTCCGCTTGATTATCTGGATTTAATCTATCTTTTATTTCATGTATTGTATGTAATATATTATGTATAATTATTTTTTCATTAGATATTTTAAATTCAGTTTCTCTAATTAACATTAAATTTATTTTTCTTGGTTGAACTAATAAATTTAATTGCTCTAATATATTAACATAATATTGATAAATTTCATTAAAATATTGCATACCCATACTTAAATCTAATGTTTCATCTAATATACCACCAATTACATTATCTTTAATTTCATTAAATTTTTCATATATAGATTCTTTATATGTTAATTCTAATTTTCTATAAATAGTATTTGCTAAAATTCCATTATCTGTAAAATATAATTGTACATTAGCAAAATTATGTATAACATTATTTAATATACTTAAGTCATTATTAAATGCATATATCGAACTAATACGTTGTTCTAATTCTCGCATATGTCTATTTATTACTGGATTTGGAATACGTTGTCGTCTTGGTGCTCTTCTTATATTTAATGCATCACTTATTCGTGATAATTGATATCTTAATGCATTTAATCTAGTTTCTATAATTAATGCTACAAAACGATTAGATTGATTCGCTAATAATCCTTGATATCTTTGTATTTCTGATATATATGTTTGTAATAACACATTTGGTTGTGTTGCTGTTGACTGTCTGGCTCTTAATAATTGATTATTTAAAACTGATAATCTAGCTTGAATTCTGGCTATTTCAACTTGATCTATCATACCAATTAATGAAACTTCTAAATTTGCTATATTATCTTCTAAGACTTGAATATCTTGTTGTGCTAATTGTTGTGTTCGTGTTAAAACTATTGGAACCGCTGCTGCTGTATTATCTTGTGCTAAAGAATCCATCGCAGTAAGTAATTCACGTTCTAATCGTGCTATTGTTGCTTCATGTGTTTCTCTATTTCTAGTACTTCTAGCTCTACGTGCTAATACTCGTACTTCATCTATTTGACGTTGAATATTTTGAATATTATCTGTTATTTGTCGCTGATGAGGTGTTAATGCACCTGTCATACTACGCGTTACGCGTCTATCAGCCATCTTACTAATTCTATATAAATATTATATTATTATTTATAATACAAATGAATAATTTGATTGTAAATTTTAATAATAAATATGAATTATTAATGAAATATGCAACTGATATTAATAATGTTATATATAATACTCCAAATTTAAAACATATTGAAGGTAATTATTTTACATTTACAAATGATGAAAATATAAATAAATTTATAATACATAAGCAAATTAATATTTTTAATTTAGGTTATTTAAATGATATTAAATATATTTGTGAAATTGGATTTAATGCCGGTCATTCTGCTATGTTAATGTTATTAGGCAGAAATAAATCACCTATAGTTTTTACTATTTTTGATATAAATCATCATGTTTATACAAAACCTACATTCGAATATATTAAAAATGAATTTAATCATATTAATTTTGAATTTATTGAAGGTAATTCGATTATTACTATGCCAGAATGGATTAATAAATATTCAAATCGGGTTGGTATATATGATTTAATTCATGTTGATGGAGGACATACAAAAGAATGTATAGAAAATGATATGAAAAATGCATCCATTTTAATTAAAACAAATGGTATAATTGTTATTGATGATACAAATGATTATAATATTAATAAATGTGTTGATGATTATTTAGCTACTGGTAAATATGTAGAGATATTTCTATTACCTATGGGAGCTTGTAATTATCAACATAGAATAATCAAAAAAATGATATAATGTTTATTTGCAATATTAAAAATAAATAATGAATGTTTATACATATGACACTTATTTTATTAAGTCTAAATTTTTAAGCAAAATTGAATTTATTTATAAACAAATATTTATTGGAAATAATTATTATATTAAAAATTTAAAAGATTTTATTGAAATTTATGCTGATGATAATAAATGCAATATTACTAATAATAATCTAATTAACAAATTGATTACTGAAATTGATAATTGGTATATTTTAAACGAATATACGAAAAAATTAATTTATGAAAATATGAGCACTTTTATATATAATTGTGATATGGATGATAAAGAAATGATGGTATTTATTAAACAATTTATTAATATAATTTAAAATAAATATTCGTCATATGTCAAATAACTTTCTATATTACTTGTCAATTGTTGTTTTTGGAATTTCTTTTTTAGTAAATAAAATTTCATACTCGATGAAACCTTTTGTTTATTTATCGCTAAAATCTTATAATCATTTGAAGTATCCACAATAATCTCTTCATTTTTATCTTTATTGTTAATACTATCATTTAACATATTACATATAACCTCATATTTATTAATTTCATTATGTGATTTGATGCAAAAATTGATATAATTACTAACTTTAACTATTGTGTCATAATCTAACCAATTTAAATTAATGAAAATACCATTATTATTTTTGCTGTAATTATTATTGTTTTTATAAATAATTTTAAAAAGTTCTTCAATCTCATTTTGACTTAGTTGTTCTATTTGTGATTTAATGGTCTTACATAATTCCATTCTATCTTCATTTTCCATTTAAATATAAAAAAATGATTATATCTTTATATAAAGATTTTATTTATATCTATTATTGATTATGAATGATACTGAAGAAGATATTTGGAACATCATGGACGATTTAAAGGAAGAAGAATACGTTAAAGAGAATGGTGAACGTGATACAAGTATTATATGTTCATGTGGTTGTGATGAATTTATTGTCGAAGATGCTATGCAGATTTGCAGTAAATGTAGTTCCATATGTAGTAAAGTTATTGACAATACAGCAGAATGGAGATATTATGGTAATGATAGTAAGAGCGATGATCCGTCAAGATGCGGATTACCAACTAATTCATTATTGCCAAAATCTTCATTAGGTTCTATGATTGGTGGTAATAAATATGGTAATAATTATGATATTAGAAGAATTCGCAAATTTATTGCTTGGAATTCTATGCCATATAATGAACGAACTTTATGGTTAGTATTCGATATTCTAACATCTAATTCATTAAGTAATGGAATCCCTCAAAAAGTTGTTGATGATGCTAAAGTTTTATATAAGAATGCTTCAGAAAAGAAAATTAGCCGTGGCGATAATAAAGAAGGATTGATTGCATCATGTATTTATCATTCATGTTTAATGAATAATATTCCTAGAAGTTCTAAAGAAATCGCTAAAATGTTTGATATCAATCCAGTTATTTTAAATAAAGGCAATACACGTTTTCAAACATTATTACAAATTAATGTTGTCAGTTCATCACCTATTGATTTCATTTCTCGTTATTGTTGTCAATTGAATATGAAATTAACAGATATTGAAAATTGTAAAAAATTAATATTATTTTTAGAAGAGAATGAGATTATGAGTGATAATTCTCCTACTTCAAGTTGTGCTGCTATTCTCTATTATTATTCTGAAAAGAATAAACTCGGATATACTAAAAAACAATTCGCCGATATATGTAATGTTAGCGAAGTTACAGTAATTAAAGGATTTAAGACTATATCAAAGTATGATAAATTTATAAATAAAACTTTCAATAGTATTAAAGAAGATACAACAAATAATAATTAAATATGCATGATAAAGAATTATTTGATTTTATATCTAATGGTAATATTGAAAAAAGTTTATATAATACATGTATTTTTTTAATCGAAAATTCTAAAATTGAAATTTTGGAAGAAACATTAATTTATACCTGTTCTTATATTGGAACTTTTATTAATATTTTTAATATAGTTAAATTGAATGATATTATTCAATCAATTATTAATATTATTGATAGTGAAAATATTAATGTTGTCGAATATTTAATTTTGATAACAAAGATGTGTATTATATGTGATATTTATATTAAACATCCAACAACCAAAACAGGCACTATTCCAGTTCCTAAATTACGTGTGAAAGTTCAAAATGTATTTAATGAAGATATTAAATTAAATACAAATGGTATATCAAAATTTGATATTATAATCCCCCCAACAGATAGTGATGTTTATTTAGTCTCATTAAAAATTATTACATCTTTTATTAGATTGCTGAAAATTGTAGAAAATACTAATTCAGATAATGTTGATAGTATTCATGCAATTTCTATTTTATTTCGCGATTCATTCGATTATATTATTCGAAAGAAATATATAATTCAAACTAAATTTTGTTTAAAAGAATATGACTCCATTTATTTCTTATGGGGTTTTATTTATTGTTTATATAATGAACCATTTATTCTCAACTTTTATAAATTATTCATGTATAATAATCAATCTTGTAATAAAACTATTAAAAATCAACGTTCTGGATTAATATTCGCATGTTCGGTTGCCGTTATTTATAGTTATAAAAAAAATGTTGCATCTAGTTGGAATGACAGCGAAAAAACAATATTAAATAAGATTAATGATATTGCACTTATGCTCTTTAAACAAATAAAAAAAGAATATTTAGAAACTAATGTTATAATTAATGAGCCTGAAATTACAGAACCTTCTAAAAATAAAATTGACGGTTTAACTTATTTATTTGACTATATTCCTAAAATTTCATCTATCGAGCCATGTAGATATAATAATACTACTTTTGAAGATGAACTAAAAACAATCACTAAATAATTTAATTTCCACCTCTTAATCTCAATACTAAATGTAGTGTTGCTTCTTTTTGTATGTTATAATCAGCTAATGTTCTAATTGTTTTCCTGCGAAAATTAATCTCTGTTGATCAGCTGGAATACCTTCCTTATCTAATATCTTACTTTTAATCATATCAATAGTATCGGATGTCTCTACTTCTAGAGTAATAGTTTTACGAATATTTGCATTTATTATAAAAATTGAATGATTAATTATATATTTATTATTATGGAGAAATTGTGCGAATTTATTGATGCAAATTCTAATTTAGATTATGATATAACTTATTATAATAGTCATTTAGATGTTGAAGATATTATATATAATCCAAATAATAATTATGATGTTGTTGAATATATATTTGAATTTGTAAATAGAAAATATAGAGCTGATTTTATTAAATATTATGAACAAAAATCATTAGTTTTTATCCATAATAAAAATATGTATGAAATTTTATATCATCCTTATTATTGGATATTAAATATTACAATTATTTAATAACCGCCGAAAAGTCTCAGAGCTAAATGTAACGTAGCTTCTTTTTGAATATTATAATCATTTACTGTCATACCTTTCATTAACTGTTTTCCAGCATATATTAACCGCTGTTGCTCTGGTGGTACTCCAATTTTATCCTGAATTTGTTCTTTAATTTTATCAATTGAATCTGCTAATTCAATATTCAAAGTAATAGTTCTTCCATCTAATTCTCTAACGAATATTTGCATCGTATATGTAATTTATTTTATTTATAAATAATCATTTTTTTATTATTATCACTCATAAAAAAATGATATTAAATGTTTATTATTTTTATGAATATGGATTTCTATATTAGTATTGCAGTTGGTGTTACTCAGGCATTTATGTATAATCCTATAGATAAAGCAATATATAATAGTATTATCAACAATACTAAATTATTTAATAAACAAAATTGGAATAATCCTTTTACTGGTGCTGCAAATGGTATTTATGCTAAAATTATTACTGGCGGATTATATTTTTATTTGATTGACAAAACTAAAAATATGAATAGATATCAATCTGCATTATATGTGAGTATGACAACTTCATTAATCATAAATCCGTTTAATGTCGTTAAATATAAGTCATATGCCAATAATCTCTCAAATTATGATTCGGTTAAAGTTAATTATAAAAAATATGGGTTTAAGTTTGGTATTATTGGATTGGAAGCCCTTATTATTCGCGATTTCGTATTTAATGTAATTTATTTAAAATGCAAAAATGATAATAATAATTTAATTCACAATTGCGGTGCTATTTGTATGGCTAGTGTAATTTCTTCTCCATTTCATTTCGCGAGAAATATGAAATATCACAATAATGACAGTTATATTAAAATATATAAAGATTTGTTTCAAAGTCTTAAATCAACTAATAAAAAAATTTCGTATACTATGAAACAATTCGCAATTGGTCATGGGACATTAAGAACTGTAATGGGATTATATACTGGTCAAGTTATGTATTCAACCCTAAAGGAATTAGCACATTAAAAAATGATTTATTTTTTATTTTTATAAATTCAAATGTCAACTGCAAAGAAAAGTATCAAACCAACATTTTCAAAAAAAGAGATTGAAAATTATATTAGACAAAAAGATAAATGTATATTTAATAATCCTAAAGAAGAATATTTATGGGCACGAGCACAATTAAAAACCTGTTCTAAATGTTTAGTTCAAAAAAGATTATGCGATTTTAATGGTAACACCTCGGGAACTGATGCATTTAATAAAGATGGTTATAGATTGAGACGTCCCGAATGTAATGAATGTACTAAAAATGTTAGTAAAGGTAAAACAGAAGCTAAAAATAAAGCTAAAGAATTGGGAATTTTATATATTGCACCAAAAGAAACTTTATGTGGTGTTTGTAATAAACCAGCATCAAGCGGTAATAGTATCGTATTTGATCACTGTCATGTAAATAATGTATTTAGAGGTTATTGTTGTAATTCTTGCAATAGAAGTATAGGTGTATTGGGTGATAATGTTGATGGATTATTACGCGCACTCAATTATTTATTGAAAAATAAAAAAACGACAATTATTCAAAATGCAGATGGTGAATTAGTTAAGAGCACTTAATATACGATCTTTTGATAATTTGAAATACTTTTCCTCTTTTTCAATTCCAATAAATTTTCTATTTGTATTTATACATCCAATACCAGTAGTACCAGAACCCATAGTATTATCTAATACTAATTCTCCTTCATTTGAATACGTTTTAATTAAATATTCAATCAGTTTTACTGGTTTTTGTGTTTCATGTATTGTATCATATTCAACATCAAATTCAATTAGTTCATTTGGATAATTTGTGAAATTTTGTGTATATTCACTATTCCCAGTAAGTTTATTATTTTTTCCCAAATGATGTTCTTGATTTAACATTTTTCCAATACGTTCTTTACTATTTCTTTTTTTGATATTAGTAGGTATTAAACCTTGTGGGTTATATGTCATATTACCTGTAATTCTAGATGCGGCTGCTGCGCCTCCTTTAGAAAATACACATATATCTTCTGTACATTTCATAGGTCTGTAATTTGCTAATAAAAATTGTGTTGTTTTATTTTTTTTCCATATTAAATTATATTTAAACCAATCGTAATTAGATGATATTAACATACTCGTAAATGGCTGTTGACCAAATAATAATATAACACCTGATGGTTTTTTAATAATTCTTTTATAATGTTTCCATAATTCATTCAAATTAATTATTGTATCCCATTTACATTTAGTAGTTCCATATGGTAAATCACATAATATTAAATCAATACTATCATCCATTATTTTATTCATTTCAATAATACAATCGCCACAATATAAAGAAATGTTATCAGTTATTACTGGTTCCATCTGCAAATTAATTGCTATTTCTTCTGGTTTTTCAGTTTTGGTAGCCGATAATATCAAATCTATTAAAAATGTCTTATTTTTAGATTTGCATCGCGTAAACCCCATTTTCTCACATTTTTCCAATAATTCTACTTTAGTTAAATTAGCCAAATTCATTTAATATAATAACTATAATTTAAAGAAATCATTTTTTATTAATATAAAAAATTGATATTAAAAATAAAGTCTAATTATTATTATGGATTCAAATATTATCAGAATTTCTAATATCAATAAATATCGTATTGAAATTATTAATAATGAACTAATAGCAACGCCAATAGAAGAAGTAGTTATAACAGAAGATGAATTTATTAATAAAAATTTTACAAATTCAAAAATAAAAAAATGTCTGATAAATGACGATATTAATAAAATAACTGATAAACTTAATTATGCTAGTATTATAAATGATATATATAAATCATTATCAACATCATTTATAATACAAAATACAACATTTAATATTAAAATAGGCGATGAAAAAGGCGCTAAAGGTTATCATTATGACAAATCACTTAATTTATCAATACAACGTAAAGATGCAAATGCTACAATTAAAGAAATCATAAAAATGATTAACATTAATAATTATAAAATAAATATTGAAATTGAATTAGAAAATAAAGAACTTATTAATTATAAAAATTAATTTACTGTTATTATTATTTTGTTATTTAATTTATTTATTAAATCTTGTTTATCAATTATAATATTATTTAAATAATTATAATTAGATATATATTCATCAATACTATTATTAATTTCTTCTTCATTATCATATATGATTTTTAATAATTTATTGAAGTAAATATTATTAATTTCTTCTTTTTTTATTTTAATTTCATTATCTTTCATTATAATTACTTTTCTATTTTCATTAAAATATATATTATTAATATATATAATAATTATTATTATTGCAAATGTAATGAATAATATAAATGTTATTATTTTTATTATTTGTTCTTTTGCGCCATCATCGTCGAATTGGAATAATGAAAAATAACAAATTATAATTAATAGTATTATATTATTTATTAATATAAATACAGAAATATAAATATAATTTTTTTTAATATATATAATTTCATTATGAATTTTAGATATTGATAATAATCTTTGACAAATTATATTTATTTTGATGATTTCTGCATTCTGTTCTAGAGCTTTATTATTTAAATAATTGTTTTGTTTATTTTGGTTGTAAATAGCATACATAATTATAGGTAAAACAATACCGATAAATGGTCCAATATACATAATTTATAATCATGACCAAAAAAATCAATTTTTATTTTAAATATTCAATATCATTTACCTCACTAAAATATATATCATATATTAAATCTTCGTCATATTCATCAATTAATCTAAGTATTCTTTTGGGATGTAGAGCCTTCGCTATTATTTCTTCTTTTAAATCAATATTCTTATTTCGTAATAGTTCATAATCATATGAAATTATTGATGGATTCATGGAAAACATAATCCAATTAATTTTATTTTTATGTGTTTTTAAAATTTCTATAGCATTTGGATTTCTCGATAGAGTATTCCAATTAATTAAATGTTTGTTTTTTTCTAGAATATTAATTGCATTTGGATTTTCGGATAAATAATACCAACTAATTTTATCTAAATGTTTTTCTATAATTTTGATTGCATTTTCATTTTGTGCTAAACTATACCAATTAACTTTATCCAGATGTTGTTCTATGATTTCTATGGCATTTGGATTTTGTGATAAATTATACCAATCTATTTGTTCTGGATATTGTTTTAGAATTTCAATACCATTTGGATTACCTGATAAACCAATCCAACTAATTTTATCAAGATTTTCTTTAATTATATCTATCGCATTTGGATTACTAGAAATATTACCCCAATTAATCTTTTCTGGATGTTGTTTTAGAATTTTTACAGCGTTTGGATTTTTAGATAAGAAATCCCAACTTACTTTATCAAGATTATCTTTAATTAAGTCTATGGCATTTGGATTTTGTGATAAATTATACCAATCTATTTGTTCTGGAAATTGTTTTAAAATTTCAATACCATTTGGATTACCTGATAAACCAAACCAACTAATTTTATCAAGATTTTCTTTAATTATATCTATCGCATTTGGATTAAATGATATTAAATCCCAATTAATCTTTTCTGGATGTTTTTCAAGAATTTCAACAGCATTTGGATTAGATGATAAATATTTCCAATCAATATTATCAAAATCAATCCAATTTAATAATGAATACATATTTTAATCTCAAATATTAATAAATATCATTTTTTTATAATTAAAATGATTTAAGATTTATATGATATGATATATTATATTATTTTTATTGGAAAAATGCCCGACACATTAGATGATATTATTAAGACTGTTTATGATAATTGCAACGATGGCAATTATCCAAATGCACTTATTAATATCCTAAAACAAAAACATTATTGGCCTGTTATCAAAGTTAAGAAATTTAAGAATGATAATAATCTATGTCTACTCCATAATTCATATAAACGCGATGATGTCGCAGAATTTCAAGATTTATATGATAAATGTCGTAGTATTGTTTTAGATTTTTCTAAAAGTATTGGAAATAATGTTGTTATTTCTATTAGTAGTAGTATTCCAATTCGTGCATCTGTTAAAGATTATGTTGATAAGATTTATGAAGAAACAGATGTATGTTATATGGCATTAGATGGAACACTCATTACATGTTATTTTCATAATGGCGTTTGGCATTTTGGAAGTTCAAGCTGTCCGGATATCAATTCTTCACATTTTTCAAATAAAGATAAATCACATGGTTATATGCTCGATGAAGCATTATATGAATTATATAAAAATAATGTTACATTAACTGACCCGAATATCTCAAGTGTATTGCGTAATCTTTTTACGTCTAATTTAAGTCCGTTATATTCATATGATTTCGTTTTAATTCATACGGATAATAAACATATTATTGATTATTCGACTAATGAACCTAATTATAAACAATTATTTCATATTAATACTAAGAATAGATTTACACTAATTGAAGAAAATATTGATAATTTTCCTTTGGCTTATTTGGGTGTTAAATATCCATATAAATTTGAAAATCAAAAAGAAGCAGTAGATAAATGTATGAATGATAATAATTATGGTTTTATTGTTAAAAAAGCAAATATGCAATTATATAAAATTAGTAGTGATGCAATCATCCATAAAGAAGATGTGAATGCATGTAATTATAATAAATGGTATAATATTTTATATGTCTATATGTTACAAAAACCAAATTATAATATTAATGAGTTTGTTACTGAGTTTTATAATGGTGATCTAGAAATTCCACCAACAACATTCGAAGAAGTCAATAATATTTTTAATATAATGAAACAAATTATTTATAATTTATATATTGCAACTACAAAATATTATCCAAAATATAATCGTTTTAAAATTGATTTAATTATGGATAAAACTTTGAATCCACTTTTAAGATTTCATTTGGCACAATTGAGACATCAACAAACAACGATTTATAAGAAAAAAATAATTAATGAAAGTAATGTATTTAATTATATTTGCCATTCCAATAATATTAAGAATATTCAAAAATTAATTAAACATTTCAGTATTGACAATACTTATAATATTCCTGCTGAAAGTCTGATTGCATTCAAACAATTAAATAATTTTCTTGAAAACAACCCAACGGTTTAAGAAACTAAACTTTTTAGATATATCATTTGTTTCGAATTCAGTCAAAGATTTCTTATGTTCATCAATACGCCAAACTTCATATAAATTATATTTAATTTTATATACATCATTAGTATTTTCTTTTTCAAAATCTAATTTTATTTTTTCATAAGTTTCTGAAAATAATTCAGTATCTACTAATTCTAAATTAAATTCATTTGCTTTTTTAATGAGAAATTCGAAATCTACTAAATATTCAGTAATTAATTTTTGCGTATTCTCAATAAATACATCAATTTTCTTATTATAATATTTTTCATTTGTATATTGTTTTATAATAGCCCATACTGGAACACTATATTCTTCGAAATTCTTTCTACCTTCTATCATTCCTGTTTTTTCTTTTTCTAATTCTACTTCTACACTTTTGCCATCCATAAAAGTACAGAAGAATAATCCATTCTTTTGTAAATTAGTACTTACGTTATTTAAAAACTGTTCTAATTTTGTTTCATTCTCAAAGAAATAATGTATCGCGAACATACATGATACAACATTAAATTTATCTTTACATTTTCCAACTAATGTTCTCTCATATACATCTAAATTCTTTCGTTTCTCGATTGGGTTCATAATTAATTTTAATAATTCCATACTCTCTGGATCAATCGCAGCCTCGCCCGATTTAATATTAAGAGTACAATCACCAACTGCAAACGCCATGTCTAGTAATGAGAAATTCTTATTTTTATTTTGATTATATGTTAATTGTTTTCTGTGTTCATTCATCAATTTGGCATATGAACCTTTTGATGTATAAATATTACTTTTCACTAAATCAATTCCTAATACAAATGAATATTTTGAATATTTCCAATTATTTAAATCTCCAGCTTGTCCACATGCCATTTCTAATAAATTTCCTCGCGTTTGTTGATTTTTATTTGCAGGTTTAAATGATACAGGCTTATTATATAAATGACTTTTAATTAACATATGCAATAATAACATACCATTCGAAATTTTATTAAAAGGCACATTACGTTCATAATAAATATCATCAGTTTCTAATACATTATCATTCACATTAACATCTGCGATTTTTTCACCATTACCAATAATCATTTCACCAGTAATCATGTTATGTATTGTATCCCATGTATCCATCGCTACTTGTAATGTATTTGCAGTTTTGTCAAATATACCCTTATTATAAATACGTGTCTTATCCGTTCTTACGCGGATTGCAATCCATTTATTTTCTGTTAAATCATATCTGCATTCAACAATAGTATTTGTTTCGACTTTATCATTATTTTCGGCTCTTACTTCGCCACTAGTATTCACATCCATTATTAAGAATTCATTATCCGTAAAATAATATTTTGATGGTACAAATAATTTAAATATATCTTTTTCAGTTGTTTCTAAATAATTATTTAAAGCTTCTAAATTAGTATATTTATATCTAATATTTAATACATTCTTAATATTATAGTCATTTAACATATTTTTATCAGCAATATATAATCCAAATTTTCTATATTTAAAGCCATCGTTTTTAACATCACCTATAAATCTAACTAAAAAGTCGATTGTGTTTTGTTCGGGTGGTTTCCATTTAAAGACGCTATTCCATGTCATGTCAGTTTTAATTTCAACTGGCATAGATGGATAATATGAATAGACAGCTAATTTAGCAGGGGTAAATATAAGTCCATCAATTTCATATGGAAATTTACGATGATTTGTTAAAATTTCTTTGCAATCGTCATAAATATCATTTTTATAATAATGAGTTTTAACCATAAATTCAGTAGAACTATTTTTAGCATTCAATAAATCAACCATTTTTAACATTTCATTATATCGACATTTCTTTTTATCATCGATTAATGGTAATGATGTTAATTTCTCACCATTCATATAATAAATATCGAATGATGCATATAAATTCTTCTTAACACCATCAATACGTTTATTGCAATGTATATATTCACCATCCAATAATGAATTATATGCCTCTTTTTTAGCTATAATACCAGTTCCTTCAACGCGTTTAGAACTGTCAATCGTATATACATTACCATTATTATTAATATATAACAATAAACGTTCGCCATCTGCTTTTTCAGTAACTGTATACCCTCTTAAAATACTAACTACGCCATAATTATCGGGATTTGTTAAATTAATTTTTTTTAATGCAACAGGTTTAGGCGTTAATAAATATACATTTTGATCAGAATCACGTCTGGTTTTAATATCTACTAGATTTCGATATTCTTCTAATATTGCCGATTGCTGTTTTTTAGTTAATACGATCTTTGATAAGAATAATGCTTGAATAACTTTAATAATACTTTCTAAAACTTTATCAGTCTTTTTAACTTTTATGTCAAATTCATAAAAAGTTTGATTTGTATTATTTATTTTTGATTTTTTTAATGAAACATATGATTGTATACTATCTTTGACCACACGTCCAACAGCTTGAATGCCATCTTCAATATCATATACGAATTCTTGCACTATTCTAAATTTCTTTAATTCATTATCCCATTTTTCAGGTTCTTCAGCATCAACCTCACTATATACACTCATATTCATGTTAATATCGAATAAATCATTAATATTTTCATTTATAACTAACTTTCGACTCATCCATTTATACTCGGTCAATTTGTAATTAGTGGTATTACAATACAATAATATATTTTTAAGTTTGTTAATAGTTAAAATAATTCCTTGAGCATTTGATATTTCTAAATATTCATCTTTAATAGTTTCATTATTGCTATATCGAAGAGAATTTATAAAATTATTAAATTCTGTTTCAGTCCATGAACCATTATCATTTTGAATATGAATCACATATTCATTAGTAGCGGCAATATCTTCGGTTGATATATATCTATCCATCGTTTTAATGGTATTAAATATAGGTTCATCTTTAGATATTTCCATTATTTTATCCTATTTTATATAGATAAATAAATCAATTTTTTATATAAATAAAAAAATTGAAATATTTATATTAAAATATATATAGATTAATATGACAACTGAATTATTTATACCAATCAAATTTAGAACAACTGTTATTTTAACACCAAGTGATATTACTAAAGATTTTGAAAACACTATCCTAAACAAACTCAAAATTAATTATGAAAATATATGTTCTAAATATGGTTATATTAAAAAAGATACAATCAAAATTATTAAACGGTCTGTCGGTCAGTTAAAAAAAGAACATTTTAATGCTAATGTTTATTTTGACGTTGTATGTATTGCTGAAATATGTAATCCTGCTCAAGGTTCCATTATTAAATGTAAAGTTAAAGCCAAAAACTCACTCGGTGTTTTAGCAGAGGGTTATTATGATAGTATTCCAATATTGCAAATCATTATACCTAAAATTTCAGCAGGTATTCAATCTGAAATAAATATTGATACTATTTCTATCGGTGATGAAGTTAAAATAGAAGTATGTGGTAAAAAATATCAATTGTTTGATAAACATATTTCTATTATTGGTAGGGCTATTAAAAATAAAGAAGAATACATTAAAAATTCAGTAGTTGATGATGTCGATATTGATGAAAAAGGAGATGATGAAATCGTCGAAGACATTTATGAAGAAACAGAGAGTATTCGTCATGATGATGATGATGAAGAAAAGAAAACTACCGGTGGTGATGGAGAAGAAAGCGAAGAAGAGAGTGATTCAGAAAATTTAGACGATGAAATTATTGAGGATGTTGATGATGAATTTGAAGAAACAGGTGGTGGCGATTGTGGTGATTATGACGATGAATATTAAAAATCCATATCTAATTTTTTCATCAAATTAAATATAGATTTTACTTCACTAACATTATCATTTTCATAAGCATCCATTATATATGACTTCAATTTTATCAAATCTTTTTTTGTTATCGCCGGTTGTTTCAGCATCTCGTTAAAAATACCGTCAACTTCTGACAAAAACGTCGGCATCAAATGAATGTAAATTTTAGATTATAGAAAAATCAATTTTTTAATAATTATCTTTATTTTTTCAACATTTTTATATAAAAAAATGATTTTCATATTATATAATTGATTTTATAATGAAGAATACCAAATCACCATGTATTAATGTTTCTACCGAAAGTTATACAGGCAAAGAACAATCACCTAAAAGATTTGGATTATCTGCTGAAGGTTATGATGTAGGATTTGAAAAAGAAGGATTTGATAAACAAATATGGTGTGTACAAATTAAAAATAATAGAAAAGTATGGGTAAGAAATATAAATATTGTTAAAATTACACATGAAGAACCTATTTTAACTTATAGTGATGTTAAAAATGACGCTGATAGTAATGATGAATTACCATCTATACCATCAGCTACTGTTATTGATGTTAAAGAAACAGAAAAGAAAAAAACAGATTATAATCTATTTATTAAATATTATTTGGATAAATTAAAAGCTGAAAATAAGGATAAAACACCTGCTAAAATCTTATTTCAATCAGCTACACAAGAATGGGGAAGATTGAAAAAGTCCCCTGAAGAATTAAAGAAAATAATGGAACTTATTAAAAATAAATAATTTTTTTTATTAATTAGAACAATATGCAAAATAATTATACCACATAATATATGTAAGATTTAAAGACAAACATCATTATTTGGAAGTAATATGAATAAACCTCCTAAAAAATTACAAAAATAAATAATGTATTTTTAATATAAATATAAATTAGAATATGCCAAATCATATAATTATAAATAATAAAGGCAGTCCGGTTAATTGGTCTAAAAATGCCAATAATGAAGATTACTGTCTATTATATAATGATAATAACGGTAAATATACTTTTACCCCTACTGAAAATTTAAATTGTCAGTTGTATATGTTTGGTGGTGGTGGTGCTGGTGGATATTTTTTCGGCGGTGGTGGTGGTGCAGGTGCAACATATATAAATAAAAATTATACATTCGAAAAAAATAAAACTTATACTTTTGATATTGGCGCCGGTGGCAAATGTGATATTGATAATATCGATTTATTATTTAGTTCAGGACTTTTATTAAAAGTTTTTAATAATACTAGCCCAACTTTAAATAATTTCTCATTTATTGGTGAAGATTATTCAAACCTCAATATCGATAATAATGCTGCTAAATCTTATATAGTTCAGGATATAAATATTGATACTACATTATTTACTAAAAATACTACTTATATATGGGAAGGTTATATTAATGGTAATGTTGATAAAAATTACTTATTTAGCGTCGTTAGTAATCTAAAAACGTTTGTTTGGATACAAGATTTCGATAACGATGATATGAATTCTTTAAATGTTTTTAATAACGATAATAAAAATAAATCTTTATTAGTTGGTGGTTATAATTTAAATCAGTTTCCATTTTCTAAAACTTTAAAAAATAATGTTTTTTATAAAATTAAAATTATTGCATATAATGATAGCGAAGAAATTAATAATTTTACCATTAATATCGATAGAGATTGTAGTTTATTTAATTTTAATAAAGATAAAGAATTATACAAATATATAAAATCATCAGATACTATATTAACATATAATAATAATGATGGAACATTTGGCTCTATTAAATGTATTGGTGGTGGGAATGGTGGTTGTGGACTTTATAATCAAGATAATAGTTATTTAAATGGTGGTTGTGGTGGTGGTGCCGGTTTAAATAAAATTAAAGGTATTTCTAAAATTCAACCAATTTATAATGGATTTGATGGTGCCGTTGGTGCTTTTTGCGGTGGTGGTGGTGGTATTAAATCAGCCGGTAGCGATTCGAATGGTGGTGATGGCTTAATATTAAATTGGTTTAATGATACATTAATATTCGGCGCTGGTGGTAATGCATCTGGAAACAGTACTGTGCGTAATTTAGGATATGGATGTGGTGGAAATGGCGGTACATGTTGTTATTATAAGAAATCTGCAACTATAAATAATAATGGTAATAATGGCTGTATATTAATCTATATAAAACCAGAAGGATTTACAATTGAAGGATTTAATATTATTAATGATTTAACTAATGTAAATACTGCTAATTATAAAACTACAGCAACTAGCACACCTAGTATAGTATTAAATACAGCATATAATGATTTAATATCAGAGTCGCTAAATTTAAAAAATATAATTAAAGACAGAGCAGATTATTTTTCAACTAATAATTTTGGAAAATTATGTACATCGGTTACATCTAGTTCTACAGCTATTACTCAACCAACAGAAAATGGTTATATTGAATGTTATTTATTTGATATGTTGTTAATTACTAAATTATATACAACATCATTTAATCTCATAAATGACTATTTTAATAATAAATTATATAGTAATGTAACTGGTTGTTCAAATTTTATGAACAATTTATCGTTTAATATTAACACAACTCCTGGAAGTAATAGTATTATAACTAGTAATAATGGTACATATACTATTAATCTTGTTAGTACTTTTTCTACTTTAACTAATATGGCATTAAATATTGATATTGCCAATATTAATACAATATCAAAACAATCTACGAGTATTAATACATATTATGATATTGATTGTAATTGTTCATCTACCCTAATGCCTATATTTCATACATATTCGGCAGATGGCACAAAAATACCAGCGATTAGTAATCTTTATAAAGCAGCAACAACACCTATTACACATACGATTTCATTTATAAGTAATGGTGCTATATCTACCGGAGCAGCACCAGGCGTTATCGCCTCAAGTATAGATACTTTAACATTAAATTTTTATGATTCAACTACATCTACAATTACTAAAGCTAGTTTAAAAACAGCAATAGTCAATTATAATACCTATTTTACCAATACTGATTCGGGATATGGCGGAAATGTAAATAATGTTGGTAATTATCAATATTACAGAGTATATCATTATATTAATGCATTTTACAATATATTAAATGCAACTAATGTTACTATAATACCAATATTAAAATATTATGTAAATTATTATAATGTTTTTATTTATAATTTATCGATACAATATCAATATTATAGTTTAAATAACGAATATATGGGATTAAAAGCATTAACAGGTACCACTTTAACTGGAACTCCTGCTTCTAATAAGGGGACTTATGGTGTAGCATCTGGTAATATATTTACTACAAAAATAGGCGATATAACAACTGATATTAATACTTTTAAAAGTAATTTGGATAAATTATATAATGATATCAAAAAAACACCATATGATGCATCTGTCGATTATAGTACTTATACTGATAAATTTAATAATTTAGAAATTATTAAAACTAGTTTTTCCAAAAACCAGACAGACTTAAATGCTACTATTAATAGATATAATACTTATTTGACTATGTACAATAATTTATTATTTTATTATAAATTAATTATTGCATTTGCTATATTCTTAACTATTGTTATAATAATTATATTTAGTTCATCATTAATTGATAACAATACTAAAATATCTATTTATATTATAATTTTAGTATTTATTATAATATTGTTATTTTACTATAATAATAACGTAACTATTGAAGATTTTTCATTTTGTTATGCAACGGATGCTACAAAAGGAAGTACACTAGCTTATAATGTATACGGAGCTGACGCCCCTGATACAACCACTTTACAAACCACAATTAACACATTATTAACAAAAGAAATATTATACTTAACTGCGTGTGCGCTGAGTTCTAGCGATACTAATTCTAGTTTATTTTCAACAGATACCATTAAATATATTGATGCTTTAACATTTGACAAATCAAGCAAAAAAGAATATTATAAAATTAAAAATATTACATTATCCAATAATATTGAAATTATGAAGAAATCAATAAATTATTATTATTATTTAATTGTTTTAATTTCTATTTTAATAGTTATATTGATTATTGGATTAATATTATTCTTATTAGCACCACAATTATTATTACAGATTGTTATATTATGTGTTATTCTGATAATAATAGATGTATATTTCTTTACTTATAGAATGCACCGATCAACGCGAATATATGAAAACAAAAATTATTGGGCTAATTATAATCCATCTGCAGATACTTTAAATACTCTTTAAAGAAATATACAGCACCGCCAAGAATTAATGTAAATACGATTGCTCGTTGTAGATTATCGTATTTATATTCATCATCGAATGAATTATTATTTTCTTCTTCTTCGAATTTAGTATAATTAATTTCTTTAAATCCTTCTAATAATTTAACAGGAGATAATGAAGTTAATGTGCTCAATTCATTTAATGTTAAATTTTTTTCTGCATCTGCTAAAATAGATGCTTGTTTAACCAATTTAAGAAAACTTGGTTTTGGAATTTGTTTATTATATTCAACATCAATTAACTCTTCATCATCAAATCTCGTATATTTGATACGTTTAAATCCTTCTAATAATTTTGATGGAGATAATGATGTAATTACACTTAAATCTTCTAATGTAAAATCATCATCTTCTTCTTCTGCGATTTTAGAAGCTTCATGAATCAATTTAAGGAAAATTGCATTTGGTGTACGTTTATGTAAAAGTGCAATATGATTAATTTCCATATTTTTTACTTCTTTCATTAATTGTTTAGTTTCTTTAACGGTCCATAATTTTCCGTGATTTTCGTAAAGTGATGTCATTAGAGGTTAATTGATTTTGATGATAATAATCATAATAAATAATAATCATTTTTTTATGATATACACCTATGCATTATAAAATATTTATGTAATCCAATATATTCAGCTGATATATGAAATATAAATCCAATTAAGAAGAATGTTAAATGTATATTGAATATTTTAATTAAAATACCACCAATAAATATAAAAACAATACCTTCATATATACTATCAGTAAATAATGATGAATTATCGGCATTATGATTATATTTATAATTACAATAATAATTTTGAATATTTAAATAATATGATAGAAAATGTTTAATAAAACCTATAATAAATAAATAAAAATAAGGATTATTAAATGGATTTATTAATATTAAGGATATTAAATATGTATAAAAACCTACGAATAATGCTTCAATAATTAAATTCATACTCTTTAAATAGATATGGATATTCTAATTTTTATTATATGTTTTATTATGATTTATTTAATAATTTATTTATTATTATATTCAAATATTGATTTTAAATCATTAACTGTTCAAAATAATAATTATAAAATTAATAATAATCATAATACTTGCGATGTTAAAAATTGTGGAGCATTAGATCCTGTAAGTGATCCTAAATATAATATGCAACAGATTGTTAAGCAATCTATATTACTTGAAGAACATTTAACGAATAAAAATAAAAGATGTAGAGATTGTATTACTAAACATTTTCAACATATTATTGGATTAGCTGAAGAAGCGCAAATGTTAGCATCAAGTAAATGCAGTAAATATCCTTTAATGAATGAGAGTGTTATTGTTTATAATGATTTATTTAAAGAATGGATGAAAAATAGAAATGATGAAAGTAAAATATTAGAAATTAGCGATAAATTAAGAATTCATCGTAAAAAATTAATAGCTATATATTTCTTTGATGATAATTATGATATTAATAATTTCTCAAAATCATCGATGGGTTAATAATTTAAAAGAAGCTACAATATCCACCACCGGCTACATCTTTTTTAGCTCTCGGCTTGCGAGCTTTCGGTGATTTCTTAGGAGAGGCAGCTTTCTTTTCCTTCTTAGGAGCAGCAGCTTTTTTTCCTTTTTTAGCCGCCGGGGAAGTTTTGCCGGTTAAAGCTAATAATAATTGATCAACTGTTGCTTTTTTAGTAGCAGCAGCGGTTTTCTTGGCTTTCTTTTCCTTCTTGGGAGCTGCGGCTTTCTTTTCCTTCTTGGGAGCTGCGGCTTTCTTTTCCTTCTTGGGAGCTGCGGCTTTCTTTTCCTTCTTAGCAGCAGGCTTGCGCTTTTTAACCGGTTCACCATTTTCTTTAGCAATCTTGGCACGTTTAGCAGCTGCGAATTTCTTACTGGCTTCCTTGTTGGCTTCTAAATAAGCGGGTGGTAATACTGCAACTTTAGCAACAGTCTTATATTTATATACGATTGAACCCTTAGTTGATTCGCGTGCCTGAGATAATCGATTACCGTCCTTATCAGTACGGGGTCTAATTACTTTAGGTTCGGCTAATTGAATTTGATCGACATCATAAGCATAAAAACGCTTGCATTTACCTTGACGAGTGCGTTCTAATACTATAAAAGTTGAACGCACTACACGATCACGAGAAATAGCACTATCTTTCTTGGATCCACGCATCTTCTTGAAGATAGTAGAAGCGGCTTTTTTAGCGGCACCAGACGGAGTTTTAGAAGTATAGCGGCTGCCTGTATAACCTTCATTAGAATGAGCAATTACATAAGTATTATCGGTTTCATCTAGCTTGGCACCACCAGTAGTGCTAGTTGCACCAATAGCATACATATCAGCAGTAGTTTCATCTGGATGTGAATCATCTTCGTAACCGCCAAAAAGAGCGTCATCTTCATCTAATTCTTCATCATCTTCATCATCAAAACGGAAACCACCCTTATGGGGGTTATTATTTTCTACAATAAATTGTTCAGGATTCAAATCCATATTCGGTTAATTCTATATATATATAATATTATTTTTTATAAAAGTCAATAATATTTTTATTTACAAAGAACGAACTTTTTTCAATATTTATAATTTTAATATTTTTAATATTTGTAGCTCTAGATAAAGCCGTATATGTTTGACCCGATACAAATATATCATTACCCAAATCAATTTCTAAACAATCTATTGACGACCCTTGAGATTTATGAATAGAAATAGCATATGCTAATTTTAGCGGCATAAATGAAATCATATTCTTATTATTTTTATTAATATCAGTATAATAATTGATCGTGTGTAAATTATCATTAATATCTTTAATAATAACGCAGTTATCCTTCAATTCTACTACAATTCCACGGGTTCCATTTGTTAAATGTGATTCTACTGATATATTTCTAGTAACCATTATTTGCGCATTTACTGTTAAACAAATATCATAAGATTCTAAATTGTCGATTTTATATTTTGAATTTGCTTTATAAGTAGTTGTAATATTATTATTTTTTTTCACTAATTTTAAAAATGATTTTTGATTTATTTTATCGACATTAACATTTTTTGGATATAATATAGTCGGTTTAATATCACCCGTAAAAGTTGTATTTTTCAATTCTTTTAAAATTTTAAAATTTTCATCAGATAATGATTTATTTCTAATTTCTTCTAATATAATTTGTAGAATATTATCATCTTTTTGTCTAATTAAATCTGTTAATATTATTTTTGACATATTTAATAAATCCCATACACGTGATGTAAAACAATAATTACCAGTTACTGGTGGCAACTGGTAAAAATCACCAACCATAATTACTTGAATGCCACCGAATGGCTTATCATTCTCATTAATCATTTGAAATAAATCATTTACGAGTTCTAATAGTTCATTATTCATCATAGAAATCTCATCAATAATTAAAGTTTGTAATCGTTTTAATGATTTCAATTTCATAGGATTTTTAACAGATATATATTTATAAATATCTGTTAATGAATTATTAATTCCTAAACATAAATATGAATGTAATGTTTGACCATTTATTAAACTAGCTGCACAACCGGTTAAAGCAGTTAAACCATATACGATATTAGATGCTGATAAATACTCGACAATTTTTCTAATTGTATATGATTTACCTGTTCCAGCGGATCCTGATAAAAATAAATTTTTATTATTTTTAACTATATTTAAAGCTTCTAATTGTTTTTCATTCATTTAATGATAATTATATTATATATTAATTTAATCATTTTTTTTAAATATAAAAAAATGATTAAATTAATATATAATAATTTAATTATGACTGATATTAAATTATCGTTGGCTAATACCGTTATATTGATTGACAACAGTTATTATATTTTCAATAGATATTTCGCGACAATTAGATGGTTTAAACAACGACATCCAGAAATTGAAATTAATCATGATAAAATAATTGAAAATAAAGAATTTATAGTAGCATTCATTAAACATTTTGAAGCAGATATTAAAAAAATGTTAAGAAAATATCGCAGCACTAAGACTAATCTCATATTCTGCATGGATTGTCCGCGTTCTATGATTTGGAGAAATATTTATTATGACAAATATAAAATTACACGAGTAAAGAAAAATAATTTTAATAGCGACATTTTCGAATTATTTGAACGTTATTTAAATAATAATAATTATATTAATTGCAAATTTGATACATTAGAAGCGGATGATGTTGTTTATTTGATGCAAAAACAATTATTATTCATGAATAGACATTCCAATATAGTTATTATTACGAATGACAGCGATTATTTACAAATGTATGCGTCTAATGTTAAAATTTATAATATGCAATTCAAAGACTTATCGCTGAAAATTAATTATAATCCTAAAATTGAATTATTATTAAAAATAATTATTGGTGATAAAAGCGATAATATTCCTAAATTAATGACTGGTATGCGTAAAGAAAATGCATTAAAAATTGCATTAATGACTGAAGAAGAAAGAATACAATATTTTAAAAGTACTAATTTATTGGATAAATATATTTTAAATAAAAAATTAATAGATTTAAATGAAATACCAGAAGAAATTATTAAAAAATTTTATGAATATTATAATATTTCTATTTTATAATAAATAAACTATGGGTGATCCTTTAGTTCAATATATTATGACTATGCATAATACGCTTATTGGTTGCACACTATATACTTTATGTTTTAAATTTTGTTTATTATCATCTTTTATATATTGGTTAAGTGGCTTAACATTCTTGAATGGTATTTTTAGCGCTCTTTGGATGCTTGTAATACCATTATCTTCTTTTTTATATTTCCTGGATTTTTTAGCCGTTTATATTATATTAATTCTTTTAGTATTATTATATTGGGTATTTGTATTTTGGATGTTAATTATAATATTTGTTCCATTTATTATTATTATACCAATACCAATAATACCATTTTTTTTCGTATTACCACTAAAACCATTAATGTTATTATTAATACCTCCATTTAAGACATTAACAGATTTGGGAACATTACAATTAGTTTTAAGAATATTTAAACGTATATTTAGTGGTGAATTTTTTACAAACTTTTTAAATTATTTTGCATATCCGTCTATTAATGATATTAGTGATTATTTATATGAAAACTTTAAACAAATTGCTAAGGATTATGCAAATACAGAAGATATTTCCAAATATTATAGTCAAAGTGGAAATGAACATAAAAATGAAGAAATTGATACTAATAATCCAGAAGATGTTAAAAAATACGATGAATATAATAATAAACCAAATGTACGTTCTGGTATTAAATTAATTAAATATGAAACTGATATGTGTGTTAAAATGCAGCAAAAATTCAAACCATATAATTCTTCATATATGAACGATGTTTCAACTGATATGGAAAATTCATTTTCTCCATATAATGAGTGTTACGCAAAAGCTATAAAATCTTATCTAAAAACAAGTATAGGATAATGAATATTATATATTATGCAATTATTTTTTGTATCGTATTTTGCATTTGTATATATATATGGGTATTAGATTTATTAATAACACGACCGGTATATTATTATGTATATGGTGATAAAGAAAGTTATTTCAATAAATATGTTTATAGTCCATTTATGTTTTTTATTAATAATTTTCCAAATTGCACAGCTATATTTTTCGTATTAGTTGTTATATTTTTTTTAATAATGTATTTTATTTATTTATTTATTACTATTGTTATACCTGAAACGGGTATTCTAACTATATTTATACCCGTTAGAGAATTATTATTACAAATATATCCATTACCCGATTTACAAAAATTTGGCGTTTTTAGATTAATAGAAGCTATTATAAGATTATTCACGTCTAATGAAAATTTTAATGATAGAATGAGACATTTTTTTTACGAATATTTCTTATTTTCGAAAAATGGAACAATCGAATTAATTAAAATTTTTAATCCATCTATAGATGAAAGTCAATTAGATAATGCAATAGTCGAAGCTATGAAAAATTATAATAAAGATGAAAAATATAAAAAGATTGCTAAAGACGTTAATGTCTGTATTAGTAATAATAGCGATTTAACACCACCTGATGCAACTTTTATTGACGGTATCAAATCAGAAGTTAATAATATAAAAACGAATATAGATTGTAATCTTAAATCTGCTGGTTCATATATTTCTACAGATATTTAAATACTATTTATATTTAATAGAAAAAGAATAATGTATTTAACTATTATTAATAGTTTTTATGATATTTTAACGAAAAAAATTTCAGGCGTTGAATTATTATTAAATATTTCATTCATTCTTATTATTGGTGTTATTATATATATTTTTTATTGGCATAGTATCAATAGACAGATATCTAAATTAAATAGATGTAAAATCGCATTAAGAAGTGATGGCGGCTTATATAACTTATATGGTTTATATAATGATACTAAATTATATAGAATAAGATACGATAATTCCACTAAACATAATGTTTCTGTAACTTGCACTTGTCCTACAGGAAATACCCCCAATACATTCAAATTACCAGTATATAATGGTGATACAAAAGAAACCGAAAATTTTACTAAATATTGTATGTGTGATAAGGTATATGATAATGACAACAGTAAAATAACTTTTAATGGCGATAATTTCTTAACATCTTATTATGCTAGTTATATGAAAAATCCAAATAAATATGCTGAATTAGATGCTCCAGAATTTCCGCATTCTTAATAAACGAATGATTTATTCAACATCTCTGTTAATTCAGGTATAGATTCATTATTTAATTTAGGATAAGTAATACTAAATTCGATAATCATATTACCCTTTCTATTTGTATTAGCGATCGGTAAACCTCTATTTTTAATGATATATTGTTTAGATGGATTAATAATTCCAAATTGATTTGTATTTATTTTTATTTGTTCATCAAAATATTCAATAACTATTGATTTGCCAACTATACTTTCTGTTAATGTTAATGTATGTTTATAAATTAAATCATTTCCATTTTTAATAAATAATTTATGATCACATAATGTAAATTGAAGTATTAAATTACCCGGTTTTTGTTTATTATTTTTAGGTTGTTCCCCATATCCATTAAATACGGTATGATTTGTATCAAAACCTTTAGGCATAATCAAATTAACAATATTTTCAACTTCATATACACCATTACCTTTACATTCATCGCATTTAGAATTTCGTTTATTAGCAATACCTGAACCTTCACAATTATGACAATTAGTCTGAATAATTTGTGTCATAGGTCCCATTTGCATAAACTGTTGAATAATTCCAGATCCATTACATTTAGAACAAGTAGTATTACATTTCTTACAATATTTTTTAATATTAATTTTAATATTTTTATTTATACCATTATATATATCTTCGAGTGTAATATTATAACTCTTCATTACATGCCCGCACTGATTAGAATTATCATGTTGTTCGAATGGATTACCGAATGGATTTCCACGTCTCCCACCAAATAAATGTTGAAATAAATCATCCATATTTGGCGCTTCATGGCTACCACCACTATCGTTATTAAATCGCTCATCGCCTAAATGATCATATTTTTCTTTTGTTTCAGGATTTGAAAGGATTGAATATGCATTTGATATTTCCTTAAATTTTGCTTCGGCGTCTGGTTTATCCTTATTTTTATCAGGATGATGAATTAATGCTAACTTTTTATATGATTTTTTAATATCATCTATCGATGCATTCTCATCTACTTCCAAGATTTTATATAAATTACGAGTCATATTATAATATTTATAATATTTATAATATTTATATAGAAACTAAATATGGCGAAAAGTATTCACGATTATCGCATACTTGGTTTATCTATAGTTGATTATATATTAACGTTTATTGGTGTTATTATTCTACATTCATATATGTGGTTTAGAGCTGATGTTAAAAATAAGCGAACATTCGCTCAATATATATTATCATTCATATTTATATTTATTACTATGTTAGGTCTTGGAACGATTTTACATTATTTCTTTAATGTAAAATCAGCATTTTCTCGAATTATAGGATTAAATGATTAAATATATATTTGTTTATTAATAATTATAATTTAAAATAAAAATGATTATGATTATTATTTTATTATTTTATGCTTCAATACAAACTCAAATGTTGCAAAGCAAGAGACATTAACGACTTAGTCTCAAAAAAATTAAATAATCGTACTATTGATGTCAAAACCGATATCAGTATTTATATTGCTGAAATCATTAGCAAATATACGATTAAAGATTGTGTGAGAGTTATTATGGATCGTGGCGATTTTCATCATGCTTATTTGGAATATTCGAATCGAACTCGTGGTATCATCGATACTAGCGATAAAGAAAACTTTCATCGCGAATTGGCATTCTATTACGTTGATGAGATTGTTAATATGAAGTTCGATGAACGATATTCCAAATGTTGTTCTGGACATAGGACATCTGTCGAATGCTCTATTTGTTTAGAAAATATTGATTTATATGATGATGATTCATTAACATTAACAAAATGCAATCATTTATTTCATAAGAGTTGTTTGAATGAATGGAAAACACGAAGCGTATATTGCCCACTATGTCGAAACGTTAATATTTAATTATGATTGTGATATATGACAAATTGCTTTTTGTCATTATGAGTTGAGTTATAAACATAATTATAAATATATTTCTATAAATAACAATGGGAAATACTCAAACACGTCAATATACGTATCATCAATATTATAATGCAATCAAAAAAGATAAATCATTTGATTTTAGTAAAATAAATTATTCATTATTAAATCCATATGAAGTTTTGGAAGTTAATAAGAATTTTACATGGGATGAATTAAAAGATGCGTATAAACATACTGCGTTATTAACTCACCCAGATAAAGATGGAGGCAATAAATTAGTATTTAATTTTGTTACTGAATGTTTCAAAATTTTAGCAGAAGAATATAAATCTAGAAATCAAAATAAGACTTTTATGGAATTGAAACAACAATTTAAAAATACAAATACAGAAGATGAGGAAAAAAAACCAGCTCCTATATTTGGTGAAAATTTTAATGAAAAATTTAATAAAACTTTTGATATGTGTAAATTAGAAGATGAAGAATTAGATTTCGGTTATGGCGATATAATGAGCGAAAGTTCAAAAGTTAGAGAAGATTTTTCACAATCAAATTTATTTAATAATAAAAAATTTGATACTGGAACATTTAATAATATCTTTAATAAATATACACCACCTGCACCATCATCTAAATTAACTAAATATAAAGAACCTGAACCGATGGTTTTAGCAAAAACTATGAATTATACAGAAATAGGCGGAAAAAGACCAGACGATTATAGCAGTAGTGTTGAAAAAAGCAGCAAAAATAATTTAATTTATAGCGATTATAAAATGGCATATTCAAATACTCGTTTAGTTGATGAAGAAGCATTAAATAAAACTTCAAAAGATTTTAAAAATGTAGATGAATATGAAAAATATAGAAATGAAAAACTTAAAAAAGGTTTAAGTGATAAAGAAAAAAAATTAATAGAAATGAAACGACTTAAGGAAGAAAAAGATGAGTATGAGAGGTTAGAACGAATAAAACAAAATGATATTAAAATTAAACTTAATAATGATAAAGCAACACGTTTATTTATTCGTTAATAATATTCATAGTCATCACTAAAATTAACTTTAGTTTTGACATAATTATGTTGAAATTTCATGGAAGATTTAGGAGAAACAACCTTACATACTTCACCATTATTATTAATAATATATTTTGATGCAATCTTTGAATTAGTTTCTTTATTGTAAGAGACTGATTTATTAGTAATAGCTCCTGACTTATAATTACGATGCATTTTATGATAAATTTATACTTAATATATAATCATTTTTTTATTTAATTTTTCTATTTCTTTTTGAAATTTAGAAATTATAGATATATATGCTAATTGTTGATAAAATAATTCTTTAGTAATTGTTATATTCACATTTATAGGATATATTTTTATTGCATCATATATATCACCTACAAATTCTTTAATAATCATTTTATTTAATTCGATTGAATTATTTGAAACTAAATTATATATTGTTGTTTGTAACATCTGTATAAATTTATCATTCGGTATATGCGAATAATCATTAATGAAATTAGTAATATCCATTTTTTGTTATGATTGATAATATAATAATTCATTTTTTATTAAAAGAACAAAAATTTCTTTTTGTCCTTTTTTGAGATTGGGATGGTTATGAAATTAGAGGGTAGAAGTGTATGAATAAGGTAGAGAATGCGAGTTTTTCATATACTACATCAATCGGTGTGGTTAGTATATCAATATCACCCAAATGCTGTTGATGGTTTTGCATGGCTGATTTGATATCCGTAGAATACATGATTACAATTTGTTTGTTGGTGGCGAATGTATTGTTTGCAACATAATCATCGATATAGACTTCGAGCAAATCGGCTGGGTCATCATAACATTCTGGATGTGAATGATATTCGGTTGTAATCTCGGTAATGAATAATTTTTCATCGAACTCTGGAAACATCTTTTCCATTTCCGGATAACATTTTACGAATATTGAAATATGCGCGAGATGCTGATAAACAATTTCAAGAGGTGTATTTTTGAAATCAAGTTCCCCCAAATATTCATTATAGAGATTTGTCGCGACGATCGTATCACCAGCGAATTCATCAATCAACTTTTTATTTTCTTCGATGGTATTCGAAGAAACAAATTCGGTTATTGTGAAATCAAGGAGTTCGGCAATATCGCTATAATACCCAGGATTCGATGAAAATTCGACGGTGAATGCTGAAATAAATTCAGGGACGCTCATTCTAGATGACGTAATTTACATTAAAATAAAAAAAATCATTTTTTATAGAATAGTTTTATTTTTTAATACAAATGTTTTTATTTATATTGCCAATAACTATTCTATCATTATTAGGTGCTTATATGTATTATAATAGTACAAAAGATATGTATGTTAATAATGATATTAATGAATATTTACTATCGAGTGTAGATATAGAAGAATCTATACTTCATTAAATACATTCGATTGTATACTTTATTGAGAATATAATTATTATTATTGTAATCATATTATTAACGATCATAATTACTATATTGATAATTATAATTAATTATTATTAAAATTAAAATAGCCTTGATAATGCGATTATAATTCATATAAAAATAATTATAAATATTATTGTCATTTTTTATAGAATAGTTATATAATTATTAGGTGCTTATATATATGAATATTTATCAAGTGTAAATAAAAAAAAATCTATACTTCATTAAAAATACATTCGATTATATTCTTTATTTTTGCATGTTTTTCATTATTATTCATATTGATTAATTTTATATAAACTTCATTAATAATTACATCTCTATGAACTTGAATATCATTAATAGCATATATATTAATTGTATCATTTAATTTCTCATTTATTATTAAAATGTCATTATTATTAATATCTTCTAATTTTGTATGAATTATATGAATTATAGTATTTATGTTAGATTTAACATTTATATATAAATCATAATTATTAATAGTATTATCGACATTATTCATTAAACAAATCAATATAATAATTATAATTATCAACAATAATATTATGGTATTCGTAACCGCAATTAATGATTTATAATATTCATAATAATTTATTAAATTTAAATCAATTATTATAAGAATTGCTATTAAAAATAAAATAGCCTTGATAATGTGATTATTATTCATATAAAAACGATGATAAATATTATTGTCAATTTTTTATTTTTGTATTATTTTTATTCTAAAATTGCATAAAAATGATTTTTAATTATATAATTCTTTTTACATACCAATACGGATGTCTGCTACTATCAAGAACTGCAATTTCTCCTGCACCTGCAACCATGATGACTGTGGACGCAAACATTATGTCGAAACTATTGAGGATCGGCAGAAGGTTAAGGAGTTGTTCGATGCGAATTTCGATAAGTCTCTTCACAGGGAAACTGACCCAGATGGTGTGAGAAATGCTCCGTGTTTCTTCGGTCCTCTATGTGGAAAGCCTGAGTGCAACTTCAAGCACTACTGTAGTTACGATTTCAGGAAGGAAGTTATGAATAAGGGATGGCGTAAACAGTCGTTTCGCATCACGAAGGAGAAGATCCTGGCTGAGTTGAAAGAAAAGTATAATATCAGCGATGAGGACATGGAGAAGTTGCGCAAGTTGTAAGATGGAATGATATAAAAGTCAAAAAGAAATTTTTGGCTTTTTTGTTAATTAATATAATAAATGGACCATGCTAAATAATTTGCAAATATTAACCATAATAAATATGGGATTAATAAATATACAGATATATATTTTTGATAATTATAAAATAATATCATAACAACAATTAAAGTCATTAATGTTAATAATGTAATTGCTGCTCCTTCTAATAATCGTTTATAACTAAACATGACTGGTGAAAAACTGAAATTAATTAATAAATGCAATAATGGTATAAACCAATAAATAAGAGGTTTATCTTTTAGTGCTAAATAATATGAAACACCAATTAATATATATAAAACAGGCCATACAATTGAAAAAATATAACTAGGCGGGCTATATAATGGTCTTTTTAAACTTCTATACCATTTATCAGGTTTAGTAAAGAATCCAATTAAAGAGCCAATTATAAGAGGTAACATTATTATCAAAAACTCCATTTATATTAATGAAATATTAAAAATTATTTTGTTAAATAATACTTGATTATTGTCTAATTGTTGTAGCAAAAGAATATTTTTTATTGTTTTTACTTGATCGATTTGATCAGTCAAATTATTTATAATAGCTATTTTTGTTTTTAGTAAATTAGTTATATTATTATTAAGACTATTTATTTTATTATATCTAATATTATAATTAACATTATTAAATAACCATAAATCATATTTATAAATAAAAATGTTTTTTAGTTTTATATATATATTCGATTAGTAAATATAACAGTCTTTTTGCAAATGAAACAGTTTTTAGCATTACTTATGCATTCATTACAATATGTATGCCCACATGGAATACAACATATAGATATTGTTCTATCTCGGCAAATAGAACATACGTTTTTATTATTTAATTCTTCTGTTATAATTATTTGTTTTTGCAATTTAAATTTTAAATTAGTATTTAAATTTCGTTCTTTTTTTAACATTAATTTCAATATTAAATTATTGTTTCTTTCTTTTTCTAATTGAAAATAAATTTCAGGTTTCAATAAATAATAATCAGAAATAGTTGTAATAGAATATTTAAATATACTTTTGAACTTCATTTCATTCATTTCGTATATTAATTTATATTGCTTATTATCATTTTTTATTTAAAGACAAAAATCAAACCTTTATATAAATTTTAATAGTTTGTGTGATATTACTTTTGCAAATGAAACAATTCTTAGCATTATTTATACATTCATTACAATATGTATGCCCACAAGGGATACAGCATATTGACAATTCTTTATCAAGACATATTGAACATATTATATTTCTTTCTAATTTAAATTTTAGGTCGTTAATAATTATCTTATCGTTTTTCAATTGTTCTGTTAAATGATTATTTATATTCTTTTCATTTTCTAATTGATTATTTATATTATATAAAAATTTAACATAATTTGGATTTTTGTTTATTTTTTTAAACATAGAATTAAATGAGATATTAATAATATATTTTATATCATTACAAAAATAATTAATATTATCATACGACATTTATGCAAATAGTCATTACTCGTAATATCATTTTTTATTTAATCATCCAAATAGATATAATATATTTCATCTTCTCCATATTCTTCAATCAGTCTAAATATTCTATTTGGATGTAATGCTTTTGTTATTATTTCTTCTTTAAGTTCTAAATTAGAATTTCGCATTTTTTCATAATCATATGTAAATATAGATGGATTACCTGATAATAAATCCCAATCTATTTTTTCTTGATTTTCTTTAAGAATTTCAATTGCATTTATATTTAAAGATAATAAATTCCAATTTATTTTATTTGGATTTGCTTTAATAATTTCAATAGCATTTACGTTTTCAGATAATAAATCCCAATCTATTTTATCAAGATTATCTTTTATTAATTTAATAGCATTTGAATTATATGATAATTGATCCCAATCTATTTTATTTGGATTTTCTTCTAAAATTTTAATTGCATTTATATTTAAAGATAAATTATCCCAATTAATTTTATTTGGATTTTTTTTTAATATTTCTATCGCATTTATATTTAAAGATAAATTATCCCAATTAATTTTATTTGGATTTTCTTTTAATATTTCTATCGCATTTGGATTGATTGATAAATTATTCCAATTTATTTTACTAGGATTTGCTTTTAATATTTCAATTGCATTTGAATTAATTGATAATAAATGGCAATCAATTTTATTTGGATTTTCTTTTAATATTTCTATAGCATTTATATTAACAGACAAATAATACCAATTAATTTTATCAAAATTTTCTTTTAATATATTTACAGCATTCTTATTTAATGATATATTGGTCCAACATATTTTTCCAGGATTTGATTTTAACAAATCGATCGCATTCTTATTTAATGATAAATTATCCCAATTTATTTTATTAGGATTTGCTTTTAATATTTCTATCGCATTCTCATTTAATGATAAATTATCCCAATTCAATTTATCAATATTTACCCAATCTCTTAATTTCATCATTAGAAATAACAAAAATAATTAAATAATTAAATCAATTTTTTAATCATCTAAATAGATATAATATATTTCATCTTCTCCATATTCTTCAATCAGTCTAAATATTCTCTTTGGATGTAATGCCTTTGCTATTATTTCTTCTTTGAGTTCTAAATTAGAATTTCGCATTTTTTCATAATCATATGTAAATATAGACGGGTTACGAGATAATAAACCCCAATCTATTTTTTCTTTATTTGCTTCAAGAATTTCAATTGCATTTGCATTTCTAGATAATAAATCCCAATTAATCTTATTTGAATTTGCTTTTAAAATTTCTATGGCATTTGGATTTGAAGAAAACTTATCCCAATTAATCTTATTTGGATTTACCCAATCTCTTAATTTCATCATTTTAAATCAATAACAAAATAATTAAATCAATTTTTTTTAAATTAGTAATGACAAAAACTAGTTTTATCAATCTAATTTCTTACTCTCTTTTTTGCATTAGATTGTAAAGTTTCATTCGAGTATTAAACTCAGACATCATAAGTTCGAACCTCTTCCAAATATTCATCCTTTTTTTCCATTTTAACCAACAACCTAATATATTTGTGTCTTATCTTCAACTAAATAATAATTTACAGCAGTAATTTTATAATCATTACTTTTACGAGTAGTCATTATAATAATGGTTTATTATTTATAAAAAATTGATTTGAAAAACTAATTATAATAAGTATTTAAATATAAGCAAAATGGAAGAACAAACTACCAATTTATCTAACGGATCGATTATATTACAGGAACAACAACATATACAAGAATATAGTAAAAATAGTTTAACTGCTAAATCAGGATTTAAGGCAGAGGATATATTTAGAACAGACGAAATAATAAAATGTAAGTTAGAAAATTTTTTTGGAAAAAAAATTAGTTCATTGCATAAAATTCACGGAAAAAAATATGATACAAAAATTTATTTTGAAGATGATAGTAGTATAAATATTCAAAATAAAAAAATAGAAAATTTAGGAGGAAGAGGTGATTCATTTGATAGAAGACATATAAAAAATACATTTAACAATCAATATATAAGAAAATATTTAACATTATTAACTCTAATAAGAAAAAGTAAAACTGAAACATTAATGAGTGAAGGACAAAAAATAGATTTTATGAAATTATGTAATAATAATTTAGACGATATATCACAATATATAAAAAAAACACTAATAGGTGAAGATAATACAGATATGAATGATTATTGGTGTATAATGAAAACAAATAAAACTTTTACTAATATTGAATTGTATATAATTTCAAGTAAAAAATTGTTTGAATTTATAGAACAAACAATAAAAATAGACATTAAACTTAAAAAAAACGGAACTTGCTTACATTTATCACCATATATCGCATTACAAAGAAAAGGTGGCGGTAATACAGACAATTCACCTAATCATATACAAGCAAAATTTAAAGTTACACAGGAAATATTAAATTTATGTGATAAATTATCATAAATTAGACAATAATACTTTTACAACATTAACTACAATACAATTTCCAAGATAAAATAACATTTCTTCATTTTTAACAATTGTATTCCATTTATAATTTTCATCAAATCCAAACATTTTTAACCCTTCATTAACATTTAATCTTCTCACTTTTTTATCAATATAATATAGTCCAGTTTTTGCACCTGGTCCTCCAGAAGAAGCACAAATCGTAGGTCCACACGAATCAATTGAGTACACTCTTTCACCTTGTCTTCCTCCGTTATTTGATATTTTATGTATCATTTTATATAACATTTTACAATTATTTTTAGTTCCTGTTTCTTTACATTTTTCTAATTTATATTTATCTTCATAATTTAAATATTTAGTTTCAGTATAATCTATTATACTTGAAACATGAGTTATTGTTTTAGATGGTTCTAATGGAAATTCATATTTTTTTATTTTACTGCCAATAATAAATAATCTTTGTCTTGATTGTGGAGAATTATAATATTTAGAATCAATAATTTTAAAACTAACAATATATCCTCTTTTTTGTAATTCCTCATTTATTATATTAAATGTTTCTCCTCCATTAATAGTTAATAAATTTTTTACATTTTCTAATACTATTGTATTTGGCGTTTTTATGTCAATAATTTTTAAAATAGCATAAAACAAATTTCCTTTAATTTTATCTTCAAATCCTTCTTTTTTTCCTGCTATTGAAAATGGTTGACAAGGAAATCCACCACATAAAATATCAAAATCAGGTATATTTTCAATATTTATGTTATTAATATCACCTTCAGGAGTAATTCCATAATTTTCTTTATATATTTTTCTAACATTATCATCTATGTCACAAGCAAATACACATTTATATTTTGTATCTTCTGTTTGTAATGAATTAAAAGCATAATGAAACGCACCTAATCCGCAAAATAAATCAATATATTTTATTTCTTTATGTGTAATTATTGAATCAACTATAGATGATGATTGCTGATTAATAATATTTGTTGAACTTATTATTGTTGAGGCATTATAAGTAATATCATCTATTTTTTTAGCAACCGCTTTTTCAATCATTTCTTCAATTTTACTTTCAAAAACACAAGGATTTTTTTTAGTAGCGTGTTTGGTATAATGACCCTTTTGAGTAAATTCTTTTCCGCATTTTTCGCAACTATATTTAACCATTTTTCGTTGTTATAATATAATATTATATTATTAAATCAATTTTTTTAAATAATTAATTTTAACCATTTTTAGTTAAAATTCCTGTATTTTGAAATATATAATAAAAATGTATTATAGGAACGAAAATCGGCGTTTGGATTTGTTGATAACATATTCCAATTAATTTTATTTGGATTCGCTTTTAAAATTTCTATAGCATTTGGATTAGTACATAAGCAATTCCATTTTATTTTATTGAAATTTTCTTTTAATATTTCTATGGCATTTGGATTAGCAGACAAATAATACCAATTAATATTTCTATGGCATTTGTGTTAGCAGATAATATCCCCCAATCTATTCTATTTAAAATTTCTATTGCATTTGGATTTAATGATAAATTATACCAATTCAATTTATCAATATTTACCCAATCTCTTAATTTCATCATTTTAAATTAATAATGACAAAAACAAGTTTTATCAATTATATTTATATAAATAATCAAAAATATTATTTTAGAGTTTTAATGAAATCATCCATATTCGTTTGACCCATGCTCGAATTGCAATTTTGGCATATTGGTCGTAAATTTGATACAATTGTTTCGCCACCACGTGATTCAGCAATAATATGCCCGCAGTGGAATGACATCTGTGTAATATAGGTAGATTTGCAACATACACATTTAGATTTACCAATCTCTTCTCCAATTGTCATATTCCATACTAATTTTTTCATAGTTGATGAAATGCTCTGTTTTTTATTATTCTTCTTTTCGATTGGTTTTGGAGGTTCAATAATCGGTTCGGGAATTTTAACCTTCTTTTCGATTGTTTTAGATGGTCTTAAGACTGGTTCAGGTTCAATAATCGGTTCAGGAATTTTAACCTTCTTTTCGATTGATTTAGATGGTCTTAAGACTGGTTCAGGTTCAATAATCGGTTCAGGAATTTTAACCTTCTTTTCGATTGATTTAGATGGTCTTAAGACTGGTTCAGGTTCAATAATCGGTTCAGGAATTTTAACCTTCTTTTCGATTGATTTAGATGGTCTTAAGACTGGTTCAGGTTCAGGAATTTTAACTATCGGTTCTATTTGGTTTTTTTGTTCACTCCATAATTTAGCAATATACTCCATTTTATTAGTAATATCTGGTCTGTTTGCTAATAATGCATTCTGTTCTTTGAAAAATATGTTCCATTTTGAAAGTGTTTTTCCATCTGTGCAACTATCGTACTTAAATATCTTTTTTTGTACTTTTTCATCAGGTGGTTGAGAAATAATTAATTTATCTATTTTTTTATAAATCTTTTCTTTATCAATATCATAATTTGCAATACTAATAATATTGACGAATTCATCGATTGTTTCAAATTGTTTATTAAAGTCTTTATAGAAATATGCGATAAATTCATCATCTTTCATATTTTTATCAATAAGTTTTTTTGTAATTGAAATTTGATATTTAATATTTCCTTTTTGTTGGTTTTCAGGATTTAATATTAATTTATTCAATTCTAGAAAAGATTGATTTAATTTCTTTTGTATTGTTTTATTAGACATTATATATATTTTATTTAAACATATATAAATCATTTTTTTATATATTATTTATAATGGAGCCTGAACTTAATATAACTGAAATATTAGCTAGAATTTCTAAATTAGAAAATAAACATTTAGAAATTAAAAAAGAAATGAAAGATATTAAAGAACGATTTAATAAAATTGAAAAAACAAAAGTTATTTTCTAAATTTGTATTAATTTTATTGAATTTTATTAAAAAGTGATTTCAATATTTATAAGTATTATTTGTGTTACAAGATGACATCATCCATCGCTAGTATGTTTATTCAAATGGCTGCTGACGATTACGAGAACTCCAACGACGCTGAATACGACACATGCCGTGATAATAAATATCGGTTCTTCTTGATTCGAGAGCATGCTGATTGGTTGTATGAGATGTATCAGGTTATTCGCATCTGGGATTAACCAATAAAAAGAAAATAATAGTCAAAAAGAAATTTTTGGCTATTTTTTATATCACTTTAATAATATATGTATATTACTTATAAATTATATGATATTGCATCTGGATATATTGGTAATAGCGATACATATGTTATAACATCTTATAAAAATAATGATACTGATTTTTTTTATAAATTAGAATTTAATATTTTATTTAATAATACAATTTATTGGTTTAACAATATTTATTATTGTAATAAATTACAACAAATTATTGATTTATTGAAATTTAATGGCTCTAGTAGCAAATTTATTGACAATTATAAATATGAAATTACAGCTATTAATTTAACAACTAACTGTACAAAAATTTATAATAAACAATTAACAGATATATTAGTTTCAACCGATAGCGATGGTGATTTTAATGCTATTTATGAAATTAATACATATCAAAATATAAATTTAAATGAACCAATAAAGATTTTTAGGGAAAATTATGTTCCATTTCCCAGTAATCTAATCTAGTTTTATACCATTCTATTGTTTTTTGCAAACCTTCATTTAAATTTATTGTTTTTTCCCAACCTAATTTTTTTATTTTTTCATCAGATATATAATAACGTTTATCATTAAAATTTCTATCTGGTATATATGTAATAAAATCATCATATTTTTCTGTATTTTTTATTAATTTAATTAAAGTTTTTGCTAATTCTAAAATAGATATTTCCTCGCCTAATCCAATATTATAAATTTCACCATTTTTACCAGATAATAAAATTAATTCAATACATTTAATCAAATCATCAATATGTAAAAATGATCTAATATTATCACCATTACCCTGAATAGAACATTTATTATTATTAAATAATTGTGTTATAAATTTGGGAATAACTTTATCCGTATATTGTTTGGGTCCATAAATATTATTACTTCTAATAATTACCATCGGAAATGAGAATGAATAATAATATGAATTACATATCATTTCAGCCGCTGCTTTTGTTGCTGCATACGGATTCGTTGGACATAAAATACTATTTTCATCTTTTTTAATATCATCCCCTAATAATGACTCGCCATATACTTCATCAGTGCTCATATGAATAAATTTATTTATTTTTCCATATAAACGACAACATTCTAATAATACATGGGTTCCATAAATATTGTCATAAGTATATGCTAATGAATTATTAAAACTATATTCAACATGAGTTTGAGATGCAAAATGTATAATAGTATCTATTTTATATTCGTACAATAATGATAATAATAAATCTTTATCTTGTAATTTATTTTGTATTGAATTAAAATTGGGTTTATGTAAAATTTCATCAACGTTCTTTTTAGAAGAACAATATGATAATTTATCATAATTATAAAAATTAATATTAGGATATTTATTAACCATATAAGTTATAAAATTAGATCCTATAAATCCATATCCGCCAGTTATTAATACATTATTCATTTTTTGATAATATATATTATATAATCGTTTATATATCTATTTTTTAATTTCATAAATATATATAGAAAATGTATAAAATTATTATAGTAACTGTTATAATTTTATTAATATTTGTATTTTATGTATTTAATAATAAAATTTTTGAAAAATTTACGGATGCTACTACGCCATTACCAACCATAGCCGAAATTGAAGCATCTCGAGAAGCTGCACTAAATGCACCAGCTACGCCACCAACTACACCAGCAACACCATCAGCGGCACCAGTAACACCAGCAACACCACCAGCAACACCACCAGCAACACCACCAGCAACACCACCAGCAACACCAGCAACACCACCAGCGGCACCACCAGCGGCACCACCAGCGGCACCAGTAACACCACCAGCGGCACCAGTAACACCACCAGCGGCACCAGTAGTTGTATCACCAACATTAAAATTAGATTTCTTATCATTATTATTAATTAATAAACCATTTGCTATGTATTTTGCTAAAGATTATATAGCAGAGACTAGCACATTACCTGATATATTTGGGCGTACTGATAAAGATGCTAAAATAACAGGAACTATAACTTCTCAACAAACTATTGGTAATGGAGCTAATGGAAATATTTATTCTATTTCTGGTTCTAAAAATACTAAAATTGATTTTCCAACTAATAGTATTCCAACCAATTTTACAATATGCTCAATAACTCGTTATACAAATACTAATAATAAAAGAATTTTAATTTCAACTACTGACAATAATTGGGCACATGGTCATAAAGATGGCAAACGAGGTGTAGTTTATTATAATGAATATAAAACTGCAAATGTTGATATTACCGGTAATTTAACAGATTGGGTTGCAACTTGTGCTAAAAATGATGGAGATATTCCTAATAATGTCTATATTAATAATATTCCATCTGGTATTAAGAGCGGAGGTCAAGGAGGCTTAAAATTATCAATCAATAATAACCCAACTCTTATAGATGAAAGTTCTGATTTTTCATTAAGTTATATTATAATTTGGGATAGCGTGTTAAATGATGATGACATTAAAACCGTCGCTGACAGTTTTAATAATTATCTTGCAATTGGCGAACCATTATTATATAATATAGCTAATTTATCAAATGATGATAAATTAAAAGTTGTATCTAAACAATTAGATTATTTGAATGCTAAATTTTCAGCAAATATTAATAAAAATACAGCAGGTATAAACACGCAAATAAAAGATTTAACTAATAAAATTTCAACTATAAATGGTACTTTAGCAACAGGGGCTACTGCTACAGCTGCTAAACCGATTGTTGATGCTAATCAACCAGATGTTCAAGCATTTTTAAATAAAATGATGGAATTAGAAAACAAATTGGCAAATACTAATGTTAAAGTTGATACAATTATTGATTTAAATGCAGCTAAAAAACCTGTCCAAAGTAAAATATGTTTAACCAGCGATAAAATGCCTACACCATTACAACAATCATTCACAAGCGATTTAACAAATATTAATGTTTTAAGTGATAATGATTACGAACAATCACAATTATGGTGTTTATGTAATGATACTAATAAAAATACTCCAGATTGTGTTGCATATTCTAAATGTAAAATTAATTATGATATTGTTAAAAAAGGTATAGATGGTGGTAAAAATTTTACTCAATTAGATAAAATAAATACTGATGTTTATAATGAATGTATAAATTTATATACTAATTTCCCAAGTATACCAGCTACTAAATAAAAAAACTTTATATTATAAAATTAAGTAATGACAAATAAATATACGTTTGCTGATATAATTAATGATAATTTTTTAACAGGTTTTAGAGCTTATGATGTCTGTCGAAATATTGATAAGGTTTATAATATTCGTTCTATAAATAATGCTAAATATGATATTAATATAGCTAATAATAATCTTATTTTATATAATGAAGAATTAATTAATAATCAAAAAATACCATATATTTATGGAAACATTAATAGTTATATTGATTTTAATACTTTATTAGTCGATAAACCTCAATATTCAATTTGTGCTTTAACCAAATATAATGGCAGTAACGATAAAGATATTTTAACAATAAATAATAAATTTAATGTGATTACTAAAATTGGTCATAGTGATAATTGGGCTGGTATCGTTGATTATAATAATAACACAGATATTATGTATAAAAGTACTGATACTAGTTGTTTTGATAATTGGGTTGCTACTTGTGTATCTTATGATGGTTTAGGTAAAACATCAACTATAATAGGATGTGATCTAGATAATTACAAATCTTATATAAATCATCCATCTTTAACTAATATTTATGGTAATTTAAATATAAATTCTAATTTACCACCTACTTCTAATAGTGATTGGGCTTTATCTCATATATTAATATGGGACAAAGCATTAGAAAGTGATAACTTAGAATTTATTTATAAATCATTTATTAATTATATTAATAATCCTTCTAAAAATGATATTACATTTTATAATAATTATCCAAGAGAGTTAGCACCTAAAAATTGTATAAAACCACTCGAAAAATTTACATCAGCCGCTTTAAATATTTCAAAACAATTATGGGCTGGTTATTATGCTGGTGATTATGATGCTAAACTAAATATATTACCTAATTTTATAGGTGATAAATCTCGTGATTTAGCCTCAAATATGATGTCGAATATTAAATTTACAACTAGTAATAATATACCTTTAATATATGGTTCTAAAATAGATGGTAGTATCATATTTCCATCAAATTCTATAAATAGCAATTTTACTATTTGTTCTGTTACTAAATATACATCTACTGAACCTTCATCCAATAATATGATATTACAATCGATTGATAATAATGAAAATAATTTATTTTATCATGGACATTATAATAATAAAACAGGTGTTATTACCTATAACAATACTGAATATTCAAAAGGATATATATCTAATAGTCCCGTTGATTCTTGGGTTGTTACATGTGCTAAAAATACCAATTCTAAATTACCTACTGATAATGTAATAATTAATGGAAATTCAGTAGGATTAATTATACCAATTACTTATATTAATAAAAGTCAAACTTTAACAATTAATAATAATCCAACTTCAAAAACTTATAATAGTGATTGGGCTTTATCATATTTATTAATATGGGATACACATTTAACCGATGAAGAACTTAAAAACGTTTCAAATGCTCTAAATGATTATCTCAAAACTGGCGAAAAACTAACATTCAATATCGTCTCAACGCCGTCTGCTACTGTTAATACTACTGCAATTGCTAATGCTAATGTTAATATTAAAGATAAAGGAGAATGGTTAACGTCGTTAAATTTAACACCTATTCAAAAACAATTATTAAATTATAATATAATATAATAATAATAATGTCGAATGATATTCTTATAGATGCTTATAAAAATATGAGAGGTTTGATTAAATCAACACCTGCAAATAAAGAAAAAATTATTAATGAATTTATTGATTTAGTTGATAAAATTAGTAATAAAAAAGATGCTACTATTAATAAGAGTGGTGATTTAGGAGATATGTTAAAAAATCCATTAGAAATTAATATTTATAATAATTTTCAAAAATATAATAGTCCTATAAGTGATTTATCAAAACAACCAAGTCAATATAAACAATTTCGCACACCAGAACAAAGCAGACAATATATAATTGATGCTAAAATAAAATAATTTATTAAAATAGAATGACAGAACAAGTAATATTATTAAATTCATATGATATTACAGAAAATTTAATTAAGGAAAATCCTGCTGATGAAAATAAAATAATTAATGAATATATAAATTTTTTAATTAAATTAAAAATAAATAATGATTTGAGTAAATCTTATATTAGGTCTTCAACACAACGAGAATTGGATTTACCTTACGGTATAAATATTCAAAATAATTTTCAAAAATATTCGAATGGTGAATTATTAGCACCAGCAACACCTACTGCATCTGCTAAATTAGAATCGTTTAATGATTATTATAAAGAAATTACTGGTGGTTTTAATGATTACTTTGCATTTAAGAATTAAATAATTATTATAATAATTATGGAAAATTATAATGATTTAAATACCCCTTTATTTAGTTTTAATGGTATTACATGTATTTCCCGTGTTGTAAATATTACAGATGGAGATACAATTAAAGTAGTTATTAATTTTAAAGATAGTTATTATAAAATTGTTGTTAGATTAAATGATATTGATACATGCGAAACAAATAGTAAATTAAGAGATAATAAAGAATTAGGCATTAAAGCAAAACTACGTATGTTTAATTTAATTACAGGTAAAACATTAGATATTAAAGAAAATAATATTCTAAAAAAACATATTGCAAAAGAATTAAATAATAATTGTTATTATGTATATATTGTATGTTATGATTTCGATAAATATGGACGAGTTTTAGCTGATATTTATAAAACTGAAGCAGATGCTATTAGTTTTTCAAGTATTCTTATTAGCGAGAAATTAGCATATAAATATGGTGGCAAAACTAAACTAACAGAAAAACAACAGATTGAATTATTGTCATAATAATAATAATAATAATATTATATAGAATATATATATGAAACTCCAAGCGGTTGTTGCTGAAATATTAGGAACATTCTTTTTCTTATCGATTATTTTAGTTGCTGTTGCTGAATCATATGGTCCGATTGCTATAGCAGCGGGTTTATTGGCAGCTATTTATTTCGGCGGTAAGATATCTGGTGGACATTTCAATCCAGCCGTTAGTATAATGATGTATGTTAAAGGTAATATTAATTTTGTTACTACTTTTGCATATATCGTATCTCAAATTATTGGCGGATTATTAGCATTATTAATGAATTCATTTCTAATATTATAAATTGTATTATTTTTATTCTAAAATCATATAAAAATGATTTTTAATTATATAATTCTTTTCACATACCAATACGGATGTCTGCTACTATCAAGAACTGCAATTTCTCCTGCACCTGCAACCGTGACGACTGCGAACGCAAGCATTATATCGATAATAAGGAGGATCGGTTGAAGGTTAAGGAGTTATTCGAAACGCATTTCGACAAGTCTCTTCACAAAGAAACTGACCCGGATGGTGTGAGAAATGCTCCGTGTTTCTTCGGTCCTCTCTGTGGAAAGTCTGAATGCAACTTCAAACACTATTGCAGCTTCGACTTCAGGAAAGAGATTATGAATAAGGAATGGCGCAAACAGTCGTTTCGCATCACGAAGGATAAGATCCTGACAGAGATGAAGGACAAATATCATATCAGCGATGAGGACATGGAGAAGCTGCGCAAGTTGTAAGATGGAATGATATAAAGGTCAAAAAGAAATTTTTGGCTTTTTTTATGATAATAAACAGTAAATATAAATTTGTATTATTTTTATTCTAAATTAATAAAATAATGATTATTAATAATATATATATAATTATAAGCAATTATGGGAGATATTGATTACTATCACTCTGCAAACCCGATGAACGACGGACATGGTGAAATCTGGTTCTATGATGAGGACCCTGACAATTTCGATGATGATCAAGATGACGATGATTATAATCCATTTGATGATGATGCGGATGATGAATATTATGATGATGATATTGAAACTGAAGATGATGATAGTAGTGATGATGAGGGTGGTTATTAATTGATGGAATGATATAAAGTCAAAAAGAAATTTTTGGCTTTTTTTATGATAATAAAAAGTAAATATAAATTTGTATTATTTTTATTCTAAATTAATAAAATAATGATTAATAAATATATATATATAATTATAAGCAATTATGGGAGATATTGATTACTATCACTCTGCAAACCCGATGAACGACGGACATGGTGAAATCTGGTTCTATGATGAGGACCCTGACAATTTCGATGATGATCAACATGACGATGATGACTATAATCCATTCGATGACGACGCCGATGATGAATATTATGATGATGATATTGAAACTGAAGATGATGATAGTAGTGATGATGAGGGTGGTTATTAATTGATGGAATGATATAAAGTCAAAAAGAAATTTTTGGCTTTTTTTTTGATATAAATATAAATTAATATTGTTAAATAACATGAAAATTTATACAAAAAATGGGGACAAAGGATTAACAAGTTTATATAACTCTGCTAAAATTTCTAAATCATCTGTTTTAATTGATTTGATTGGTGATTTAGATGAATTGAATTGTTATATTGGTAATATTAATTCCCCTAGATTACTTGAAGATTTGCAAACTTGGATTTTTGATTTGTGTACCATTATTGCAAATCCTACACATAATTATATTTTTGATAAAAATGAAGTTGTTATTAAACTTTTAGAAAAAGAAATTGATGATATTAGCGAAGAATTGCCAAAACTTAATAATTTTATATTACCAACTGGTGACATTCATATTGCTCGTGCAGTTACTAGAAGATGTGAAAGAAAATTAGTAAATATTGTTGAAAGTACTGAATATTCACATATTCCACCTAATTGTCTAATTTTTTTAAATAGATTGAGTGATTATTTATTTACATTAGCACGTTTTGAGAATCTTGACAAACGAGAAGTTATTTACAGAAAAAGTAATATCCTTACTAATATTAATTCGAATGATTATTCATCAATTAAAACATATACATAAGTTATATTATATGTATATGTGAAACATAAATTATTAGCAACTTCTAAATCACAATTTATATTATATCTACATTCATTTGTACAATAATGAAGTTCTTTAAATATATTAGTATTCCATTCTTGTTCCATTAAATCGCATGTTATTTTTATATCCATATTATCACAATAAAATGTTTGCATTTCATAACCCGAATCGTGAATAAATTGTTTATTATTATAAGTTATACCACTAACATAATGTCTATAATTACCTGAATTATTATTAAAATGAATTATATAATCTAATTTATATTTTCTTTTATTGTATGTTAATATTTTATTATCATCCTCAAATTTATATATATAATCGTCATATTCTTGAAAATAATATATATTTGTTAAATCTATAAATTTATTATTAAATTCTAATATTAAAATTTGCGGATTATCATTATCATCATCGTCCATATAATCAACGACCGATTTATAAAATGATAATTTTCCGTGATTCATATCAACATATATATATTTTGAATATATATTCAATAAATCATATAAATATGCTAATATATACCCATCTATTACATATAATTCAAAATTTTCACTATTTTCATCAATAGATAAATAATATTTTTTTTCATCCTCGTTAAAAATAACATTTTTAATTATGAAATGTGCAAAATATGAATATCTACTATATTCAAATCTACCACTTTCTAAAAATTCTATGAATGGTTTAAATACTTTTTCATCAAATGATATATATAATTCCGATTCATCATTATCATTTATTGGTAATCTCATTTTTGAAGTTTTACTTAATGTACTATTATATTCGCGTGCTAATACATAATACTGTTTAATTATTAATATTTGTAACGTGTCTAATGGTGCTATTTTTAATAATTTAAATAATTTACAATCTTTATATATATTTTCATTATATTCTTTATATTTTTTAGTAACATAATTTATAATTTTTTTTACTAATAATGTAAATATATTTTTATTTGATTTCAATTTTGATTTTAATATTAATTGTTTATTTAAATCACTATAACAAATACCGGTTAATATTGATATAAACCAGCATATCGGATTATATTGTGGTATAGTAATATATCGCGGTGGCTGTTCTTTTTGAATCTCGTCATCTAATGCAATCATATTATCAATAGATTTATAGATTTCTTTTATTATATTATTTATTCTGCTTCCTTTTTTTCGTTTAATTTGTTTTAAATCATATACTGGTATTTCGTAATAATTATTATATTCTTTAACATGATAAATACCCAAAAATAATAATAATTGATTAAAATATGAAACATCAATATCTGTAAAATATTTATAAACATTATAAGTATAAATATTAATAATGTATTTTATAAATAAATGATAAAAACAACGATGTAAATAAAAATATTTATGTTTAGAAACAAAATCTGCATATTTTATAAATAATGCATTATATCTATCTATAATTTGTTTATTTTTTGATGAACGATTGCTACTATTTATATAATTTGAATTAATAATCAAATCATTTATTTTTAATATCTCGTTTTGAATTTCTGTTGCTTCCATTTACTTATTATATTTTATTTTTATTTTGAATACTGCTTCTAATCGTTTTACCGCAGCTTTCATTATATACGTGTCAACTTCTTTATTATATCTGTATAATAATTTAGTTTCTGTAAATCCCGCTTTATCCTCATAAAATTTCACTTCACTATCCAAGTAATTTAACATTTTTTATAGTAAAAATATAAAATAAAAATAAAATCAATTTTTTATCGAATGGGACAAGCACCGCCCACACAATCAGATATTAATTCGCTATCGCTTTGCGTTTTAATATTACATGAAGTAATTGGAATGACCTTTTTAATTAGTTCCTCATATTTTTCTTTTGTTATTTCTTCGAATGGTGCTTGTTGGAATCCATGTTCATTATGTAATAGAAAACTACACGATTTAACATTTTCTGTATAATTAGTTCTTAACCATTCTTTAATATCATCCAATTCATTTAATCTATAATAAATTGTAACAGATACTGAATTATCACTCCAATTGGTCTGTAATTCTCTAATTACCTTTAATTGATCAATTGCTGTCATATTTTTTGCTAATACTGTTCCTTCTGGATAACAACATGGAAATTCGATAATCATCGTATTTTTATCATCGGTTCCGTCAAAATTTCTTTGATATTCTACAAAATAATTATTCTTTTTTGCTAAATTAATTAATGTCGCATTTGATGATGAAATTCTAATTCTTCGAATGAAATATTGATAAATTCCCGGATGTGCACCACTACATACACCAGCCAATAATGATAATGTTCCTGATGGTTTAATAGTTGTCAGTTTTACAGATGTTCCAACGCCGATTTTATTAGAATAATTAACGTCATATTCTCGCAAATATTCATATAAATTAGATAGCCATGATTTTTGCTCTGCCGAACTTTGTAGATATCCAGTAATACCAATACCCATTCGCATATTTTTATGAACAATTTTTTCTGTTTCTTCTTGATGACATTTCAATAATAGTGAATGTTTGCAAATTCTATATAAAATTGTTGCAATTTCTTGTAATTCATCATAACTTGTAATATTTGATAAATAAATTTCAGCCAAACAACAGGTCTCATAATTTGCTAATGATTGTTCGGCACATGGATTAAATCCCTCTACTAATGGATCTGGGTATTTTTCACCATCCTTAATTCTTCCAATTTTACGTGATAATTCTAAATTAATTAATCCATATGGTTCACCATTACCTTTATAACCTTCCCAAAATTCTTCTGGTAATTTTGTGATATCGCTACAAACAACAGAATTATTACTCATACAACGCCAATTTGGAATATTTCCTAAATCCCATCTTTTAGCATTCAAATAATCAATATCATCATAATCACCCAAACAAATGAGTGCTGAATTATGGGTTAAATAACCATTACAGAAAAATTCATTAACTTCATCAACTTCAATATCAAATGTTTCAACATCAATATTATATTTAATTTCAATTACTTCAGCGGTTGAGCAATTCATATTATTAATAGTAATGGTAGGTGATGGTTTTACTGTTGGTGATAATTTCATAGATGTATCCAATAATCTATTATTAACAAACGCACTAATATCATTAATAATAATACTATTTACTTGTTTTTTACATTCAATACCACATGAATAAAGAAGATTATTTAAATCGTTAATATAACTATCACTATGATGAGTAATTGTTACTACATCATCAAATTTATTTTTTAAACCATCAATAACACCAATAATATATGCTAATCGATTTTCTAATGTTGTTTCATTTACAAAATAAGGAATCGAATTTGATTTAATAAAAGTTGATATATAATTAATAAAATTTGTTAAATTAATATCAATTTCATAATTATTATTAATTTTATCGACTGTAGTTGTTAAACTAATATTTTCACTAAAAGTTTTAATAATTTTACATATTTTTTTAAGTTGATTATAATTCTTACATTTAATTCTCATAATAGGGTTTTCAATAACTGCACCTGAAACTAAATAACCAAAGAACCATGCAATCTCTTCATTATATTCTGGAACTTCAATTCTTTCTTTTCTATTCGTAAATTCAAAAAATGGTAATGAGATATTGACAGTACCTGGAATAGCTTCACGTGTTAGAATTAGTTTATTATTAGGTTTTAGAGAATTTGTTTCAACCCATTTATATTGATTGTCAGACGTAATAATCGCCATTTTATGATTTTTAGTACAATTGAATGACCCTTTATTCGTTACAATCGTATATACCGGTTGAACTCCTTGAATAAATTTATTATTTACTTTTTTATAACCATAAGTTGTTAAAACTTTATCACCAACAATAATATCATCAATATTAATTAAACCTCCTTTTGTATGAACTTTTGAACCTCTTGGAAGACATCTACGAACATTACCAGCAACCACAATAGATGCAATAATATTAATAATATCTAAACAATCAACTCCAGTTAATTTAGCACCCCTGCGATTATTCAAAATACCTTGAATATTCTTAATTCCTTTAACTAAATCTTCGGGTCCTGATGCAACACCTCCAAAACCTTTAATTTTAGTTCCAGCACTTCTAATCAACACGGTAGAATATGTAAAAGATTTTCCTTTATAGAAATAAGCCTCAAAAATCTTTTCAAATAATGAACCCCAACCTTCTCTGCTATCTGGAACAATAAAATCAGCATCTTTAGTATCTAACCGAGTAATCAAAATTTCTTTATCTAAAATTGGCGGAAGTTTATTTACATTATCGCGTTGAATATTAAATCCAACGCCAGTTCCTAACATTAGAACGTCAAAAATCCATAAAAATGGTTTGATTGGTTCATCGATTTTAACGAATGCACAATTTTGCAAACTCATAATTCCCAATTTTGATACATTTTTAGTTCCCAATTGCCATAGAAATCTACCAGCAACCGAACATTTCAAACTCATTAAATAAGTATATGCTTTTTTTAATTCATTATTTGTAAAATTTACATGTAATTGATTTTGACATCCATCTAAAATACGAATAATTGTATCTCTAAATTCTTCAGTTGTCTCATCATTATCATCGTCTTCGTTAATTCTACGCGAATAAGTTCGCTTATAAGTGATATAACCTAACATTCCCCATGGTGTAATAATATCGTCTGGAATTTTAGATAAATAACTTGAATTATTTCTAACCATATTTTTATTATTTCTATATTGAATATAATGTTTTGCAGTATCATAATATTTAAAAATCATTAATGCATTTTCAACCAAATCCTGAACATCCTCGATTTTATATACATTCCCATCATATTTCTCCAATTCCATTAAAATGTATGATAAAATATTATCCATGGAATCACAATCAGTTTTAGTATTGCTAAATGCAATTTTTAAAACCGATTCAATCTTATTAATATTAAATTCATCGATTGTTCCATCGCGTTTTAAAATAGTTTTCATATTAAGTAAATATATTTTTATATTTTTATATATATAATTTATGATATTCATTTAAGGGTAATTTTATGCTATCCTTATATAAAAATAAATTTAATTAATAATTAAAACTATTATAATGATACAAATAATCCATTTACCATTTTTATTCGTTTATTTATAAATATCTCATTCAATACTATTAATCCCTCATATATATAAGAAATACTTATTAATTCCTTTAAATCGTTTTTGACACCATAATATCTCATTAAACCCCATGAAATTATTAAATATCCAAATAAATTATTATCTGGATTTTTATTTATCCATAATGAATTATGAGGTTTTGTAAATGGTTTTATATTAAGAATTAATGAAGATCCGCAAATAAAATCCCACAAAACGTTTAGCATTATTAATATTGTTTTATTGTACATAAGCTACGTCAAAATTATCAGATTGATAAGTATATACATTCAATTTCTTAAGTCCTAAAAGTTCTTTATATTTATACCATATCATATTCATATTTATATTATTCATTATTAATATTGATTTTGATTTTGCTAATCTATATGAATGTATTGTATCATTCACTACTAATTCCATATTTATTCCTCCATCTATATTAATAACATCAAATTTCTCGTTTATTGGAGGTAATGCAACCATGCTATCTCCAATTACTAATGTTATTCTATCGCCGAATAAAGTCTTCATTTCGTTATAACACGGGACAGTATAACCATGCATTCCAATATCAACACTAATAACTTTTAGATTTGGATTAGCCATCAGCATTAATAATGACGAAAATCCAGCATTAAATCCTATTTCTAATACATTTTTTACATTCTTATTTAAAACATAACTACATATATTTTTAACCCTATTAATATTATAATCATTATATGCCGTATGTTGTATAGTAAATATACTTCTTTCTAATATATCACAACTATCATTAATATGAGGTATTAACTTAGCCGTTATATAATTCTTCGTTTTTGTTATGATATCATTTATAGTATCATCTTTTTTTTTTAAGAATTTTGCTAACATTTCATTATAAAATTGTGGCGTATTTTGATAATATAATATTTCGTTTGTTGCCTCTGTTGTCGGTATTGATACATAATCAGTTAATAATGTTATATCTACAGTTGCAGTATCTACATCTGTTTTATTTGTAAATAGTAAAACATCCAGTTTATCATCAAATCCATATAATTTATCATCAGTTAATAATTCAAATAGTTTATTAACATCGCCACTAACAAAAACATTATTATTTATATATAATATTTTTGAATATTTTAATAATGATGCTAATTTATATGATACTAATTCACCCGCTGTATCATTAATTTCAAATTTAATACTATTATTATATAATTCACTCTCTTCTATTTTATTTTTTATTCCAGTAGTGGTATAAATTAATATTTCAGTTGTATTATTTAAATTACCATATATAAATATACTTTCTAATTGTAAATAAATTATATTTAATGTTTCATCTACATTTGAACTAAGTGCTTTTAAATAAATACAATCCATTATTATAATAATGTAAAGATTATTTTTTATGATTTTATAATGCAGCTATAAAATAAAAAAATTAATATAACCATGAATATTTATAACTATTCTTGAAATTAAATAGATTTCGTCGCGTACATCTGCATTCGATTGCGTTCGTCGTTGTATTAACATACTTTTTAAAAACTTCTGTTTCTAAATATTGAATGAAACATTTTTTATGCATGATATTAATACTGTGTTTGTTAGTCATTATCTTAATATATTTTTCTTTTGTAGAAATATTAATAGAATTAAGACATATATCGCAATCTTGTACTTTAAAATCAACATCCTCTGCGTCAATTTCTTCAAATAGTAAATTTGTAATTTTAAATTCTGGATGTGTTTTCAACATTTTCAATATTCTCAATCCATTTGTATATTCACAATTGGCTGATGGGACATTTCTAATAAATTCAATATATCCATTTATCATATTTTCAACCAATCTAACTTCCATCTTTCGTTTTTGAAAATATACCATCGTATCTAATGGCGTTCCTGTGTTGTGCGAAAATCTAATGTCGTATTTACTATTATTTCCAGATGATTTGACCATAATTAATAAATTACATGTAAAGTCGGTATTATTGAATGGTGGTTCAATTATTATTTCCGGTTTATTATTTATGATAACATCTATATTTAATTCAATTTTAAAACCATTATGCGTGAATGTTCGTCCAATAAAGAAAATTAAGCGAATTTTCTTATGTTGAAAATCATGACCCAGCACGTAAAATAAGTCATTCATTCTATTCGCATTTGTAATCCTGATAATACCATTAAACGTATTTACATAATTATTTACCGCTGATATAAATGCAACAGATTTTTCTGGATTTTGAAAATAAATATCAATATCATTTGGAATTAATGTTCTTTTTTTACTTTCAATATGATATGATGTATCCCAAAATTTTTTATATGGTCGTTCATCGCCTCCAATATCTTTTACATATTCATCAAATAAATCTTTATTATGTGTCGCAATAATTTCATCTCTAACCATTCCACCATAAATAATACCATCATTACTAATTCCAATATTTTTGATGAAATTAAATAGATAACGCTTTTCTTTATACATATTTACTGAAATATTTTGCATATTTGTGATAAAAAATATAAATAAATAATTATCATTTTTTTTAAATTTAGTTTTTTATTATGCTTTTGATTTTTTACTTTTTTCTACACGCTCCATACCTCCCGCAAATTTAACTAATATGTCCAATTGATTAGATAATATATTTAATGTTTCATAATTAGTAGTTTTCTTAAATATCATATTTAAACCATAATTAGTTTTTATTTTAACATTAGTAATATAATTTGTTATTACATCATCAACCATATATTTTAAATATGATTGTAATAATCTAACTAATTTAGTATCAGGACCAAAAAAATAGTTATTATCAAGGTCTGATTTAATACTATTTTTAGATAATTTTATAAGTTCTATAATTTTATAATTTCCATTAAATGTTCTTGATAAATCATTTAACGTTTTTACTGGATTTTGTATAGCGCTTAAATTTTGTGCCATATATGTTAATAAACATATATTTTTTAACATTATATTCAATTTTTCTGTTTCAGTTGTTTTATCATTTTCTTCTTCATATTTAATTGTTTTTAAAAATGATGGTAATAAATTAAATATTTCTCCACGATCATCGTAAATATTATATATACTACCTTTATTATATTTTATTATTGCATTATAAAACTCTAAAAATTTTTTTTTATCTATTACTACTTCTTTTTCTACTTTATTAGCTCGTTGTCTTAATTTTAATGTAGATCTAACAACAAGTACAGCTGATGAAAATGGGCGTTTTCTGCTATTGGACGGGTGCGCGTCTACATCCATTTGTGCTGGTGGTGCTGGTGGTGCTGGTGGTGCTGGTGGTGCTGGTATCATAGATGGTATATTTGAAAATAAATCATTTGTTCTAGTAATATTTTCAGATAATATGGGTAATCTACTTATATCATCTGATTTTAATATGTATTTATCATGGGTTGGATTATCTGTATTATATACATTTTCAAGTATTTTATATAATTCTTCATATTTAGCAAATGATTCTGTTGCCGCTTTATTAATAATTTCTAATAATTCTTTTATACTATATGATATATTGTTTGCTATTGCTTTAATTGATGTTAAATTTTGTTCATGATCTTTTATATAATTGTCGTATAATATTATACCTTTCTGGGTCATATTTGTCTTATTTATTCCGATTAATACTTCTTTAACATATAATTCATATGTTAAACTATCAATTGTTATTTTTGATTTTGATTTATTTATTGATGTGTAAATTTTTGTTAAATCTTTTACTTTTTCAGGCGGTTGTGATGAAATTGGATTAACTATAAAATGATGTTTTAAAGCATCTACAATTTTATTTTTATTTGTTTCATCTGCATCTATATTATATTTATTTCTAAATTTAATTATAAAAGTATCTTGTTTTGAAGGTTTTATTTCATCTTTAATTGCATTTAATTTTTCTATAATACTTGTATAATTACTATGATTTATATATTCTTCGTATAATGATTTATGTATATAATGTGCACCTATTTCTTTTTTTAATCTTATATCACTAGTATAAATAACATTAAAATTTTTTATAAATTCTAAAATAGTTTCAGAATTTACATGAAAAATTTCTTTTATTTTTGAAATATTGTTTTTTCTCATTTCTTCATTATTTTGATTACATAACAATATATTATATAATTTATTAACATTTGATATATGTATAATTATTTTATTTAATTCTGTAATATTAAATGTTATTATAGTATCGTTAGTATATAATATATCTTGAATATATGAATCAAATAATATAGATAAATTCCCTCGCTTACTTTCTTTTTTTAATATAGTCATTTTTTGAATATATTCATCAGATGTTAATATATCAGCTAATACCAAAGATTCTAATGGAATATCACGTGGATAAGGTATTTTAATAATATTAGATTTTTTATCAGGTTTATTAAATGTTATTAATGTATTATCTGCTAAATATGTAATAAATATATAACATATAGTTTTTAATAATCTACTAAAATTTATAGAATTAAATTCTTCTTGTATAATTATGTCATTTTCAGTAAATATTTTACTCGTTGAACGCTTGCTGATATCAAAAAATAATTCAGGTTTTATTATATTAGCATATTGATTGTAAAATTCTTCACTAAATATATTTTGGATTATTATATTAGATAATTCTTTATAAGTTATATTTTCCATATTTTTAAATAATCCTATCATATTATTTTCTTTAATTTCTGATGTTGAATTAATTGTTTTATAATCCGCTGTAAATAAATTTTTAACATTTGTTGACATTATTGAACGTATTGATGCTAAAAAATCACCAGATACAAAAAAACAATCTTTTCTTGTAGAAATTGATGGTAAATTATTATATTTAGAACAAAATAATGCCTGAGACCAATCACCTGCTTTCTTTAAATCAAATAATATATCTATTATATTTGTAATAATATTACCACATTCTATATCATCTAATAAATTAGTCGCCTTATTTGCATATGAATAATATAAATATGTAATTAATAAATAAAATAATGCATCATTAGATTTTTTTTTTTTTAATTCTTCTATAGTTGTAGATTTTTTATATTTATTAATCATTCCATTATTAATATTATTGTTTTCTTTTATAGTTAATAATGTATCAATAATTTCTTTAATATTAGAAACATTATTAAATGATTTTACATAATAAAATCCTAATCTTTTAATTGATGATTTATAATAAATAAATAAATTACTATTAATTTCTTCATAATAATCACCACCAGCTGATTTTTGTATTATATCATAAAATATTTTAATATCAACATCATTAATAATATTATCTTTAAAATAAATTGCGGGATAATATTTATTATATGTAATACTATTATAATATTCAAATCCTAAATAATCTCTAGTTTTATTTCTAATAGCTGATAAATATTCTTGTACTTCAAATACATTAAAATTAGAATTTGTAATACCTTCATATATTGATTCATAACCAATCGGGACTTCTATTTTTTCACTCGAATGAGGATCGAATGCATTTTCATATGGAAAAAGCTGTTCTCCTAATTCACGATAAAAAGCATCATGTAAATCTGTTGAAAATGTATGAGTTAAATTAATATCATATATATATTTATTAGTATTATCAGAATATTTAAAAAAATCTTTAATTATTTTTGCTATTTTTTGATGTTCATCTATAATTGATCCATAATTAATTGGACTTCTTTTAGTTTTTAAATTATACACGTCTAAATCATCATTTTCACCTCTATCAATAAATGAAAAATTAACATATGAATCAGTATTTTCGATATATGAACCATCAATTATTTTATCAATTGTGTATATTAATATTTTTTTTTCCATACCTGAATTGCTATACATTTTTAACATTTCGTTTTTAAATTTTGAATTAACACCTAATAAAGTTTCTATATTTTTTATTGCTGTTTCAACTATATAATCTTTTACTTTAGGTGAACTAACTGATGCAAAATCATGTTTTCTATCTAATATATGTAATATTGATAAAAATGAATCTCCTAATGATGTTAATTTACCACCACCCTTTATATTTTTTCTCGAACTACTTCTATTTTCGCTTGAACCTTCTTTTATTGGTGATAATCTTTCTATATTAGCATATTTCGCCGAATCTTCTTTTATTGGTGATAATTGATTAGTTTTTAAATTATCAATATTAATATATTTATTAATATTTTCTATAATATCAATATTGTCTGAAAAAAAAGTATCTAATTTATTTTTTACATATAAATCTTCTAATAATATTTTTTCCTTAAATTGACTACAAGATATAACTTTAACATTTGACTGCTTTTTGCGTTTTGATTTGGTTTTATTAATATTAACTGCTCTATAAAAATCATAATAAGTATTAATATTTGTAGTTTCTAATTTATATTTTATTTGGTCACTTTTTGGCTCACTATGATGAGATTTTAAATATGATAATATAATTTTGAAATTTGATTTTTGTTTTTTATTTTGAACAGAATCAGTTCTTGTAACTTTATCTTTAATTTTTACAGGATCTCGCCCTCCCTTATATTTCATATCTATTTATATTATTTATAAAAAATTAAATTATTTGTTTTTATTATAAATATAATATAGATATGGATGTTGTTATTATAGACGCTGACGGAGATAGCAAATTCGATAGAAGAGCTTCGCATTTTCAAAGTAGAAAAGCTAAAACTGCAGCTACCATAAATGGTATTCGACAACAGCGAAAAGCTAAATTATTACATATTGAATTACCACCTCATTTAATATATCGTAAAACACATATTTTATTAAAAGATAAAATTAAACAAAATAATATTTTAAATTCAATATTAGAAAAAATTAATTATAGTAGAATTATCGTTAATAACATTCATGATTTAAATAAGAATTTAAGAACTTTTATGGCTAGTAAAAGACTTGATTCTCAATTATCATTAAATTATTTTATTGGCGGTTCTGTTGCTTGGAATAAATTATTTAAACAACATTATGACAATAATATTTTATCTAATTATGAGAAATCAGCAATTCATATTTCAAGTTATGACGTTTTTTATTTTATAAATTTTAAAGATAATAGAGATATATTTAATACTTATTTTAGAAATACTATTGAAATTATTAAAGCCAGTTTGGAAGCTAGTATAAAAACAGAATTACCTGATTTTAAAATAAAAATAAAATCAAATGAAAAATTAAGAGATCTTACTGCTGATGATAAAGTAGATTATGATACTGATGCTGGATTTGATATAGCCAGCTCAAATACTGAAAAATATACTATATTTCCATCTGATCGATTTGAAATCATTTTAGAATATGATGATAAACCAGTAGCAGCTACTTCTAGAAAACCCGCAACACCTAGGAAAACATCCGTTAAAGCACCTCCACCACCCGCAGCATCTGGAACTCGTAAATCAACACGTTCAAGAAAAGGAGGTGCAGGTCCTAAAACAAAAACAATTTTTTCTATTGATTTATGTTTTAATAAAAAAGAAAGAATTGATACAAATCCAGTTCTCAATATAAATAATTTAATTACAGTTGATAGAAATGATAATTTAAATTATCTTAATTTATATGGTATATATATATTATTAGAATTATTTAAAAAAAATACATTTCTTCAACAAAAAGGTTATAATCAATTTAAAATTAGAGAATCTATATTTGAAAATCATATTCTTAAACCTAATGTTAAATCAAATATTTTATTTAATATTGCTATGTTATATTATTTAACATTCAGTAACACATATTTATTTAATAAAAATATTTTCAAAATTTTATTATATACATATATAAAATCTATTAATAATATTGAAAAATTTATTGATTCTACCGAAGCTAAAATTATTGAATGTCTTCGACCATATATAAATAAATGTATATCAAATATTAATAGTAGATTACATAGTCTCGACAATAATTTAGGAATATTCATAGTTGGTGGTGATGCAACCAGGCGTTATAAAAATAATATCTCCATAACTAAAGATATTGATACTAAAGTATATGTACCTCATAATTTAAAAGATAATAAAGATCATATATTTAGTTTAATAAATGATGAATTATTTAAATTATGTTCTTTTTTTATACATAATAAAAATGAACTGTTCACTAGTTTAAATAGTAAATTAAATAATATTGTAGATGATGATGAATATACATATAATGCTAAATTTACTCTTATAGACGAAGATCCTAATTTATTGAATTTTAGATTTAGACAAATATTTAAGCATACTTATCCGGTCGATTTATTTTCATTAGATTATAGATGTAAAATAGATTTTACTATTATTCATAAACCTACTGGTAAAATTCGCGAATTTACATTTAAATATGATATTGCGTTTTTAGATATTACAGTTGAATTTTTAGATACTAATGATAGTTATTATGATAAATATTCTATTTTATCTAATGGATTGCCAATATCGCAATTAGCTTTTTTACTTGATGATTTAAATAAAACTTATAATAGTGATACATCATCGTTATTACGTTTTACTAGAAATAAAATTAATAAAGATTATGACAGATATATTGAATTAAATAAAATAGTTTATGGTGATAAATTTGAATATGAAACAAAAAGCGGTAAAGACATATTAATAAATAAACCTAATAATTCTAGAAATCCCGATACAATCTCCAGAATGAAATTAGATCAACAACGTGATTATGTTGCATTTGATGATTTATATAATAAATTTAAATTATGTTATGATAAATATCTAAAACTTGATAAAGAAAGAAAACCTAAACCCAAATATAAAATCCCATTCAGCTATAATATGGATGTATTATTTAGTGTATTTCCATTACATGAACCTAGTTCAGCTAGAAAAGGTGGTATGAAATCTATCGATGATAGTTTTAGTAGATTATCCATTAGTTCTATGAATGATACATGTGAATATATTAATAATAACGAAGCGGATGAGTTAATAAATTATTTAACACCTGAATATTCTCAAATATATATCGATAATTATGATAATCAACTTATTGTTTTATTAAATAAAGAACCAAATGATATTGTTCAACAACTTATTGAAGCTGCTAAAGGAAATAATAAAATTACCATTATTGAAAATGATGATTAGAAAAATAATGACGCTTCTAGAAGGGTTCGAACCTTCGACCTAACGGTTAACAGCCGTTCGCTCTAACCGACTGAGCTATAGAAGCATATTTATTATAATAAAATAATCTTTATATCTATTTATTTTTTTAAGTTGTTTATTGATAAACAACGACTATATATTAAAATAATATGTTTTAATTTTTTTCATTTTATAAAAAAAATGATTCTTTCCTTTTAATTGTCTTTCATCTCTAAGATCAAAACTATCACTATGATTGATAACACCGAATTAATTCGCCGCATTATTGAATTTATCAACGCTCAACCCGATGACATTTCTAAGAAAGAACTCAAGAAAGCCATCGGTGACATTTATGATGAGTTGACTAAACCAGAAAAGAAGACGAAGAAATCTGCGAAAAGTAGTGATAGCGATGGTGAAGAGAAGAAGAAACGTGCACCGACGAAATATAATGCATTCATGAAGGAGCAAATGGCGATTTTGAAACAAAACGAAACACCTGAAACTAAAATGAATGCAAAGGAAAAGATGTTGCACATCTCAAAACTGTGGCAGGAAGCAAAGAAGGCAGATGACATGAAAGAGTCCGATGAAGCAAAGAAAGATGATATTGTTGCTTCTTCAACGGTCGATGAGGTTATTAAAAAAGTGGATAGTGAGGCGGGCGAAGAAAAAGTTGATATTGAAAAACCTAAAGGTAAAACGCCTCGAGCTGGCATGG
>Ga0208507_1000036_pt1 | contig 114046 bp, 129 predicted proteins | sample CryBogCBH12Aug01_FD_184626 | JGI IMG/M metagenome (GOLD analysis project Ga0208507, IMG submission 184626) | Freshwater microbial communities from Crystal Bog, Wisconsin, USA - CBH12Aug09.1 (SPAdes) (version 2) | ecosystem: Environmental > Aquatic > Freshwater > Lake | place: Crystal Bog...
GGGAGGGCTATGATAAGGGCAATGACTATGACTTGAGTCCATTCACGGATAGATTGCCAAATAGAATCTTTTTTTTCACGAATTGGAGAAACCGGCTGGTCTGCACTCAACTTAAAATTATTTTCGTTCTCCATAATGGGATACATTGTAGTACCAAAAGGCATTTGACACAAGAGAAAATAATGTTTTATACTATTCTTCATGCCATACATCATCGCCGGTCTCGGCAACCCAGGAGCAGAATATGAAAATACGCGTCACAATACCGGACGCATCATCTTGAATATGATTGCCAAAGAATATTCAAAGGAAGAATTTGCTTTTAATAAAAAAATAAATGCGTTAACGACTGAAGGTAAAGTTGGTAAAGAAAAAGTGTTATTTGTTGCACCTGAAAATTTCATGAATAATTCAGGTAAATCACTTGCACCAATCGTCAAAACGAAATCGACAAAAATCCAATCTGGAGAAAAAAAGATTTCAATCAAAGCTGCTGATGATCTTCTCGTTATCTATGATGATTTCCAATTGCCAATAGGTCGTATGAAGATCTCATATAACAAAAGTTCCGGTGGTCATAATGGTCTCGAATCAGTTATTAAATCAATTAAGACTGAGGCGTTTCCTCGACTTCGCATCGGTACCGCTGCACCGACTTCGAAAGGTGATGCCAAAGTTCCTCATGGTGATGACAAAATTGAAAAATTTATCCTCGGGAAATTCAAGGAAGATGAAATGAAAGAATTGAAGAAGATGGCAAAGAAAGCTATTGAAGTCGTCGCCGTCTGGATCAAAGAGGGAAGAGAAAGGGCCACAAATCTAGCAAATACTGAAAATTAATTATGGACACATTTTATAGTCTAGAATTAGACTCCTTCAATTTTATTGTAGTAATGGTCACTTCCATGCTGGTCAGTGCTTGTTTGTATGCTTTGATTAAAGGTAGGCTTCCTTTGTATGCTTGGAGTTTTCAGGCAGGTAGTGCTAATAAGGTATTGTTCGGTGATAAGTCAGTCAATCCATATCTTTTAAAAGGTTTTCGTGCAAGATGGGTTTCTCTTGCATTGGTTATTTTTGCTTTAATTTTTCTGTATGTTGTAATGCCTCAAAATAATTCAATTATAAATGTTCAAATTACCAACATGATTTCAGTAATTACCGGAATTATTCTAGGAATTGTCGGATATCGTCGCAGTCTTAAATTAGTTGAAGATAAATTTTGGTAAATGAATCTCTACTCCTCCCTCACAAAAACGAATCTCGACACTTTCTTGCCATCAAGCTCTATTATCTCTTCGAACATAGTTATGGGCCGAACCCATAATTTTGACTTCGGATTGTCATAAAGAGCCTCATAGACGACCATCTCTTCGAGCGTCTCAGAATGTTTAGCGACGCCGACGACCCGATACTCAGTGCCTTTTTTGGAGTGTTTGTATATACCGAGTCTCATAGTCAAATCTTAGCAGAGAAGCGAGGTAAAGAAAAAGCCACCATCACTGGTGGCCGTTTTCTTATTTCGCCCCCATATACGCCAATGCCATCTTTTGTTCCTTTGGATCAAAGACAGTTATCTTGAATGGATATGTCTTACCAAGCTCGAGAGCTTTGCGAAGCTTATCTTCACCACCGAACTCTGAAACGTGAACGAGACCAGCGACACCTTCTTCTATCGAAGCGAGAGCACCATGCTTATTGAACTTGATGATAACACCAGTGACAGGCATGTCTTTCTTGTACTTCTTACTAGCTTCAGTCCAAGGATTTGGGCGGAGCTGTTTGATAGAAAGGGAAATCTTACCTTCTTTGACTTCAATAATCTTGACGCGAATTTTCTGTCCAACTTTTACGAAACTCTTTGGATCCTCTACGAGACCCCAATCAATCTCTGAGATATGAACAAGGCCTTCGAGACCTTCTTCAAGTTTGATGAAGACACCGAAATCAACTACGCCGGTGACTGTACCATCAACCTCATCCCCAACTTCATACTTACTGACAATCTTTTCTTTCTCTTTTGATTCACCACCTTTTTCAGAGAAGATGAGCTTACCTTCCTTTGGATCAGCAGTGATGATAGAAACAGAGAGGCGGGTGCCGACAAGCTTTTTCAACTCATCAAGGATCTTATCTTTGTCACCGTCACCAACCTTTGGATAGTGTTCACCCTTCAACTGTGAAGCTGGAAGGAAACCGACGATACCTTGCCATTCCATGAGAAGACCACCTTTATTGGCTTCTTTGACGAGAATGTCGAGGACTTTCTTTTCCTTAATAGCGATCTCTGCTTCACTCCAGATGAGAGCTTGACGAGCTTCCTTGAGAGAAAGTTCGTAGTAACCTTCTGGGTGAGTGTTGTCAACAATCTTAGCAGCGATAGTATCGCCGATATTGATTTTCTTGATGACATCTCGAGCCACGATGAATTCACGACCGTAAATAATACCTGTTCCAAATGGAGCAAGGTCAACATATATAGATGACTTCTCAATAGCGAGAACTGGACCCTCAACCAAATCTCCTACTTGTGGAGGATTCTTCATTGAAGCGACCATTTTTCCCATGACTGTAGACTTCTGAGCATCAGTCATAATCATCGCCTCATTTTTCTTGGCAATGAGTTTGGCTTCACGAGATTCATCATCTGTCATCTCGATCTGTGTCTTTGTAATCTTTGTATCCTTCGAATCACTCTTACTTGCGAACGTGTCTTTAATTTTTTTGAACATGTGTATATTCGCGCTCCGCTTTTTAATTAATAATGAGGCCAATAAATCCGGCGGGCGATTATGGCCAAAAGTGCGGGATAACACGAAGTTATTAAAACGAACGAACTAAAAACGGCCTAATGCCGATAGGGAAGATAGTAGCTTATTTGTAGGTTTTTGTCTAATTTTCTAGTATTTAAATTTAAATAAAAAAATGCCCGCTACAACCGGTAGCGGGACTTTTTGTTGATAGGACTTAAACGACCAGAATTTTTCGTTCAGCGAAATGTGCGATTGTCTCCTGCATCTCTTTCGCATGAAAAGGCTTTAAGAATAAAGCATCTGGTTTGCACAAATTTCTAACCCGATTCGTATCTGTATTACCAGTCATGACAATGACGGGAACACCAGGGAACCATGCGCGTACTGTTTCTGCAATTTGCGCGCCACCACCTGGACGTGGATTGTCGTAATCAGTCACAACAATGTCGAATTGTTCACTATTATTGAGAAGCTTGAGCGCTTCATCAACATGGTAACATGTGGTTACTTCGCAATCTTCACAGAGCAATGCCCCGAACATGTCGGCCGTTAATTTATGGTCATCAACGACTAATATTTTCGCTTTCATTTTTATTCTTTCCTGTATCTCTCCGCTTTTGTGTATGTTTGTTATGTTGCAATCGTAATGCGCGGAGAAGGCTACTACGATTGATACTATATGTTCAGCAACTATAATAGCACTATTTATACGTAAAGTCAATAGCAGTGAATCCTCCTAAATAAGGCTCAATATAAGGCTGGCATTCGACTATATATTTTGGTACAATGTTTTTATTATGATAATAACTTTCCTTGGAGGAGAATCTTTCAAAGTCTCATTTGGCGATACAATCCTTGCTTTTAATCCGATTTCAAAAGACTCCAAACTCAAATCAGCCAAGTTTGGCGCTGATGTTGTTCTTTCAACTATCAATCACCCAGATATGAACGGAGTCGATCAAGTTACCTTTGGTGAGAAAAAACCTTTTTCAGTAAATGGTCCTGGTGAGTACGAGATCAAAGGAGTCTTCATAAAAGGATTTGGTTCAACATCTGAATATGATGGTGAAAAAAGAATTAATACAATTTATACTGTTGCTCTCGAGGGTATGAATATTTGTTTTCTCGGAGCTATCAATGAAGAGTCTCTTCCCAAAGAGGCCGATGAAAACATTGATGCTATCGATATTCTCTTTGTACCAATTGGAGGCAAAGGCGTTCTTGATGCTTCTAAAGCGTATAAACTCGCTGTGTCTCTTGAACCAAAATTAATTATTCCTATGCATTATGGAGATATAGGAAGTGATGGAGCTTTAAAAACTTTCCTTAAAGAAGCGGGTGAGAATCCAAAGCCAGAGCCAAAGCTTACCTTGAAGAAAAAGGATCTCGAAGGAAAAGACGCAGAGGTTGTCGTTTTGGAAAAAGAATAATAGCTGCGTGCATGAGTTGCGCGCAGAAAATATAGTGCTAAACTTAAACTATGAATCTTCAAGCTCATCTCGAAAATATCAGAAGTAAACCGGAACATGTACGAAAACAGATTGCTTTCTGGTCTGCCTTCGGTATCACTGCAATTGTTTTCGTCTTTTGGATAGGTTCGTTTACTACTGTTGGTAAGAATGCAGGACAGACAGTTGCTAAAGCTGTTGCACAGGCAGGAACTCCAACACAGTCTCTAACTGCGAGTGTCGGAGGATTTTTCTCTGATATAAAAAACCTCATCTTTACTCCTCGTAAGATTACGTATACAGACGTTATTGTCACTCCTGGTAAATAAAGTAATCAAATTAAAATAAAAAAATTCACCCCGAGTGTGAGTCGGGGTGGGATGTCTTGGATGTATTAATTTTCCAAGATTGTGTAATTGAATAGAATGTCACTGTCCAGACGGTATTTTTTGTAACTACCGTCTTTGAGTTTGACTGTTAACAGTGACTTCCGAAATATATTTCGTTCGTAATCAACGACAGAGACCGCATTAGTTTGTGTCATCTGGATTTTTTTCAGCACACTGTCGCAATTGAACCACTGATTACCCATAGCACCAATACCAACAATGACCAAACCTGATATGGTGAGTAGGGTAATAAGTGCAAGTACCGTTAGGAGTTCGATGAGCGTAAAAGCTCCTGCCTGTTTTTTCTTCATGTGCATTCCTTTTTCTGGATGTATTCAGCGACACCCTGTTTGAAGCGCTTGACCTTTCAAGGTTCTCTTATTTTACCGTTTCGACTATTGTTACATATAAATAATAATATGTCAAGTCGCACCACAGTTCAAAATTTGCTATAATGTACAAACAATTTTCATTCACCCATGGCAAAGAAATCAGACATAGACCCATCAATTCCTCTACGACCTATCGCTGATGGGATCACTAACCGTTCTATTACGACAGAAATGCGCGAATCTTTTCTCGACTATGCAATGTCGGTTATCACCGATCGTGCACTTCCAGATGTTCGTGATGGTTTGAAACCAGTTCATCGCCGTATTCTTTTCGCTATGCATGAAAAAGGTTTGACTTCTTCTGCTAAATTCCGCAAGTCAGCGGTCGTTGTTGGTGATGTTCTCGGTAATTACCACCCACACGGTGATGTGGCGGTCTATGATTCTATGGTTAAGATGGCTCAGGATTTTACGATGCGTTATCCTCTTGTTCAAGGTCAAGGTAACTTCGGTACAGTTGACGGAGATCCAGCAGCCGCTATGCGTTATACCGAGGCACGTATGTCCAAGCTTTCAGCTGAACTTCTTCGTGACATAGATAAAGACACAGTAGATTTTCGACCAAACTATGATGGTACAAAGAAGGAACCATCAGTTTTGCCAACAGCTGTTCCAAATCTGCTTTTGAATGGAACACTTGGTATCGCTGTTGGTATGGCGACCAATATCCCACCACATAACCTTGGTGAAGTTGTTGATGCAACTATACACATGGTTGACAATGCTGACGCAACGACCGAAGACCTCCTCCAATTTATAAAAGGTCCAGATTTTCCACTTGGCGCTGTGATGTATGGTCAAAAGGATATTCAACATGCCTATGCTACTGGTAAAGGCAGTATTGTTGTTCGTGGTGAAGCAGAAATTACTGAGGATAAAAAAGGTCAGTATCAAATCATCATCACCTCGATTCCATTTCGTGTAAATAAAAACGAACTTATCATCAAGATTGCTGATCTTGTTCGTGAAAAAATAATCGAAGGCGTCAAAGGTCTCCGCGATGAATCTGATAGAGATATTCGTATCGTCATCGATCTCAAAGGAGGTTCATTCCCAGAAAAAGTCCTTAACCTCATCTATAAGCATACTCAGCTTGAGGAATCGTTCCACGTTAATATGGTGGCTCTTGTTGATGGTGTGCCTCATACACTTGGCCTCAAGACTGTCCTCCAGGAATTCGTCAAACATCGCATCAATGTCATTCGCCGTCGTACCCAGTTCGACCTCAATGCTGCAGAGGCTCGTGAACACATCCTTCTTGGTCTCAAGAAGGCACTCGATCATATCGATGAGATTATTACTCTTATTCGTGCTTCGAAGGACGTGGCCGAAGCTAAGGCCGGTCTTATAAAGAAGTTCAAGTTTAGTGATATCCAAGCTCAAGCTATCCTCGATATGCGCTTGCAAAAACTTGCCGGACTGGAGCGTAAGAAAGTACTTGATGAGCTCAAAGAAGTTCAGGCACTTATAGAAGAGTTGAAGGGAATCCTCGGTTCTGAAAAAAAGATTCGCACTATCATCAAGACTGAACTCACCGAAATCAAGGCAAAATATAATAACGAGCGTCGTACCAAGATAGTGAAGCATGGTGTGAAGGATTTCAATCCAGAAGATCTCATAGCTGATGAAGAGTCAGTTCTTGTGCTCACCAAAGGTGGCTATGTCAAACGTACCAATCCTGATGAATATCGTAAACAGAAGCGTGGTGGCGTAGGTGTTGTCGATCTTGATACAAAAGAGGAGGATTTCATCTCACATCTTGTCTTTGCTACGACACATAACGATTTACTTTTCTTTACAGATAAAGGTAAAGCGTATCAGATCAAAATGTATGATATTCCTGAAGGAAAGCGTGCCACCAAAGGTAAATCAGTTATGAATTTCCTCTCACTTTCTGATGGTGAAAAGATTACCTCTATTTTGCCAATGCCAAAGAATAAGAAAGAAGCAGATGGTTTGGCCCTTATGATGGTTACCAAAAATGGTACGGGTAAGAAATCATCGGCAGCACATTTTAAAGACGTTCGTCGTTCAGGATTGATTGCTATCACGCTCGACGCTGGTGATGAGCTTATGTCTGTATCGTTTGTTTCGAAGAATGAAGAAGTGATGATTGCTACCAAGGAAGGTCAGTCTATCCATTTTGAAGAGTCCGATGTCCGTGAAATGGGTCGCAACGCTGCTGGTGTTCGCGTCATCAAGCTTGGTAAGGGTGATGAAGTCATCTCAGCCGATGTTGTGTCAAAGGATGCAAAGAATCCAGCTCTATTCGTCATGGGAGCCAATGGATATGGAAAAAAGACCGATCTCTCTGAATATAAGGTCCAGAATCGTGGTGGTTCAGGTATCCTTACGATGAATGTGACAACAAAGACTGGCCCACTCATGGCTGCAAAGGTTGTGACTGATGATGTCGAGGAAATTGTAGCTATGTCAAAGAAGTCTCAGGTTATCCGTGTTGATCTCAAAGAAATTCCAACCCTGTCTCGTGCTACGCAGGGTGTGCGTGTTATGAAATTGCGTGAAGGGGATTCACTCGCTTCTTTGATTTGTTTGTAAAGATTCAAATTTTCTCATAATAAAATATGGAAACAAAAACAACTGGTGTTGTAATTATAAAAGACGGTGAAGTTTTGCTTGTTGAACATCTTCAGGGTGGAAATAATATAAATGGCACGTACGGTTTGCCGGCTGGACGACTTGAACCTAATGAAGAATATATCGATGCGGCTATTCGAGAGCTCAAAGAAGAAACTGGGCTTGTAGCTCGCACTGATGATTTGAAATTACTTCCAATTGAATATCACGCTTTGGTTGAAAGGAAAGACGGTGAAGAAGCTATGGTGATGAAGGTTTTTCTTTGTTTAAAATATGAAGGTACTCTTCAAAATTCTTCTGAAACTGCGCCTAAATGGTTGAAGTTAAATGAGTTTGAATCATTGAAAATGAATCCAAATGTTGCCAATGCAGTACGTCAAGCTATAGAATTTAAAGACAAAATGTCCCTATAAACACAATTCCCGCCGAAGCGGGATTTGTGTTGACACCTAGAATTTTGAACAGTCCACCAGTCGAATAATCGACATAATAATCTTATCGTTTTAGATAAAAAAGTCAATATTTTGTATTTGTGGACTGTAGGGGAGTCGAACCCCTTATTTCAGATGTCAAAAAAATTTTGCTCAAGGAGTGATAAAATCATTGTCCCCATACACTTTCTCCTTTCTCCTTTCTCCTTTGCTATACTATAGGCATGTTTTCAGACCCCTCCGTCAATCTCTCAAAATTGAGCCTTGCTGACGGCATGAAAGTAGTCGATCTTGGTGCTGGATCAGGATTTTATAGTATTGAAGCAGCTCGCCGAGTGGGCGCGAGTGGACGCGTATACGCAGTTGATGTTCAAAAAGAAATTCTTGAAAGAATACGAACTTCAGGGGCGACTCAAGGACTCAGAAATATCGAAGTAATCTGGGCAAATGCAGAAAAAATTGGAGGTACTAAACTCCGTGAAGGTATTGCGGATAGAGTTATAGCCTCAAACATACTCTTTCAAATAGAAAAGCCAGACGAATTTGCTTTGGAAATTAAACGACTACTTAAACCAGCAGGTAAAGCACTTGTCATAGACTGGACTCAAGGGAGTCCGCTTGGTCCAAAGACGGTATTTTCTGCAGACAAGGCGCAGATGTTATTTGAAAAAGCTGGGTTCAAACTTGAGCAGTCATTCATGGCAGGTGATCATCATTATGGTTTGGTTTTAATAAAGAAAATGTGAGATACTTTCTATATATATGAATATCAGTAAATTCCAAATCATAGTTCTTGCCACATTTGTTTTGTTTATCATAGTTGGAGTCGTCACATTTGCTATGTACAAAGGAAGTGGTAGTACGAGTACACAATTGCCAGCAGTTACTATCTGGGGGACATTTCCTGCAAATACATTCAATCAATACGTATCTGATATAAATAATAATTCAGCAAATCCAGTTTCTGTCACATACAAGCAGATTGATCCATCACTATTCTCTTCACAGTTTGTCGCTGCACTTGCTCGTGGCACTGGTCCTGATGCTATCCTCATCACTGCTGACATGCTTTTACCACATGTTGATAAACTTGCACTTATCCCATATACCGCATTGTCTGCACGAACAATTGCTGACACCTATATTCAAGAAGCTCAAATTTATACAAATTCCGCAGGTATTTTAGCCCTTCCTTTTACCGTTGATCCTCTCATCATGTATTGGAATCGAGACATGTTCAATTCTGCTGGTATCGCAACATATCCAAGCTATTGGGATGAATTCACAACTCTCAATTCGAAACTTACAACCAAGGATTCAAACGGCAATATACGAAAATCTGCTATTGCACTCGGTGATTTTACAAATCTCGATAATGCTCGTGAGATCCTCGCCTCACTTCTATTTCAAATAGGCAATCCTATCACTGCGTACAATGCTCAAGGAACACTTCAGACAACCTTTACACCAACAGCCCAAGCCAATCCGACCACCGTCTTACAATTCTTCTCTCAATTTGTTGATCCAACCAATGCCAATTATTCATGGAACCGAGGACAGTCTGATTCAAAGACATCATTTCTTGCGGGTAACCTCGCAACCTACTTTGGTTTTGCTTCAGAACTCAATGATATCAGGACAAAAAATCCAAATCTAAATTTTGACGCAGCTCCTTTGCCACAAGTGAGAAGTGGTGGAGTCAAGGCAACGTACGCCCGCATGTATGGGTTGTCTATTGTTCGTTCAACGAGTAATGCAAACGGTGTGTACCAAGTTTTGTCTCTATTAACGAGTCCGACATATCTCTCAAAATTGTCAGCAACGATGTATTTACCACCAGTTCGTACTGACCTCATCGCACAAGGTTCAAGTGACCCGTATATTAGTATTTTTGACAATGCAGTGCTCGTAGGAAAAACATGGCTCGATGCTGATCCAGTTCAATCAAATCAGATATTTGGTAGTGTGGTAGAATCTATTACGAGTGGACAAACATCGGTCTATCAAGCTCTCCAAAATGGAGGTAATCAATATAATGTCTTACTTCAGCAAGCGACTGGACAATAATATGAAAAAAATGAATTACAAGAAAATAATTTTAAAACTAGCACCGAGTGTAGTTGTTCTCATTGTTTTTAGTCTTTTTTCTTTACATATTCTTGGAGCGAATGCGCAAGGTGTGCAAACACTATCGTCACCAAACAGCACTGAAGATCCAACACAAACTTCTTTTAGAGTAGTTGTGTGTGATGGACCAGCTTTACCTACTAAGGATTTGCAGGATGCAGCTCAAGCAGAGATTGATCAAGCAGCAAAAAATACAGGTGTGGCGACACATACGTATGTTGTTTGTAATTTCAATGGTGCGATGATTCAGGTTCAGCATCTTATCGACATTGCTATGGTCTTAGGTGTTTTTGCGGCTATTGTCCTTTTCACCTATGCTGGTTTCCTTATGTTAACTGGTAAAGAAGATGATCGTAAAAAAGCAAAAGACATTTTCCCAAAAATCTTCATTGGGTTTATAATCATGTTATCTGCATGGTTCATCGTCTATCAGATCTTGAGTTGGCTCACAGGGAATGGAACGTTTACAAAATTACTTGGTAATCCATAATTTTATGATTATTAATCAAAAATTCAAGAAAACACTTTCATTGTCAATTGTTATTGTTGTATTAGCAATGATTTTGCCCCACACAAGTTTAGCTGATAGAGCAGCCTATACGAATTGTATAAACAAAGGTGGAACCACGAAAACCTGTCAGTATCTTTTAAATGCTCCTGCCGCTACATCTGTTGAAACTAATAGTTCTGCGAATCAGACAAATTCAACAACTGGTAATAGTGCGCCAGATATCACTGCTCCAATAGAGCCAAACCCTCAGATTGTGGCACCTTTAGAAAAATACTCAGCAGATTCTAATAATTCATCCGCTAATTGCCCTAATGGTGTTTGTACCTTAACTAATCCCCTAAAAGGTGCAAATGGTGGTACAGGTATAAACTCAGTGAGTGATCTTATTTTGGCTTTCATGAAAATTGTGAGTTACCTAGCAGTCATCCTGGGCGTCATTATGCTTATGTGGGTTGGTTTTATGTTTGTCATGGCTCGAGGAAAGCCAGAAGAGATAAAATTACGAAGCGTGCAACTCCTCTGGGTTATCGTGGGAATTGGAGTTATCCTTGGCGCTCGTATTTTGATTAGTGTTATTATTAATACACTTCAAGCAACTGGAACAGTCAATCCAGCTATTATCCAAAATGCACAAAATGCAATTAAAAACCAATAATAATCACATGAAGAAATTTTTAATTATCTCGACCACAGTTCTTGCTTTCGCTGTCCCTCTCATTTCATCTGCAAATAGTTACTCACTCAATATAGGAGGAACTGGGGGAGTAAGTACATATGGAAATACATATTCGTCATATGGAACATATGGTTCGAGCATGTCATGTACCGCGAACACTCTTTGTTCCCTTATTGATTCTATTATTGGGTATCTCAACCAAATTCTCTTTCTCCTTATAGGTTTGGCGGTTGTGGTCTTTGTCTGGTATGTCTTTAAATACTTCATTCAGCCAAATGAGGATCGCAAACAAGCAGGAATGTATGTTATGTACAGTGTTATCGGTTTCTTTGTCATTTTGTCTATGTGGGGACTTGTCAATATTCTCCAAAATACTTTTGGTCTAGGTAATGCTGGAGCAGCACCTGCTTCATGGTCAAATATCCAAAGCATATTTCCTCGATAGGTAATCCACAAGTCGCCTTGCATGTACCTGTACAAAATAGGGTATAATAGAAATATCGAATCTGTTATTTATTATCATTAGTTTTATAAGAATATGAAAAAAATCATTGCATTTTCACTCGCTTTTGCTCCAGTACTCGTAGGTGCTCAAGCCATCACAGACGTCAATTCACTCACCTATAAATTGACCAATATAGGTAATACCATCATCGAACTTCTCATTGCTTTTGCAGTTTTGTATATTATTTTCAATGTAGTTCGTTATATTGTATACGCTGATAATCCAGAAAAGCGCGATCCATTGCGTGGTGCTATCCTCTGGGGTATCGTCGGTCTTTTCGTCATTCTCTCTATTTGGGGTCTTGTTAACATTCTCTCAAATACATTCAGAACAAATACAAACGCTCCAACACAGAGTTTCCCAACGTTGAATTATCCTTCCACAGTTCCTAACTAGTGTCGTATGGATGCTTTTGCAAAGGTAATTGACCCCATCATAGCCAATATACTTGATCCTCTGATCATGCTCATGTTCGCCGTAGCTGTTGTTGTTTTCGTCTGGGGTATCGTTGAAATGTTGATGCATGCAGATGATCCAACTTCTCGTGAGAAAGGACGTAACCATATGCTCGGTGGTATAGTCGGTATAGTTATCATGGTTTCAGCATGGGGCATTGTCTATTTTATTTCAAATACCTTATAAATCTAAAAAAGGGAAGTGTACAATAGGAAAAAATAGAGATAATAAAAAACAGGCGGTGGGATAATCCCTCCGCCTGTTGTGTTCACCTCATTTAATAATTCATGAGTGTGAAATCTATTACTATTGGATTCTCCGGTTTTGTCTCAACGAAGCAGTGATAATGTCGCACACCATCAAGATGAATACGAACACCACTTGATGCAACTTGGACATTACTCGGATTATCTGCATCTTGAATGATGATAGGGATCGTGGGTGGTCCACTTTTGAAGTATGTTGATACCGTACACAACATATCCACACCATCGTACCGATCGATTGTTCTAGACACGTTCGTGTCAGTGATAGTGATTTCTTCAACACGAATTTGGTCGACATGTTGAGGAGGTAACGGAATAGGGTTCAAAGCCCTGTTCATCGTTTCTGCAGATACTCGATGGATGTAGCCTCCCCGACAAGCTGTAACGATGACCGCTACAACAGCGATAGTCCAAATAATTTTTGAACCTATATTTTTCATGGATTTCCTTTTGTTTGATTTTGACCCTGTTTGTTCTTTTGACCACCAACAGGACCAAAGAAGTTTACTGTTGTCCCAGCTGGAGCTATAACTTCGAACTGGTTTCTGCTCAGCTCTCCCTCTTCAAGGAGTGATGTGGTTAATGCGAGTTGGCGGGCTTGAGCATAATTCATACTCGTATCGCCATTATTTCGTGCATCAACCAAAATTTTCTTTGTAACCTCATCCAAACCAATGGCGGTATTTACCCGCGCTGTTGATTCAAATTTAGCTACGAAGACTTTATTAGCTGCTTCAGCGATCTTGTCTGGAATTTTGCATTCAGCCTTGACAAACTTGATCGTGATACCCATCTTTTTATCCTTGATTTTATCAATTAAGAATTTTTGGAGTGGCTCTGACACGACACTTCCACTTGCAGCTACATCGAATACAGATTTCGCAGATGCAATTGTTTCTGTAGCCACAACTACGATTCCGTTGTAATCTTCTTTGATCTTATCAAACGTGCCGTTACCGTATGTCACGAAATCGTCCAAATGTTCCTCATCTGGAGCAATTGTTGAAAAGATGTTAAGAGGATATTGGATGCGTGTTTTGTCAGCGTCTGGTTCCAGTGATAACACGTCAACTTTTGTAGTAACCGTGATAGGAGTCATATTGACTTTAATAGACGAGATACCGAACACGGGAGCCAAGATGACAGAAGAATTAACAGTAACACATTTATTTTTTGATTTAAACGGATCACCGAGAAAGGTAAGGAATCCGACGATGGGAATTTTTTGCTCACCTTTTTCTTCTTTGACGAAACCGTGTTCACTCCAGCCGCATTTGATCATCAATAAGGCGATGACAAGCAGGATGGGACCGATGAATGATCCGTTAAGGATCAATGATACTCCGAGTGTGCCAACAAATAATATGACGAGCATAATACCTGCTGTTACGGGATTATTTACCATTTTTAGTAATTTCACAATTTTCCTAATGTTGATACTTCCTTTTGAAGGGAAGTGTTTGTTTTTGATATTCTTTTTTCAAAGAATGGTACTGACCACGATGGTCAACACCGTTTAACCGTTTGTTGAGCATATTATCACATTTAATACTAAAAGTCAAGTTAGGCATATTTTACAATATGTGGCTTAAATTATGTATAAAAAAGAGCCCGCACATGAAATTAATCACGTACGGGCAATTGAAGGAATCATGGCTCTTAATGATGCCATTGTCCAGAACCATGGTTACGACCGGTTTGGACTCCAAGGTATTGGTTGCCAACAACATAGACAGTGCCTCCACGTATAGGTAAGGGAGGAATGCCGGTGTCGCGGTTGTCACAGAAGTGAGTTGGCTGTGGACGTTGAATTGGCGGCGGAAACTCAACTGCTGGATATGTTTGTCGACAATTGTTGTAAGCAAATTGCCGATGCGCATACCAAACAGAGGATGGACTATAACCGAAGGTTTGAACCTCAACCAATCTCTCAGGTACATACAGACCACCTTTTGAATATTGGTTGGAGTAATACCCATCGAGCGGTATCGCTGTACCCTGATCAGGTTCACCAAGAGGACACGCTTGTTCTGGCTGAGCAGTATTTGCAACTAATTGCTGGTCCGGAGCAGGTGCCTTTAACCATACGTCTTTCATTGCACGTTTAGGTTTAGGTACAGGTGGTGTCGGATTGATGTTGATCATCGGCCCGATATTGCAATTGCTGTTACTGCTACCGGTTATGTTGATTGAACTTGACACTGTGAGCGCACAACCGTTTGTTGTTATGGTTGTTGCAGCTGAATTACTCGCCTGAGCAGGATTTGTTGCTACGCCATGGCGCAACAACTTATACCCACCGTAGCAAATACCAGCAATTACAACTATGAATACCAGAATGAGTAAGGTACGCAGGACCATCATCCATGGAGAATCAGGTTGTGCCACAGTCGCCGTTGTAGTTGCTGGTGCTTGACCTGCAACAGTAGCCGGTGTGGCTGGAGTTGTAGCCGGAGCAGGAGCTGGTGGAGCAGGGGGTTGAAATCCTGCAACAGCTCTTTCAATTTCACTTTTCAACATGTTGGCGACTTTCGGCAACAGTTGTTGTTCGAATTCAGTCAGCATTTTGCCGACATTTTCTTCTGTCACTGGTGGCGGGGGAGTGGGTTCCATAAGTTCGATCTTGGCCGCTTCATCAGCGGTAACATTGAATTTGAATTCGGCAAGATCACTCGCTTCACACTTAGGATCCTCGCTTTCTGCACCAGATTGCACAAGGAAACTCCCTGCACTGAAGCACTCTCTTTTTTGACCTATTGCTTTAAAATAGGGTAAATCAGCAAGTCTGACTAGTACATCCTTGGCGCCAGGGTTAAGTTTGATTGAATGAGCCACCTTCACTAATTTTTTTGGATTACCGTTGCCATCAATTTCATAGATGGCATACCAATATTTGGTAGCACCAGCGACCAAAGGGTGAGTTATCTCACCGGTCGTTGTATTGACTCTCAAATCAACTACAGGCTGCAATTTCATAACATTATACTTTCTTGAACCTCGCGAACGAGTCGCTTGGTTCGGGTTTTGGTTTGTCAACGTGCACTGGAACCTTTCGATCCCCGAACACCTTGGTTTGGTTTAACTAAGGGTACTACTTGTGATATGTATACTACAGATTATGTAAAAAGTCAATAGCTGTATTATTTAAAATAGATAAAAAAATCACCCCAGCTAAACGTCAGCTGGGGCGGGTTGAAGAGGATTATTGCGCAATCAAACGTGCGACATCGTCAGCATGCGTCTGAAGACCAAAAGCGATTGAGTTGGCAACACCACCAATGACGTTCATGATGTCATCATCAGAATGGACTTTAACAAAACTTGCTTTACAGGTTTGCGCGAGCATTCGGTGACTGATTACATGTTTTGAGATAACAATCGTTGGGATCCTGTGCAAGCGAGCCAGAGAAACGAACCTCATTCGGTTCTGGCTTTTTTCACTATCGCCAAGTCTGATGACTACGGCGCTCGGTTTGTGTTTCTTATTCAAGACATATTCTGCATTTGAATTGTCAGTTATTTTCAAGATCTGGACAGACGGCAGTTTCCGTCCCGCCAGATTTTCCTTCAGAGCTTTTTCGAAGGCGTCATCAACATCCGGTATATCCGTATAGATAAAAACTATCATTGTGAGTGATCTCAGTTAGTGGTTTTTTATGTTAAGAACTGTAAAAATGTTCAACCTTCAAAATAACACATTTGGTGTGCTAGGTCAAATCATACGACGATCGTATGTTCTATATATATTATTCTGTGCGCAGTTAGGTACTCTCCTTGAACTCTTTGATATTATCACAATAAACCTCGATATGTTTGAAAAATGGAATACTTCAGTCAGAGACTTTCTTGCCAGTCCGCAGAAGGTAAACGCCTTCGATGTACGGCTCTGATGTGTTACAATAGAGCCATGAAATGGGGTAAAAAAGACAATCTAACAGATGTTGTCGAGAACCTGCCAAAAGTCCCGCCACAGACTGAAAAGCCTGCGGATAGGCCTCAAACACAGGTCATCAACAACGAAGGAGAGACAATCACCCTCAGTCAGAAGAAGTCGAAGTAATAAGGGTGAATTGCTTGAACCTATAGCTATTATCAAATAGCGTATAACATGTTATTATTTCAACATGATTTACTTTTGGATAATTGCGTTAGTATTATTCATCGCCAGTCTCATTTTCAAGTCTTTTTACTCAAAACGCTTGGTGTCTCAAGTTGGTAATGATGAACTACTACCACGTGTCAAAGAAATGCTGGCAGGTAAGGTAACACGCCAAAATATACTCGAAACAAAAAATAAACTTCTTGCGGAAGGTATTGAAGCGAAACGAATTAGTAGGCTAATTTCAGCATCAGTTTATAGTAAGAGCAAGTTTCCGATATGGCTCTCTGTGTTGCTAATAATCATCGTGGCTGTAAACATTTTTCGTGCGTATAGTTCTTCATCCACGCCTGCACATCCAACGATAGTTACATCTTCAAGTCAAAGTGTCTACAAAAACTCTGAACAAGGTTATGAAATTACTTTATCTCCGAACTGGGTAGGGGCAGTAGAGCCAAACACAACAAACAAAGTGTATTTCGTAAATAGCAAACCAAGCTATCAAAATACCTTGCCTTACCCTGTTACCATCGAAGTCTTGTCAGCAAAGACAAAAAAAGATATAGCCAGTTCTTCTGTTCAGCAAAGCATTGTCAGTTCTCTGTATTCTCAAATCCAAGCTGGCACTACAACGAGCCAAGTAATTTCAGTAAATACCACTTCACAACCACCTTACATTGAGTATATTGGCGTTAGTCGTGAGGGTGTTTCTTTCCATATGTTGCAAGAGAACTTTTTTGGCAATGGGAATGAATATGCTTTATTGATAACCGCACCAGATAGTATTTGGATGCAAGTAAAACCAGACCTGATGCAAGTAGCATCAACATTCAAAGTCGAATAATTGGTGTGGGTTTCGCTATTTCTGAAACGCCGTTTCGCCGTTTTTGTATCATCACTTCTCCGCTCATTTTCTTGATATAATAGAGATATTATGGTCGAGAAAATACCAACAAATACCAAAAATACAGCGAAGCCGTACAAGAAGAACATCTATGATGCGTATGTAGCATGGCGCTCTATTCCTGCTTCAATGAGGCATAATGGAGCTGGTGCAATCACACAGTACTTGATTGACGAAGACGCTCGCTTCGTAGAATTGCTGGCTATCAAAAATCAAAGTGAGTTTGCCAAAAAATATGGCATTGAAAACTCGACCCTATCGAATTGGAATAAGCTCATCGAAAAGAATGACGTGATGAGTGAAGTGCGCCAGTGGGGTCAGAAGTTCACCAAGAACGTCCTATTCTCGCTCTACAGGAATGTATTGGAAACTGGCAATGCCGAAGAAGCACGATTGTGGTTTCAGATTGTAGAGGGCTGGAACTATACCAAAGGAAAGACTGATATTCCTCGACAAGAGCATCGACCTGTAACCTTCACCATCATCGACAAGACTACCAGCCATGAATATCAACCCCACTAACACAAAAGAGCTGGCAGAGCTTCTCAAATCGTTTCAGACAGAAGAAAACGCATATACCCCAGAGAAGTATCGGTATGTCATTTACGCTCGAAAATCGACTGATGAAAAGGATAAACAGATACGCTCTTTGCCCGACCAAGTGCGTGAATGTACCGAGCTTGCCGAACGTCTTAATCTGAAGCTGGTAGACATCATCCAAGAGGCCGAGAGTGCCAAAGAGCCAGATATACGTCCGAAGTTTCGAGCCATGCTTGAAGCATTGAAGGCTGGAAAATATGACGGCGTGATTGCATGGCATCCTGACCGCCTTGCCCGCAACTCAAAGGATGCTGGTGAGTTCATTGACCTTGTAGACAAGCACATCATCAAGGACTTGAAGTTTGTGAGTTTCACTTTTACGAATGACACGAGCGGTAAGATGCTTCTCGGTATCACCTTCGTACTTGCAAAGGAGTACTCGGACAAGTTGAGTGTGGACGTGCATAGAGGCAATAAGTCGGGTACTGATGCTGGCAAGTATCTCAACAAGTTGAAGCATGGCTATCGAAAAGACGACCAGCAACACCTACGTCCCGATGGTAATAACTTCGCTCTCATAAAACAGACTTTTGTGATGCGCTTGGAAGGCAAGACGCTTGATGCTATCGCCGACTATCTCAACGAAAATGGCTATACGAGCTGGCGCTGGAAAAAGAGCAAGCCATACAAGATGACCAAACAGAGAGTGCGAGTATACATGTCAGACCCTGTGTATACAGGTGTATTGGTGTATGGAAAAAAGCTGGTGGTCAATCTGATGGAAACCTACGACTTCATACCGATGGTGTCAGTCGATGATTTTATGAAGATAAACAAGCTCGATGACAAATCAGAACTCATCAAGCTCGCCAAAAAGCATCGTGGAATTGATGATGTAAAAGCCAACCTCATGCGTGGCATGATTTTGTGTAGCGAGTGTGGCGAAACCATGTCGGCTGGCATTACTCCGAAATGGAATAAGGCGAAGACAAAGAAGACGAACTACTTTTACTATCGGTGTGAGACTGATGGTTGCCCTCGATATGGCAAGTCAGTCAGAGCAAAACATATCCTCAATTACTTCTACGCCTATCTGCGGAAAAAGCCATTCTCGTCTCGATATAGCTATGACCATTACGTTACTGAAATGAAGCGAGTATCGCATCAACGTATCGGTGAAGCTCGCTCGACCATGCTGGTGCTCCAAGGTCAGCTTCTGAAGGCAAATGAGAGGCTTGAAAGCACAAAGGCGCTTCTGCTTGGCAATGAGAGCGATGGTATCAAGGAGCACTACCGCAATGACTTGGCTAAAATCAAGGCAAACATTGAGGATATTGAGAAACGTATCAAGGAAAAGCAGGTATTCATCGAGAACAGCAAAGTCAGCATCAAGACGTACGGTGAGTTCCTTGAACTTATGGATAATATGACTACAAGCCTCGCTACTTTCAAAGGAATGGCTCAACTCGACTTCAACATCAAAAAAATGTTCTTGAACTTCACGGTAAAGGGAAACGAAGTAGTAAAATCAACGCTAAATACGCCCTTCGACATGATTGAAAGGCATAAAGTATCTTCAAGTGCTGAGGGGGAGACTCGAACTCCCAAGGATTACTCCGCATGCTCCTAAGGCATGTGCGTATACCAATTCCGCCACCTCAGCAATTGTATATATTCTACACTAGATTTATAACTTTGTGGTCAGGCATAGTTTTTTATTGGTGCGCCCAGTAGGGATCGAACCTACGACCTTATCCTTAAGAGGGATCTGCTCTACCAACTGAGCTATGGGCGCGAATCAATTAATGATTAATAACCAATAATCAATGTTCAACAATGTAACAGGTTTTTAGCATTTAGACAACGTGTCTGATTTTAATTCGTCATTGATCATTGAAACTTGAACATTTTCTAACAATATGTAATACTGTTCCACATGGTAAATCGCATGCGCGCAACGCGCTCACATCGCAATAACAGACGTTCACATCACTCACTTGATGCTGCACGCACCTCTGTTTGTAGCAACTGTAAAGCTGCTCACAAGACACATACGGTATGTGTTAATTGTGGATGGTATAATGGACGCAAAGTCCTTGATTTGACCATACAGGCAACTAAAGCTGCCAAGAAAGCTGCAGCAAAAAAGGCCAATTAGTCTAATTTCCAATCAACCTAATTTCCTGTAGAAATTTTAGGTCAATTATAAATTAGATCAATTAGAAATGTGTGAGAGGGGTTAACGCAAAACTGTTCTTTAATCAACATCATGGCAAATAGACATTTATCTCGCTCAGTAGTCCTCCAGGCGCTTTTTGAGTGGGATTTTTGTGGTCAAAAAGACAAAAACGTATCAGCTATCATAGATCGCGATGCTAAGGAATTTGCTCCAGGGGTTTCGGAAATCTCATTCATTGAAGAACTCATGCAAGGTGTTCTCGCCAAACGTTCTGAACTTGATGACATTATTTCCAAAGCAGCTCCTGAATGGCCAATAGATAAGATTTCACCAATTGATCGTAATGTGTTACGCCTCGGTCTCTATGAACTCTTATTTGCTGACCGTGCGGAAGTACCAGCCAAAGTGGCTATCAATGAGGCTATTGAGCTTGCCAAGACTTTTGGTGGCGAAACGAGTGGTAGATTTGTGAATGGTGTTCTCGGAGCAGTCTATAAGGAACTTGGTGAACCAGGTAAAGATGCTCAACCTATAAAGAAAAGGAAAGTTGAGGTTCCTTATGAGCAAATGCCTATACAACACCTTGGCGGTGCAGTTGTGTATGCTCGTGATGGTGCAGATCTCTATATGGCTTTCGTCTACGATGTCTTTGGTCATTGGACTCTGTCTAAAGGTAAGATTCCCGAAGGAGTCGATCCAAAGGATGGTACTGTGAATAAAGTCAAAGAGGAAATAGGTCTTGAAGTAAAAATCATCGCTGACCTTGGTGAGAATGAATATATTGCTAACGATCCTGAAATAGGTAAGATACGAAAGCAGGTGCACTATTATCTAGCAGAATCTGATTTCAAACCATTGAATCTTGCCAAGAAGCCAGGCCTCGCTGATGCAAAATGGTTCAAACTCGATGCTATCCTTGAACTAAATTTCTATAATGATATTTTACCGATTGTGGCAAAGGCGGTGACGATAGTAAGTGAAGAGAAATAATATGACTAAAAATTTTGAAAGTTTAGCTGAACATCTGAATGTCACTTTTAGCGACATAGCACTTTTACGTACTGCATGTACACACCGCTCATATATCAATGAGAATCGTGCTTCAGGTCTTGAACACAATGAGCGCCTCGAATTCTTGGGTGACGCCGTTCTCGAGCTAGTTGTCACGAGTTTCCTTTTCCGTAAATATCCAAAGAAAGCAGAAGGTGAATTGACTGCTTTTCGTTCAGCTATAGTAAATACCGTGAGTCTTTCGAAAGTAGGTGAAAAGATTGGTCTCAATGATTATATTTTGCTTTCGAAAGGTGAGTCAAAGGATACCGGAAGAGCGCGCGGCATCATTATTGCCAATGCAGTTGAAGCAGTCATCGGCGCCATATATATGGATGGAGGCTACAATCCTTCAGCTAATTTTATTTCAGAACATATCTTAAATACTATAGACATAGAGGAAATTGTGAAAAATAAGACATGGATTGATGCCAAGAGTATGTTCCAAGAGAAGGCCCAAGAGAAAGTGGGATTGACACCGTCATATAAAACTCTCAAAGAGACAGGTCCTGATCATGATAAAAAGTTCACCCTCGGTGTATTTCTTGGTGATGTCCAAGTCGCTATAGGTGAAGGGAAGTCAAAGCAAGAAGCAGAGCAGATGGCGGCCGAGAAAGCGTTGGAGGTCAAAAAATGGTAAAAAACCCCCCAAGACATTAGGGAGTGATACTGAGGTGTCGCCTTTGCCGTAGTCATGGTAAAATTACGTGTATTAATTGTAGCAGACACTCGATCACTTATTTCCACCATGTATCTCCGATCCCTTGAAGTTTCCGGCTTTAAATCATTTGCAAAAAAAGCAGTTCTTCATTTTACGTCACCAATTACTGGTATCGTTGGGCCAAATGGTTCAGGTAAATCCAATACCGCTGAGGCTTTTCGATTTGTTTTGGGTGAACAATCTATCAAATCACTTCGAGGTAAGCGTGGAGAAGATATGATCTGGAATGGTGGTGGTGAAGGGGCATCTAGTGCTGGACGTGCAAACCGAGCGAGCGTAAAGCTTACATTTGATAATTCACGACGCATGTTCAGTACGATAGATTTTGATGAAGTCTCTATCGAGCGTATTGTCCATCGAGACAATAGTAATGAATATCTGTTGAATGGCACGCAAGTACGTCTTAAAGATGTTGTGGAGCTCTTGGCGAGTGCTCATATCGGTTCAACGGGACATCATATCATCTCTCAAGGAGAAGCTGATAGAATTCTTTCGGCTAATATTCGAGAGCGTCGTGAGATGATTGAGGATGCACTCGGTCTCAAAATATATCAGTGGAAGAAACTCGAAAGTATACGTAAGCTCGAAAAGACTGAGGAAAATATGAAGCAAGTTGAATCACTCCGTCGTGAAATTGCTCCACACCTTCGTTTTTTGAAGAAGCAAGTTGAAAAAGTAGAAAAAGCCGAAGAGATGCGTCGTGATCTTATTTCAATATATAAAGTTTATTTTGCTCATGAAGAACACTATGTTACGACGGAAAAAGCTCGTCTCACCGCCGAAATAGCTGGACCAAGAAAAGAATTATCTGAACTGGAGCAGGCACTCAATAAAGCGCGTGAAATCCTAACTGCTTCAAAAGGTAAAGATGTGACTAGTGATGAACTCATTTCTCTGGAGAAGAAATTGGCAGAGACTCGTACGGAGACCGATGGTGTTGTTCGCGAGCTCGGACGTATAGAAGGTGAGATCAATGCCAATAAGCGCGCCAAGGAGAAAGAAGAGAGCAGAATGAAGCAAGAAGAGTTAAAGACAGTTTATCTCAAAGATGTTGAAGAAGTTATTCGTAAAGCTGAACTATTCCAAACAGTTAAGGAAGTTATAGAAGCATTTCGTCATTTCATCAAGAGTCACCGCACGTCCAATGATTCGCAATTCGTCGTCGAAATGGAAAAAGAGATCTCACGACTCCTGAAAGATAAGAAGGAGTTTGAAGACAAGCGCACATCTCTTGCCGAATATGAAAAGAAGATCGTGGGTGAATATAATGCCCTCAAGCAAAAGATTGAGCGTGAAAAAGATACGAATCGTGATGCAGAGAAAGAAGTCTTCCGCATCATTGCTCGTCAGAATGAAGTCAGACACATTACAAGTTCATTGACTGCTGAAATACAAAAGATAGAGCACGCTGAAGCTGAATTCAAAAGGGAATTGGGTGAAGCGGGAATGATTGTGGGCAGAGAAGCAACTCAGTATGAGAAGATTGTGAATAGTGATCAACGTGCCGTACAGGATGAGCGAAAACACCAAATTGAACGATTGAAGATTCGCCTTGAGGACATGGGTGCCGGCGGAGGTGCAGAAGTTATGAAGGAATATAAAGAAACCGAAGAGCGTGATGCTTTCTTGGCACATGAACTGACAGACCTCGAAAAAGCCAGTGAAGAATTAAAGAAACTTGTCACTGACCTCGATGTACGCATTGATGTAGAATTTAAGCAGGGAATACTCAAGATTAATAAGGAATTCACTAATTATTTTTCACTGATGTTTGGTGGTGGTCATGCCGAGCTTACCGTTGTCAAAGAAATGCGTCGCAAGAAAAAGAGTGATATGGAAGATTTGGGAGATGCATTGTCTGGTGATTCTTCGGTAGGTATTGATGGTGAAGAGTCGCAGAATGAAGAAGGTCCTGAAGGTCTCGAAGTTAACGTTAGTCTTCCTCGCAAGAAAGTGAAGGGTCTCATGATGCTCTCTGGTGGCGAACGTGCTCTTACTTCCATCGCACTACTTTTTGCTATTTCTCAAGTCAATCCACCACCATTCATCATTCTCGATGAGACAGATGCTGCTCTCGATGAAGCTAATTCACGTAAGTATGGTGACATGATAGAAAACCTCTCAAAGGCGTCACAACTTATCCTCATTACACATAATCGTGAGACCATGTCGCGTGCTGGTGTACTCTACGGAGTAACTATGGGTGCTGACGGAGCATCAAAACTTCTTTCAATCCAATTTGAGGAAGCAGTTAAGGTAGCGAAATAATTTGAATTATTATCTTTTTGTTGTACACTGTTGTCGTGGAACATCTCACTAAACAACAAATCGTCCTTCTCACACTCTTGGTATCATTTGTCACCTCGCTTTCGACGGGTATAGTGACCGTTTCTCTCATGGATCAAGCTCCTGCTGGTGTTACGCGTACAATCAATCAAGTTATAGAAAAAACCATACAACAGGCTGCGCCACAGAATGCGTCTGTTGGTACTGTATCTATTAATGTCCAAGATCAATTGGCTTCTGCCACGGCTCTCGTCGCTTCGAGCACCGTTAAGATAAAATCAGTTACCACAGGGAATGTGGTTGGACTCGGATTAATTCTATCGAAGAATGGATCAATGATAACGGATAAAAGTATTATTGATCAGAATCAGTCATATTCAGCGATTTTGGCTGATGGAACAGTTATTCCTCTTACAATACATACGATAACTGATTCATCAGTATTCTTTATGCCTATTTTAGTTTATTCAAATAATCCACCAATTATTTATTATCCGATTCAAATAAGTAGTTCATATTCTCTTGGTCAAAAGGTATATTCATTGAATGGAACTTCGAGTCCTATTCTCAGTGATGGTCTCATTACACAAATAAGTACTTCAAGTATTAGCACCTCTATTTCATCGGTACATACTACGATCGGTAGTCCATTATTTGATGTTCAAGGAAATGGTATTGGTATTCAGGGAAGTTCGACTGTAGGTCAAAATAATGATGAATTATATCCTCTTGCACCACTTACTTCGCTTTCACAGTAATATACTTAAAAGAGAAGCACTATAAGGACATATTTTGTCGAAGAAAGTTGCCATTTATCATTTTTTGTACTACTATTTTCATATGCCTCCAATTGCAAAATTAACTACAAAAGCTCGAGAAGCCTTGCGTCGTGCGCATGAGCTTGCCATAGAACGTGGTCAAAATCACGTCAATCCTGTGCATCTGTTATGTGCACTTATACTCCAAGAAGAAAGTATGGTTGCATCTATTCTCGACAAGATGGAAGTAGATACACCTATGCTCACTGATGTCGTCCTAGAAAATATTGAGGGCGGTGAAGGATCAAATGTTCTTTCTCCTTCATATCAGATATACCTTACTCCTGATCTTGCTCAAATTCTCGATAACTCAGTCAAGGTCGCTGAATCATTCAAAGATGAATTTATTTCGACCGAACATATTTTCTTATCTATTTTCGATATACCATGTCCAGCACGAGATATTTTGGGACGATTTAAAATAGAAAAAGATACAGTTACTAAGATCATAGTGCAATTGAAGAAAAATCCGATTACTGCAGAAAATCAACCAAAAAAATTTCGTACACTCTATAAATATGCTCGTTCACTCACTCGTCTAGCTAATGAAAATAAACTCGATCCTGTTATTGGTCGTGATGCAGAAATCATGCGCATTATCCAGATTCTTTCACGTCGCACCAAAAACAATCCTATTCTCATAGGAGAAGCAGGTGTAGGTAAAACGGCCATCGTTGAAGGTTTGGCACTTCGTTTGGCACAAGGTGATGTACCAGAGTCTCTCAAAGACAAAGAACTCGTATCTCTAGATCTCGGCTCACTTATAGCAGGTACCAAATATCGCGGTGAATTCGAAGAGCGCCTCAAAAATATTTTGAAAGAGATAGAGCGCTCTGAAGGTAAGATTATCCTCTTTATCGATGAGATACACACACTCGTGGGTGCAGGAGCTTCTGAGGGCTCTATGGATGCTTCAAATATGCTCAAACCTGCTCTTGCACGCGGTGAGCTTCGTGCTATCGGTGCAACGACACTTCGTGAGTATCAGAAACACATTGAGAAAGATCCTGCACTTACACGCCGTTTCCAGCCAGTTTTTGTTCAAGAACCTTCTGTAGATGATGCCATAGCTATCCTTCGTGGATTGAAAGAAAAATATGAACTTTTCCATGGTGTCCATATCACTGATGACGCTATAGTTGCAGCAGTGACACTTTCAAGTCGTTATATCACTGATCGTTTTTTGCCTGACAAAGTAGTTGACCTTATAGATGAAGCATCATCGTCTCTTCGTATTTCTTTAGAAAATATGCCACCAGAGCTTGAAGAGACTCGTCGCAAAATCATGCGTCTCGAAATTGAGCGCGAAGCTCTCAAGAAGGAGACCAGTAAAGAGTCTAAAGCTCGTAAGGATAAGATAGAGGAGGAGATTGCTGATCTAAAGGAAGGTACATCAGAACTTGAACTTAAATGGAAAAATGAAAAAGATACTATTACAGATATCAAACGTATCAAGAAGGAACTTGAATCTTTCCGAGTAGAAGCAGAGATGGCCGAAGCTCGGGCTGATCTCGTGAAAGCTGCAGAGATTCGATATAGCAAACTACCAACTCTTCAGAAAGACTTGGAGCAAAAAAGTAAGCGCTTGAAGAAACTTCAGTCTTCACGACGTATTCTCAAAGAAGAAATAACCGCAGAAGATATAGCCGGTGTTGTTTCTCGTTGGACTGGTATACCAGTATCACGAATGCTCGAGTCTGAAGCGGTTAAACTCGTCCGTATGGAGGAAGACCTCAAGAAAAAGATTGTTGGTCAAGATGAAGCAGTCGAGAAAATTGCTGACACTATCCGTCGTTCTCGTGCAGGTATAGCTGATCCAAATCGTCCAATTGGTTCGTTTATCTTCCTTGGACCGACTGGTGTTGGAAAGACCGCACTTACAAAGGCTTTGGCTGAATTTATGTTTAATGATGACAAGGCGCTTATCCGTGTTGATATGTCTGAGTTCATGGAGAAGCACTCAGTCTCAAAGCTTATCGGTTCACCTCCAGGATACGTTGGTCATGATGAGGGCAGTAATATCACCGAAACAGTCCGCCACCGTCCGTATTCTGTTATTCTCTTTGATGAAATAGAGAAGGCTCATCCTGAAGTGTTCAATATTCTTTTGCAGGTTCTTGATAATGGACGTCTCACGGATAGTAAGGGTCGTATCGTTAATTTCCGCAATACGGTTATTATTATGACTTCGAATATAGGCTCACAACATATAGAAAAAATGGAGAAACTTGGTTTTGCTAGCCCAGGTGCGACAGACGCAAAGAACTATATTCAAACAAAAGAGAAGGTTATGTCTTCACTTAAGGATCATTTCCGTCCAGAATTTTTGAATCGTTTGGATGATATCATCGTTTTTGACATTCTTTCTCCAGAAGCGATTAAGGAAATAGTAACTATTCAGGTCGCTGAAGTAGTAAAGCGCTTGGCTGAGAAGGGTATAGAGCTTGTGCTTCAACCGGAGGCTTATGAATATTTAGCTAAAGAGGGCTATAACCCGCAATATGGTGCACGTCCACTCAAGCGTTTGATTCAAAATAAGATACTGACTCCTGTGGCGAAACTTATTATTGGTCAAGAGCTCAATAAGGGTGGAATCATCACTGTGGGTGTAAAAACTGTAGCAGGTAAAGAAAGTGAATTTACTTTTGATTTAAAAAAGAAGAGGGGGAAGCAGGAGAGTACTGTGGTGATGCCAGATTTGGCGGGAGTGAAGTAGTTTGTCTGTATTTCAATTTCATTTATAATAAGAGTGCCGTCGAAAGGTAGTATTGAAAATCCTGCTGATAGAATTGATTTTACAAATAGTGACCCAGATATGATTGTAATTTTTCTTAGATTTATGCGAACAATATTTACTTTGAATGAAAGTAAATTTAGAATTCTATTATATTGTTATTCAGATCAAGATATTAATGAACTTATCACTTTTTGGAGTTTACTCACAGATATTCCTAAGACGCAATTCACTAAACCATACGTTAGAACAGATTTTCGTATTAATGGTAGAAAAATGACGTATGGACTCGTGCACATAAGGTATTACGACAAGAAGCTCTTGTTAGAATTGAAAAAGATGATAGACTTCTACAAAGTCGCATATATGCGCCGGTGGTAGAGCGGTCAATTACAACAGACTGTAAATCTGTCGCCCTATGGGCTCCGCAGGTTCAAATCCTGCCCGGCGCACAAATTGACATACAAAAAACCGCTTAATGCGGATTTTTGTTATGCCACAATCCTCTTCAAATGAGCCGGTATATGCACCGCTATCTCATACGATATTGTCTCGCATTTCTTCGCTATATTCACAATTGAATTTTCATCAATCGGATCATTGCTGATGGCTATAACCTCGTCACCAATTTTTAAGTTGGTAACTTTTGATACATCTATGCTGATGATATTCATGCTGACACGTCCGATAATAGGACATACAATCCTATCTGGGCCAACGAGTACGGATCCATTATTCGAAAGCCTTCGGTCAAATCCTTCAAAGTAACCAACTGGTATGGTGGCTACTGTCATCTCTTGTGCAGCTTTGAAAGTGTTTCCGTAACCTATAGTTTCACCTTCTCTGAGTTTTTTTATTCCTGTAATAATTGTTTTCATCTCCAAAACAGGTTTCAGGCTAATTCTGCTCGTAATAGCTGGATTTTCTGAAAGACCGTAGAGACCTATGCCGAGTCGTGAGACATTTGCAGCGATATCATGAGTGAGGCGATGGCCGTCAGTAGCTGATAAGTGAATATATTTCATATGTGAAAATTCATGCTTGAATTTCTCCACAATCTTATTCCACAGATGCGTTTGTGATTCAGTGAAGGATTCATCGGCATTATCGGCATCAGAGAGGTGTGAGCATATCCCTTCAAGTTTGATAGGATGTCTACCATCACTATTATCTCCTAGAAGATGGATAGCTTCATCAATCTGGTCGGTAGTAATACCTTGACGATGCATGCCAGTGTCTATCTTCAAATGAATATGAATCATCTTTGGTCGAAGTCTGTAGAGGGGAGTAAATAATCTGACTATGCCCGCTGTTGAATTTAGCGATTCTTTTTTTTCACCGACAATGGTGCGGAGAGTTTCGAGGTTTGTAACAGTGAATGCTACATTTTTTAGATGTGAGTCAAGAATAGTTTCTGGACGCGTATATCCGATGATAAGTAGAGGAATTTTAAATCCCTTTGATCGAAGTGCAATTGCTTCAAAATAGGAATCGACTACACAAAAGGGAATATGCGGTTCATTTTGTATTATTTTTGCTATTTCGATAAGCCCGTGGCCGTAGGCATTACTTTTTAATACGAGCGCAACCTGAGCATGTCCACTATGACTTTTCGGGGCCAATTTCTGGAATTCGTGCAGGTTATGAATAAGGTTTTTTTGTGACAATTCAATACGAATGAGCGGTTCATAGGGAAATCGGCGTCTAGAGGCCCATGTGAGGAGATTCATGGCTCTAATTCTACGCTTTTACGCAGTATTGTCTAGGTTTATATTAGCCTATTGACAATGATGATTAAGTATGCTAGTATGGCGACATAAAGAAACTGGGCGTTAAGCCCTTTTATGTTCATTGCAAGCCACATATAGCTTAAACTATTCTCTTCACTTGGAAGTGGAAGAGTGTGTGAGATTGTTATGAATGTCTCTGTTAAAACTGTTATGAAAAATAAATCAGACACAACAAACAAAGGTTTTCATGCGAAGTTTGTCTGCATCGTCCTCATGGTATTGATCGGAACGCTTCTTGTCGCTCTGTTTCATTATCTGAATATTCACCGGCATCAACCTATGTCAGTCGAATCTAATCAGATTGCGTCGGTAAATACTCCTGTTCAGCAACCTGAAATTTCTCCGCAAGTCGAGGTGAGCGCATCTCCGGCGGAAACAAATGTGGTTACAAATGCGATAAAGACAATTACGTTTCGCATTCAACCTCAACTTGGTACCGAAAAAACAAACTGAAACAAACAACAAACGAAAAAAAAGAAAGAATAGAAAATGAAAACAAAAATATTCACACTCCTCACACTCGTCTCCACGATTCTGGCAGGCTTCACCTTTTCGACTAATATCGCAAAGGCACAAGTCTCGCAAAACGGTACGGAGCCGACGGTTCCGATCTCGGTTGGGAGAAATGGTCGCAAAGCCGTGACCGATTACTTGCTTGGAAAGATTGATCACGTTGTGATTCATTACTCCGGCCGGTCCATTATCGGCAATGGTTGGCAGGATCAATACCTGGACAATAACTACTTGCAGTATGTTGGTTATGTTCACAAGGTTCATTTACTGAACTGAGCGCCGCGATCTTCAATCGCGCTTACACAGGGCAAGTTGTTCAAACTCCGGATGGTGGATATGAAGTGACTGTTCAGTTAACGTTCTACACTTCAGATGGACGAACTGCACTACAGGGCTCTGGGTACCTCCCAGTCAACAGTGATCAGAACGGAAATCTTTCCGTTGGATCTTTTCAACCTTATGTTGACATCAACAGTCAGATTGATTTCGTTCAAACTAATTACATTGCAGGCTCAAAATGGACCGGTAAAAACGGTAAAACATTGGACCTTGCAACTACTTGGGATGGGCAAAATTCAATCATAACGATTCCATCAGGCAATCTGGAGAATGGATTTCTCCTCTTTGTTGATGGTAATCAAGCAATCACTGGTTGGAATCTTGATACTGGGGCTGCGTTAACTGGAAAGTATATTTACGCAATCCTTGGGGCACTCAGTTCGAGTGCTGTTCAGTCCTTTGTTAATCCAACTAATATTGATTCACTGAACCAGTCGTTCTATGCGTCTAATGGTTCAATTATTGGGCGGTATCCACTGCTTGATATTGTCACCTCGAAGGGTATAACCAATGTGATTAAGTTCACTGTACCAGTTTGGGGATCACAACCGATTGCACCCGCACACGTGTTCTTTACATTGCTTTATTGCAACGGATCGAATAACAACTTCAATGTTGGTCAGGAATACGAAATTCCATTCAACATAACAGTAGGTGGGTTTGTGCCAAATATTCCCGCCAATTGCGGCCTCCATATGCGCATCGAATTCGACGGTCTCTCTGACTGGAGCGAAGTTGACAATTATGGTGGTGGTGTTGGTGTCGCTGTAAAAGGCGGTTAAGCTGTATTTCATCGCGAATCGCAAGTGCCCTCCTGGCGCTTGCGATTTTTTTATTACAAATTTGCCTTTTTAAAGGCTTTAGGCTATAGTATGGCGACACATTTTCGCGTTTTTATTTAAATCCTATGTCACAAAAATCCCTCATCCAACTCAAGAACAAGTCAACAGGCGAGACCTATTGGACTCGTAAGAATAAGAAGCTTGTTGAACGCAAGATAGAGTACAAGAAATACAGTGCTAAACTTCGCAAGCACGTAGTCTTCAAAGAAGCAAAGAAATAAAATAAGCCGGTAATACCGGCTTTTGCATAAGGGTGGAAAAGAGGGTAGTATTGTTGCTACGGGCGATTAGTTTAATGGTAGAACTACGCACTCCAAACGCGTAAGTGGGGGTTCGATTCCTCCATCGCCCGCCACTTGACAAATAGAACCTATATGGTATAATGGCTATGTTATTAAATAAATAACCATTTATATGAATACATCAACAAAAAACTACATCGTCGCTACTGTTGGCTTTATAGCTATCATTGCGTTCGTTGCAGTTGGCATCAATATTTTTACAACACCTTCAGAGCCACAAGTTGCTACCTCTCAAAGTGCTTCACTTAACTTGATTAGTCCTTCAAATGGAACAGTGCAAGTTGGTGATACACAACATATTAGGTATAGTTCAACTAATTACAGTGCGCCAGAAGTTAGTGTGAATATTATCCGTAAGGTATCTGATAATCCAGCTACATATACTCTTGTTCGTACCGTTGCTTCTGCAAAGGCGAATACAGGTAGTGCAGTCTGGGTTCCATCCAAAACTGACGTAGGTACAAATACTTTCGTTCAGGTTGGCTGTGTTAATTCAACAGATGCTTGTACCGCAACTCCTGTGTCTGGATCAAACGCTCTCGCTGTTATCGATACTGGTGCTTTCAGCAATACTGCTGCAGCGTATCAAGCTATCGAACAGTTGAACAACAAATAATATAGCTTCGCTTTAGCGAAACAAAAAACCAGCTTAACGGCTGGTTTTTTGTTATACAGTCAAAAAGGTATTGATTGCTTTCTCTATTTCACTCATATCTTGAGGGGCAAACCATTTGATACGTGTGTCTTTTTTCCACCATGCTTTCTGACGGCGAGCGTACTGCCAGATTTTAGTGGAAAGAATAAGTATTAATTCTTTCTTATTAATTTTCATTTGTAAATATTCTGCGAGATAGCGATATTCAAGGCCAAGTTCAGTCATGCGTTCAAAAGAGAGATCCATACCCGTAGGTGCTGGTGCGTGCAAGAGTTGTGCTTCTTGTAACATATCGAGATCATCTTCATTGGCTATTTCAATACGCTGTACGAGGCGAGCATGGATGCGTGAGCGAAGTTCTGGATCAGGGAGGATGATACCTATTTGAAGGACATTGTACGGACTATCTCCAGTTTCTTTAGTTGTAGTAAGTTTTGGAACTGAACCAAGAGCTCGAGCAATAGTGATAGCGCGTGAAAGTCGACGTTTATTTTTCATATCGATTGTCTTTGCACGTTCAGGATCTAGCTTCTGTAATTCATCGAAAAGTTCTTCAGCCGACTTCATTTCCAACTTTTTTTGTTCCTCTGTATCAGCAGGCACTTCTGGAAACCCCAAATCATCTATAAGTGAAGAAATATAGAATCCAGTACCACCACAAATAATGGGGAGTTTTCCACGTGATGTGATATCCGTAATTGCTACTTCCGCTTTCTTTTTCCAATCAAGAGCAGTCAGACGTTCATCAGGATTGGCGATGTCGAGGAGGTGGTGAGGCACACCTTTCATTTCCGTCTTTGTAATTTTGCCAGTACCAATAGTGAGACCACGATAGACCTGACGTGAATCAGCAGAAATAACCTCGCCGTTATATTTGAGAGCGATCTCTACAGCGATAGCACTTTTACCTACAGCTGTGGGGCCGAGGATGACGATGAGATTGGGTTTATTAAGCATTATTTCATCTTACTCTACTATTATTCATTGAACAAATAAAAAACGCCTTTGCTTTTGCATTGGCGTGTGACGATTAATATATTTTATAGTTTGAGACGATATGGATTTGTTTCGCGTTTTACGAAATCAAGACTCAGATAAAGGTTGTTGGCCTCAATGCGTTTTGGTTCAGTGGTCAGGTCGATGTATCGTAATCGTTTTGAACGAGCAACTTCGATCAGAGCCATCATCAGTTTTCGTGAGAGGTGCTTGCCTCGGTGACTCGGATCAATAACGACGTGTTCAATCCTTCCGGTGACGCTGTTAATCTTTGTAACAGTAACCAGAGTTGCAAGGCCAACTACACGCTTTTTGCAGATGATTATTGCAATTGTTCCCCCTGATTGAAATAATTTCTCAATTGACGCCAGTGTTACCAAGGGCGAACCCGGTGATAATGTTTGAAGTAAATAGTTAATGCTTTTGAAGCGTTTGGGTCCAGAAGCTATTTCCATCAATGCAACTGAATAGAAATCGCTCGTGTTAGAAGCGACGGTTATTTTGTATTTCATATTATCCTTTCTGTCTTTAAATTAGGCTATTTAAAACAGTAAGTCAATTGGTGCCGGGAGGGAGAATCGAACTCCCATGGATTACTCCGCACGATTTTGAGTCGTGTGCGTCTACCAATTCCGCCATCCCGGCAATACAGACTAGTCTACCCGAAACTGAACGAAAATCAAATACATAATTTCATCCAATAAATTTCTTTGCTATAATGATGTCATGTCTAATCAATATGTAAATAATGCCATCTTCTGGATCGAGCTTGAAAAAATCAGCCCAAACCCTTATCAGCCTCGTCGTGAATTTGATCCTATCGCTTTGAAGAGTCTTTCTGAATCTATCAGGATGTACGGAGTTCTTCAGCCTCTTGTCGTTACTCGTAAAGAAGTTTTTCATGATGGTGGAGGAATGACGGTTGAGTATGAACTTATTTCTGGTGAACGTCGCTTACGTGCTTCCAAACTAGCCGGTCTTCAACAGGTACCAGTACTTATTCGAGATGGCGAGGAAAGTGGTCGTGAAAAATTGGAAATGGCTATTATTGAAAATCTTCAGCGTGAAGATATCAATGCCGTTGAGCGCGCTCGTGCTTTTGAACGTTTGGCAAAAGAATTTGGTTTGAAACAAGCCCAGATCGCTGACAAAGTAGGAAAGAGTCGTGAATATGTCGCCAATACTCTTCGTATACTCGCTCTTCCAGATGATATTTTAAATGCTTTGGCTGAAGGAAAAATATCAGAAGGACATAGTCGTCCACTTCTCATGCTCATTGATCGTCCAGAAGAACAGGTTGTCCTTTTTAAGGAAATTATGTCAATGAAGCTCACTGTTCGTGAAGCTGAGTCTTTTGCGCGACGTATTGCTACAGAGAAGATTCGCAATAAGGCAAAATACCTCGATCCACAGATTATTGAAATGGAGAAGTCATTTACTGAGTCACTCGGCACACGTGTCCGCATTGAGAAGAATAAAGAAGGTGGAACTGTGACAATTGATTTCTTTAATCCTGACGATCTCCGAATTCTTCTGGAGAAGTTGAATAATCAACATAAGGGTGGTTTTGCAGGTTCGGTTCAAGAGCCAGTTTCAGATGCACCAGCAGTGGCTGTAGACGATCGTTCTACTAAAGAAAAGCAACAGGAGGAAAATGAGGAGATATACTCGTTGAAGAATTTTAGTTTATAGCCGCTTGCAAAGCTTTTTATATGTGGTTAGATGAAGTCTGAACTTTTGAAAACATAAACAATTAACAAAAGGTTTAGTTATGACACAATTAGGTGCAATTGATACGTACCGTGGTCGGAAGATTGATCCAGTACATTTCTTTTCTGTAAACATGACAGAATTTTTTCGTGAATTCGGTCTAAATCCAACAAGTTGGAAATATGGCATCAGAGAGATGTCCCAGTCACATGAAGTCCAAATAATGTGCAGGCCAGATGTTGTATCAGTTATGTTTAATCGTCAATTGATTCAAAGTTTACATGAACTTAAAGTCGATGACGGACTATATATCTATTCACTCTGGTTCTACCTTATTGAATATTTTCGCCAATGGGTTGTTATTCGTAAGCCGATTTCTGCTTCTGAGCTGGTTCCAGCTAAGTTTTTGTACGATAATCCGTCGGCAAAATCATTGGTTGATTCAATAGTTTCAAGACATGAGATGAACATCATATCAACATGGACGATGTTCCGTCTTTTTGATGCAAATGCTGTTGCGTTACATATTTCTAGCCTTATCGAATTAGATCCAGTTCTAATCGAATCACTTAAAATACGTGATATTGCTGACTTTGTTATTAATGCAAGAGCGAATAACTGGAAGGGTCTGATTTCTTAATTAGGTTTAATTCATTCCAACGTGCGCGAGGCTCATACCTCGTGCATTTTTTTATTCCTTTTTCTTTTTTGCAAAACCTCGTGGTTTCTTTTCTTGTGCAAGAAGTTCTAGTGCTTGTGGAAGAGTAATATCGTACACGTTCAATGGTGGTTTTATTGATCTAAAATTTGTCTGACATACAACATACGGACCAAAACGACCAATGGAAGCGGTGATATTTTCACCCGTCTTTGGATCGACACCGAGAATGCGGGGAACACTCAAGAATTTCATGGCATCAGTGACAGTGATAGAAGCTAAGTCAACACCTTTAGGAATTGAAGCCATGCGGGGTTTTACGGGAATTATTTCCTCTACAGGTTTTTCGACAGATGTAATCGATTCTGGTGCAGATGAATTTTCAGGTTGAACTTCACCTTTCTTGGCTTTTACCTTCTTAACCTTTGGTACTTTAGGCTTCTTCACTTTCTTTACTTTGGGAATTTTTATACCTAATTGAACATATGGACCAAAGCGTCCATTCAGGACGAAAATAGGAAGTCCTGTTACTGGATCTGTACCAATTGGTTCATCTTTCTTTATTTCCATGCCATCGAGCATGAGGGCACCATCACAATCTGGATAGCGTGAACATGAGAGGAATTTCCCCATACGACCGAGCTTGATATCCATAGGACTGCCACATTTTGGACACTTAAATTTGGCATCAGCTACACCGAGGTTCGTAGCTTTCGCTAATTTATCTTTGAGCTTCACCTCTTTCAAAAATGGGCCGTAGAAGTCAGTTAGAGTCTTTATATAAGTACGTTCGCCATTTGCGATTTCGTCGAGCTCATTTTCCATCTCTGCGGTAAAGGTGTCACTGATGTAGGTTGGGAAGTATTCTTCAAGGAATGAAGAGACCACATCACCAGTGTCTGTTGGCTTGAGTGAGCGACCTTCTTTCTCAACATAACCACGCTCTTCAATGGTGCGACAAATTGAAGCATATGTCGAAGGACGACCAATACCACGCTTTTCAAGTTCTTTGATAAGACCCGCTTCGGTATAGCGACCAGGTGGTTCCGTTTGCTTTTCGAGGGCGTCAACTGTGATGAGATCGAGCTTTTCTCCTTTTTCACATTTTGGCAGTTCAATTTCTTCACCGCGGGATTCCGAATCAGCTTTGAGCCAACCTTCATAAATGACACGTGAGCCATTGGCGGTGAAGTCAGGGATTTTATCCGCGGGCCCAGTCTTGCTGTTTGAAATATTACCAATAATCTTTGTACGTGCTACACGAGCATCAACCATTTGTGACGCCATAGTGCGTTGCCAGATAAGTTTATACAAACGCTTTTGTTCATCATTGGCACCTGCACCGAGAGTTGCCATATGCGAAGGACGAATAGCTTCGTGTGCTTCTTGCGCGTTTTTACTTTTTGTATTGTATGTACGGAATTGAAGATATTCTTTGCCATATTCTTTTGTAACTGTCACAGCTATCTGGTCGAGTGCCTGTTGGCCTAAATTGGTAGAGTCTGTACGCATATAGGTGATATGACCAGCTTCGTAGAGTTTCTGTGCAATACCCATAGTTCGTGAAGGTGAAAATCCAAGACGTGAGCTCGCTGTTTGTTGGAGAGTCGATGTTATAAATGGCGCCTTAGGTGAACGTTTTTGTTCGGTTTCTTCTATATCAACAACGTGCCATGGTTCTTTGCGAGCGATATCAAGGATACGGTCTACTTCTTTACGTTCGCGAGGTTCTTCGATACAAACAAGTCCGAGAATATTTCCTTCTTTACTCTTTTCCTTATTCCCCTGCGTTTTAAAATGACCAGCGATAGACCAATATGTCTCAGGGATAAATGCACGAATCTCACGTTCGCGCTCCATAATTATGCGAAGAGCAGGGGATTGAACACGGCCAGCTGAAAGACCATATCGAACTTTCTTCCAAATGAGACCAGAAAGATCATAACCAACGAGACGGTCAAGGACTCGACGAGCTTCTTGAGCTTCACGGAGGTGCTCGTCAATGGCACGAGGATGCTTGAGTGCCTCTTCGATAGCTTCTTTAGTCACTTCGTGATACGTAACGCGCTTGATGAGCTTAACAGGAATAGTTCCCCCTATTTTCTTATTAACAAGCAATTCTTTCAAATGCCATGCAATGGCTTCACCTTCACGATCCGGGTCAGTGGCGATGAGGATTTCATCAGCTCTTCCTGCTGCTTCACGGATTTCAGCAATGACAATTTCTTTCTTTGGTACAACTTCATAATGAGGTACGAAACCAGCTTCTATATCGATTGCTTTCTTATTTGATTTTGGCAGATCACGCACGTGGCCGACAGAAGCGAGCACGCGAAAATCCTTTCCCAAATATTTGGAAATAGTCTTTGCTTTTGAAGGGGATTCCACTATGACGAGTTTCATTGACATGTAGTATTACACGATATGCAATAAAAGTGCAAAGAAGTGGATAAAATTAATTAATCATCACCAGCCCTTGTCTTTCAGCAATCACACCCTTCAACTCCAATTCAGCCAACAGAGAGTTTATATAGCCTGCAGGAAAATCAAGTGAGCGGATAAGTTCGTCGCGTTCCATTGGCACAGATAATTTTTCGGCAATCATTTTCTCATCAGCTGTTAGAGAAGTCTCGAATAGGTTTTGATTTCCTGCACCGTCTTTCTTAATTGATTCTTTTTTTATTCTGCTATCTAAACCTAACGCTTCTAAGATATCTGCTGAACAAGTGACTGCAGTCGCCCCATCTCTGATACGTATATGTGGTCCTCGAGATAAATGAGAAAATATTGAGCCGGGTACAGCGAGAACAGTTCGACCTATCTCATTGGCATCATCAGCAGTGAGCAACGTACCTGATTTTTCTTTTGCTTCAATGATAAGTGTTATGTGCGATATACCTGCCATAAGTTTATTTCGAACAGGGAATGTCCACGAAGTCTCATGTTGCCATCGCGGAAAAGCCGACAGTAATGCTCCGCCTGAGTCCACTATTTTTTTCATAAGAGTGAATTTTGATGACGAATAGAGTAAATGTTCAGCAAAACCCGAACCCGGAAATGCGATTGCCTTTAAGCCAATCTCCAAAGCTGTCTCATGAGCAATGGAGTCAATACCTACAGCTAGTCCAGATACTATAACTATAGGATAACCTGCAAGGCCTCTTAAAAGTTTTTCACATACTTCTCTACCATATGAACTACATCTTCGTGAACCAACGACACACAAGTATTTATATGTGTCAGGTGGCATATGTCCAATCAAGTCCATTGATTTCGGTTTATGTGTTAATTGTTTAAGCAGAAAAGGGAATTCTTCCTGTGTAAGAATTTTGATGTTCTTGAATGAGTTCATAGATATATCTTCTCACGTCACGATAAAATTTTAATAAAAAAGTTCTCAAGAAACGATCAAAAAAGTGTGAAGTTTTGATAAAATTATAATAAAGTGGTAAAATTGAGCCCATGTTAGACATAAAATTTATTCGAGAGAACAAAGATATTATCGATCTTGCTACCAAGAAGAAGCACGTAAAATTTGACGTGAGTGAGCTCATACGACTTGATGACACTCGCCGTACACTCATGACGGAGCTCGAGGCCAAGCGTGCTACACAAAACAGTGCAAGTGATGGCATTGCCAAGGCACAAACCCCAGAAGAGCGTGCCAAACTTATAGCGGATATGAAAGTAGTTAAGACAGATATGGAAGCTGGTGAAGCTAAACTCAAAGAGGTAATGAAAGAATGGCAAGATCTTATGCTTCGCGTGCCAAATATTCCAGATATGTCAGTACCAGATGGAGATACTGATGCAGATAATAAAGAAGTAAAAACATGGGGAACTAAACCAGAATTCTCATTTACACCTAAAGATCACGTTGAACTCATGACAACTCTTGGTATGGTTGATTTTGAACGCGGAGGAAAGGTTCATGGTTTTCGTGGATATTATCTGACAGGTGATGGTGTTCGTCTTTGTTTTGCTATTTGGCAATATGCTCTTGAATTTTTTGGAGGTAAAAATTTCATTCCTGTCATGCCTCCAACCATTGTGCGCAAGATCAATCTGTATGGCACTGCTCATCTTCCTGGGGATGTGGAAGACTTCTATATGACTCAAGATGGTGATGCTCTTGCTGGTACGGCTGAAGTACCACTTATGGGTATGTATGCTGAAGAAGTTTTGCCTATCGAGCAATTACCTAAACGTTTTCTTGGTTTCTCTGCGTGTTACCGACGTGAAGCTGGTGCGCATGGTAAAGACGTCCGTGGTCTCATCCGTGTCCATGAATTTTACAAATTCGAACAGCTCGTCTTATGTGAAGCTAATCACGAAACTTCAGTAAAATTCCATGAAGAGCTTAACCGCAATACTGAAGAATTCATCGAGTCACTCGGTATTCCGTATCATACTGTCATCAATTGTGGTGCTGATCTTGGTTTGGGTCAGGTCAAGAAATATGACATAGAATTGTGGGTACCAAAAGAAGGAAAATATCGTGAAATTTCATCAGCTTCGTATTTCCATGATTTTCAATGTCGTCGTCTCAATATTCGTTATAAGGATACTGATGGAAAATTACGCTATGCTCACTCGCTCAACTCAACTGCTATACCAACACCACGTATCCTTGTATCACTCATAGAAAATTTTCAGCAAGCAGATGGCAGTATCACGATTCCTAAAGTCTTGACTAAATACATGGGTAAGACAGAAATTAGTACACAGTAGTTAGTAATTAGAAGCATATATTACTACTGCATTCTAAATACGAATCTCTTACTACTAATTACTCACTATGCGTCATCTCCAATCCCAATCATTCAACCGAAAAAAACGTTTGAAAGCATGGTGGGCTATCGTTGCCATCATTGGTATTATTTTTGTACTTGCATACGCAAGTTCATGGATCCTTCGAGCACATTTTTTGACGCTCACAGACGTGACAGTTTTTGGTGCTGACCAAGATATATCTGTATCGATTCACGATACAGCACTTGCAAAACTTACAGGAAATTATTTTGGCCTATTTCCTCGATCAAATAGCTTTATTTATCCAAAATCAGAAATCATTGAAAGTATACAGTCTACATTTCCACGAATATTAGACGTTGATGTTAGTCGTGATAGCTTGAATAGTCTTCGTATAACCGTAAATGAAAAGATACCAAGAGCTATAGTATGTGTGACATTACCGAACTTTGATAATAATATTTTAGCGTATTCTCCAACAGATCCTTGTTATATTGCTGATAGTTTGGGTCTGCTTTTTGAAGGTGATACGGTAGCTTCACATAATCAATATCAATTATATTATGCGCCAAATATTTCCCCTATGAGCTCAACTACTGATTTTACGGGGACCTATGCTACATCAACAGCCGAATTCTCTGCACTTGAATCTTTTTATCAGGATGCAATCAATACGGGTATACCTGTAGATGGTATACTGCTCAAAGATACGGGGGAATATGAAATGTATGCAAGTACTACGGTTATTTATTTCAATGATAAAGAAGGTTTGCAGAATGAGCTTGTAGATCTGACTGCGTTCTGGAAACATATGATGTCTGCAGGTGATCTCAATAAAAAGCCCCCAGTCTTTGACTACATAGATTTACGTTATGGCTCAAATGTGTTTTATAAATTAATTCAATAATGAAAGCATTTTTCTCAATACTTTTTGGTGGACTTCTTATCCTTTTTCTTATAATTGGAATTTTTTCATTTGGTACTGTTGTATGGAGTTCACTTGGTCATCATAGGAATACTGCTCTAGTTGCCGATGCACAATCAGTCGATCCAGCAAATAATTTTGGATATATACCATCACCTACAACTCCTCGATATTCGGCTGAGCAAGAAGAAGATGTTATCAATGCTGCAGCAGGAGCTCTCCCTCGGGGAGATGTGAAGCAGGTTAGTGCAGAAGCATATCTCGTAAAAGATCTAACAACTGGTGCTGTCGTGATAGAACATCACGTCGATCAGTTATTGCCTATAGCCTCACTAACCAAGTTGGTCACTGCTGTTGTCGCTCGAAGATCGATACCTGATACTGCACACATAACTATAACTAAATCAGTTATGTCTACATATGGTAATACCGCTGATTTTACTGCTGGTGAGACATTTTCTGGTGGAGATTTACTCTATCCCATGCTCATGGTTTCTTCGAATGATGCGGCTGAAGCGTATGCAGAATATTATGGAAAAACTAAATTCATTCAAGCTATGAATGATTTCACCCAATCTATTGGTGCGTACCGCACATCCTTTAGTGATTCATCTGGTCTCGATCCACGAAATGTATCGACAGCCAATGATCAAGCGATTATTATTGATTGGATTCGTAAAAATGATCCAGCCATCCTCGCAGTAACTGAACTCAAGGCATATACCGTACGTTCACATACTTGGATAAACCCAACGCATTTCCTGAGTTGGTCGTACTATATTGGTGGTAAAAATGGATATCTTCCTGAAGCAAATCGTACTAATGATTCACTTTTCAAATGGGGTACAAATGGCGATACGTATGTAGTAGTAGTTCTTGGAAGTAACGATCGTGACGCAGACACTATTGCACTTCTAAAAAAGATAAAACCATAGAAATACTTGGTGAATTCTATATATATGCTAGATTAGGGATATGAATTTTTGGCAAAAAATACCCAAACCATTCTTTGTCTTGGCGCCCATGGCCAATGTGACTGATTCCGTCTTCCGGTCTCTTTTTGCTAAGTATGGCAAGCCGGATGTTACGTGGACAGAATTTGTCTCAGCTGACGGATTATGTTCGCCAGAAGGAAAAAAGAAATTATTGAGGGATTTAGATTATTCTTCAAAGGAGAGACCGATAGTGGCTCAACTTTTTACTGGTCATAGAGAAGCAATGCGACAGGCAGCACAACTTGTAGCAAAACTTGGTTTTGATGGACTTGATATCAATATGGGTTGTCCTGATAGAGCGGTCGAAAAGCAGGGTGGAGGTTCGGCTATGATTAAGAATCCAAAAATAGCTATTGCAGTTTTAAATGCTGCGAGAGAAGGTTTTGGTGGTCCCGTTTCAGTAAAGACTCGCATCGGTTATAACGTTGTTGATCTTAGCTGGATCAAATTACTCCTTGAACAAAAATTACCTGTTTTGACAGTACACTTGAGAACACGAAAAGAAATGTCAGATGCACCTGCACATTGGGATCTAATGCCGGAAATTATTGATATAAGAAATGAAATTCAAGCGCATATTCCAGTAAAAGATCGCACACTTATCATTGGAAATGGTGATGTTGAATCAATGAAAGACGCTCAAGAAAAAGTTAAAAAATATGGTTGTGATGGTGTGATGATTGGTCGAGGAATCTTTGGTAAACCATGGTTCTTTGAAAAGAAACCCGAAGGAAGGACTCCAAAACAGCGATTAAAAATAATGCTTGAACACGCTAAACTATTTCATAAAACCTATTGCGGAAAAAATAAAAATAATCATAAAAATTTTGCAGTTATGAAAAAGCATTTCAAAGCCTATGTCTCAGGTTGGGATGGTGCAAAGGAATTGAGAGTGCAATTGATGGAAGCCGAGACTATTAAAGAGGTTGAGAAGATTGTGAAAGACTATTTAAAAAAGTTGTAAAAAAAGATATAATAGGCCCATGCCAGTCCTCTATCGCACATACCGCCCAGCCAAATGGTCTGAAGTCATTGGTCAGGATCATGTTGTTGATGCTCTCGAGGAATCGATATCTTCAAAGCATGTAGCACATGCGTATCTCTTTTCGGGCTCACGAGGCACAGGGAAGACTACTGTGGCTAGAATTATGGCCCATGAGTTGAAGACGGCACCAGAAGATATCAATGAGATAGACGCTGCATCCAATCGTGGTATAGATGATATCCGCGCTCTCCGTGAACATGTATCAACTTTACCTTTTTCAAGTCCTTATAAAGTTTATATTATCGATGAAGTCCATATGCTTTCCAAGGATGCGTGGAATGCTTTGTTGAAGACGCTCGAAGAGCCACCGGCTCACGTTATCTTCATTCTCGCGACGACAGAACTCAATAAAGTTCCAGACACCATCATTTCTCGTTGCCAGACATTTACTTTTAGAAAACCTACACGAGATATTCTTGGTAAACAAATTATTTCAGTTGCTAAAAAGGAGGGATATGAATTGGATGCTGGAGCAGGGGATTTGATTGCACTTCTTGGGGATGGTTCATTCCGTGATGCGTTGGGCATGCTCGAAAAGGTTATTTCAACTTCTCCTTCAAAGAAAGTTAGTCGCGATGTTGTTGAGACTATCACTGGTGCACCACGGGCAGAATTGGTTAATTCATTCGTCTCAAGCCTTCTTGAAAAGAATGCTGATCACGCATTAGCTGTTCTCGGAAAAACTGAAAGCTTAGGTATTTCAATTCAGATATTCCTGACTCTCGTTCTTGAGAAGTTAAGATTTATCCTGCTTACGCAACATTCAACTGATTCTCATATTCAATTGAAAGCACGAGTCTCACCGAATGATTGGAAGTTTATCGAAAGTGAAGCGGGGAAGAAAAAACTGACACCAAAAACCCTCAAAATCCTTCTTGAATCTGCTGACGGTATTGGTAGAGCACGTATCGAAGCTTTGCCTCTTGAACTTGCCGTAGTTGAGATTTGTCAGTAAGATGTGGTAGTTCGTATTTTCGCGTATTTTACGGGATCGTCTAACGGTAGGACAGCGGCCTTTGAAGCCGTGAATCTTGGTTCGATTCCAAGTCCCGTAGCAATAATCAAATTAAGAGTTTGTAAGAACAAATATTGACCGTCTGCATTTTTTGTGCTATTAAGGTTATAGCAATTTTAGTTATTTTGACAAATCAACCAAGAAAGGAAATTTCAGATTATGAATGTTATTCCCCGCATCTACCAAGAGTGGGCTACTAAGTCCGCTCTTAAAGGATTACGAGGGTTCCTTCATCGGGCTCTCGTTGTCTTGGCGACTGGTTTGGGTAAAACCCTGACCGTCGCTTTCATTACAAAGAAGTTCGGTGCGAAACACACTCTCTTCCTTGTGCACAACAACTTCATCCTGAAGCACGCTATGGATGAATTTCGTCTCGTGTTCGACAAGAATACGAAGATGGCAATCTACAATGGCATGTCGAAGAAGAATGTTAAAGATGCTCATATCGTATTTGCCACATGGCAGACTATGGGAGCCAACCTCAATCAATGGGATCGTAAACATTTTGGTCTCATCATTGTTGACGAAGCTCAACACACGGAGGCTGATACGTATCGGCCTACGGTTGACTACTTCACTGGTGCTAAGCTTGGTATTACTGCTACACCTGATCGAACTGATGAAATGGATATCCGTGACGTCTTCGGTCAAGAAGTGATTAATATCACGCTCGAAGAAGCAATCGCCCGTGGCTGGTTGCCTCGCATCGAATACCATGTCATCACTGATGAAAGTCTGGATGACAAGGCCCTACAGAAAATAGCCGCAGAAATCCGTCAAAGTAAAAGACGCTTCACGATGGCTGAAGTTAATCGTCGTATCTTTATCAAGAAGCGTGATGTAGAAATTGCTCGGATTATCAATGGCTACGAAGAGAAGGCGATTGTCTTCTGCAACTCAATTCGCCATGCCGAAAGGATGAAGAAGCCATTGAAACTTGCTGCAACTTTTCATTCAAAGAAAGGTGTCTCTCAAAAAGATACGTGGAATCAGAACCAGACGACATTAGGTGCTCTTAAAAATGGAATCATACGACGGGTGTGCGCTGTGAATGCCTTTAATGAAGGTGTAAACGTGCCATCAATTGGTTTGGTTGCTTTTTGCAGGATTACAGGAGTGTTAACCATCTTCCGCCAACAGTTGGGGCGTGGGCTTCGTCCTGGAAAGGATAAGCTTATAGTTCTCGACTTCGTCGGAAATCTCGAGCGCATTCAATTAGTGCTCGAGATGATGAATAAGATCTCTGATCTCCATGAACAGTTTACCCCGAGAGAGGAAATTGAACGCGAAGGTTATATGCGTCAACGGTTCGAAGTGTCCGGAAAAGGATTCGAATTCACTTTCTCTGATGAAGTAGTGGACTTGATGAAGATTTTGGAGCATTGCGAACGAGAGTTCTATCCAACGTGGCAAGAAGCGTCTATCGCAGCTCGTCAACTCGGATTAAAAACTCAACTCGAATATGGACAGGGTTATCGGGAAGATCCTAAATTACCGCGTCATCCTGACAGAACTTACGTTACATGGCCAAGTTGGAGCATGTTTCTTCGGGGTGAATCAAAAATTGATCCATATGCAACATGGCAAGAGGCGGCAAAAGCTGCTCGTCGACTAGGAATAACAAATCAGAAGAGCTACGGAAAACTACGTAAACAAGACTCACGGTTGCCTAGTAGTCCTTATGTCTACAAGGATTTTCCTGGACTTGATATATTCCTTAGGGGTAAGAAGAAAGAAAAATTCTATCCCAGTTGGGAGATGGCTAGTAAAGCATCAAAACGTCTTGGGTTTGAAACAGCACAAGAATATCGCACTAATCATAAAAGTGATCCGTGTTTACCAAGTACACCTGAGGCCGTGTATCTTGATTTTCCTGGTTGGTTAATGTTTCTTCGTGGTATCACCAAGAAGAAGTATTACCATTCTTGGCAAAAAGCTGGACGTGCTGCATTAAGACTCGGGATGAATTCTCAGTTGCAGTATCATAAACGTTACAAAGAAGACCCCTTTTTGCCTAGTAATCCGTCAAGGCATTATCAGGATTTTCCAAATTGGCCAAAATTCTTTGGAAGAAAATAATTCACAACTACCATTCGCGCGACAGGCGACTGGTGGTTTTTTATTATAAAAAAGACCTACGGCTCGTGAAAGCTTTCGGTCAATGTATTTTTTATTTGGTCCACTCGTTTAATGGTTTTTCGCGAGGACGCTCAATGATCTGCTTTGCACCCTCAGCAATTGCAATTGTTAATGAAGCACTTTGACACTGTGCATTCTGTTTGTGACCGTTTCTACATTCACTTGCGCCTTCGCGTAGACTTGCATCACATGTTGCGCAACGTAATCCACTCATAGCCATGTTTTTCCCAAGCTCCTTTCATTGCAAAGAGTAGTATAACTTGTGTCATATGTCAACTTATTATGTATAGAAATAGGACCGAGACATCGTGCGATGCTCGGTCCTTGTGTGTGTTACTGCCTGTCACTCAACTGGAACAACTGACAGTCACACTACTTTTACTGGTTTTGAACTCTTTTCCATTAATCCATTCCTTCACGAACTTTGGTAATTCAGTCCAGTGGGGAATGTCTTTCTGGAATTCTGGGTCGTAGAGCCCAATGAGTTCGAGCATATCCGAGTATTCCTCCGAGAGCGAATCATAATCACGTCGGAATATACTCGGATGTTCTGTCGCTTGCTCACCTTTTATTTTCATTTCTTTGGTGAGCAAACCTAGTTTGAGTAAGACTTCCTTCTTGTATCTGTCTTGCGACATTAACTTTGGCTTGAAACCAAAGGTGGAGACAAACTCCTCCTCTCGGTCTTCACGCTCTCTTTTGAGCCGGTGATTTTCCCACCATTCTTCTGAACGAGGTTCATCTAGGGATTTAGGTGTTCTGATTATGAACCACCATATCGCGAAGGCTAAGATGCCTAAAACCAACAGTGCAAGTATTTGATTGCTTTGCATATTTTTCCTTTCTAGTTTTTTAGACTATTTTTGTGGTTGATGTTGTTTATGTGCTTTGTTTTAAAGAGTAACATAATTTAACACTAAAGTCAATAGTTTATAAAACAGGTAGGGAGGTGTGTCTCATTTTGTTATGGTTGAGCTACTAAATATGATGACCGAGACGGGTAAAAATGGATCAAAAAGAATGCTAGAATATCCTTACGATTCCTCAACTCTGGTGGTACCAGAGCGAAGCGCGTAGCAAATTTTAGTGTTGAATTATCCCTATCTAATTAATTCGGATGTGATATAGTTACTGTAGCCAACAGTTTCGAAACTACGAAACAAGGGGGATGCACATTGTATATATACGAGTAAATGAAACCTACCCACCACATATTGATGAGACTTTTTACGCCATTATTTTGTGCACCCCGAAATCTTTTTATATTAGTAACAATTATTATCCTTATTGGAGGAGCAAGTCACGTATTTGCAGCAGCACGTAGCACTCCTTTTACTCCTGGACAGACTGTAGATCCTGGTACCGATAGTCAACCATGTGGGCCGTTGGATGCCAACTGCTTTCCCAGTGTCAATAATCTATCATCATCTAGTCCAACTTTTGGATACCTGAACGCGACAAGCACCACATCAACAAGTACATTCGCTGGTCCTGTGACGGTTGGTGGAACAAGTGGATTAACTGTCTCATCAGTGGGCAATATAGGTATAGGCACAGTTACACCTTCGACAAAATTGAGTATTTCATCTTCTCTTAATACTGAATCAGCAACATTAGGACCAGAACTTACAGATGGTACTAACTGGACATCAACAAATTGGACTGGTAATTATGGAACTGGCTTTATACATACTCCCGGATACGTCTCTTCTCTATCAAGGACAATGAGTAATACAGGTACGAGTTCATATCAAATAGTTTTTACTATCACAAATGCTACAGCCGGAACAGTTGTCGTCTCTATAGGAAATTCGCCAACATTCGATATTTACATTGGTACACTGAATAGTACGTATAAATTTGGTCCCACTTCAGTTTCTAATGGTGATCTTGTTATAACTCCAACTACCGATTTCAATGGAACAATATCCGCAATCTCTGTAAAGCAAATTATTGGAACGTATATTCCAGTATTTTCTATAAATGATTCTCAGGGAGGTACTGCATTTGAAATACGTTCAACAACAAATGGATTGGGCAATAGTTTAATAGGTCAAAATGTCGGTCAATACAATACCACCGGATATAATAATGCCATAAATGGATATAAAGCTTTCACCTCAAATACTAGTGGATTTTGGAATGTAGGAATGGGTGCACTTACTCTCGCATCGAATACGACAGGATCGAGAAATTCTGCGCTTGGTTTTGACACTTTAAATTCAAATACATCAGGTGAACGTAATGCAGCAATAGGATCATATGCGCTTATGAGAAATACGACAGGTAATCAAAATATTTGTATTGGTTCAGATTGTCAGTACTATAATGCTACTGGCAGTAGTAATTTAGGAATGGGCTTTGCAAGTTTATATAACCTTTTGGGTGGCAATAATAATGTAGCTATCGGTGAACGAGGTCTCTATAGTTTGACAACAGGTTCAAATAACCTTGCACTCGGATATTCTGCGGGAGATTATGAAACTGGATCTAGTTCTATCTATATCGATAATTTGGATAGAGGCTCATATAATTCAGGGATAATGTACGCACCGTTTTATGCACATACAGAGCCTTACTCAACAATACAAAACCAATACGTCTTATTGAATGATAAGGTCGGCATTTCTACTGGCACAACATCAATTCCCACAAATCCTTTGCAAGTATTTGGTTTATCTGATACAGGTCCAGCAATATCAGGAACTGTACCAAATGGTATAACGAGTTTTGGCAATGGTATACGTAATGTATATATTGGTTCATATCAAACTCTTGGTGGAGTTTATATGCAGGTTCAAAATCCGACTAATCTATCTACAAACTATCCTTTAACTCTCAATCCAAATGGAGGTAATGTTGGTATAGGTACATCCACCCCAGGATATAAACTTGATGTCATAGGTACTATCGGAGTATCGACGGATGCCAGTTCAACAGCCAAATTAACGTTAACAGGTACATCATATGGGGGAAGTGTCACGGTAAATCAATCACTTGGTCTAGGATCGACTTTATATCTACAACCTGCAGGAGGTGAGACAAGACTATATACTTCATCCGCAAACTCGTATCTGAGTGGTTATACTTCAGGTAATGTCAATTCGTTTGCAGTCCGCACAAGTGGTGTTACATTTTTCAATGGGGGTTCTGTCGGTATCGGTACCACGTCTCCGATTTCAAAACTTTCTATTTATCAATCATCAAATACACTCACTGGAGGTATTACTCTTTCGTCTGTCGCTAGTTCAACACGATCAATATTTATGGATGATGCAGGTGTCATGCATTATAGTGGCAATGGTAACGACGCTACACTCAATGCTGCAGGTGCATGGACCAATGCATCTGATATTGCATATAAGGAGAATGTAGTTGATCTCTCAACAAAATATGGTCTCGATACCGTATTGGCAACTGAGCCACGATTCTATGATATGAAGAGTACTCACATTCCTCAAATAGGTTTTATTGCTCAAGAACTTAAGCCGATAATTCCTGAAGTTGTAGAAGGAACTGATGGCAGTATGGGTATATCCTATGGAAACCTTGTAGCAGTCGCATTCCAGGCCATCAAAGACCTGAATGCTAAGATTACAAATCTCATTGCAGACTCTGTTACAGCGGTAACAGGAATATTTACAACTGTACATACAACCACTTTGTGTGTTGGTCAAACGTGTCTGACTGAAGCACAAATCAAAGAAATTTTGCAAAAGGAAAATGTTACTGCCCAGGTTATTTCGACGCCAGATGTAACTTCCGCACCAGTCACAGCTACGTCATCTAATCTATGAAAAAATTTCAAGTAATCGTAATTACCTGTACATTTTTGTTGTGTAGTTCAATTGCATTAGCTTCTGAATCACAAGGAACGATACAAGACGGCTTTAATTTGACGAAAATCTGTAAGAGCACCGATTGTAGTTCATATGGCAATGTTAATTGGAAACCAACAATCAATGTGGGTACTACTGGTGCTACTCTTGTCACTGTTACAGATACTGCTCTCACAGGTTGGCTGTGGGGAGACGAAATCGGATGGATCAATTTGCAACCAACAGGAGGGGGGATAACAGTTAATCCTAACACTGGTATGCTTTCTGGCTACGCTTACGCCACTATTGGATCGTGGATAAATTTTTCTCCAACAAACGTTTCTGGTGGCCCAGTGGTAGGCGTTTCAATCAATAGTTCAGGTCAATTTACCGGCTGGGCATATGTTTCTGGTATCAATGGTGGCTGGATGAAATTCGATTGCTCAAGTGCATCAACCTGTATCACCACTGATTGGCGCCCTATACCATATCGAACAGTTACAGCTCAATCATCGACAGATTCAAATAGTTCTTCAGGTAGTTCATCAGGTGGAAGTTTCTTGGGGGGTTTCACTTCATTTATCGGAGGGCTTCTTGGACACACGTATACTTCACCTATCGAAGCTTCGACACATACGTCAGATATTTCAAATACTTCCGATATTTCAAGTTCCTCGTCAATAAACTCTACTAAAGGAAGTACGTCAAAAAATGTATATCCTGTGATTTCTGATAATAATAAATCTGTACCACAGGGCGGTATTTGGCAAACCATTATTCAATCATCGATTACTAAAATTTCTCTCGTGGCAATTTCTTTGGTGATCCTCATATTTCTTATTAGAATATTTCTATAAATCATAAAAATATATCTACACAGACTTTCTATTTATTGAATTTAATTGCACCAACATACGGAACTATTGCGTACGTATAGTATGAAGGCTGATCGAACCTTCCTATTTATCCGCTTAACTACATATATTGTATGAATCTCAAAAAAATTATAACAGTTACTTCAGGTCTTGGTTTAATGGCAAGTATGGCTCTAGCTATACCAGCTTTTGCACAAGATTCTGTCGGAGTTGGTGTCCAACTTGAGCACGGAGTAAGTGCTCAGATTGACGCAAATAGTAGTCAAACAGATCAAAATGGTGGCTGGCAAGGTCAAGGACGCAGTGGAATGGCTCCTGGCCACACAGGCACTTCTCGTACACCAGGTATGATGAGGCCAGGTGTAGCGGGTACTGTTACGGCTATTAGTGGCAATAATATCACTATTACAAGTCATCAAGGTTTTAGTTCTACTACTGCTTCCGTTACATATACTGTAGATGCCACAAATGCTACTGTGAAAAAAGCAAATGCAACGAGTACCATTTCAGCTATCGCTGTTGGTGATACTATCTTTGCTGAGGGTACTGTTACGGGTACAAACGTTGTTGCCACAAACATTATTGATGGTCTCATGAACCGTGGTAGTCGTGGCACAGGGAATGTAGATATGATGAATAAGGATACATCCGGAGCACATGCCTCTACGAGTCCAGTCATTGGAAATGGACAACCAGTTATCGCTGGTACTGTTTCTGCTATCAATGGAACATCGCTTACTATTTCAACAGTTAGTAATGTGACCTATACCGTCGATGCATCAAATGCAAAAGTACTTGAAGGTCCAAACACCGTTGCATTCTCAAGTGTTGTCGTAGGTAATAAAGTACTGATACAAGGTGTGGTAAATGGTACATCAGTCACTGCTTCAACAGTTATTGATCAGTCAGTTACTCCAAGTGGAGTATCAAATCCACATCAAGGCGAATCACGAGGATTCTTTGGTGGAATTGGAGATTTCTTCAAACATCTTTTTGGTTTCTAATAATTATTAATACTCTTATTACACGAAAAATGCGGATACGTCCGCATTTTTTGCACCAGAATTAGTTGCTCATTCGTATAAATTCGTACATAATTACACGCACTATGAATACAACAAGCCAAAAAGCAATCGAGTTTCTGGAGAAATATGCAGGAAGTTTACTTCGTTATGGTATGTCAGCTGTTATCCTTTGGTTTAGTATTGAGCAATTCCTTCATACAATGTCGTGGACAGCGTATGTGCCAGATTATGCCGTGTCACTATCACATATGAGTGCTTCTGCCATAGTTATCTTCAATGCTATATTTGAGCTAGTCTTTGGCCTCGCTCTTCTCTTCGGTATACGTATACGTCTCGTGGCTTTACTACTTTCATTGCACCTTTTTGATATAATGTTTACCGTTGGTTATGGTGAGATTGGTGCACGCGATTTCGGACTTGCTATTGCAACATTTGTTATCTTTATGAATGGGCCAGATCTGCTTTCTCTTCAGCAAAAGAGGCCTCATCAGAGTTCGAATCAAATAATATAAATATATGAATCCACAAAAATTTAGTCATACATCAATCGGTATTTTTCTTAGTATTGCAACAGTGATCATACTGGGCTTAGTAGTGTTTGTTAATGAATATAGCGATGGTGATAGTGATCAAGTCGCAACAGACACCACTACACAAAATGCGTCTACTTCCACCCAGGTTCCTGTAGCCTCGATTCCGATTCCAAGTACTCCAATCCCAGTCACTACCGTCATAACACCTCCACCGGCAACAGTACCGAAGCACACAACCTCTGTGTACACAGATGGGACATATACTGCCAATGGCACATATATGTCTCCTGGCGGTCAGGATACGGTTTCCGTCACACTCACTCTTGCAAATGACATTATTACGAGTATAACGACAACGGCGACAGGTGACAGAGAGTCACAGCATTATCAGAGTCGTTTTCTTTCAGGTTATAAGCAATATGTTGTTGGTAAGAATATATCAAGTGTTAATCTAACCAATGTATCAGGATCTTCATTGACTCCTATTGGTTTTGATAATGCCCTCACACAAATCAAAGCTCAAGCAAAAGTCTAGTTTTGTAATTTAAATTTATACATGGCACGATTTACATTCAAGGCCATAGGAACATCATGGGTTATAGACTTGTATCAACAATTTGATTCAGAAAAAGAATCAGATATTTTTGAGCAGATCAAAAAGCGTATCGATGCATTTGATACAACGTATTCTCGATTTCGTCCGGACTCTCTGGTGACTGATATTTCAAAGCGAGCAGGAAAGTACACATTTCCTGAGGACTCAAAGTTGTTATTTGAAACATATTATGATTTATACACCATAACCAATGGACATTTCACACCACTCATAGGACAACTGTTGGTGGATGCGGGATATGATGCACAGTATTCTTTACAACAGAAAAAAGAATTGAGCATTCCACCACAATGGGAAGAGGTTATGGAATTCAATGAGTCGACTCTTTCTGTAAAAAGACCTATTCAACTCGATTTCGGTGCAGCAGGTAAAGGATATATCATTGATCTTGTTGGAAAGGTCTTGGAAGAAAATGAAATACATTCGTATAGTATCAACGCAGGTGGTGATATACTTTATAAAAATTCAGATATAAAAAGTGAACCAATTCGAACAGGTTTGGAAAACCCGAAGAATTCTGAGCAAATAATCGGTGTATGTCATTTGAAAAATAAAAGTATATGTGGTTCAGCTGGCAATCGCCGTGCATGGGGTAATTTTACACATATCATGAATCCCCATACTCTCGTGTCACCAAAAGACATTACAGCCGTCTGGGTAGTAGCAGATACAGCTCTTGTTGCTGATGCTCTTACCACTTGTTTATTTTTCGTTGAAGCACAGACATTGTTGAGTATATATATATTTGAATATGTCATATTGTATAAGGACGGGTCATTTCAAAAGTCACCACAGTTTCCAGGAGAATTATTTACGAATTAAGATTATTATATTTATAACTATTAAATAAACAAAATGAAAAAAATACTTATTCTGTGTGGGATTTTAATAATTTTAATCGCTCTTTTGTTTGTCATATTGGCGGTGACTGGTGTTTCAAGGCCCGATAGAATTGATAATACAAATAGCACTCCTACACAGACAACGAGCACTATACATGATGCGACATATATGATAGATGGTGAGCCTTTTACGCTCAATAATGGTATTTCAAGTGTTGATGCAGCTCCGGGTTCAGCTTCAAAAATCGTCACACACTATTTTGGCAATGAAGTTATTCATGATTTTAACGGTGACGGTCGACCTGATAGAGCATTTTTAATCACCCAAAATACTGGTGGTAGTGGAACGTTCTATTACGTTGTTGTTGAACTCGATACGCCACAAGGAAATAAAGGTTCAGAGGCATATCTTCTCGGTGATCGTATAGCGCCACAAACTACTGAATTGAGTCCTACAAATAATAATATTATTGTGGTGAACTACGCAGACAGAAATCCTGGGGATAGTTTTGCTGTAGCTCCATCAGTGGGTAAGACAGTACAGCTTTTACTTGATCCACAGACAATGAAGTTTGGGATTGTGGCAAATAATTTTGAGGGCGAGTCCAATTCAGGCACTATGACACTCGTTCAACAGAAATGGAATTGGGTTACTGTGACATATAACGATGGAACTGTTATTACTCCAAGATTACCAAATAAATTCTCATTAACTTTTACGACTGATGGTAGGTTTACTGCATCAACTGATTGTAATGCGGTTGGCGGAGATTATGTCGTTACAGGAACTTCTATAGTTTTTACTAAAATGATTTCTACCATGATGGCTTGCCAAGGTTCACAAGAAGGTGATTTTACTAAAGCATTGAATACTATAAGTAGTTTCCATTTTACTTCAAAAGGGGAATTGGTCTTTGATTTGAAAATGGATAGTGGAGTGATGGTGTTCAAGTAAGGTCATCTTCCAGTACATTATAATAATAAAAAAGACCCGCGATATGTCACATACGCGGGCCTGTGCACTAACTTTGTCCCAAAAGATATTCGATAATCTGAAATACAAAATATCTTGCATTCTCATTCGGCATGAGTAACTTGAGGAAACGTACGTCGTCACCGAGGGTGACAATGGGGATTTCTCCTGTATGACTCATGTGAGCTGTAGCTGCAAGTCCATTGCAGACACAGCCACGGCCGGTGACGTCTTTGATGTCGCCACCTTTTGCAACAAATGTATCTTCAGGTTCGCTCGGACAACGGTAGCCGATTTTACCATCAGCGCGTTCGTACAATGTTACGAGCTGACCCTTGTCGCAGATGCGATTACGACTCTGATATATTGCTGTGTCAGAGATAGTCCCAGGTAGCTGTACTACCTTGAAAGGAAAACCAGTTGGTGATATGTCGAAGTCGGGTTTAATAACTAGTTCACCACGGAAACCGAGCCGTCGAACTTCTCGACGAATTTCCGGATCCATACCCGATTCTTCACTTAAAGCGAAAATGGAGCCTGCTTGGATACCTGATGCGCCGATTGATAATGCCCACGTAAGTTTTTCAGGACTTGCATGAGCGCCACCAATCCAAAAGGGTACACCGAGTTTATGAATTTTTTCGTAATTAACGATGTCCTTTTCTCCGTAGACCCGTTCACCTTTTTTGCGTGGAGGAGCGTTGTGACCACCAGCAGATGGTTCTTCAACAACAAACCCGTATATGTCACCGGGTTTAAGTTTCAAAATCATAATGTTTGCCAATGAATCAGAGGCAATGATCGGAATGAACCGCGGTTTATTTAGTGATGGGAATGTCCCACCAAAAAATTTCTTCGGATTAAATTCAGCTGTATAACTGCTGATGTTTTTTCCGGTTGGAAGTGGTTTGACTGGTAAGCGGTAACGTGCAGTCTCACCATGTGCAATTGCGTTGATAACCGATGGAATTTCGAATGGAAGACCAGCTCCCATGGTAATAACATCAACATGTGCGAGCATTGCTCCAGTGATAGCATAGATGTGAGGCATGGCTATCTTCTCCAAATAGTTGATGCTCACAATACCGTCATGGCGTTCTTTAGCCAAATAGACGATCGCATAGTTGGCACATATCGTAAGCTCAATGAGCCTACGCGATGGTGTGACAGTCCAGACAGGAACGACCGGAGGTCGCTCGCCCTCCTTCAAACCACCTTCAATAAAGAAGTTTTTCAAAACCGACTCGGCCACCGATGGAAAAGGAAACTGCGAAAGAGCACGACGAACGTGTCCTCCCATATCTCCCATACTCAATATATATGCAACTACGATTTCTAAAGCTGTGCCCGAAATAGTTCCTTGCTGACCGAGCATAGATACGGTTCGAGCTAGTTGCCAGCTAGAAATATTTACACCCATACCACCTTGAATGATATGGGGAAGTCGACTAGATTGATTGTTCATTACATTTACATTCCTTTTGTTAAGGAACCCTTTCTATAGTCATAGTAACATCTGATTGTCATTATGTCCCTCATTCGCTATACTAATTTAATGACCAGAACACACATAAAAGATCTCGCCAATCATGTTGGTAAAGAAGTAACAATTAAAGGTTGGGTTGATATTCGTCGCGACCAAGGAAAACTTATTTTCTTTGATTTTCGTGATGTTACTGGCAAAGTCCAGGGTGTTATCCTCCCAAATGCCAAATCAGCTCACGAAGTAGGCTCAAAGCTCCGTCCAGAGTGGGTTGTCGAGGTAAAAGGAAAGGTTAACCAAAGACCAGAGAAAAATGCTCAAAAAGATAAGCAGAATGGAACTATTGAACTTGAAATACTTGAAATTAAAGTTTTGAATGAAGCCGAAACACCTCCATTTGATATTGGCACAGACGGCAAAGATATAAATGAAGAAGTTCGCCTCAAATATCGTTATGTTGACCTTCGTCGTGAACGAATGCAGAAAAATATTCAAAATAGGCACAAAGCTATCCAATTTATTCGAGAATTTTATACGAGTGAAAAGTTCTTCGAGATAGAGACTCCTCTCATGACTAAGTCGACTCCAGAAGGGTCTCGCGATTATATTGTTCCTTCACGTTTATATAACGGTAAGTTTTACGCACTTCCACAGTCACCACAGCAATACAAACAGCTATTGATGGCCAGTGGTTTTGAACGTTATTTCCAGATTGCTCGTTGTTTCCGCGATGAAGACACCCGTGGTGATCGTCAACCAGAATTCACACAAATCGATATTGAGATGAGTTTTGTTGAGCAAGAAGATGTCATGGCAGTCAATGAAAAGATGATTACTGAGCTTGTCCACAAACTATATCCTGAAAAAAAGATTCAGCAGACTCCATTCCCACGACTTTCGTATACGGAGGCTATGGAGAAGTATGGAAATGATAAGCCTGATCTTCGTAAAGATAAGAATGATCCAAACGAACTCGCATTCTGTTGGGTTATTGATTTTCCATTCTTTGAAAAGGTTGAGGAAGAAAAAAAGGACGGAAAAATCATTACACCTGCTGGTTGGACATTTACCCACAATCCATTCTCAGCTCCAAAGCCAGAATACATAGCTGACCTCATGGCTGGAAAAGATATTGGTAGTATCGTCGCCGCTCAATACGATATGGTCTTGAATGGATGTGAAATAGGTGGTGGTGGTATCCGTAACCATGATCCAAAGGCGCTTATCAAAGTCTTTGAGACTATGGGGTATAGTATGGAGCGCATTCAGAATAATTTCGGTCATATGTTGAAGGCGCTTGCTTCTGGCACACCTCCACATGGAGGATTGGCATTTGGTTTTGATCGTCTCATCATGTTGCTCCAAAATGAACCAAATATCCGCGAGATTATTGCGTTTGCCAAGACTGGTGAGGGTCGCGATCCTATGATGGATTCACCTTCAGAGGTTGAGCTTAAACAGTTGAGAGAGTTAGGTATTAAGTTTGGAAAATAGATAAACAAAGCGGCGCTTAAAGGGCGCCGTTTTTAGTGGTAAGATGTACAATCTATGGAAGAAACAGAAAATATAATTGAAGAAGAAAAAAAAGTCACTAAGGAGGGTATTTATATTGGCCTAAGGGTCATAATGAAGTATCTTGGTGGTTACCGTAAGCAAATCATTCTTTTAAGTGTAATCGGAATATTGTCTGCACTTGGTAATGGTGTTATTCCATACATCATAGGTAAATTCTTTGATGCAATAAGTCTATCTAACACCTTGCATGTGTTTGGATTTGTTATACCACTGTATGCTGGATTACTAATTTTATGGACAATTGTGCAGTGTGTTACCTATATTATGGATTGGCGCGTAAGCATATTGAGCCAGTTACTTTCAAATGTTTTTTGGTTTGATTATATGGCCTATGGATTTGGCTACCTATTAAATTTGCCTGCATCTTTTCATAAGACAAATAAGATGGGAGAAGTTACAAATAAAATTATGAATGCGGCGAGCCAGTTAGAGACTATTATTTCAAGCATAATTATTGATCTCGCTCCGCAAGTGCTTAGTATTATTGTAGCCTTTGTAATTACATTTTATGTTAATAAGTTTCTAGCCTTTATTATGATTATCGGTTTGTCCCTGTATGTATTTGCTCTAGCACGAAATATCAAGCCGTTAGCTCGATATCAAAAAGAATATTGGAAACACATGTCTGAAAAGATTTGGGGTGAGAATTATGATGTTGTTAGTAATGCCATGTCCATAAAACAAGCTGCATCAGAACAGTATGAACAAAGTAAGTTAATTAGAAATGCAAAAGCTGGCGTACCACTTTGGATGAGACAACAAAAGATATGGAGTGATCTAAGTTTTTATCAACGAGTCACAATTCTTGGTACTCAAGTTTCGATATTTGTTTTATCTGTATATTTTATACATCAAGGAAGTATGACTATCGGATCATTACTGGCTTTCAACGCATATGCGGCAATGATTTTTGGTCCATTCGTAACTATTGCACGTAATTGGCAATATATTCAAAATGGCATCATCAGTGCTGAAGAGGCCGAGAAAATACTTGAGACTCCTTCAGAAATCTACGAACCTAAAAATGCCCCAAACATAGAAATTCGTGGAGATATAGATTTCAAAAATGTCTCATTCCAATACGACGAAGGTAAGCCGGTCTTACAAGACATTTCATTTTCAATCAAAGCTGGTCAAATTATCGCCCTCGTCGGTGAATCTGGTGTAGGCAAGAGTACCTTGATTGATCTTATCTCTGCGTATCATTTTGCCAATAGTGGGGAAGTGCTTATAGATGGTCATGATGTCCATACACTTAACTTACGTAAACTTCGCCAAGCTATAGCCGTTGTACCCCAAGAAGTCGTTCTCTTTAATGACACGATCGAGACAAATATTAAGTATGGAAATTTTGATGCAAGTCATGAAGAGATTCGTGAAGCGTCTCGAAAAGCTCACGCTCTCGATTTTATTGAAAAATTCCCTGATCAATGGAAGCAACTGGTAGGTGAAAGAGGTATAAAACTTTCTGTTGGTCAGAAACAACGCATAGCTATTGCTCGCGCCATTTTGCGTAACCCAAAAATTCTTGTTCTGGATGAACCAACATCAGCCCTCGATGCAGGAACTGAGAAAATCATTACAGAATCTCTCGATAAGTTAATGGCGGGTAAGACCACTTTTATCATTGCTCATCGTTTGAGTACTGTCAGAAAGGCTGACAATATCCTTGTTTTCAAAGACGGAAAGATCATTGAATCTGGAAAACATGATGAATTACTTGTAAGAAATGGAGGGGAGTATCGTCGTTTGTATGAGCTACAGATAGGTTTACACGCATAAATCTCTTTGTGGTAAAATGCTGATGGTGTGCGTTACATTAGTAATTTACTATTAAAATAACCTATGAAAAAAATCATTATCACAATCGTCGTGCTTGTAGTCATTGTTGTTCTCGCATTATGGTTTACTTCTTCAAGAAGTTCTGTTTCAACAGCTGTTGATTCAAACAGTTCACAAAACAAGACAATACAGCAACAGGCTTCTGTATCAGATACTAATACAGATGCAAGTTTATCAACCACTGCTACTGATACGTCCAACACCGCTCTTCAAGCGGATCTCAATGCTGTTGATGGACAAATGACAGGTCTGAGTAGTGACACAGCGAGTGCTGATGCTTCACTCAATCAGCAGTAAATCTACTTTATTAATTTTATCTAATATATATCTATGAAATCAGACACATACTCACTCGTTCGAAATAGTGCCGCAGTCGGAGTTGCACTCGCTGGATTTCTCTTGGCTCTACCTGTGTACGCACAGACTACCAGCGGTTCACCAACATACGTACCACCACCACATTCGACCAGTACTCCTCCCATTGTTCGTCCTCTTGGTCATGAACGAACATCTAGTTCAACTATAATGATGAATCGTGAGGCTCGACAAGCAAGTTCTACCGCACATCGTATTATACAAGAACAAGATCGAGGAGATACTATGCTTACACAGAGAATCAATAGTCTTAATTCTTTGATCTCACGTATCCAAGGAATGAAATATATCTCTGATAGTGAAAAAAATTCCCTCATCACTAGTCTGAACGCTGAAATTGCTCAACTCGGTGGTCTAAAAACAGAGGTAGATGCAGACACGAGCACTACGAGTCTAAAGAATGATGTGGCGTCTATCACGAAATCGTATCGTATATATGCTCTTGTTCAACCACAAACAGTTATTATTTCAGCAGGAGATCGTATTCTCAACATAGTTTCTCTTATGAACACTATTGTCGGAAAAGTTAATGCTCGTCTTGCTTCAACTACAAATGCTAGTTCTACGGTTCAAACAACATTGAGTGATATAAACTCAAAATTAACAGATGCGACAACACAAGCAAATGCTGCAATTGCCGAGGTTGTAGGACTAAAACCTGATAATGGTAATAGCGGTGTAGCTACTTCAAATGCCTCGACTCTCAAGGATGCACGCTCAAAGATAGGGCTTGCAGAAAAGGATCTCATCGCTGTACGTCAGGATATAAAGTCTATAATCAAAGGTTTCAACAAGTAATCGCTACATAAATAAATCCCCAGATAAGTTATCCCCACACAGGGGATTTATTTATTGTCTGTATGATAAAATAAGTACATTACTGAGTCAGTTTCTTAATATTTAATATATAGTTTATGAAAATAACTCGCACTTCTCTCATCTCAGCCACCAGTCTCCTCATAGGAGGATTCATTGGCGCTTCAGCACTCGTGACTCTGGCTCAAAATACAGGCACGTGGACGAATCCAACTTCAGCACCTACAGGTGGCAATGTTGCTGCACCTATCAATGTTGGAGGTGGAGGTCCAATTGGAACGATTTCTAATTACGTTCAGACAAAGACAGGCATACTTGGTCTTGCAAATGCAGTCATTACGAATCTAAATGTCGCAAGTGGAACTGTTAATTCAATAGGTTCAATTCTCACTAATGATGGAAATGGCAATGCATATTGGGCTTTACCGGGAACTTCAGCAGCTCCTTCACACAATACGATTACTGTAAAAAATCCTGGGACATATGTATGGACAGTACCAGCAGGAGTCACTTCAGTGTCAATTAAGGCGTGGGGTGCTGGTGGTGGAGGAGGTACTCCGACTAATAATGATTACAATGGTTTTGGTGGTGGAGGGGGAGGTGGTGGATCATATTCTGACTACACGACAGCTGTAAGTCCTGGTACTAGTTTTACTGTTGTAGTTGGAAACGGTGGAAATTCAGCAACATCAGTTGCTCCAGGTAATACAACAGTTACAACTATCTATGGTTTGAATATAATCGCTGGTGCTGGTCAAAATGCAACTATGAGAGCTGGTGGTGCAGGAGGAGTTGCAAGTGGAGGAACTAATAATTTGAGTGGTACTGCAGGAGATGATTGGAATGGTGGAAGATCAGGTCACGGAGGAGCTGCTGCAAACGGAGGAGGAAGTGGTGGAGGTGCTGGTTTTTCAGGAGGTAATACAGCAGGTACTCCTGGTGGATTTCCAGGCGGTGGTGGTGGTGGAATACAGGGTGGAGATGTTAGCCCAGGGGGTGTTGGTGGCAATGGTGAAGTAATCATTTCTTATTAATCCGAAATACACAAAGATGCCTTCCTCATATCAAAACCCAATACCTCAAATGCCTATGACGGCTGATGAGCACCGTAAAACTCTCAATTTGGCTCTTATTGTGGGTGCCATCGTCATTATCTTTGGTATGTTGTATTGGTGGACTGTCACAAATCAAACCCCAGCGCCTTCTCCAACCAGCCAAGCTCAGGACATTCGTGCACAGGTTGCTGAATTGCTTCGCAGTGCACCAGTTACTGCTTCACAGCAACAAATAAATGCTGTAGCTCAGTCCCTCTCTTCTCAAAAGATAACAGTAACTGATGCTCAGAGACAGGCTGTAGCAAAATCTCTTCAAGAGAAATAGGACAATTAATTATTGTGATAAAAAACCGCTACGAAGCGGTTTTTTGTTTAATCAAGGACTACTACTGGTTCTCTTGACTCATCATGATGTTCGCCACCATATGGATGAGCTTTTATCCACAGAGCAGCGATAGCTCCTATGAGCACAATTACAGCTGATATTTCGAAGACGTTGGCGTAAGCCGATACTTGAGCCTTAAGTTCCATGAGACCTATGGCTTGGGCCATTTGAGCGGGTTGTAAGGCATGTATAGTGCTGTTATGGACGATAGCTGCTAGCTTACTATTGGTGAGATTGATGACAAGGGTTCCTGAAACAGCTATACCGACTGCTCCTGCAATATTACGTGCCAGAGCGAGGATTGATGAAGCCACACCTACTTCTGCTGTAGGAACACTGTTCGTGATGAGACTGGTACGTTGTGCCATAGCAAAACCGAGACTGAAAGCCATGATAGAAAGAGGTATCATGATATCCCATGAGCCAGAACGAGGATCAAGAAGAACTGAAAAGAGATATATACCTATAGATGCACCAAAAGTACTTACTGCGATGATTATATTTGGTTTAACTTTACCAATGAGTCGCCCACCGAGTGGAGCAGCCACCATAAAGCCCACAGCCATAGGTATAAAGAGATATCCAGCTTCTGTCGCAGTCATACCAAGGAATGTTTGAGCAAATATAGGAATAAGGAAAACACTTCCCATCATACCCATAAAAACAATAAAATTATTGGCGAGCGCTGTGACAAATGTCGGATTTTTAAAGAATTTGAAATCAACAATAGCATCTTCATGATCACGTTCAATAACATAAAATACAATTGAAAATACTATGAGTGAAATATATGTTATGGCACTATTCATAGAAATCCAACCCCAGTCTGTTCCTTTGTCTAAAACGAGCACCAATGAAGCAAGTGCACCACCAAGAGTGACTGCACCCCACCAATCAAAGTTATACGATTTCTTTTCTGAAACAGATTCTTTGACGAAAGCGAGCGCCATAGCAAGACCAATCAAGCCTACAGGGAGGTTGAGTAAGAAAATAGCTCGCCAGTTAAAGAGGTCGATGAGTGGACCACCGATAAGTGGACCCAAGACCGCTGATGCAGCAAAGGCAGATGACCATATACCGAGAGCTTGAGCCCGCTTTTTTCTGTCAGTGAATGTTACTGCCAATATAGCCATAGCAGTTGGATAATCAGCGGAACTCGCTATAGCTTGCAAAATACGAAAGACGATCATTGATGAAAAATTCCATGCCAATCCAGCAAATACAGAACTGATGATAAATAAGATGAATCCCCAAATATAGACTTTTTTTCTACCAATCGTGTCACCAAGTTTACCCCATACAGGAACGAAGACAGCATTGGCAATGATATAAGCTGTTGCAATCCAACCACCAGTTGAAACTGTAATACCAAAATCACTGATCATTTTTGGCAAAGCCAAATTGACAATCGTCTGATCGAGACGGCCGAGAAAGGTACCTATGATGACTGTCGCCAAGACGAGCCATTCAACGTTGGAATTCTTCATTATATATGTGATACATTACTGGTATATCCACACCTTTGCTGACATACCGTTCTTTATTTCAGGATATACGTTCACATCAAAACGAATTTTGACATCGAATTGATTGATCTGGCGCTTATCAGAAATATTAAAAACGATGTCAGTTTGACGTGCGGTTGGGCTGATCTCGTCCACAATGCCTTGGAATGTGCGTGAGCCGAAGGCGTCGAGGGTGAAAGTGACCTGTTGACCGACTTTGATACTACTTAGTCCTTTATCTTCATCAATATGAGCGACAACACGAAGGTCGTCAGGATTGACTACTTGGACGACAGGAGTACTAGGAGAGACTGTTGTACCGAGAGCAGTGTCAGTTTCAGTAATAATGCTTGATGCAGTAGTTTTGAGAAGTTCATTGCCGACTCGAGCGACAACAGTATCAGGACCAACTATATCACCAACATTTACATATACTTCTTGGAGAATCCCTGGAGTGCTTGGTGATATAGTTGTTACTGCAGCTTCAACATCAGCCTTGTCTGTATAAACTCGTCCCATTGAGACGAAATAGTATGCGATACCAGCAGTTCCACCGAGAACGATGACTGCGAGCAATCCTGTCATAACCCATATATTTTCAGTAAGTTTTTTCATATATTTGTATTACTACTAATAATTTTCAGTGCCAAAGCTTGCTACTATATCACCTTCGTTCACACCTGATAGAACTTCAGTATAGTCATCCGAACCTGCAATGCCTGTTGTTATTGGGTGCTCTGAAAATACGCCCTTTGAATTTTTTACAAGGATAAATTTCTGATTACCATTTGTTATGATGCCACGAGTTGGTACAGCGAGAGTGTTGGTCGATGTTGCCGTAGTTATGAGTGCATTGACTGTGAGTCCAGAACGAATACGTGAGTCTGATTGATCGAATCTCAAAGTAACTTTATAGGAATTTACACCATTAATAACCGTTTCCGCAGGACTAACGAGATATACTGTTGCAGGGAATACCACTCCTGAACCGTATGCATCAAATGTAATTGTAGCTGGATTTCCTATATTCATCGAACCAATACTATTTTCTGGAACGTATGTCTCTATGTTATAGACTGATGTTCCAATAATACCTATATCCTCATTTGCAGAAAGACCAGGTACCACCACCTCTCCAATTTTCATATTAACTTCAGTTATTGTGCCATCAAATGGAGCAGTTATGCGACTTTGTGATAGAGCACTTTCATAGCCTTCAACTTCAGCCTCGGCTTTTGCAAGTACAGCTGATTGGCTGGCAATATCTTGACTTTGTGCTCCTGCATTTTGAAGAGCGAGATTATCACGAGCAGCGCTCCATGCTGAATGAGCCGTGGTAAAGCTATTCGATGCACCAGTGACTTCTTGACTTGCTCCATTGACTATAGCCATGTCTGCATTGATTGTTGATTGAGGTAATCCAGAATTACCAACTGAAAGATTGTTGGCTATAGTACCTAAATCAGTCAAAAATGTTTGAACCGAGGTCAACGTATTATTTGTAATAGTTAGAGCTGTTTCAAGAGAACTTGTTGAATTATTTGATGTGGTGAGATTTGTCAACGCATTTTTCCATTGTGTCAGTTTGTCATTTATAGCAACTAGTTCTTGATTGATGTTTAATTGCTCAGTAGAACTTTGTGTACGAATAGCGATGATTGGATTAACACTATTTCCATTTGTGAAAAGTGTGTCTGCTTTATTATTGATAGCGTCAGCTGTTTGTAGATAACTATTGTTCATAGCAACAATCAATGCTGAAGAAGCACTAAAATACCCTTGGGTATATATCGCAAGAGTTTCTGGGCGGGTGCCACTTTGTAACTTGTTTAACTGGGCTTGTGCTGCGGCTTCATCAGCGAGTGCACCATCTAATTGGGCTTGGATAGTGCTAGTATCGAGTACAGCCAAAGTATCGCCTTTGTGGACAATATCTCCTGCATGAACGCGAACGTCCTGGATTTTTCCTTGGGCACTGAATGAAAGTGATGAAATATCCTCTGGAACTATAGAGCCAGTTGTACGAACAATCTGAGTAATATTTCTACGTGCAACTGTTTCAGTGCTATATGTCGGTGTATGTCGAGAAAAGATATATGCGACGACAATTATAGCAATTGCTACAATTCCTATAATGATACCGATCCACATTTTTTGATTATTGTTAGTCATATATGTTGTTATTTATTGAGGATTTTGTAATTTCTGAAGAATTCGAGCGAGCTCTCTTTGTTCAGTTTCGGATAATATGCCAACACGCGTATTGATAGCTGCATAGAGAATTTCACGTGTTTTTTCATATGTTTTTTTTCCTGCTGGAGTAAGTGAGATACGTGTCATACGACGATCATCTTTATCTTCTGATCGCGTAATTGATTTATCTTCAATAAGTCGATCAATGATAGCGGTCGTTGCAGGTGATGATATACCAAGTTCATCAGTAATATCCTTCATAGATGGGTTCTTATGTTCACTGACAATGGTAAGTGTCTTTAATTCAAGAAATGAGCAGGTTGGTGATGCAGTACGCATCGTTCGATACAATGATCGTGTGAGTGGTACAAGTAGGGAAGCAATATCAGGCTTATTTGTTGATGTATGGCTTGTAGACATAGTTAATTGTGTAAATAGTTAAGTATGTGAACTATTATTACACAGAGCAGAAAATAATACAAGTACCTAGTTATAGGGATATCTGCAACTTCTTTAACTCTTACGTGAGCTTGAAAATATGGTTTTCCAAAAATGAAATAAATATTTGAATGTGATAGTGAGATTACCTTCAGCCTTGAATCGTCGAGCTGAACTTTTTAGAGTAAGATGCGGATCAAATACTACTATTCCATGTGGAGCTATACGTTTGGCTGTGTCAGTATCTTCTCCATAAAAAGTTATAGCAACATTGTAGCCTCCAGCTTTCTTCAGAATATCAGCACGAATAAAATTATTTCCTCCAATCAATACCGCACCATTCTGTATACATGGTAGTTGAAGAAGATGACTAGTAAAACGATATATATATTTTTGTAGTGAAAGTGATACCTGACGAAACACAGGATGTCCATCATGATAGTCATAGGGACCAGTTACTGCTACGATTTGTTTTTTATTAAAATTAGTTCTGTTTTTATCAAAATGCTTCACACCACGGGATATGTGGCTTGGATGTGGTAAACAATCTGCATCCATATTGACTATGATTTCACCAGTAGCTTCTGTACGTCCTCGTTCACGGGCGTGGAGTAATCCTTTTTTTGATTCATGTACAACTTTCAAGCTGATATCAACTCTACTTTCTTGTGAATTTCCCGTACGCACATATTTTTTTGCAATTTCACTCGTTCTATCTGTACTCGCATTATCGACAACAATAATCTCAAGACTAGGATAATCCTGCGCCAAAAGAGCCTCTATAGTTTGGGCTATATTTGTTTCTTCATTATGTGCAGGTATAACAACTGAAACTTTCATAATAGGTTCGATGATTACATTTATCTAATTGGAATCCATTCTTTTATACGAGATTTTTTGAAAACTGCAACCCAAAAAGTTTCTATCATCCATATACTTAATAATTTTGGCCACCCAAACATGTGTGCTCGTCTACCGTTATGGAGTATTAACAATTTACCATCATAAAAAGTTCGTCCGATTTTAGCCAATTTATTGAACATCAAAGCATCCTCACGTGCAACTAGATTCGCAGGGAATCCGCCAACTTTTTCAAAAGCTTCTCTACGCATCATTTGGAACTTACCGGATGATTCTCCCGTATGAAATACATTATTTTTTATAAAATGTACGAAATTAAACAATTGATACATAAAAATGTCACTAAACGTTTTAACGTGAGGAAATATATTGATAGCTCCAGTTACTGCGACAATATGGGGATTTTCGAAATCCTTCAATGCACGTGTAAAGAATTCATCAGGATTTTCAATAAAACTGTCACCATCCATGAATACCAACAAATCTCCGTGAGCCGATTGTGCGCCAGTATTCCTGTTTGCGGCTATAGTTTGATGTTTTATATCTGCTTCAATAATTAAATCAGCAAAAGGTCGAGCAACTTCGACGGTTTTATCAGTACTTTTATCATCAGAAATAATAACTTCATGAGGAATAGTCATCTTTTCCTTGAAGCATTTTAAACTTTTGCCAATGTACTTCTCTTCATTGTATGTTGGAATAATTATAGAAATCATAAAATGAAAGGAATTACAGATTAAGGGCTTTATTTTTTAAATACTTAAAATATCTATAACCCAAGAAAGCGACAACGATAATCATTGCTGTGATTGAAATCTTGCCAAGGACATTATCTACTGTCACATATAGATTACTGAAAAAGAACCCTGTACCAATGAGGAATCCTGTCCAGACCAGTTGTCCCACGGCATTTACTACTAAATAGCGACCAAAAGGAATCTTGATCATGCCGGCTGTCATGAGTGTTACTAATGCAAAACCTAAACCATTAGAAATTTTGGAGAGAAATAATACTACGTGCTTATGTGTATGAAATAATCGAGTCAGCCGAGCCACCGCCTCCTCAGTAATATTGAAACGGTGACCGTGCGTATCGATAAATGAGTGTCCATAACGTCGTCCGATGTAATACCAGATCACGTCCCCAATAAGATCACCAAGCATAAGGGCTATGTATATTGGCCAAAAATATAAAAAACCGAGTCGCAGGATGACGCCGAGTATAAGTGATATCCACGGACCTTCGGCGCATGCGATGACAGCTATCAAAACATACACGAGATAATCATGAGTTGCTCCAAAAGTGACTATCCAATTGGCTATGTGGGGAAGTTGATCCATATCTGTATTGTTTTGAGATTTAAACAGTATAGCGCATTTTCGTGATATATTAATACTATGTATAAACATGTTTTAAAGCCAATCTTATTTCTGTTCAATCCTGAATTTGTCCATGATTTGTTTACTTCTATAGGTGAATTTTTGGGGAGATTTTGGGTGACCCGCTTTGTAGTGTCATGCATATATGGCACACACTCATCTTCAAAGATATATTTGTCGGCCGGTTTTGACTACAATGGCCGTTTGACCCAGATATTGCCATGTATTGGTTTTGGTGGAGAAGAGGTTGGTTCTGTCACAGCTCGACCATGTGAAGGTAATCCAAAACCACGATTGACGCGGTTGCCGAAGTCCCAGAGTATCATCGTAAATAAAGGATTGAGAAATGAAGGAGTAGACAAGATTATTGAAAGGTTGAAAGTTAAAGGTCAAAGTATAAATTCAGTACGAGGAAAATTTGTAGTGGGAATTTCTATTGCACGTACAAATGATGAAATATCTGCGCAATCAGTTCAAGCTGGCATAGATGACTACGTCTATTCATTTAAAAGACTCAATGAAGAGGGAATCGGGGACTATTATACTATTAATATCTCATGCCCAAATGCTTTTGGTGGTGAGACTTTCGCCAAGCCAGAGTTGTTGGCTCAATTGTTACCTGCCTTGAAAGTTATTCCATGCACCAAGCCTGTCTATGTCAAAATGCCTATCAATATTCCGTGGGATCATTTTGCGGAGCTTCTTAAAATAATCGATCAAAATATATTGCAGGGCGTCGTTATTGGCAATCTCAATAAAGACTATAGTTGGCTCGATGTCCGTGAAGAAGCGCCAAAAGAGTATGTGGGTGGACTTTCTGGAAAACCATGTACACATCCTTCAACTGATTTGATTCGTAAGACGAAAGAAGTGTATGGAAATCGATTTAAGATTATGGGAGTAGGTGGCATTATGTCGATTGAGACAGCAAAAGAAAAATTTGAAGCAGGTGCTGATCTTATACAACTTATTACAGGAATGATCTATGAAGGGCCCGGTCTAGTAAAGAAAATTGCCAAGAGTTTGGAATAAAAAAGCAACCGTCTCCGAAAAGGTGGTTGCGTGAACTGTGTGATATTTGAAAATTAGTGATGACAGAGCTGATGACGATTTACTCGGCGATATGGTTCATTTCTTGGTTGAGAACGCATCAGTCGTTTTTCAAGCTTTTGACCATTTCGTATCGCGTATTTTTGAATTTTGCGAATGAGGCGATGAAGAGAACTACGAAGATATTGAATGACCTTCCTCATGAGACACTCAATAGTTTGTCGGTAGTTGAGCTTGATTGGGTGAATGTAATTTCCGCGCCACGAGGCCAATTCTTCTTTCGTGCAAAATCGAGTATACATGATTTTGTCATGTTCGACACGAAAGGGAACTGGTAACTCCTTACCATATTGCTCCAGGGTCACGAGAAATGTAACTCCGAGTCGTTTCAGTCTTGCGGGCGCCATTGAAAATGTCTTGATTGGGATATTAAATTCGTTTCGCCTCTCATATATCCTTGCCAAGATATCCTCAAATACTTCCAACGGACTCTTTTTCTGATCAATTATTTCCTCCGAATATGTAATGACCATTCTATTTCCTTTTGTTGTATGGCATAATTTACGCCACATTGTTATTCCGAATCCTATTATTCTCCTTTAACTATCTAATGTAAAGTGTTTTAGGTGTGTATAGCTTATTTGGTCATGATATAATAGATATACAAAATCTTATTAATTATCTGTTTTATATCTTATGAAAAAAATCCGCGTAGCAATCAATGGTTTCGGTCGCATCGGTCGCGCTTTTGCCAAGATTTCAAAAAATCGTGATGAGATAGAGCTTGTTGCCATCAACGATCTCGGCAATATCGACAATTTCGCTTATCTTCTCAAGTACGATACCGCTTACGGCGTGAGTCAGTATGAAATTTCAGTCAATAAAACAAATAACTCACTCATAATTGACGGTCACGAAGTCTTATTTATATCTGAACGCGATCCAGCACAACTCCCATGGAAGAAACTCGATATCGATGTTGTCGTGGAATCAACTGGTCTCTTTACGTCTTCTGAGAAGGCTAATGCTCATATTCTCGCTGGGGCAAAGCGTGTAGTTGTTTCAGCACCAGTTAAGGATGCTCCTGATTCACCAATACAAGGTGCTACTGTTCTTATGTCTATGAATGAAGATAAGCTTGAGACGTGTGCTATTTCCTCAAATGCTTCATGTACCACCAATGCCGGCTCACCACTTATTGCCATTCTTGATGAAGCGCTTGGTATTGAAAAGGCTTTGCTCAACACCGTGCACGCTTACACTGCCTCACAGTCACTCGTTGACGGTCCAGCCAAGAAGGATCTCCGTGAAGGACGTGCCGCAGCTATGAATATAGTTCCATCATCGACTGGTGCCGCTATTGCTGTCACTCAAGTTGCTCCACAGCTGAAAGGATTATTTGACGGTATATCTATCCGTGTGCCAGTTATTACTGGTTCACTCGTTGATGTCACATTTATTTCAAAGAAAAATACCACAGCTGAAGAAGTAAATTCTATCCTCAAAAAAGCAGCAACTCTGCCTCGATGGAATGGAATTTTCACAGTGACTGAAGAAGATTTAGTTTCTCACGATATTATTGGTAATCGCCATGCAAGTATTGCTGATCTAGCATTTACTCGCGTTGTCGGAGGAAATCTCGTAAAGGTGTTGGCTTGGTATGATAATGAGACAGGGTATACGTATACATTAGTTGATCATGTGATTAAGGCCGGTAGATTAGTTTAAGAATAATCAATATGAAAAATGACAAATGGTTCAGAACACCTAAAGGTCTAGAATGGTTGATATTCAAAGGAACTTTAGTTCCGGCTTCGATTAAGGGTTGGATATGGATGTTCGGAGTTATAGCTGTTGCTCTATTCTTCGGATCGAATCTTTCAGCGGCTACTACGAACAGTCTTGGATTGACATTCAACGCAATTGCGCTTGCCGCTACAATCATAATCGGACTAGTGGTAGCATTGCTTAAAAGTTAAACGATGTTTACGTGGTACGATAATGAACTAAGATATACGTATACGTTGGTGGATCATGTGATTAAGGCGGGGAGGTTGGTGTAAGAAAATTAAATGAAACCAAATAAAGAAATCATAAAACTTGCCATACTAAACGCCTCACTCACTACCTTCTACGTAATGTTTGTTGGCGCATTATTTTACATGGCACCAGTGATTTTTGGGGGAATAGACAAGAAAGACTCGATAATTATTCCTATAGCGATGTTGATGCTCTTTGTCTTTTCAGCAACTCTGTGTGGTGCACTCGTCTTAGGTAGACCGATTCTGTGGTTTCTCGATGATAAGAAAAAAGAAGCTATTAAATTATTTAGCTACACATTGGCATCAATGATGGTTATTACCGGGATCCTATTTGTCATAATGTATATTTTTGGTTAGGGGATAATACGTTGTTGCATTAAAAATTTAGGAGTAAAATAATGACAACAATGACCACAGAAAGATTCAATTTCATAACACGTGATGAGTTCATGTCACATGAATTCAAGGTAGGTCAGAAATTCGAGGATTTGACGACTATTATGCTGGGCGAGTTTGATAAAATGCACATTAAATTCGGTAACATTGATACTCAGCTTGAAGAGATTAATCATAAACTTGATGCTATACTAGCCAAATGAAATCCCATCCCATCATCCTTGCTTCTGACCATGCCGGCTACAAGCTCAAAGAAGAGATAAAGGCGTTTCTTGCTACAAAAGGCTATAAAACTGACGATATGGGTGCACATGCCTATGTTGAAGATGACGATTATCCATACTTCATGACTCAAGCAGCACTCCGTATTGCACAGGATTCCAGTGGCTTTGCTCGAGCTATTATCTTTGGTAAGTCAGGTCAGGGTGAAGCAATGGTAGCAAATAGATTTCCAGGAGTACGTGCGGCGGTTTACTATGGTGGAACGCATGAAATCCTAAAATTGTCTCGTGAACATAACAATGCCAATATTCTCTCAATTGGCGCTGGTTTTGTCAGTCAAAAAGAAGCCGAGGAAGCTATCACCGAATGGCTGGAAATTCCTTTTTCACATGAAGAGCGTCATCAGCGTCGCATCGTAGAGATGGATAATATTCAGTAATATGATTGAAATAATTCCTGCAATCCTGGTTGACGATTTTGAACAGCTCCAAAATGATATTGAGCTTATTAAGCTTGGTACCAAACGTATCCAAATAGATATTTGCGATGGTCAATTCACACCGAGTGCTTCATGGCCATATAGAAAGCCAGATAATAACTTTGAAATGCTTGTTCGTGAAGACCAGTCTTTGCCAGGTTGGGAGACTATCGATTTTGAATTTGATCTCATGGTCAATAAGCCTGAAGAAGTTGTTGACGATTGGGTTTTGGCAGGTGCGAGTCGAATAGTTTTACATATTGAATCAAAAGGGGATATCAAGGCTGCCGTTGAAAAATTAATTGGCAGAGTTGAGATTGGGATAGCTTTGAATATTGATACACCAATACAAATGATCAATGATGCAAAGATCAATGACCAAATCCAATTTATCCAACTTATGGGTATTGATCATATTGGTTTCCAGGGTCAAGAATTTGATGCCAAAGTTATCGACAAAATTACTAAAGTTAGAACAGCTTTTCCAGATCTCGATATTTCAATAGATGGGGGAGTGTCACTTGAAACTGCACAAGAACTGATAGATGCTGGCGCTAGTCGTCTTATTGTTGGTTCAGCTATTATGAATGCCGAGAGTCCGTTCAATGCGTTGGAGGAGTTTCAGAGTTTAGCTTAAATAACCATATTTAAAGGGCTTTAATTTACTTGACAAGAGCATATTAAACATGCTATAATAGTAAGGTAGTTAGAACATTGAAAAAAGTTGATTGTTGAGTCAGGCACTGGGTCTTTTGGACCGTCTGATGGGTGCAGAAGATCGAGTGTCTGACTTAAATCTTAAATAACAAATCAACCAAATTAAAATATGAAGTTAATAACGATTGTAAGAATCATACTGTGCGCACTTGCGGCGCTTCTGATCATTGGTATTTGGCCAAAATTGAAGAAAGGAATCATAGAGTCTGATGCAAATTACCAGAAATGGCAGATGACTTCAGGTGAAGGCACAGATGACTGGCTAGCCCTCCATTCAGCCCATTATTCCAGCAACGATACTGGTTACGTGCAGACAGTGCTTACTAATTACAATGGGGTTTTGTTTCTTCGTATTAGTAATACAAATCAATATTGCGCCTACGGGACATATTCTGTTTCGACCGATACTAGTCTGACTAATGGGACTAAGGTTCGGCTAATCTCAATAACACATGCCTTTTCGACCACAACCGTCACGCAGGATGGTATTAATCGGAAAATCTCATTGGCAGTTCGTTACGAATAACTTTCTCATTCACGATCTGGCACCCCGGCCTCTTGTCGCGGTGCCTTTTCTTTTACCCGTGATATAATAATCCCATGTCTTTGACTGATGAAAAAGTGAAGCTCCTCGAAACTAAGGCTCTCGACATCCGTCGTTCAATTATTGAGTCTCTCATTGAGGCAAAGTCTGGTCATACTGCCGGACCTCTCGATATGGCTGATATTTTTACCTATCTGTATTTCCATGGCATGAAGCATGATCCAAAGAAGCCGTCGTGGCCGTATCGTGATCGACTTATTCTTTCAAATGGTCATATTTGTCCAGTTCTCTATGCCTCTATGGCGCATGCGGGTTATTTTCCAGTAAATGAATTGAAAACACTTCGTAAATTCGGCTCAAGACTCCAAGGTCACCCTCACCGCGACTTTTTGCCAATGCTCGAAAACTCATCAGGACCACTTGGCTCAGGGCTTTCGCAAGCTGTAGGTATGGCTCTCGCAGATAGGATAGATAATAGTAAAACTTCAGGAAAATATTTCTATTGCTTACTGGGTGACGGGGAGCTCGATGAAGGAAATAACTGGGAAGCCATCATGTTTGCTGGTAAAGAGAAACTTCACAACCTTATTGCTATTGTTGATCGAAATAATATCCAGATAGACGGTTTTACTGAGGACATCATGCCCTTGAACCCTCTACCAGATAAATGGCACGCTTTTAACTGGCATGTCGTTGAGATAGATGGACACAATTTCCGTGATATTGATCGTGCGGTTGGTGAGGCTCAGGCGGTTTTTGATAAACCATCAGTTATCATTGCGAATACTATTTCCTCAAAGGGAATTCCGGCTTTTGAACGTAAGTATGAATGGCACGGCAAACCACCCACGACGCCGGAGGAGATTGCTACGGCGAGGAAGGCGCTTGGAATCAACAAATAATAAATATGAAAACAAATAAAAAATATTGGTTACGAGGGTTGATTATAGGCACAATAGTTTATGTGCTATTCGTTGCTATTACATATGTTATTGTGGCTATGTGTGTAGCACAAGATCCAAATGCAACTGTGGCAGGTATAGCTATAATTGCTGTAGCATATTTTTTCTCGCCAATGATAATAGCCGGTCTATTATTTGGAATAATTTATGGTCATATTAAAAAATAATTAATTAAAACATATGAGATACATAGAAATCATCTTCAAGCTCGGTTTCCTTGGACTTGCCATTTATTTCTTGTCTATCCAGACAGTTGTGTCACCCTTGTTCGATTTATTCCTAATCGTCTGTATCGTTCTTGGTCTTGTTCTGTTAATCAACAAGCACGCCAGTTATAATTTCAAGCAATCAAAGAAAGATTTGAAGTTGCGTCAGATAGAAGGTGGTATTCTGATTATTTTTGCAGTAGTAACAAGTACGTTTGGTTTGTAATTCAACTATGAAAACTGGTATTTATAAACATTCGAAAAGTGGCAAAGAATACAAAGTCGTTGGAATAGCCAAAGATTCGGAAACACTTGCTGATATTGTTGTTTATGAAGCCCAATATGAAAATAAGACATCAAAATTGTGGGTACGACCTGTTACAATGTTTGAAGAAACAGTTGAAATAGAAGGTAAAAAAGTTCCACGATTTCAGTTTTTAAATAAATAATTAAATGCTCAACGCCTCCCAAAACCTGAACCCAAAAATCTTCGACAAAGACGTCGAGCAAGTTCCTATACGCAAAGGCTTTGGTGAAGGTTTAGTGAAAGCAGCAGAAGCTGATAAGAGAATAGTTGGACTTTGTGCTGATCTTACTGAATCGACTCATATGTTCGCTTTCAAACAGAAATTTCCTGAACGATTCGTGGAGATGGGCATAGCGGAACAAAATCTTGCTGCACTAGCATCAGGTATGGCTGCTATGGGTAAAATTCCATTCATCACCTCATACGCCATGTTCAGTCCAGGTAGAAATTGGGAGCAGATAAGAACAACTATCTGTTATAACAACAGACCAGTAAAGATTGCTGGATCTCACGCTGGTGTGTCAGTTGGACCAGATGGTGGCACACATCAAGCCATAGAAGATATCGCTATTACACGCGTTATACCGCGCATGGTGGTTATTTCACCGTGTGATGCCATAGAAGCTCGCAAAGCTACAATTGCAGCCTCCAAGACCGATTCACCAACCTACATTCGTTTAGCACGTGAGAAGACGCCAGTCATTACAACAGATGAGACCCCTTTTGAAATAGGTAAAGCATTTATCGTATTTGATTCAAGAAAGTCTGGAAGTAAGGACACTAAACTCGATGTCGGCATTATTGCAACTGGTGCACTTCTGCATAAAGCTATTAAGGTTGCACAAAGATTAGATAAAGAAGGGAAGAAGGTAGCTGTAATTAATTTATCTACAATCAAACCTTTGGATGAAAATGCAATTATAAAACTTGCTCGTGATGCAGGTTCAATTGTTACAGTAGAAGAGCATCAAATCCATGGTGGTATGGGTTCGGCAGTGGCGGAATGTCTAGCCAATAATTATCCGGTACATATCGAGTTCATCGGCGTTAGAGACCAATTTGGTCAATCAGGAACGCCGGAAGAACTTATAGAACACTACGGAATGGGTGAAAAGGAGATATACACAGCCTCCATGAAAGCCATCTTGAAGAAAAATTAATACGTGCTAGTATTACCCTATGAAATCAGTAATTACAAAGGCCACTCTCATGACATCATCCGTCGTATTCCACGCGGGTGTTGTTGGAAGCCAGCCTTTGTAACGAATCTCTAGATTAGCTACAAGAACGGGCTCCCAACAAAAAGGGAGTCCGTTTTGTTTATCCAAGCCGTCGAGACGGGTGGAACGAAGACAAAATTAGCACATTCAACAACCCAATACATTATGAGTGGAAAAACGTTTGTAAGCCCCGGTTCACCAAAAAGTCCTGGCATTAATTTAAATGCCACTCACACCGATTTGCATCCTGACTCTAAGCAACAAGAAATACAACGCATCCCAATAAATTTTCTGCCAACAGCAGAAGGAATAATTGGGATCGTGTCTCGAGAAAGTTCAGGTGAAGGATTTGATGGCCCAAGTGACTAAATAATTTAAGGATCGGATATTAACAGATAAGTGCTTTCCAGAGAGAAAGACTCTGTTTCTATCCGATCCCCACGCTTCAAGTGCGATAAAGTAATAAAATACTACATCGCACTTTTTATTTGGACTCTGATCTAGATCTAGTGCCCTCGGCAGGAATTGAACCTACATCCACTCCTTAGGACGGAGTTGTTCTATCCGTTGAACTACGAGGGCGTAGCTATATACTTTCATACTTTCCAACAATCTGCTATAGTATTTTTCATGACGCCTGAGGAAAAATCATTGCTTGAAAGAACATATAGGCTTTCTGAAGAGAATCATAAGATTCTAGTCAGCATGCGCCGTTCTGCTCGTCTTGCCAATATTCTTCGGATTTTGTACTGGGTTGTCATTATTGGTATCAGTGTTGGAGCTTACTTTGCTGTTCAGCCGTATTTAACTCTCATGCTTTCGTATATTCATACGTTAACAGGAAGTTTGGGTGCAGCTAACAGTCCAGCTCAATCACTAGGAAATTATTTGAATAAGTTTCCTTTACAGTAAATTTTGCCGAGGTAGCTCAGTGGTAGAGCATTCCCCTGAAGAGGGAGTGGTCGCCGGTTCAATCCCGGCCCTCGGCACAGTACGTTTTGTGGGTACTTGACAAAAGCAATAGATAGTGTATAATCGCACCATACGACTTGTTATAGACGTATTCTATTACACAATTAAATCCGTTTTTACGGCTTATTATATGAATTATATTATAAATAAAAAATACATCTTTGGAATCATCACGCTCGCTATGGCGTTCGTGTTCGTCATAGGTGTCGCACAGCCATCTCAAGCTCATGCTTCATACTATTACTATCCTCCGGTATATTATCCTCCAACTCAAGTAGTTATCCCTCCGCTCTACGTCTCATGTTATCCAGAGCCGTTGACTGCTAGTGTCGGTAGTAATGTTACCTGGGTTACGAGTGTTTCTGGCGGAACAGGATCATATACCTACTCATGGTCAGGATCCAATGGTAACTTCGGTAATGGTGGTTCGTCTTTGACGACTACGTATTACAATCCGGGAAACTACAGTGCGTATCTCACTGTTACCTCTGGTAGTCAGACACAAAGTGTCACCTGTAGTGGTTCAGTAAGTATATATGGTAATTCATATACCTATAATCCTACACCAGTCTATACAGCACCAACTTATTACAATACCTATTCACCAATTCAGGTTTCTTGTATTCCAAATACTGCTTCAACGATAGTTGGTTCTCCAGTTATCTGGACAGCCAGTGTTGTCGGTGGAACATATAACAGTGGCTATTACAACAACAATTACAATAGTTATTCTTATTCATGGTCTGGAACAGATGGAATCTCTGGATACGGACAATCTATTTCAGTTAACTATTCAACTCCTGGACAAAAACTCGCTTCAGTTACAGTTACCGGAAATGGACAAACAATAACTCAATCATGTGGATCTGTAGTTACAGTGAACGGTTATGGAGCTAACTACATTATCAATACTGGCTCAAGTAATGCCGGTCTCGATATCGGTTGTTATTCTGATCCTTCAACAGCAACTATCAATCAACCAATCACATGGTCAGCTGAAGTTACTGGTGGTATTGCACCATATACGTACTCATGGACTGGTTCTGATGGTTTGACAGGCAGTGCTAGTTCTATCATCAAGTACTATGCTACAAATGGTGAAAAGAGCGCTATTGTCTCTGTCACCTCCGCTGATGGTAAAACAGGCACTCATGCATGTACCAATCAGCTTGCCGTTGGACGTCCCGCTGGTTCATATGTAGCTCGTGCGACAACCAATACGACAGTTACGACAGCAACAAGTAATCAGACAAATAATAGTCAATCTGCAGCAGCTCTCTTCTCGCTCCAGAATATTCCTTGGGGTTGGGTTGCAGTTCTCATCATCCTCGTTCTCTTTGCAACAGTTCTCTATCTCATCTTCAATCGTCCAAAGATTTAATTATCTTTCGGTGGTTGTTGAGTAGAGCGGGTGTGAGACTCCAAATAATGTCTAAATAGGATACAGTGACTATAACAACAAAAACTCCCAGAAATGGGGTTTTTGTTTGATTGAAATACAATTTTGGTCTATAATGCTTGCATGAAATCATTTGAAGTCTCCGGACCATCACCAGAATCGTCATCAAATTATCATGAGAAGTTATTGCATATTATCAACGACATAAATGTTAAGGTTAGAGCAATTGAACCAGATGCTAGTCTTCATAATGAAATCCATGAAAAGAAACATCTCGATGCTACAAAAGAAGCTGTAGAATTTAAGGAAATAAGACAAGATGTGTGTGATTCTTTCGGCGTTACAAATGATGAAGAGCATACTTATTTGTATAAAGGTCCAGGAGCCGGTACACAAAGAGCCCTCCGAGCCTTTTTTGTACTTATTGATTCACTGACCAAGCAATCTTTTTATGGTGAAGGTAGAATTGATCACAATACCTTGTTTCGAAATTTAGCTGAAAAATTACATAAGATTGAGCCAGAATCTGACTTCGATGCAATAACTGAAGCTATGGAAAAAGATTCATTGAGGTATCTCGTATTCAAAGGTTTTTTGAGTACTAAAGAATTTCAAGAGTTGTCAGAATCTAATCGAAAAGTTTTAGAAACACCTATTATTGATGAAACAGGCGAGAAAGTGAAAACACCGAGCACATGGTTTGTTACAGGACACAATATTCCAGAACATATATAATTACCACCTCTCCTTAATCTCCTCCTCAAGCTTCTTTAGTACTTCCTCTGCCGTTAGCTGACCAATCTGCCCCTTATCTCTACTTTCAAGAGTAACTTTCTTTGCTTCCATATCTTTATCACCGATGATGATGGTGTATGGAATACGTGCGTTCTTGGCATTGCGGATCTTTTTACCAAAGCCGTTATTCGATGTATCGAATTCGGTGCGAATCATGGCGGCGTGGAGCATGTCACGAACCTTTTTTGCTTCATCCATATGAGCTTCACCAACAGGGATGACTGCTACTTGAACAGGAGCGAGCCAGAGAGGGAAATTGCCACCATAGTGTTCGATCAAGAAGCCGATAAAGCGTTCATGAGTACCGAGCGGTGCACGATGGATGCAGAGGGGAGTTTTTTGAGAACCATCTTTATCTGTATAGATGAGATCAAACTTCTTTGGCACTGAGAAGTCGACTTGGTTGGTAGCAAGAGTGAATTCACGACCGATGACTGACCACACTTGGACGTCAATCTTTGGACCATAGAAAGCGGCTTCGTTTGGAACTTCAATAAAAGGAATCTTTGAATCGACAAGGACTTTGCGAACCATGTCTTCTGTCTTCTTCCAGAGTGCTGGTTCGTTCACATATTTTTCACCAAGACGCTTTGGATCGTGTGTTGAAAAGCGCATGACGTATTTATCTATACCGAATATCTTGAAATACTTGAGGTACATGTTGTTGACTGCATTGAATTCATCGGAAAATTGTTCTTCACTACAATAAATGTGCGCATCATTCATATTGAGAGCGCGAACACGCATAAGACCAAATAATTCACCAGATTTCTCATGGCGATAACAGGTTCCGTATTCGGCGAGGCGAAGGGGAAGATCACGGTAACTCTTTGGTCGTGAAGCATAGATCTTGTGGTGGTGAGGACAATTCATGGCCTTCAAGTAGTATTTACCACCCTCGTATTCCATCGGAGGAAACATAGTTTCTGCATAGTACGGGAGATGTCCACTCTTTAAATACATAGACTCCTTGGCGAGATGTGGAGTTTTGACACGAACATATCCGCCAGTAAATTCTGTTTCTTTGGCCAGTTTCTCAAGCTCTTCAACCATAGCGGTACCATTTGGTAACCAGAGAGTAAGTCCCGGACCAACATCGTCATCATAGTCAAATATGTCCATTTCTTTACCAAGTTTTCTGTGATCTCTTTTCTCTGCTTCTTTCATCATGTTTTCGTAGGCGTCGAGCTCTGCTTTAGTTTCAAATGCCAAACCATAGATACGAGTGAGTTGAGTATTTTCTTCACTACCTTTCCAATAGGCGCCAGCAATGCGAGAAAGCTTGAAGCAATCAGCAGGAATATCCTTGGCAGGATTTTCACTATGACCACCACGACAGAGGTCGGTAAATTTACCAGCAGTGTAGAGAGTAATCTTTTCACCCTTGGCAAGAATATCACTTATAAGTTCGAGTTTGTATTGATTGCCGGAGAATGCGGCGCGAGCATCGGCTTCACTAACTTCTTTACCAGACATTTCTTTCCATGAAGGAAGAAGCTTGCGCATGCGCTTTTCGATGTCTTTCAACTCCTTTTCTGTTGGTTTATTCGCTGTGCCATCTGGGTTTGTGCCGACGAATTCGTAGTCGTAGTAGAAACCGTTATCGATAGCTGGACCGATAGTTGGCTTAGCATTAGGATAGAGTTCAAGTACTGCCGCAGCCATGAGATGAGCTAGTGTGTGGCGGATGTGAGCGAGGTTTTCAGATGAAGGATTCATGGCGTTGTTATTTGAGGGAATTAATAGATATAAGTGAGATAAATATAGCATTTTTTCGTGAAAAGGGGAGGTTTAGAGGGTGGTATTGACTATTGGACTTAATTATGTAATAATAGTATCGAACCACATAACAAATAACAACCAAAAGGAGTCTCATGCACACGTACATTGTATTCAAGCCTGAGACTACCTCCCGGTGTCTCGTGGCTGTTATCAAATTCCTTCGGGAAAAGTTTCCGGGAATTGGGTTCATTACCCATTCTGACATCAAGCTTAGCGAAGCCGAGGTACTCATGCTCTACAGCGATGATATGCCACCGGCAATCAAAGCGGAGTCGGTCAATCGTCTCGCTAACTGCTCTCTGACAGTGATCCAAGTTACCAACGGTGCAGAAACGGTCGCCGAGCTCGCCCACATCCGCGGTTCGAATGTTGACCCAGCCCAGTGTGAGCTAGGAACACTTCGCAGAATACTCTGGAACGAACTCGGTTGTGAAGTGGTTGAATTGGGTGGAGGTCTCCGGTATTATCCGAACTTCGTCCATATACCACAAAATGAACGAGAAGCGTCTGTCTGTGAAAGTTTATTTGGAAAGCATTTCAATAAAAAATGAGTGCAAGCGGTAGGTTCTATTCCTGCCGCTTTTCATTTACCTAGTTAATAAGGATTCCTAAATAATTGCTAACAATCTACAACCCCTTCGCTCGTTCCAACACAAAACCTCTTTCATCATTTCGGCTGTTTACTGTTGCCTTGATGGCAATACACTTATCTATTTGAAGCAAAGATACAGACTCTTTGTAATTTCGGGGAAATACCACGACCTCTGCTGAACCGGAGAAGTCAGCCACAGTCATGAAGGCCATTGTCTCATTCTTCTTGGTCTGAATAGGACGAATAGCGGTAACGATAACGGCTAGGATAACTGATTCACCATCTTTCTTATTTTCCAAAGCCTTTTTTATATCCATATCTTTCTTGGTAATCATATCTCGGTATTTTTCCAACGGATGACCAGAAAGATACAAACCGAGTAATTCCTTTTCCCAAGCCAGGCGGTCGCGCATGTCTATCGGTGGAGCGGGAAGCAATTTCAATTGAGGTACGGAAGCGCTATCACTCATCATGCCAAAGAGTGATGTCTGATCACTGTGACCAGCACCACTTTCTTTATTGAAGGCGAGGAGAAGGTCGAGATTGGCTAACATGACACCACGATCTTCACCAAAGCAATCAAGTGCACCTGCTTTGATGAGAGATTCGAGTGATTTCTTATTTAAATTTCTATCTTTGATACGTTCAAGGAAATCAGCCAGTGACTTGAACTTACCATTCTTTTTGCGTTCTTCGATAATGGCTGTAGCTATGCCTTGGCCGAAGTTCTTGATGGTCACGAGTCCAAATCGTATACGGGATTTATTCTTATCATTTTCAGAAGCGTTCGTATCTTTGATAACTGTAAACTGACTGAAACTTTCATTCACATCAGGTGGAAGCACTGGGATATTCATACGTTTACATTCTTCAATAGTCTCCGCCACTTTCTCAACTTCGCCTGATTCTGACGACAAAACAGCAGACAAATAAATTTCAGGGAAATGCGCTTTGAGATATGCTGTGATATAGGCCACGCGACCATATGACACCGAGTGAGCTTTGTTGAAACCGTACGCCGCAAAAGGCTCGATCCATTTCCAAACTTCTTTTGCCTTCTTTGGTGACCATTTACTATGTTCGATACACCCTTCGATGAATTTTTCTTTTTGTTTGGCCATTTCCTCAGGAATCTTTTTACCAACAGCTTTACGGAATTTATCAACTTCACCCCAACTATAGCCGGCAATTTCATGAGCCATCATGAGGAGGTCATCTTGGTAAACGAGAATGCCATAGGTCTTATCGAGGATTTTTTCGAGGATAGGATCGAGGTACTTGATGAGGGAACGATCGTGCTTACGAGCAATATAGTCAGGGATAAAGCCAATAGGGCCTGGACGATAGAGGGCCACCATAGCGTTAATATCGTGGATACTTGTTGGCTTCAAGTCTTTGAGAAAGCGTGTCATACCGTCGCCGTTCAATTGAAAAAGGTCGGCTGTTTCTCCACGAGCGAGCATTTCGAAGGTTGGCTTATCATCAACCGGGATAGTGTCATAGTCTACAGTCACACCTTCAATCTTTTTTATGCGATCAATGGTATCTGCAATGATGGTTAAGTTTTTGAGACCGAGAAAGTCAAATTTAAGTAGACCAGCTTCTTCGATCGAATACATATCGTACTGACTGATAATTTTACCTTCACCCTTTGGATCGAACTGGAGTGGAGTAAAGTCTGTGAGAGCAGTTGGAGAAATAACCACACCTGCGGCGTGAACACCGATATGACGAGCACAGCCTTCAATTTTTTTGGCGAGATCGATGATGCGACGAGTCTCAGCTTCTTCGTCGTATGCAGACTTGAGCTCTGGTGTCTCAGCGAGAGCGCGTTCAATAGTCATAGGAAAACCTTGTGAACCCATAGGAATCATTTTGGAAATACGATCACCAACAGCTACTGGAAAACCGAGAGCGCGAGCCACGTCACGTACTGAACCACGTGCAGCCATAGTTCCGAAGGTACCGATCTGGGCTACTTTATCAGCACCATATTTTCTACGAACATAATCTATCATTTCATCACGACGATCATCGGCATAGTCCATATCGATATCAGGAGCTGATGGACGGTCAGGGTTGAGGAAGCGCTCAAAAGGAATTTCGTATTCGATCGGGTTGATATTGGTAATACCAGCCAAGAACGTGACAAGAGAACCAGAAACGGATCCACGGATGTTGGAGAGGATATTGTGCTCACGAGCATAGCGAAGCATGTCTGCCACCACAAGGAAGTACGGCGCATAACCTTTATCACGAATGACTTTAAGTTCATACTCAGCACGCTTTACCAGTTCAGGGGTCTTTTCCACATTACGTTTAGCGAAACCCTCAAAAACTAGATATTTGAGTTCATCATCAGGCGTGCGACCACTTTCCACAATGAAAGCAGGGAAGACCCATTTGCCGAGCTCCATTTCAAAGGTGCATTGCTGAACTATTTTTGTGGTATTATCGAGCGCTTCGGGCATATCCTGGAATAATTCTTCTGCTCGTTCAGGTGAAATGAAAGAGAAATCATCTTCATCATTGTCCGAAATGCGATCTGAGGCATCGTTATGACTGTTCACGCGAACGAGAGTCTCACGAGCGAGGCGATCGTCGGGAACCATGTAATAGACATCATGTGCCGCCATGATGGGAATATTTTCTTTTTTGGCAAAGTCAGCCAGAGTCCTCATATTTGCTTCATGACCATCGAGCTCTGGATGATGGGTTATTTCGATATAGAGCCGATTTTCCTCAGCATTTTTTCCGCCAAAGACATTTTTATAAAATCCGGCAATTTCTTTAGCATTATCCTGATTACGTCCTTTGAGAGCTTGGACTATGTCTCCAGAAAATGATGGAGAAATACAAATAAGTCCCTCATTGTATTTTTCTATGAGTTCACGGTCGATGCGAGGTTTGTAGTAGAAACCTTCAAGGTGGGACAGCGTAACGAGCTGAATAAGGTTTTGATATCCCTTTTCATTCATAGCCAGGAGGACAAGGCGGGTACGGCGATTATCTATACCAGCTTGCATGTCTTTGCGTCCACGGACAGCCACAAAGAAATCAACGCCAATGATTGGCTTCAGACCGGCCTTCTTGGCGGTTTTGTAAAATTCTATAGCGCCGTAGAGGTTACCATTATCCGTAAGAGCGAGCGCTGTCATACCAAATTCCTTGGCTTTGTCGACGAGATCGTCCACTTTCGGCAAGGCAGAGAGAAGGGAATAGTGCGAATGAGTGTGGAGGTGGGAGAAGCGGGACATGGCTCTAGTGTAACGTTAAAACGATAAAGTTAAAAGTTGACCTATCTTGGAAGGGGGTGTATAACTTGTGACAGATATTATGTGCAATTAATCAAGATTGTACAGAAAGGAAATTATGAAGGGAAGTCAAACTATTGAAATTAAACCGGAAGTTCTACATCGGCTCGCATACGCTCTGTCATTCATCCTCAAACGTCGTTACCCAAGCATGGAGATGTATTTTCATCGGACGATGGATAATGAGTTACTCATACGTGTGGAGGTCTTAGATATTGAAGACTGTGGCGATCGGTGTGTCAATCCTGAACCAGGTCTTGATGATGCACTCACGGGATTTCTGGAATCCATCGGTATTCGCAAAAATTCTCCGCTCGGGTTTGTGTACGTTGCCCACAAACATTCTGGAATGCAATTTACGCGCCAGGTTATGAATCAAGACCGTGGTCTATCTCACCGGTCACATGAACGATATTTGAAGATGATTAATGGTGGTGTTGAGGATATTTTGGAATATTTGGATAAAATTCTGCCTCACATACCAGCCGGCCAAGTTGTCCCACACGTGTTATTAAACTCTGATACATGTGTATAGCACGTTTTGTTCCAAGCCCGCGCGCAGTTGCGTCGGGCTTTTTTTATGCGACAATGGAAAAATGCCAGCAGAGAAATTACATCGTCAAAAATTTTCCACAATTACTCATATCATCGGCATAGATGAAGTTGGTCGTGGCCCTATCGCTGGTCCAGTAGCAGTCGGCGCTTTTTGTATTTCAAGACACAATTTACCAAAAGTTAGGCGAATATTTCGCGGAGTCAAAGAATCAAAACAATTGTCTGAACGGCAACGTGAGGGGTGGTTCGATATTCTTCAAAAGACTCAAAAGCTCGGTCTTATCGATTTCGCAGTGAGTTTTCAAAGTGAGAAAGTAATAGACTCAAAGGGATTGTCATTCTCAATCAAAAAAGCCCTCGAAACAACTTTATATACAGTTTGTAATAGTATCAATACACCTAAGTCTTCAAAGATTCATTTCAATCAAGTCCGTGTACTCCTCGATGGTGGTCTCAAAGCTCCTCCAGAATATGTAAATCAAAAGACAATTATAAAGGGTGATGAAAAAGAACTCGCTATAGCACTGGCTTCTATTTGCGCAAAAGTGTTACGTGATAGAAAGATGAATATACTTGCAAAAAAATATCCACTATACGGTTTTGAAAAACATAAAGGGTATGGAACGCGCGGTCATTACCAAGCAATTGAGAAATATGGACTCCTTTCCCTGCACCGGAGAAGTTTTCTTAAATAACAAATATCAAAAAAAGTGTAAGGAAAACAACCCCAACAATAATGTTGATAGTTATTCCAGTAATAGAACCGATAACACCAGCTGTTGCAGCTTTTATAGCTTCCACATGACTGCGCTTTCTGATCAATTCACCGATAATAATACCGAAGAAAAGCCCGATGAATCCACCAAAGAGAGGGAATACGATAGTGCCAACGATTGCTCCTCCTATGCCGTAAAGGAAAGTTTTTCCACGAGCACCACCGTAACGAGCGGCTATAAGTCCTGCAGATTGATCAATGACGATAGAAAGAATGGCAAGAGAACCTAAAATAGCAAGATCTCTCAAAGTGAGACGTGTAAAATGATCAATACAACCATAGATAAGTGCGATTATAAAAAGATATGGGACACCAGGTAACATGAAGGCAATTGCTATGATGCCAGGCACCATGAGGAGAGTCGCCAAAATAATCAGAAATATAGTCATATAATTACTAGTATAGCAGATATAGACCATGTGAGAGCTCTATTGACTTTATATAAATACAAGTGTTATAATTTTTTTCGAATTGTTCTGAACATCGACATTTAAAACTAAACCAAAACCAAACCACGAAGGATACGATAGGTATGAAAAAAATCAAAGTAGGAGTTGTCGGCTGCGGATATTGGGGACCCAACCTCATTCGGAATTTCAAGGCATTGTCTGATTGTGATCTCAAGATGATGTGTGACATGAGCGAAAAACGCTTGGCGCACATGCGAAAACTGCACCCCGGTGTTACTGGTTCTCTTGACTATAAACAGATGCTGAACGGCATCAATCTGGATGCAGTTGTCATCGCAACTTCGGTCAAGACACATTTTCCCTTGGCCAAAGCAAGTCTACTGGCAGGAAAACACACCTTCATCGAAAAGCCGATGGCATCGTCGGTGGAGGAATGTGAGGAATTGAACTCAATTGCCAAGAAAAAAGGACTCGTCCTTATGATCGGGCACACCTTCCTCTATTCACCGGCTGTTCGTAAAATTACAGAAATCATTGCCAAAGGTGATCTCGGAGAAATCCGTTATATCAATGCGCGGAGGTTGAACCTCGGCATATACCAGAAGGACATCAATGTTGCGTGGGATCTGGCTACGCACGACATTTCTATCATCCAGCATGTGATTGGCGAACAGCCAGTTACCATTAACTGCCGTGGTAGTGCTCACATCACACCGGGCATCGAAGATGTCACAACCATCTCTTTGAAATACTCTGGTGAGCGAGTCGCGTACATTCACAGCAGTTGGCTTGATCCTCGAAAGGTGCGGGAGATGACCATCGTCGGGAGCAAGCGGATGCTTGTGTATGATGATGTTTCTACGTTGGAGAAAATCCGCGTATTTGATGCACGTGTCGAGTGTCCACCTCACTATGACACGTTCGCTGAATTCCATTATGCCTATCACTATGGCGATATGTATACGCCGTATATCAAGCAGGAATAACCTCTCAAGAACGAGTGTCAGCACTTTCTTGAGTGCATCATGCGTAAAGCAACGCCATTGAGTGATGGTGAACAAGGACGCGAAGTGGTTGAGATTCTTTCGGATTCATCCCGGTCTCTGAAACTGGGTGGTGCACCGGTTGCATTTACCGGACGAACACGTGCACCTCGAGTGTTGCCGGTATTTCATCCAATGACGCCTCCGACAAGTTCTGGTATTCGACCAGTTCGTAACGTGGTTGACCTGCCTCCGAAGTTGAAGAAGAAATATAACCATACGCGCAGTCAGCACACTCCGGAGAATTGATTTGGTCTATGTATCATGTAGATTTCAGGGTGGTTTCGAGCAATCGGAACCGCCTTTTTTATTTACAATTGTATATTAAAAGTTATCCACCTTTCACTTATTTGATCATTGCCACAACTATATGCGGAGCTATACTTATAGCAGAGCACAAGACCTTGTTTGAAAGTGATAATAAGGGATTGGGCATAGATAACCTACAACTCATTAGTTCTATGACAACTATAGGAACGCAGTTGCCCCGCATGCAAGTAGAGCTCCGCGGGCGCTCGCTACGCGTCGGTGAGTTTGTGCCTACAGCAGCGAAACTGGCTCGGCACATTACAATCGAGGAATTGGAAGACACTCATAAGCTTGAGCGTTATTACACCGCACAACGCGAAATGAGGACTACGCTCGGCTCAGCCTTGCCGCTTGAGACTGAACTCAAAACTGACCTCAGTTTTCGTCTGAACATCCTCGATCGAGAGATTGCTCTCCTCGAGCACACACCGGAATTTGATTTGCCAACACTTGATCCGTCCTTTCTTTCATGGAAGACGCGTTCAGGCTATCCAGGCTTTTCAATCTTTCGGCTCGACAATGACATGACTACCATTCGATTTAACTATGGCAGTCAAGCCGTGGCAAAGATCATGGATTTGGTCACCGCAACTCGGCGGCAAAATTCAGGTGATGCTCTCCAGGAAATCAGTGACATCGTTCATGTCAGGACAAGGAATGTGACACGATTCGATCTGACAATGGAACCATCAATTCCTGGGATCATGGCTGAATGTTATCTTGATGAGCAACTCAACAAGACCTTTAGCACTCGGTGCTATCATCAGCAACTTCAATCAATGACTATCACGACTCAATATCGTGGTGCCATGCCGTGCAAGGTTCGCGACAAGATTCACGCTTGGCAATCTGTTCCAGTGGGTCAACCTCGTTTCGATGACATTTTCATCGTATCCGAGGCACCTGAAGAAGCTTGGAAGGTGAGTGAGATCAGTGCATATCTGGATCCGCTTGTCATCGGCGTTGCTTATGGTCATTTGTGGCTCATTGACACCTATGACCTGACATCAGTCGAGAAGTTGGCCTGGGACATTTGTTCCAACGCTTCGAAGATCAATAATTGACAGTTTTAAATCATCCCGCGCGCAACTCCGGTTGCGCGCGCTTTTGATTTAGCGAAATCATGTCGACGCAACGTCCTTTAAGCGTCGACGAATCCTCGCCAAAAGGGCACTTTTATCGTACTATTGTCTCAATATGTCTAGTAAACCCCTCTTCCAACTCGCGACCCCCTACAAACCAGCAGGTGACCAGCCGAAGGCAATTCTCGGGCTCGTACAAGGCCTTGAGAAAGGTTTTACCAAGCAAACCCTGCTCGGAGTCACTGGCTCAGGAAAGACCTTTACGGCGGCCAATGTTATCACCCAGTTCAATAAGCCGACTCTCGTTATTGCACATAATAAAACCCTGGCCGCACAGCTCGCACAGGAGTACCGTGAATTTTTCCCGCATAATGCCGTGCACTATTTCGTCTCATACTATGACTACTATCAGCCAGAGGCATACATACCATCGAGTGATACGTATATCGAAAAAGAAGCCATGATCAATGAAGAGATCGAGCGTCTCCGTCATGCATCGACTCAGGCTCTTTTGACGCGCAAAGATGTCATCATCGTGGCATCGGTCTCATGTATATATGGTTTGGGTAGTCCTGAAGAATATGAAAAGGTGAATCTGAAACTCAAAATCGGCATGGAACTGTCACGCGCAGAGCTCATCCGTAAACTCATCGACATACATTTTGAACGAACTCTCGCTGATCTCAAGTCTGGTCAATTCCGCGCCACAGGCAACATGCTCGAAGTCATGCCGGTCAATGAAAAGACTATCTATCGCATCGAGTATGGAGACAGTGCGCAAGTAGGCAAGAGCGCAGGAGCGCAAGTAATCACACACATCACTGAACTTGATCCAGTTAGTCGATCTGTTCGTGCCAGTCATGAGGCTATCTTTATTTTCCCCGCAAAGCATTTCATCTCATCTGATGAGCAGAGTGCCAAAGCGTATAAGACCATCCAAGCAGAGCTTGCTGACAGACTCAAAGTGCTCGAAAAGGAAGGTAAAATGCTCGAAGCGGAGCGTCTCAAGCGTCGCGTAAAGTATGATCTCTCTATGATCAAGGAGATAGGATATACGAACGGCATCGAGAACTATTCACGACACTTCAGTGGGCAAATGCCAGGTGAGCCACCAGATACACTCCTTTCATATTTTCCAAAAGATAAAAACGGCAAGCCAGACTTCCTGACCATCATCGATGAGTCTCATGTCACCATTCCACAGTTGAACGGTATGTATGCCGGTGATGCGTCACGCAAAGACACTCTCGTCGAGCACGGTTTCCGTCTGCCGTCTGCCAAGGATAACAGACCGCTCAAATTCCCTGAATTCCTCGAACGTGTGGGGCCTATGATTTATACCTCAGCGACGCCGGGTAAATATGAAGTAGCGGAATCACAAAATGTCGTCGAGCAAGTCATCCGTCCAACAGGGCTCATCGATCCAGTGGTTGATATCAAGCCGATCAGAGAAAATGCATCGAGTGGCTACAAGGGTCAGATATTCGACTTCATCGAAGAGGCGGAGAAGACTATTAAGAATGGTTTCCGTGTCATTGCCACCACCCTGACCAAAAAGATGGCTGAAGATCTGTCTGAATTCCTCAAAGAAAAGAAGATCAAAGCGGCATATCTCCACAGTGATATCAAGACGATCGATCGTATCAATATCCTGACTGATTTCCGCAGAGGGAAGTATGATATCGTCGTGGGCGTCAACCTCCTCCGTGAAGGACTCGATCTCCCTGAAGTGGCTCTCATCGGTATCCTCGATGCCGACAAAGAAGGCTTCTTGCGCTCAGAGACCTCTCTCATCCAGACCATCGGCCGTGCCGCGCGTAACTCCGCTGGTCGCGTCATCCTCTACGCCGACAATATGACCGACTCCATGAAGAATGCTATCCGCGAAACCGATCGTCGTCGCGCTATCCAGGTCGCGTACAATACCAAGCATGGCATCACTCCGACCACTATCATCAAGGCCATTCATGACATCACCGACCAGCTGCGCACTGAGCATGATAAGGCAGTGAGTGCCCTCGTCGCTATCGATGAAGACCTCGCCAAAACCGATCCAAAGAAGCTCTACCGCATGAAGGAAGAAGCTATGGCGGAAGCTGTGCAAGCGCTCGACTTTGAGACTGCGGCACTGATACGTGATGAGTTGTTTAAGCTCGAGGAGAAGATTGGTGTGCCGGGGAGGAAGACAAAGAGGAAATAAAAACATGAGTAATTTAAATCAAAATCTATATTCTCGTTTTGGTATCGAACCAAATTTACTTGAAGTTCAAAGGCGATGTAAAAAATATTTTAAAAGTCTAATATTTAAATCATTAGATCCGATTATAAATCCGGATGGTTATCAACAAAAAGAGGAATTATGGGATATTCAATCGGAAGTTTTAAGTGAAATTTGTCGTCAGTTATTTTTAGATGAGGATGATTGGGAGGCTTCATATAAAATTTCAGGATTTGGACAATTAGTTTCAGGAGAAATATCAGATAAATTTCACGGCCCATTTAATCAATATTTACTTAGACTCCAAATATTATTAAATATTATTTTTAAACATGATTTTGTAAGATCAGAATTCAGTAGACTTGTTCAGGATATTGAGAAGTATCTTATAGATTTCCCTATACTAGACATAACACTAAAAATATATAAAAATAAGGCCGCCCAAATTTTACCTACTACTTCAAAAAAATTTGAAACTGAAATAAAGAATACTTTGGGTTTATTGGAACTTGATAAGAAGTATGAACATTCACTTTCTGATTTTGAAAACGGTTTGAAGGAATTCTTAACTGCAAAAGACAAAGCAAACTACAAAGATGTTATTGAGGATATGTACACTGCCTGCGATAATCTAATTAAAGCTATTCTAGATAACCGTGAAAAAGGATTTAAACATATTTCTGACAAGGGAGACGCTGCAATACTTGGCTTGAATGGTCACCAAAAAGAATTATACAAAAATCTTAGAAATTGGATGGACGAGATAAAACACGGAACAATTAAGGATTTTGATAGAAATGATGTAGAAATGATTATTAGTTTGGTCAGTTCATTAATCCGTTTTTTATTAGTAAAGAAGACGAAATAACCAGAAAATTTTATAAAAAATAATGAACAAAAAAGACAAGATTATAATAAAAGATACAGCTGTAGTAGTAGTTGAATCACTTGTATCAAAAGTCCCTGGCCTAGATATTGCTTGGGGATTAAGTAAAGCACTTTATGGGGCTGGCATGCAATTACGTCAAGATAGGGCTTTAGAATGGGTCGAAATGATTAGGGACAATCCCTCAATTTTCACCAAAGAAATTCTTGATACAGAAGAGTTTCAGGATGGTTTTGTATATTCACTGGAAAAGTATCTAACTGAAAGAAATATTAGAAGGAGGATTATTGCAAAAAAAGTATTTTGCGGATTTGGTGCAAATATAGATAAATTAAATTTTAAGTTGGAAAGGTTGATGTCTACAATTCAACAATTATCACCTGAGGATTTGGAAATACTTCAAATATATAAAGACGGAACAATTAGGCAGTGGTATAAAAACCAGTTTAAGGATGCGACGGAAGATCAGCTTGATAAATTAGAGGCTGATGCACTAAATGTTGGTCAAATAGGTCAGCATATCCTGAGTAACATGAAAATGATGTCTAAATTTAATGATCCCGATTACACTTTAGAGAGATTAAATAGACTCTCAAGTTTAGGGTTATTAACGTTCGGTATCCAGGCCGGTTGGGATGTTTCGACTTCCGTCTTTAAAATATCTGTCTTCGGGAAAGAATTTATAGAATACATATCTTGATTAAAAAATTATTATGCTAATCCTACTCCCAATCATCGCTATAGCTTTCATTATTTTCCTAGTCGCATTCTCACCTCGTAGAAAGCACAAAATTGAACAATTTGTAATTGAACATATTCATCCAGATAAGATTGATCGTCCAACGGAGCACTTTCCATACATCAAGAAATCATATCTCATGACACGTGCAGAGTATAATTTTTACAAGGTTTTGTCAGAAATTGTTGCCGATAAGTACTACATCATTCCACAAGTTGCTTTATCGAAAATATTTTCTGTTGATGATAGTGAGGTGTATCAAAAGACATATAGAAATAAAATCGAAAAAAAGTCAGTTGATTTTGTTATTTTCAATAAACCCGCATTTTCACCAGTAATGATTGTTGAGTTAGATGATGCTTCACACTCACAATATGAACGTGAAATCAGAGATAAGTTTGTTGATGGGATTGCTACTCGTACTGGTCTTAAGATTGTTCATGTAAAGACTGCCTATAATTATGATATTAACGAAGTAAAAGGGAAGTTGGGTATATAAAAAATCGCGCACACTTTTCAAAATTAGTAATTTGTGTTACGGTACAAACAGGTTAGAAAACAAAAAAACTGAACATAAAGGCTTAACAATGATAAATAGCGAAACATCGGAACTGCTCATCATCGCAACTGGTGGCACAATCGACAAGTCGTATGGCGTTGGCGCAGGGATCAGGGAACTTTCATTCGACCGAGACCCCGCAGTTACAAGCCTGCTTCGAGAAGCACAAGCCGGTATTGACCACCCGATCGTCCGGTTGCTTGCCAAAGACAGTCTCGACATGAACGACAGCGACCGTGCCACAATTTCCGCAATGTGCATGGCAGTTCCTCAACAACGGATACTGATCACTCACGGGACTGACACGATGGACAAGACAGCAGCGGCTATCGCAGCCAAACGTCTCCGGACAAAAACTATTGTCATCACCGGCGCAAGTCAGCCGGCGGTGGTAAAGGGATCAGATGCAAACTTCAATGTCGGCTTTGCATTAAGCTCAGCACTCGTAGCTGGACCTGGCGTTTACATCGCCATGAATGCACGTCTGTATGTCTGGAACAAGTGTAAAAAGAATCCAGCAACGGGAATCTTTGAACCCATTGGAACCAAATAACTCGGGGATTTAGTTACATGGATCAGGCAGGAAACTGTCTGGTCTTTTTTGTATTAAAAATCGCGCAACACCACCTATGTGATGCGCGCGAATTGGTCTGAAATCTCTTAACCGAAAGTAAACTGCCTTGGGTTGGTGCATCCCTTTTTTTCACGATACACGTTGAGGACTTCAGTATCCACTACGCCTAACGGGCGGAGATTACGCTTGTCAGTGCAAATGATAAAGATTTTTGGCACGTCGAATGTTTTGATGTGGATGGATTCAGGGGCTAATACCCATACAAAGTGTGCTGACTCATCTCGCATGATGTCGAAGTCAATGAGAAACTCGACACCCATCCGATTTCCAACATCCACCCACACATGAACTTGTGCGTGAAGGTAATTTTTATCTTCCACACCTTCTATTTCAAGGGCATTCTTGAAACGTATAACCATTTGGTGTGGCCAGCGCGAATTACCATTGGTAACGTAGCCTAATATGTGATTTACGGCGTATGTTATGTATGCTGTTGACGCTGTTATTGTTATCGAGGTTCTTTTCTTTTTTGTGCTCATACTTCCTCCAATTCATGGAGTTTACCTAGAAGTTGTATACTAGGTAGCTTGACGTTTCGACAAGCTTTTGGATTATATATTACGTATTTACTTTTGTCAACACCACTAAAACCCCTATAAATCTCATTAAAATCGGCTATAATCCACCCATGCCATCGATCGACCTCTACAACACAGGAACAGACAGTTACGATGAATTACAGGCAAAGCGACCTGATTATGTTTCTGCGCGCAAGGCATTCATTGATCTCGCATCTCATTTTCTTATGGGCAAAACGGGGATATTGGTCGCGGATTTTTGTTGTGGCACAGGGAACAATACGGAGCTCATTGCGGGACGGTTTGAGGTAGTAAAATTTAGATAAAAAATCGCGCACACCCAACCGATGGATGCGCGCGATCGTGAAAATACTTTATTGCAAGAGGTCACTTCGTGAGTAACCTTTGTTTCGAAGTGCCAGATAGATCGGTAATGCCGTTTCCCAATATTGTTGGTGGTGGTATTCACGAGCCCTGTCAGTCCTACGTTCAGTGAAAAATGCGCGGTTGATTGTTTCTACAAATTGAGTCATTGATATATGTTCTTCAACTGCTGCATCAAGTGTGGCGAAGAATTCTGATGCAGTTTGATTTATAAATAACTTACTGTGATTCGATGACTCTGAAAGCTTTGGATCACGGACTATATGAGGAGTGTTGAATGCTCCAAACGACGCAGTTAGTTCACGTCTACGTCCGATAGCCTGATACTCCTTGGCCTCATCGCCTCCTGGTTTGTTAGGGTAATCACCGACAGGGAAGTTTGAGTGAAAATTACCCAAAACCCGCATGGTAATACCTTGATAATTTTCACCAACCTTCAAAGTAGTTTCGACTTCAGAAATTGGAAATTCTGTGTTCATAGTGTACTTTCTTGTTAATGAGCTCGTGGCTCGGTTTTGTATAAACAATACAATTATTTGTAGGTATTTGTCAAACACTACTATTTGCAAATTAGTAAATATGTTGTATAGTACAAACAAGTAGAAAACAAAAAAACTGAACATTAACAAAGGAGCATTTATGGAAGATTTTGCTGAAAAGCTTCAAAAAGCATTTGAACGAGTTTTGTCTTTTTGGAGATACGACGATCAAGTGACAGTCAAAGTTACAAAAGTTGTTGGACGACCGCCAATTCCAGCTTCTGACGAGGATTATGCAAAGTGCACTCCTTTCCCGTGTAGCATTGAGTTTTATAAAGGCAAGACATACTACACTCTCGAGGTGATTTATTCATCAAAATATATCAAGGATCACGATACGAGTGATCTTGCTACACACAAGTTGCCTAGAATATGCGCCACTATCTTCGTGGTCCTAGGCCTTGGAAGCACTGTAGTCGGGTCTACGGAATTTGAAAAGGATCGACTTATTTATCCCATCCCAGGGACAGAGGAGGTTTACAAACGGTTGCCACCTCTCGTTGATCACAGGGATAGTTGAGTTTAAAATTAAACGCAAGCCCGCGGTTAACACTGTCGGGCTTTTTAAAATAAAAAAATTGCGCACACCCAATATTGGATGCACGCAATTGTGTCGAATCAGATTTAAGCCTTTTCAGCTTTTTCAAAAGCAAGCGGGAAACGCCGACGGAGAACCTCCAAAGCCTTGTCAGGCTGGCGAAAATCCTTCAGTGGAATCTGCACGAATGTGTGATCGCCAGGGACATGTTCGGGGAACTGGTAGTAATCTTCAGGGAGTGTCGCCGGCAGAAAATCCTTCAGTTCGGCGATGAATTCTGTGCCAATTACTTGGCCATTTCCACCAATTTCCATTGCGTGATAATCCTCAGCGGTCAGTTCGAGACCTTTGATGGATACTCTCCAGATCCAATACGGATACTCAAGATTTTCGGGGTCTCTGCCACATGACCAGTGGCCGACTCCGTCCAAAGTAATCATTCCAATTTCAATCTTCATAGTTATTCCTTTCAGATTTCACACTAACTATTAATTGTGTGTTTGTCAATGCCACCGTAAAAAATCGCGCACACCACCTATGTGATGCGCGCGAAATGTTGAGATAAAAGCTTACTTGGATTCAGTTTCGAGAGGATAAAACGTCCCGTCCAAAACCTTCACATAGTAACCAGTTAGTTTGAATTCAGCACGAGGTGTGAGTGGTCTCACATACTGTGCCTGAACGTACTCACAGATTCCACCACGTTCAAACACATAGGCCGTGCTGGCTGGATTGGAAATTGCAAAATCCATTCGGCTGACCAATTTGTAAACAGGGAAAGAATCGGTCGAGTTGGTTACAGTAACTGTCTGAGTCACCACATCATGATGTGGATATGGTGAGGGGCAGAGCCAAAACATTCCGATTGTAATTGCCCCGAGGACGAAACCAACGATTAATGATCTGATGTGCATAATTCCTTTTTGGTTGTGTTGTTTTTACTTCAGCCGTTTCGAAGGGGTCATGCATATTGCTACTGCAAGACCAATGAACCACCCGAGTGAAATCCAGAAAGACCCCACGATGACAGATGTAACAATGATCGCAGTGACGCACGAGAAGAATCCGATTCGGAGCGTCTTGAAGCTTGCGTTGCCAAAGATCAGGACGATCCCCGTGAGCCATCCACCGAGACCACTGCCGTATCCAGAACCAGATGTCCCGAATAGGATGGTTATGAACAGAGCAATCATTGTCATAATGACAGTCATTGACACTGGCCAGTTGGTTGCAGTTTTTTGAGTTTTCATAATTCAACTTTCAATGTTCATCATTCGTGCTCAAGTATTTATGAGCTTTGGTTAATATTTAAAGGGGAATGAGACCCTTTTTACGTTTGTGGTATTATAGCACTATTTATAGTCATTTGTCAACACCACCAAAACCTCTATAAATCTCACCAAAATCTAGCTATAATAACCTCATTATGCTTACAATCATTCTACTCGTCATTATCATCGCAGCTATCAGTATAGTCATCCAATCAGCTTTATTACTTGGCATTAGTAAACTCTTTAAAATAGTTGACGCATCTTACAAGAAATCAATCTTTATTATTTTATGGAGCGGACTAGCACAGGTTGGTGTAGTAATACTTTTTTCACTCATCGGGCTAGCACCCCTAGCACCTGTACTGGCACTGATTGTTGCAGTAATAGTCTTTTGTCGCAGTCTCAAACATTACTATCAAGTATCATGGGGTAAATCTATCGGAATATATTTCACCAGCCTCGTCGTTGGAGGTATTATTGCAATTTTTGTGGTAGTTCCTGTGAGACTTTTCCTCATAGAACCATTCGTAGTGGCAGGTTCAAGTATGAGTCCTCATCTCAATCAGAATGACTACTTAATCATTGAAAAATTCGACACCAATTTCAAAAGAGATGACGTTATTGTATTTAAGAATTCCAATAGTAGTGCATATCTAATAAAACGTATCATTGGTTTACCGACTGAACATGTTGCAATAAACAACGAAGTACTTTCAATTAACGGCACTCAATTAAATGATCAAAACCTTGTTGGTCAGTTCGCAACTAGTACAACCGATATAACCCTGGGTACTGATGAATATTTTGTCATTGGTGACAATCTCTCTAAACCTCAACTAGACTCAAGAATTTTTGGTGCAGTCAAAGCATCATCTATTGTCGGAAGGGTTGCGGTCAATTTTGGGAAGATGTAAACATGCCCTCGATCGACCTCTACAACACAGGAACAGACAGGTACGATGAATTACAGGCGAAGCGACCTGACTATGTCTCTGCGCGCAAGGTATTCATTGATCTGGCATCTCATTTTCTCACGGGCAAAACGGGGATATCGGTCGCGGATTTTTGTTGTGGCACAGGGAACAATACGGAGCTCATTGCGGGGCGGTTTGAGGTAGCTAAGGCTACTCTCATCGATATCAACAAGGAGTTCCTGGGGTTGGCGAAACAATCTACACTCAAAGGTATGGTGGGTGAGCTCGTGACGATTCAATCTGATATTTTGAACGCTTCCGTACCGAGTGAGAATGATATCGTCATCTCGATGTTCGCGTATCACCATGTCCCAAATCAGAGTAAACAGAAATATATCGAGGTCGCCAAGTCTGCTCTCAAACGTGGTGGCATACTCGTCCTCGGTGAGATCTATAGTCCAAATAAAGAAACGACCCTGAAGTATTATGCTGATCTGTGGAACGCTATCGACCCACGAGTACAAACACCTGCACTGCAGACATTTTTAAGACAAACTGCCGAAAGTGAGGATTTTGAATACAAAGTCTCAAAGCAATTTGCGCATGATCAGTTAGTTGAGGCTGGTTTTGAATTATTGATCAGTCAGAAAATTTGGCCGGATACGCTGGATGATGTGGGGACGTATGTTGAGGTGTGGAAGAGGGAATAAAAAAATTACGTCACAAAAATAATCTCCTGAAAACTTGCGCGTCATATTCACTTTGTTAAAATTATTCTATCTCAGACGGTAAGTTTATTCTCGGAATTCAAGACAACACACAACTCCATAATCACAGCGATCAAAGGTCGCTGTTAGCTAAATAATAGAGGTCTAAATAGGTCGCAATAGGTTTCGTTGATTCATTCAGGAAGTGACTGAATAACTTCTGTATGAACAAGGAAGTAAGGTATGCCTCAAAGGCGAAAGGGCTGAGTAGGGCAATTACGAGGATTAATATCAAAAGATATTGTTCACAAGCGGGTGCAAGTAAACTGAATCACCCCATATTCACCTACATGAGAGGTGTTGGTCTGCAGACTGATATTTTTCGTGGAATATGTTGGACAAGTGGCGTCGGTTGGTCGCCAGTCCACGCAAAGCAGGTGGGCCTGTGGAGCGTCAAAAATAAAAGCTGAAGCAACCCCTCGTATGCGAGTAACAATCTAATCTCGTCTTCCTGAATGAGTCAGTGAAATAGGGTTAATGGTTATTAATAGATTAATTATTTAAATAAATATGAGTAAAGGAAATAAGAATAATATAGTTATTTATCAAGGTGAGAATGGTGAGGTTGAGTTAAGGGCGGATATTGAAAAGGATACTGTCTGGGCTACCCAAGAACAAATTGGTCAGTTATTCAATGTATCAAGTCAAAATATAACGATTCACCTTAAAAATATTTTTCAATCAGAAGAGTTAGATATTTATTCAGTATGTAAGGAATCTTTACATACTGGCAAAGATGGCAAGAAATACCTTACAAAATTCTACAATCTTGACGCCATTATTGCTATTGGATATCGAGTTAATTCCAAGAATGCCACAAAATTCCGCATCTGGGCTACCAAAACTCTTCGTGAATATATTGTCGAAGGTTACGCTATTAATAAACACAGACTTGAATCATCACCAGAAAAGCTTATCGGACTCTACGATGCAGTCGCATTTCTCGAGTCAAAAAGCCGAAATGGTAAATTGAGAGGTAAGATTACTCTTAAATTAACTGAAGAGCTGGAACCGACAGAAAAATAGGAGTATACTGTACTCATTATGCTTTACCCAATAATCATCGTCATAGTTCTCTTACTAGCCGCTTCACTCCGCGTCGTCAAAGAGTACGACCGTGGCGTTATCTTCTTCCTTGGTAAATGTACCGGCGTCAGAGGTCCAGGTCTCATCATCCTCATTCCGATTTTTGAAAAAATGACGAAAGTTACGCTCCGCACGATCACGATGAATATCCCTTCACAGAAGATCATCACCAAAGACAATGTCTCGATCGACATTGCTGCAGTGGCGTACTATCACATCGTGGACCCAAAAAAGTCAGTAGTGGCCATCGAGAACGTCTATGACGCAGTCAACCAGATCAGTCAGACCACCGTGCGTAACATTGTGGGTCGCTTCTCACTCGATCAACTCCTCTCACAGACGGGCGATATCAATGTGCAGATCAAGGATGTCATCGACGCTCATACGGAGCCCTGGGGTGCAGAGGTGACGGCGGTGGAGATCAAAGACATCGTTCTCCCTGACAATATGCAACGCGCTATGGCCAAGGAAGCCGAAGCAGAACGCGAGCGCCGTGCCAAGGTGGTGGCCGCTCAAGGCGAATTCGAAGCCGCCGTTAAACTCGGTGAAGCTGCTGACATTATCTCTCTCCATCCCGTTGCTCTCCAGTTACGCACTCTCCAGACCATGTCAGAGATAGCCACCGAAAAGAATTCAACGATCATTTTCCCAGCCCAGTTCATGACGACGGTTCAGGAGGCTATTGCTACTATTAGAGGCGATTCGAAAGGGAAGTAATCATTAAAATATAAAAATCGCGCACGCCACCGAAGTGACATGCGCGATTACTGAAACAGTATCAGGGCATCTTTGCCCGAAAGTACTTGTTTCCGACTGCCGGCGGAAACTGAAAGACGTACGTGTAGCCGATAATACCAATGGCTTGGTTTGTCTCCGTTGTCCAGTGAATCAGGTCGCTTGACGATTGTATCGAACAATTTTCGTTCGTCGTGGAATTGCCGACGTATACGCCATCTGGCACATCTTGAATCCCTTTGGCAAGCTGTATGCTCACGGTTGAATTTGTCGGAGCGACGTCATCAGTAACTACCTGACTCATGTCGTCAACAATAGTTCCAACATTATTTGGACCAGATCCCTTTCCCCAAGTAATGGAGATATGTGGATACCAGCCGAACGTTGAAGGGTAACTGATGTAAATCCAAAACTGCTGTCCCGCAATTGTGAACGGCGCAATTTGGTTACCGCTACCTTGTGTAAACGGCGCGTAGTAATCCACATGATTGACTACATCGTGAATGGTTAAGCCGAAGTAAAGTACACCGGCTGAATTGGCTGGTAGAGGGTCAATCTCGAGGACAGTCCCTCCGTCTGGCAAGCTTGGCACACAAACAGCAAAATACATTTCTGTGCCGAAACCACTATAAGCCGTCTGAGCGGTGATATCAGCACCCTCAGTGACATTGATGTGTTGTGGGGGAGAGTAGCTTTGAGCCACTGCATCCCACGCCAGGATGTTTGTATACAGCGAAGTACTTATTGCTGGATACCGAGTTATCGGCTGATTTGCTTGAATGCCAGAGCTTTGCGCCATAGCGCTCGTGCAAAATAACAGTGACAAAACCGCGAGTGTTGTTTTCATATATTCCTAATTTTTGTGGTTGAAATGTTCAAGACCTATGCGCGTATTATAGCATAAATTGCCAATTTGTCAATATCACTAAAAACCTATAAAACTAGACAAAAAACCGCGCACACCCAACTCGTGAGTGTGCGCCTTGATTAAACTATTAAAACTCTCCACTTAACGCCATTTTCTCGGTGGCGCTGGAGATGCTTCGAGACATTTTTTGACGAAACTATCAGTAACATAATACTGTCCGTTACCTGCATGAACGAGCCAACCTCTGATCATATGGCTATCTAGTTTGTCAGTTGCATCAACAAGATTGTGGAACCGAAAGTCCGTGTGTCCAGCTTTACGATAGAGGTCTTCGAGTTCACTCAGGTAAAACGGCCCCCATGCATGACGCCTCTGACAGAGTTTGACCACCCAGTAGGCTGAATGACCAGTTTCCGCATCGCCGAAAACACCACTAAAATCGACAAAACCGATACTAAGCTTTACGTTTACATCCCGTGGCTCGATAGGGAAGTTGTAACCATCGACAATGACAGTCTTCTGCTCAACTGCGAAGATATCTTTCATACAAAATCCTTTTGTTAAATTACACACTGTTTGAATAAAATACTATAACGTTAAGTCGTTTATGTCAACACTATTCACTGGTACTTGCAGATAATAATCCGTGCTAAAATAATCACATGTCAACAACTAAAAAAGAAAAAATACTTATTATTGAAAACGGCAATGCTCTCGGCGAAAAAATCGCACAAACCTTGAAGGGTGACGGATACACCACATTCCTCGTTAAGGATGGAGCTCAAGGACTCAAAGCTATTTACGACGTACTTCCACATCTTATCATCATGGATCTCCTCATCACGGGTGACACTGATGCATATACTGTCCTCGAAAAGAAAAATGCTGACGTTATGTTGAGTAAAATTCCCGTATTTATCCTCTCAACTGAAGGAACTCCTATCAATATGCGCCGAGTGCCAGAAGGAAGTGTAGCAGACTTTATCGTTTCTCTTGAACCAGATCCTCTTGAACTTCTAAACAGAGTCAATACGTATTTGAAACATACACCATCACCAGAAAAAGAAGAGTCTTCTTCATCTACAAAGAAAAAGATATTCTGGGTAGAAGATGACAAACTAATCGGTTCTATTCTTGAAAAGAAATTCGTTTCTTCAAAATTCGAACTTGTTCATGTTATGAATGGCGAGGAGGCTCTCACCCGTCTCAAGGATTTTACTCCTGATATCATCATTGTCGACCTTATGTTGCCAGGTATGGATGGTTTTGAAATCCTCCAAAAGGTTCGTCAGGATACTCGGTTCAAGAAAACCCCCGTTATGATTCTCTCGAATTTGAGTAAACCAAGTGACTTTGAGCGCGCAAAACTCCTCGGCGCCTCGAAATATCTCGTTAAAGCGTCATCATCACTCGATCAAATCGTAGCTGATGTGCGTTCTATGGTTGATTAAAAATTTTATTGTTTCTTTATAAGATTTTTATCACTTTTTGATATAAAATTGATCAGAATTTTATCAGTGGCACGTATAGTATGTGCATTATTAATTTAATGTATATATGTATGTTACTTGAATCAAAAGACATAGAACTGATTGAGCGTGTTATTTATAAAAATGGCGATGATATCGCAATATCGATTGGGCGAAGCTTTGAAAGGCTTGAAGAGCGTATCGACGGAGCAGAGTCGCGTATATATGGCAGACTCGCTGAAATCGAAGACCTTATAGGGAGTTTGAAATCATTTAGCGGGGAATTATAGAAAATCCAGATTCGGTATCTACAACATCAAAACCTCTCTCTTGAATTTCAGAGCGAAGAGCATCTGCCTTGACCCATTCCTTAGCTTTACGTGCCTCTTCTCGTGCATCTGCGAGCGCTTGTATTTCAGGTGGAATCTCATGAGCGGAAGCTGGAGTAGCATGTTCCAGAGGTGATACTGCATCCAAACCAAGTCCAAGTACTCGATCAAAATCGATAAGTGTTGCTCTTTTATCTACATCTTTGATATTTGTATCCTTTATCAAGTCCCATATCAAAGCCAATGCTCGTGGTATGTCCAAGTCATCGTTGATAAAAACCTGAAATGGTTCTCTGTATGCTTCAGATATAGAACCACCTGTGCCATAGCCACTCACGACTGACAGTAGTCGTATGAGAGCAGTTTGTGCTGAGGTGACAGCTGAGTACGTAAAATTTACCGGCGAACGGTAATGTGCGGTAAGTAACCAATAGCGATAGGCGAGAGGGGAGATATGTTCATGTTCCAAGGTATCGAGCGTAATATAATTACCTTGAGACTTTGCCATCTTACCTTTCTTGATAGTGATAAATTCATTGTGCATCCAATAATGTGCTAACGGTTGATCGAAAGCAGCCTCTGATTGAGCAATTTCATTATTGTGGTGAACAGAGATGTGATCAATGCCTCCCGTATGGATATCAAACGGTTGTCCGAGTAACATACGCGACATTGTAGAACATTCGATATGCCAACCCGGAAATCCTTTTCCCCAAGGACTTTCCCAACCTATTGAAACAATTTCCTTAGCAACCTGCTGCTTTGCTGAAAGTTTCCAGATCGCAAAATCACGAAAATTTTTCTTTTCCGTATTTTCACCAATACGACCACGGACATCAGTTTTTTCTTCAATAGAATTTCCGCCCAGTGTGCCGTATCCTTTGAACTTACTGGTATCAAAATACACACCATCGCTTGTTATGTAGGTAAATCCGTTTTCTTCAAGTTTTTGAATGAGTTCAATGTCTTCCTTAATCGTATCACTGGCTCGAGGAAATGACTGTGGTAATTCTATGTGCAGTTCCTTCAAATCCTCGACGAAAGCCTCAAAATATTTTGTTGCAACCTCTCGCATAGCCGATAAAGTTAGTGGCATATTTTCACGAATGAGAGCCTTCGTCATTTTGTCTTCACCTGCATCAGCGTCGCTCGTTAAGTGTCCAACATCAGTAATATTGATGACTTGATTGACTGTGTAGTCATTGTATTCAAATACTCTACGCAGGGTATCTGCAAAGACATATGCGCGAAGATTGCCTATATGAGCCCGATCATACACAGTTGGCCCACAATGATACATACCAACCTGACCGTCGTGTATCGGTTTAAAAACTTCTTTCTTCTTCGTGAGAGTATTGTAGAGTTGTATATCCATAGAATCAGACCCAGCGTTTCTTTTTGAACCAGAACCAGATACCAAATGACAAGATAATCATAAGGACAATGATGGTTATCCAACCATATGAAGTATCTACGAGTGGAACATCTTGTCCGGGGATAGTAAAAATAGAGGCCAAAAATGTGAGTGGGTAAAATATGAAGGCAATGAGAGTCAAATCCTTGATAATCTCATTTTGACGAGTGTTTAACAAAGAATCATTCGTCTCACGAAGGTCAGCCAAAAGTTCACGAGCATTGACTATAAGTTCATGAATATGGGTGAAATCATTCTTAATATCCTCGACATACGGAATAAAATCTGAACCAAAAATACTTTTTTCTGAACGTTCACTCATACTCGCCCAGATATCATGGTGGATTCGAGCCGTTTGTTTAAAATCTATCAATTCACGATTGAGATTTGAGAGATGCTCAACCATATTTCTTTCATCACCTTTGAATATACGATTTTCAGCTGAAACGATAGCATCACGAATATTTTCGAGATCATTTCTCATACCTGCGTAGAGGCGCTTGATCATGTAATAGAAAATATGTCCGGCATGCTCTATTTTCTCCTCTTTACCGAGAATCTCGTTAGCCTCAAAAATTTTAGCGAAATACTCAAGCTGTTCGATAGCTTCAAAACGTGAAGTGATAAGAAAATTCTTTCCAATAACGAAATCTACTTCACGGTCAACAACAACATATGATCCATCAACACGTGTGCGCACCGGTAAGGTTAAAACAACCAATGTATATTCTTTATAGATGTCTATCTTAGCCAATGAGGGGGAACTACGGAGCTCTTCACCTACTAACGGATGTAAATCGTATCGTTTAACTAGACTTGATATCTCATTTTCATCTGGAGATTCGAGATCGATCCACACAATGCCACGATAGGTATGGGTTGTTGTCATATATACATTATATCGTCAAACGAGGATATGTGGCAACTTCTATATTTACTCCTAGTGTGTAATAATAGTTCAACAACTAACATAAACATTATGGATTTCAATTTCAAAAATAAAGTCGTACCGTATAGTGTGGTCGGTGTCATCTTGCTTGTCGTTATCTTTTATATCGGCTTCTACTATGGTGAAAATAAAAGTTCTTTCACTGCGAATTCAAATTTGACCAATACAAGCATAGTCACTCAAGATCAATTTGCGCCATTCTGGAAAACATGGCAAATACTGAACCAAAAGGATGTAAACTCAACAAGTACGTCTGATCAGGACAAAATCTGGGGAGCGATACAAGGTCTCGCAAATTCATATAATGATCCGTATACAGTATTCTTTCCACCAACTCAAAACGCTATGTTCCAGAGTGATATCGCTGGTGATTTTGGTGGTATCGGTATGGAAATTGGTAATAAAGACGGTAATCTCGTTGCGGTGTCTGCTCTCAAAGGCACTCCTGCAAGCGCTGCCAATATAAAATCTGGTGATATCATCATGGCTATTGAGGGTACTTCGACACAGGGTATGTCCATCGATGAAGCAGTTAGTCTCATTCGTGGTCCAAAAGGTACTACTGTATCCATCACTTTCCTACCAGCAGGTGCTACAGCTCCTGTGGTAAAGAAGATTACGCGCGACACGATCAATATTCCAACACTTGATACCGTGACACTGCCTGGAGGTATATTTGATATTAAACTGTATAGTTTTACCGCTCAATCACCAGATCTATTTAGAAATGCACTCCGTCAATTTGTTTTGTCAGGTGATCATAAGCTTATCCTTGATTTGCGTGGCAATCCTGGTGGATATCTCGATGCCGCATGGGATATGGCGTCATATTTTCTCCCAGCAGGGAAGTTGGTTGTAACTGAAGACTTTGGTACAAAAGGATCTCCAAATATCTTCCAAAGTAAGGGATACGATGTCTTTAACAGCAATCTCAAAATGCTCATACTCGTCAATAACGGTTCAGCTTCAGCGTCAGAGATTTTGGCAGGTGCACTCTCAGAACAAGGTGTAGCAAAACTCGTTGGCACCAAAACATTTGGTAAAGGTGTTGTCCAAGAACTCATACCTATCACTGATAATACTTCACTCAAAGTTACCGTTGCTCGTTGGCTCACTCCAAACGGTCACAATCTCTCACATGATGGCCTCGATCCTGACTATGTCGTATCTGATGCATCATCAACACCTACGAACGATATTGTGCAAAACAAAGCAGTCAGTATACTGAATCAATTACCATAATGTAAACATTAAACAATAACTACCATGAAGATAATACTCCTTGCAGATGTAAAAAATGTTGGAAAGAAGCATGATATTAAAGATGTAAATGACGGTCATGCACTCAACCTCCTTATCCCAAAAGGTTTGGCTATTGCGGCAACTGCTTCAGCTATAAAGAATGTGGAGAAGGAAAAGTCAAAGATGGCAGGGGAAATGAAGGTTCAACATGAGCTTCTTATTCAAAATATCAAAGCTATCGAAGAAACAACTCTCACTATCAGCGGTAAAGCCAACGATAAAGGTCTTCTCTTTGCAGGTATTCACAAAGAAGAGATAGTTAAACAACTTCATGCGCAAGCTCGTATTGAGCTCGAACCATCGTTTATTGAAATGGAACACCCACTAAAGACCGTCGGTGACCATGTTGTTTCTATTAAAGCAGGAGGGAAGTCAGCACAGCTGAAAGTAACGGTTAAGGCCTTGTAAAAGAATTGTCGCATTTTGAGTAATATAAAATAAAAGAAAGGCCCTTTGAGTTTCCTCGAGGGGCCTTTTTGATTGACTTAAATCGACTTATTAAACTTATTGATTGGCACCATTATCATGAGCACCAACACCGACTTCCAACAGACCGTGATACATACGGACACCGGAAGGTAATTCCGTAACTGTGCCAACTGGCCGGCAGTTGCTAATCTTGAACCCAAAACAATTGGTCGGTGCTCGTTGTGGAAAATTATGGTTCTTCCACCAAAGCCATGCTCGACGAGAGACTTTGAACAAAGCTTTGAGTGCAGCTTTTTGCCGAACAATGTATTGTCCACCATTTTTATCTGTCTTTTGAATCACATCGACAATCGCAGTAACCCATTCCTTCCTGACCCATTTCGGTGCCTCACCAGCTGGCATTCGAATGATTTCAACCTTACCACGCACATTTTTTATCATAAAGATCCTTTCTTTTGTTTAAAGCAATTAAAGCACATTCACCCTATTAAGCAAACAAAAAAAGAGGGAAATTCTCCCTCTTTTCTAATTGTTCCTAGCTTCTAACTCCTGATTATTTATCTAACATGCACTATCTTCTTTCTTATGATGTCATTGTTGAATGAAGTCTTTCTCTTTGTGGAAAAGACTACGACGCCATCTTTCATTGCGAAAAGGGTGTCATCCTTGGCACGAGCCACATTTGACCCCGGGAGAACGTCTGTACCACGCTGACGGACGATGATCTGGCCTGTTGTAGCCTGTTCACCATGATTGAGTTTAACCCCCAAATACTGAGGATTTGAATCGCGACCGTTTTTTGACGAACCTGCTGCTTTTTTATGGGCCATAGTAGTGGGTAAATGGGCTGTTAATTAGTTAATTTGTGTGTCAGCAAAGAATAACACAGGCCTCATTTATATGCAATATCTCCGAATATGGCTCTAAATATAGCTATTTTAGGTACAAAATATGGCTTTGTTGAGCCATATAATCAGTGTACAGGTCTTGACTTTGTAGACGATAGGTGCTAGACTGTACTCCTTGAGCTTAAGTAGACATCTTGTCTTATAAGGCTCATTTTTATTTATGATTGAACTTACAACAGGTATCGCATTCTTGGTATCATCACTTTATGGTGGCACAGTCCAAGCAGCGACAGTCTCGATAGCAACTTCGACACAATCTCATACCGAACAGGCAACTTCTACTGATGAATCACGCTTTATGGACTCAAAGACCGTTGAAGCATATATTCGCAGTCAAAATGTAGACCAGCCAATCCTCGTCGATATTGCACGTTGTGAGTCAACCTTTAGACAGTTTGACCCAACAGGAAATATTCTTCGCGGTAAGGTTAATAAGGGTGACGTAGGCGTCATGCAAATCAATGAAAAGTATCATGCGGACGAAGCTGCTAAACTCGGTTACAACATCTACACAGTTGAGGGTAACGTAGCGTTTGGACGATATTTGTACAACAAGTATGGTTCAGACCCATGGTCCTCATCAGCTCCATGTTGGAGTGAGGGTAGTCAGATAGCATTGAAGTAATAAAGATAGGGAGGCTCCGTAACTGGAGCCTTTCTTATATATATGGTATGTCGCACAATATATCTTTTTTCATTATCATATATAACAAATAAAGAGGCTTTTGGCCTCTCTACAGTTTCTCTTCTAGTTTGGCATCGGTACTGGGTTCGGTAACTTCGGTGCATTTGTCTGTACGTTGGTAGGTTCACTATTCTTTATCTTGGTCAGGTTGTCTATCGCTGGAGTCCAGATCAGGTTGATGAAGACATCCTCATACAGATACGTTGCGGGTTGTTTGAGGTATTTATCCCAAACGCTTACACTCGACGTAGCGACGTATTGGAAATTATCTTGAGTGACAGGAGAATCAACAAGACTTCGAAGACTAAAGCCATAGTAGCTCAGTATGAGAAGTGCTACGACTATGATGATAACCCATTTGATGAATCCCCTGTTGGTATGCATGTTAGATGATTAGACTAATTAATTTGCGACACAGATATAACCTGTCGGTATATTTTCTCCTCCATCACCACCACCCGGATCAGAAAACGCATAGCCGGTGATGTGAGAGTCGAAACCTGTTGGACAAACTCCTTCTTGTTCTGGTTTCATATTTCCCCAACAAGATATCTTAAACACATTCAGTTGAGCCTTTGATGAAACAGCAGTATTTGAGCAGCCACCACCAACTGTTCCTGTTGTAGAAACGGTTGCAGGGGCATTTCCAGTACATAGAGGATATGCCACAGCAGTTACAGCGCTCGCACTTATTGAGCCACCATTTCCCGATGTTATAGTGTAATAATAGCCAACCGGTACAATGAAGGAGATACTTGAATAAGAATTACCGTGTGAGTTAGTAGCAACTGTTTGTTGTGAGTTAGCAGAAGCACCTACGGTTGCACTTACACCTGGATTACCATTATTAATATATCCGACTGCTTCTACTAAAATATCATTGCCAGTAGTATTTTGTGCGCTATAAGGAATTTGTGTGGTGTTCAATGTTATAGGGCTACTATTACATGAGGATCCGCTATTTGTAGCAAGCTTTGCCCAAGCAACATCACCCAGATCATCTGTTGCAGTCAGAACCTTACCTGATATTCCTCCGATTAATGAACCATCAGTATTCATTGTGCCAGTTGCAACACGAAAACCACTCATAACAGCAAGAGTGCCGTCGATTTGAAGGTTTCCTATACGCTCTTGAAATATTTTTCCTACATTGATAGGTGCATCACAACCTGGTTCACCAGAAAGACATGTCGGTGGTGTATGTAATGGATTCGTCCACGTGCCTGTATTTTGAGCCAGAGTCACGAGTGCTGAAGCGCCAATGAATCCTCCTATGAGGAGACTGGTGGCTGAGATGAGAGAAGTGCGAGTTATTTTCATAAACTGTTAAATTAATATGATAATGAGTTATTTAAACTTGAATTATTATACCACAGCAATTGCCTTGAGAAGTCTCTGTAATGTCTCAGTTTTCCCCAATATGGAAGCTGAGATAAATGGATCCGGAGACCTTTCTTGACCTGTCAAAGCTACACGTAACGGCCAGAGGACATCACCTTTGCCGTTTGCTTCAACGTATGACCAGATGGCATTTTTGATAGCCTCAGGAGTAAATTCGTCGTCTGAACTGACAGTCATATTTCCTATGATAACTTTAACTGCATCTAAATGTTTCTTTGCAGTCGCTGGATCAGGATTCTTTTTCCAGAGGAGCAGGGTAGGTTGATACGCACTGATTTCCTTCACAAAATGTAGTTCCCCTTCCCTATCAAACAATTTTGGAATATCGCTAAAACAAACTATTTTTTCTTTTAGTAAAGGAATTATTTTTTTTCCTTGAGAACGAGAGATATCTAACCACGAAGGAATATACTTCTCGATATAAGTAGTGAATTCCGTATCAGACATTTTTCCAATATACTGTCTGTTGATCCAATCAAGTTTCTCCGTATTGAATACCGCACCTCCCTTTTGTACCTTAGTTATATCGAAAATCTGAACCAATCCATCTATACTGAATAATTCTTGATCTGTGCCCGGATTCCATCCCAAAAGAGCCATGAAGTTAACGATAGCTTCGGGAATATATCCTCTATCTCTATAAAAATTGAGCGAAACAGCCTCACCATGCTTGCGCTTTGAAAGCTTAGATTTGTCAGTTGCAAGGATGATAGGTAAATGAGCATATATAGGTCGTGGTGCTCCTATTGCTTCTTGAATAAGGATTTGACGAGGAGTATTGGAAATATGATCATCGCCTCGAACTACATGAGTTATACCCATTTCAAAATCATCCACAGCAACAGCGAGATGATACAGAGGCTCTTCTAGACTCTTGGCAATGACAAAATCCTTGAGTTCAGTCGTATCAAAAGTAATCTCACCACGAATAAGATCGGTAAATGTTACTTTCTTTCCAGGATTCCTGAAACGGATGACTTCTAATCTAAAATCTGGATTTTCTTTGTCCTCTTCTGAAGGAGTTTCTTTTGATATATATGCTTTATCTTCATCAATTAGTTTTTTTAAATATTTTTTATATACTTCTTCACGTTCTGATTGTTTAAATGTCTGATCATACGAGATGTTGAGCCACTTCAAACTATCTATAATACTCGCCTCATATTCAGGCGTTGAACGAAGTTTATCGGTATCTTCTATGCGTAATATGACCTTGCCACCTAGTTTTTTTGTAAACAGATGATTAAAAAGGGCTGTTCGAGCTCCTCCTATATGTAAATAGCCAGTTGGAGATGGTGCGAAACGGGTTATTATCTTATTACTTGCCATGGAAACTATTATAACAAAAATAGCCCCTTTTGCGAGGCCATTTTTGATTACGTAGTTAAAACGATGTATCTGAACTTATCCTTTTACTTCTGAACTAACTGCTGATGAAGCATGGAATACTTTCATGATAACATTGCCATTTGCATCTGTAAGAGGCTTGTCTGTTGTTGCATCGAATTTCTGATCACCATTATCTGAATACATAACTGCATAATACGTCTTACCATCAATCATAGGAGATGAAAGAGAAATCTTACCTGGATTGATTCCTGAAGTGAAATAAGTCTCACCGAGAATCTTACCTGGAGTTCCTGCATTGTCAGCTTGAATGACGATCCAGCCTGGGTTAGCGAACTGTGCTGAAGAAAGATATACGACATTGCCAGGATATTGATCTGACATGACGACACGGTTAATAACTCCAGCAGGAGCAGAATTATCTGTTGTTGCTGTTGAACTGTTATCAGTTGGTGTAGCTGCACCCTTGTTACCAAAGACCCAGATACCAATGATGATAAGAATAATAATGACGACGACTGTCACGACCCACTGCCATGTCTTGATACCAGTTGATGGTTGCATAGTATGTTAAATTAAATAATAAATAAGGCTGATAAATTTCGACTGTGTTGAGACTCAATTATACCACCCCTATTTCTCATGTTCAAGGGCGATACTGAGTATAGCTTCTGCTATAAGCGTAGCACTATCTAGACGTGCGAAAGCCTTGGCTCTTTCAGCCATAGTCTTGTGTATCATTGGTGAAGAGACTATTCGATTGATCTCTTCTACGAGGATATGTGGGCTTAAATTGTTCTCTTCAATGACTGATGCTGCACCTGTTGAAGCATAGGCAA
>Ga0208507_1000037_pt1 | contig 111925 bp, 90 predicted proteins | sample CryBogCBH12Aug01_FD_184626 | JGI IMG/M metagenome (GOLD analysis project Ga0208507, IMG submission 184626) | Freshwater microbial communities from Crystal Bog, Wisconsin, USA - CBH12Aug09.1 (SPAdes) (version 2) | ecosystem: Environmental > Aquatic > Freshwater > Lake | place: Crystal Bog...
CGGGGGTTTGGCATCGGTGGCGCAGGCGCGCGCAGCACTTGAGCAGGCCAAGTTGGATTTGTTCCACACTCGTTTGGTTGCCCCTGTGGAAGGGCGCGTCACACGAAAGGCACTGGACTTAGGTCAATTGGTACAATCAGGTCCCGCTGTGATGGCTATTGTATACGGCGACCCTTGGGTGTTGGCCAACTTCAAAGAAACCCAATTACGGCGCATGCATGTGGGGCAGTCGGTGGACATTACTGTGGATGCTTTTCCAAACCACCCCTTCAAGGGTCACGTGGACAGCATTCAATCGGGCACGGGATCACGTTTCAGTTTATTGCCTGCAGAAAACGCCACGGGTAATTATGTAAAGGTGGTACAGCGCGTCCCGGTTAAGATTGTCTTTGATGAAAAACCAGAAACCATACGCGCTTTGGTGCCAGGCATGTCGGTAGAGCCAAAAGTGAATCTTTCCATCGCGCCTAAATAAAATACCCGTGACTACATTAGCGCATGGCGTAGACCGCAATAATTTAACCATTAACCCTTGGTTGATTGCGGTAACGGTGGCCCTTACCACCTTTATGGAAGTGTTAGACATTTCCATTGCCAACGTATCGCTGCGTCACATTGCAGGGGATTTAGCGGCGGGCCAAGATGAATCCACATGGGTACTGACCTCTTACATGGTGGCCAATGCCATTGTGTTGCCCATGAGCGGATGGCTCTCTAATTTAATGGGGCGCCGCCGCTTTTATATGCTGTGCGTGGCACTCTTTACGATTAGCTCACTGCTTTGCGGTTTGGCGCCCAGCCTACCCATACTAATCTTATTTAGAATTATGCAAGGGATTGGCGGAGGAGGGTTACAGCCTTGTTCACAAGCCATCCTCACCGACACATTTCCGCCTGCAAAACGCGGCATGGCCTTTGCTGTTTATGGAATCACCACGGTATTGGCTCCTGCCATCGGGCCCACGGTGGGTGGTTGGATTACCGACACCTTCACTTGGCGTTGGATATTTTTGATCAATGTACCGGTAGGCATTATTTCTCTCTATCTCACCTCGCGTTGGGTGTTTGACCCACCTCATTTTGTTAAGCAACGATTGGATATGATTAGCCGGGGTTTTAAAATTGACAGCATCGGTTTCGCCTTATTGGCATTGGGTTTTGGCGGTATGCAAATCGTACTGGATAAAGGGCAGCAGGAAGATTGGTTTGCATCCAATTTCATTATTGCCATGACAACCATATCAGTCGCAGCCTTAGTGATTTTGCCATGGTGGGAAATGCGTCAACGCGATCCCATGATGGATGTTCGATTACTGTTGCAACGAAATTTTCTAATCAGCAACGCTCTTATCTTTATGTTGGGCTTTGTTTTGTTTGGCAGTACGGTATTGCTGCCTATGTTTGTGCAAACCATGATGGGTTATTCGGCCACTGATGCGGGCATGCTGCTTTCCCCAGGCGGCTTGGCTGTTTTGTGCTTTATGCCTTTTATTGGCTTGATGATCAATAAGGTAGATGTGCGGCACATGATTGTGTTTGGCATACTCAGCAATGCTTTAGCATTATTCCTCATGTCGCAATTGACTATGCAGGCGGATTTCTGGTCCATGGCGACGTTGCGTATCTTGCAAGGCATTGGTTTGGGTTTTTTGTTTATCCCCATCAACACTGCAGCCTTTGCCGATATGGCCCCCAACAAAAGCAGCAACGCCTCAGCCATTATTAATTTGTCGCGCAATTTAGGGGGTAGCTTTGGCATTTCTTTGGTGCAAACCTGGCTTACGCAGGGTGCCCAGCGTCATCAAGTGGATTTGGCCGCTCATGTGGATACCACATCAGTGCAAGCTCGCACGATGCTGGACAGCCTTACCGCGGCCATTCACCAGCAAGGAGCCCCTGTGATTGATGCCGCCCACCAAGCGCAGGCCACTGTGTATGCCTTTGTTCGGCAGCAGGCTATGCTGCTGTCTTTTCTGGATAACTTCCGCTTCTTATGCTTTATGTTTCTCGCCTTCATCCCGCTGGTGTATTTAATGAAGCGCAGCGCAAAACATGCCTAAGGGCTTAGTACCTAACCCCCGGTAGTGCCAATTGTGCGGCAGCATGCTGAATGGCATCTAACGCCTCACTGCGAGAAAATCGTTTACGCCAGGCCAGGCCAATATGACGCAGCGGTATCGGTGCGTGAAAGGGGATTACTTTCAACAATGGGCTGCGATACTTAACGCTGTTGGCAGAGGCTGGTAATACAGTAATCCCCAGACCTGAGGCCACCATATTGCGAATGGTTTCCAAGCTATTGCCTTGTTGAACACTGTCTCCACGCGCGCTTAGCTTAGGACAGCTCTCCAATACCTGTGTGGTAAAACAATGGACAGAAGTGAGAATCAACACGCGCTCCTCACAAAGCTCATTCACCCCTATGGATTTTCGCTTGGCCCAACGATGACCTTTGGGAATCACCACTTCAAACTCTTCTGTGTATAGAGCGCGCGTCTCAATTCCTGGCACATCAAAGGGCAGGGCCACAATGGCCGCATCAATGGCTCCTGTGCGCAATTGCTCCTGCAGTTGGTCCGTGGTGTTTTCTTCCACGATCAGCGGCATGTGAGGCGCTACGGTGTGCAGGCAAGGTATTAAGTCCGGCAGTAAATAAGGCCCTACGGTGTAAATAGCGCCCAAACGAAACGGTCCCTCTAAGGGGTTTCGCACCTGCTGAGCCAATTGTTTAATGCGTTCAATTTCTTCCAAGACACGTTTGGCTTGTTCCACAATCTGCATGCCGATGGGGGTAATGCTGACCTCAGTGCGTGAGCGCTCAAAAATTTGCACCGAGAGCTCATGCTCTAACTTTTGAATGGCGGTAGAGAGCGCAGGCTGGCTGACATAGGATAATTCAGCGGCACGGCGAAAGTTTTTTTCCTGTGCTACGGCCACTATAAATTTTAACTCATTGATATTCATAGGGTTATAACTCCTTGCATGTGATAGGTATAGTCTATCATAAATCACATTACAATCAATTAGACTAATCACATGGCAACGCTTAAAGTAATCCCATCCACAGACCATTGTTCTGTTGAACCCACCCACATTAGGAGATTAACCATGCTGAAGAATCACGAAGGACTTGCAGTACCTCAAGTCACCTTTCATACCCGTGTGAACGATGATTGGAAAGACGTCACCACCAACGAATTGTTTAAAGGCAAAACAGTGGCGGTATTCTCACTACCCGGTGCCTTTACGCCCACCTGTTCATCCACCCACTTGCCCCGTTACAACGAATTGGCTCCCGCCTTTTTCGCTAACGGTGTGGACAGCATTCTGTGTGTGTCCGTGAACGATACCTTCGTCATGAACGAATGGGCCAAGGACCAAGAGTCCGGCAACGTTACCTTAATTCCTGACGGCAACGGTGAATTCACCGAAGGCATGGGCATGCTTGTGGATAAATTGAATCTGGGCTTTGGCAAACGTTCATGGCGCTATTCCATGCTGGTGAAAGACGGTGTGGTGGTGAAGCAATTCATCGAACCTGAAAAAGACGGCGACCCTTTTGAAGTGTCTGATGCCGATACGATGCTGAACTTCATCAACGCGAATGCCAAAAAACCTGATCAAGTGGCGCTGTTGACACGTGAAGGCTGCCCTCATTGCGCACGAGCCAAAGCCCTATTGACGGAACAAGGGTTGGATTATGCTGAAATTGCATTACCCTCTAAAACGCGCAGCAAAGTAGTCGGTGCTATCGCTAACCGCGGCACTGTTCCTCAAGTGTTTATAAACGGTGAGCATATCGGTGGTGCGGATGAACTGGAAGTGTGGATTAAAAAAAGCAATAGTATCGCCGCTTAAGCTGTTTGGTAATTGAAGGAGAACCCCATGAAACAGATTGTTATTGAAAACGTTGTGATTGGTGCAGGGACGGCCGGATTGGCCGCCTACCGAGCCCTTAAGGCGGCCGGTCAGCCTGCCCTGATCATTGAAAGCGGACCCTACGGCACAACGTGCGCCCGTGTGGGGTGCATGCCCAGCAAATTGCTGATTGCAGCAGCCGAAGCCGTGCACGGCGTTGAGCGTTGGCCTGAGTTTGGTATTCGCCAAGTTGGCGCTGTGACGGTAGATGGTGTTGCGGTAATGGCACGGGTGAAACGTGAGCGCGATCGTTTTGTGGGGTTTGTTTTAGAGGGCGTGGATTCCATTCCCGCCTCTGATAAATTAGTGGGACATGCCGCTTTTACAGGACCCAATGCCCTTGAGGTGTTGGGCGTGGCTTCCATTACATTTAAAAAAGCCATTATTGCCACCGGCTCATCACCAGCTATTCCCGCTCTGTTGCGCGATCTGAGGGATTGTGTGGTGGTCAATGACGATGTTTTTTCATGGGACACATTGCCTAAATCAGTGGCCGTGTTTGGTCCGGGCGTGATTGGCCTTGAATTGGGTCAAGCCTTGCATCGCCTGGGCGTATCTGTGCACATGTTTGGTCGTGGTGGTGCTGTGGGCCCACTCACAGACCCCGCCTTACGTGATTATGCAATCAAAACGTTTGGCGCCGAGTTTCCGCTTCATGCGGATGCACGCAACATTCACGTGGAACGCCATGATGAAATTGTCATGATTGGCTGGAATGACGAAGCGGGAGCTGCGCATAAAATTGAAGTTGAGGTTGTGGTTGCCGCCACGGGCCGCACGCCCAATGTGCATGGTTTGGGTTTAGAAACCCTGGGACTTGAGCTATCCCCTCAGGGTGTACCCGTATTTGATCGCAACACCATGCAATGCGGCAGCAGCTCCATTTTTATCGCGGGCGACGCCAATCAAGATGTTCCGCTGTTGCACGAGGCGGCCGATGAGGGACGTATTGCAGGAGAGAACGCCGCGCGCTACCCGCAAGTGGTTCCTGGTTTGCGTCGCACAGCTTTGGGCATTGTATTCTCGGACCCGCAAATTGCCACCATCGGCCAACGTTATGCCGATCTTGATTTAAACCAAGTAGTGATTGGTAAGGTGTCTTTTGAAGACCAGGGCCGCAGCCGCGTCATGTTGCGCAACAAAGGACTGCTGCACGTATACGCTCACCGCCAAACCGGACAATTTTTAGGGGCTGAGATGATTGGTCCCGATGCCGAGCATATTGGACACCTATTGTCTTGGGCGCTGCAGTTGGGCGCCACCATTAACGGCATGCTGGAGCTACCCTTCTACCATCCAGTAGTGGAGGAGGGCTTGCGCACCGCTTTGCGTGACGCCGCGGCTCAGCTGGACTTGCAAGAGCCCATACTCAGCGCTGCCTAAATGCATTTAAGATCGTATACCATCATCTTTCTTGACCCAGTGACGCCTACCCCTTATCCTTATCCGTTGATTTACAACCAATGAGGATATAGACATGTCAGATCGTATTGTTTTTAGGGCTGGTGAAGCTACCGTATTTGCAAAAGAAGGTCAATTTACAGACGCTATGCCAGAAATTTTGATTGGCGAAACCGATGGCCCTGTAGGACAAGCGTTCGCTCAAATGATGGGCCAATCCGCTGGCCACACGCGTATGTTTGCTATTCGCGCGCTTAATCAGATGGTAAAGCCCGCCACCATGATGGTTCCTAAAGTTACCCTCAAGAAAAGCGCAGACATTAATCTATTGGGTGGTGTGGTGCAGTCGGCTACCGCAGATGCGGTATTGGATTGCGTTATTGAAGGGGTTCTACCAGAATCCAAAATTAACGATCTGTGCATCATTGCATTGATTTGGCTTGACCCCCGTTGCGCCAAAGACCCCAACTTGGATACGAAAGACTTGTATCGTACCAATTACGAAGCAACCAAGATGGCCATCACACGTGCCATGAATAACGAACCCTCATTTGCAGAATTAAAAGCCAATCGCAATCGCATTGTGCACGATATGTTTAACCCCAAGGCTTAAGTGTTCAGCCATCTTTTGTAGATGATTTAAAAAATGCTTAAAAGAATAGCCGGATGCTCTAGAGTAACGATTCTGATAGCGTGTCTTGCCGCAATGGCGCATACGGCCATTGCGGCAAACCCGGCCACTGTGTTGGAATTGCCCAGCATTGAGGTGGTCAGTACAACGCCTATTCCTGGTTTGGGAACCCCGCTCCAGCAAATACCGGGCAACGTTCAAACCATTAGTGCCAAAAAGATCGATGAACAGCATGCTTCTGATTTTAGTGAAATGCTGAATCAAAATATGGGCAGTGTCAGTATTAGCGACACGCAATCCTCGCCCGTTCAGATGGATGTTAATTTTCGAGGCTTTACAGCCTCTCCGGTATTGGGTACCCCACAAGGACTGTCCGTATTCGTAGATGGTGTACGCGTCAATGAAGCCTTTGGTGATGTGGTGAATTGGGACCTGCTTCCTAAGAATGCCATTTCCACTATTTCCATCATGCCCGGTTCTAACCCGGTGTTTGGCCTCAATACATTGGGTGGCGCCATCTCGGTCAATACCAAAAGTGGTTTTGATTTCCCGGGAACGGCCTTGACTGTATCGGACGGGACCTGGAACCGTCGTACTGTTAATGCCGAAACTGGTGGCCACGGCGAAACGGTGGATTACTTTATTGCTACCAGTTTTATGGATGACAATGGTTGGGCGCAACATAACCCCACCCTGGTCAAGCAATTGTTTGGCAAGACGGGTTATCAAAATGATAAAACGGACGTGGATCTTAGTTATACCTATGCCAATAATTTATTCCGTGGCAACCAAGCCATTCCCTTGTCATTCATGAATAATTTGGCCCAGTCCTATACGTGGCCAGATATTGAACATAATTCACTGTCCGCGCTTAACTTGAAGGGCAGCCAATTTCTGAATGATCAGTTATTGCTGGCGGGCAATGTGTATTCTCGGCGTGTTGATACCACTGTATACAATAGCAATGGCGGTTCTTGTGCCGTATATAACCCGGTCGATACTGTTAATCCGGGTACTCTATTTAATAGCGGCACTCAGACTGCTTGCAATATACAAAGCAATGTAGAGCAACTGCGCACAGGCGGGGCAACGCAACTGACCGCCACACACCCATGGTGGACCCACAGCAATACGATTACCGCTGGCGTAAGTTTTGATCATGGCGATTCGCACTTTACCGAAAGCTTGCAGCCCTTAACCGTCGCCATGCCAGCCAACCGCTATACGGCCAACAATAATCCTTCAACCGGTTACGTGGACCTTAAGGGATACACCAATAATATGGGTCTTTATTTGACGGATACCTTTGCCATTAACCCTAAAACTTTTCTAACGCTTTCCAGTCGCTACGATCACGCAATCGTCAAATTAGAGGATCAGAATGGCAGTGATTTAAATGGTGAGCATAGCTATAACCGCGTTAATCCATCTGCCGGCCTTACCTTCAATCCCAATCCAGAACTGACCACGTTTATTAATTACAACCAAGGCATGCGGGTACCGACTCCGGTTGAATTGGGTTGCGCTGACCCAACCTCGCCATGCGCCTTGCCCAGTGCATTTGCATCAGATCCCAATTTAAAGGCAGTGACCTCATCCACCTGGGAATTGGGCGCGCGTGGCAAATGGAATCAGAGCACACGTTGGAATTTTGCCTTATTTGATTCATTGCTCAACAACGACATCCAGTATCTTCCTGCGCCAAATAATCTGACCAGCGGATATTTTTCTAATGTAGGGCAAACACAGCGGCGTGGTTTTGAAACCGGAATTGAATCCAATCAAGGCCAATGGCATTGGTTTGTTAATTACACCTTTTTGGATGCCACGTTCCTAACCCCGATGCTCGAGAGCAACACCGCAAATTCCACTTGCACGGGATCCACTACCACCACCTGCAGTCCTGTACGCTCGGGTGACCGCATGCCTGGAATTCCACGACACTTACTGAAACTGCGCCTGGATTACACGCCCGTCGAGAAGATTACAATGGGGTTCACCATGATGGCCCAATCCAATCAATTTGCACGCGGCAATGAAAACAACCAAGATGTGAATGGCCCGTTGCCGGGTTTTGCTATATTTAACCTTGATGGACGCTATCTTTTTAATGACCATTGGGAATTGTTTGCCAAAGTGGACAATGTGTTTAACCGCCGTTATTCCAGTTTTGCACAATTAGGCAGCGATGCATTTACTGGGGCTAACCAGTCTTACAATCCAAGCGGCGCTGTCAATACACAATTCCGCGCTATCGCACCCCCCATTGGGGCTTGGATTGGGGTAACCTGGCGCTTTGGCGGTGAGCCCAACATCAATTAATTTTTATTAACTTCTTTGCAACCCAACTGATTACGGAAAAAAATCATGACTATTGACCGCCTAAATTCACTCTTATTGTTTGCATTGATCGCTACTTTATCGTCCATTACGCTGACGGCTTCCGCGGGGGATAAGGGCTTTGCTTATGTCAGCAATCAAAGCAGCGGTACCGTGGGCGTGATTGATTTGGGGACGTTAGAAATGGTGGCGCCTTTGGATGTTGCGGCCAAGGGGCCGCGTGGTATTGGCATCAGCAGTGATGGCGCCTTTGTGGTGACAGCTAATAAAGACAGCGACAATATTTCCATTACCGATGCTACCGGGGCCGCGAAACCCAAATTGATTGCCATTGGCAAAAACCCAGAGTTTGTGCGGGTGATGAATGGCAATGCCTATATCACCTACGAACCCACGCCCAGTACGGGTTTGGCCGGTAAGGCAGCAGAAAAAGACAGTGATGCTATTCCAGGGCATATCGCCATTGTGGATTTAAAGACCGGTACAGTTATTCATGACATTGTGGGCAAGCCTGAAACGGAAGGAGTGGAATTTACCAAAGACGGCAAGCTGATGATTGTGACCAATGAATCGGATAACTCCATTACTGTGCATGATGCCAAAACAGGCAAGTTGCTGAAGAACATTCCGGTGGGCCAATATGGCAATCGCCCGCGCGGTATTAAGAATTCTCCAGATGGAAGCATTTACGTTACTACTCTGGAATTTTCTGACAAGATGTTGGTACTCGATAGTCAATTCAAAGTGATTAAGGAAGTGCCCACCGGCAAGTCGCCCTACGGAATTTCTTTTGATCGGGATGGCAAACGCTTGTTCATCGCTTCCAATAAAGAAAAAGCCTTGCAAGTGTTCGATGCTCAGACATTTGAAAAGATTAAGGACGTTCACACAGGCGATCGCTGCTGGCATTTCACCTTTACTCCCGATGATTCAAAAATACTCTTGGCTTGTGGCAAGTCCAGTGAAATCGTGGTGATTGATACGACCACACTTGAAGTGATTAAGCGCATCGAAGATAAAAATCTGCCTTGGGGCCTTGTGACGTATCCCAAATCTATGGGCAGCCTAGACCGCCCTTAGGCGGGTGGAAGCATTGCTTATGACGCGATCAACAATCCTTGTTTTACTCTCGCTATGGCTTGGTCTGTTTCATAGCGCAGCGCAGGCCTGCGCCAGTTGCGGTTGCAGCTTAAGTACAGATTGGGAGAGCCAGGGCGTATCGCACAGCGGTGGGTTTTCCGCTGATCTGCGCTACGATTATCTCAATCAAGATCAATTACGTCATGTGACAAGCACCATCACGCCGGCTGCCGTATTCGCCTTGAACAATACGGCGGAAGTGGAGGATTACACCAAAAATCAATATGTCACCTTAGGGCTGGGTTATACCAGTACAGACCATTGGTCCATCAACCTGCTATTGCCCTATATTATTCGTCAACACCAAACATGGGGGCAAAGCAATGGGGTCAGTGGAGCCAGCCCCGCCAATCCCAATGCCGGTTATTATTCTGATTTTTCTAAAGTAGGGGACGGCAAAGTAATGGTGAGTTTTCACCCCCTATCGGATAATCATAACCTCGGGCTGACTATGGGGGTTAAATTACCCACAGGTGATCATTTTCTATACCAAGCCTATCCACCCCCTTTTAAGGGTTCTGGGAGCAACCTGATAGATGCCGGCCTTCAACCCGGTACAGGCACAACCGATTTGATTGTTGGACTGTTCTATCACCAAGCGGTCAGTCGTGATTGGGATGTATTTTCTCAAGCCACTTATCAATTTGTAGTAATGGGTCCTACCCAAACTTACCACCCAGGCAATGGCACCAATGTTAACCTGGGTGCGCGCTACATGAGTTTTGAATCGCTAGCCCCGCAGATCCAGTTGAATATGCGCCATGTTAATATGGATTCAGGGGTGATTGCGGATACTGTGAGCACCGGTGGCACGCTAATTTATTTAAGTCCTGGGTTATCAGCTGGGATTACCGAACGGGCCAGTATCTATGGATTCGTGCAAGTACCCCTTTATCAAAACCTAATCGGCTTTCAGTTAACCCCCCGTTACACCCTCTCAATAGGCATGCACTATGGTTTCTAATACTATGTTTTTTAAACAATTAATTTTATTAGCCTCCATCTGCGTCGGACTACTGGGCCCATTGGTGAGCAGCTCTGCAAAAGCCATTCAAGAGGGCACCGCCGCGCCAAGCTACGACATTAAGCTAATGAACGGGGCTTACTTTTCAACGGCAGAGAATGTCGGCAAGGTGGTGATCATGCATTTTTGGGCCACATGGTGCATCCCCTGTCGTGAAGAAATGCCAGCCCTAGAGCGTTATTACCGCAAGCATCACGCAGAAGGGTTAGAGATGGTGGCGATTAGCATGGATGATCCTGCAGATGCCGGTAAAGCGCACGACATGATGAAGGCCTATACCTTTCCCGGTGCTTTTATGGCGGATGCGCAGGTGAAAGGATATGGACGTATTTGGCGTATCCCGCTGAGCTTCGTTATTGACGGTCAGGGCGTTCTGCGCCGTGATGGTTGGTATGGTGATGCAGGACTAGATGATGCGGCCCTAGAAAAGAACGTTACCCCTTATCTCACTCATACAGCAAACCTTACTGCGCCTGCGGTTTCGCTCATGATTCATGGGGCCTATGCTCGCGCCACTGTACCAGGGCAAGAGGTGGGTGCGGTTTACTTAACAGTAATGAATCACGGCAGTTCTGCGGACCGCTTGGTGTCTGCCAGCACCAGTGTGGCGCATGCGGTGCAATTTCACACCATGAGCCAAGAGAATAATGTGTCGCGTATGCGTCAGGAATCAGGGTTTGATATTCCAGCGCAAGGCGAGCTCAACCTAAAATCAGGGGCGCAACATTTAATGTTGGTGGGGTTAAAAGGGCCGCTTAAAGCCGGCGATCAATTCACTTTAAAACTGACCTTTGCGAAGGGCGGGGAGCGAGAAGTGAAGGTACCCATTCAAGCCTTTGATGCGGGCGAGGCGCCCATGGAGCACATGCATCATCACGAAGGCATGTAGCAGCGCTGAAATCTAACCTCCTTATGGAACATCCTGTTTACCCCTCAACGGGGGTTACGAGAGGGGGGGCGCCCATTTGTTGTTGGTGTTGAGCTTGAGTGACCTTATCCACGTTTAGCTTTACCGGAACCCAACCGCGCACACCATTAATAAACCATAAAGCGTTGGCCTGCTGCAGCTCCTGTAATGTGAGAATCCGCTCCTCGATTTGCTCTTCTTCCAGTAGTTCCTGGCGCAGCGTACCGGCCAACAGTCCGCATGAGAGAGGCGGGGTGATGCGCCGGCCATTTATTTCTGCCACCACATTGCCGCGCGTAAACTCAGTCACTTCACCGCGCTCGTTCCACAGCAACACATCAAAGGTGTCGGGTTCTGCCTGCTGAAAATAATGTTCATACACTGTGCGGCGCGTGGTTTTGTGGCGCAGAAATAGGTCATGCGAGGCCACAGGGCCTTGTGCAATATCAACGCTTACCGCTTTGACAGATTTGGGGTCAGACCCCCCAGACCCCCCATCGTCCAAAGCAAACCCTTCCAGATGCACCGTTCCCGCAACGCTATACAAGAGGCGCACGCGGTATACCCCTTTGGGGTATTGTGCTGCAAATTCGTCCAACGCCACATCCAATAGGGCAGTGGGTTTGGGAAACCCTAACGCAGCCGCTGAAGCGCTCAGCCGTGAATGGTGGCGATGGCGCAAGGTTAATCGACCCTGTTCCAAGCGCAGAGTTTCAATCAAATCAAACCCAGTGGGTCGGTGTTCTAAAAACTGCGCCTTGGTTTTAACTTCTTCAAATTCTTCCACGGGGTTAGAATCCCACGTGATGCCGCCCCCTAATCCGCATTCCATTGCGCCTGTTTTAGAGGTTAAGACCACGCTTCGAATGGCCACATTAAACACCGCATCTCCACCAGGGCTAATATAGCCCACCGCACCACAATAAGGACCCCGTGGCGTTTTTTCTAATGCAGCAATGATCTCCATGGACTTTAGTTTTGGTGCTCCCGTAATAGAGCCACAAGGAAATAGCGCGGCCAACACATCCCATAGGGCCACATGAGGGCGCAATGTTGCTTGTACGGTAGAGGTCATTTGCATTACCGTGGGGTAGCGCTCAATGGTGAAGAGGGAGGGGACCGATACGCCGCCCAATTCTGCCAAACGAGATAAGTCGTTGCGCAATAAATCTACAATCATTAAGTTTTCAGCGCGGTTTTTGCGCGATTCGTATAGCCATTTTCCCAAGGCCGCATCTTCGTCGGGCATTACGCCTCGACGCGCTGTTCCTTTCATGGGTCGGGTGACAACGCTGTTGCCCGTGCGGGTAAAAAATAGTTCCGGTGAGATGGACAGTACTTGAACGTCGCCCCAATCCAAATAGGCGCAATAATCGGCGCGTTGCGCGCGACGCAATTGCTCGTAATAGGCAAAACCTTCGCCGATGAGTTGGGCATGGGCGCGCAGGGTGTAATTAATTTGATAGGTATCGCCGCGCTCTATGGCATCGTGAATGGTGGTTAGTGCCGCGTTATAGTCTGCAAAGTGGGTATCGAGAACCCAGGCTGAAACCTGAGGCGTGGCGCTATTTTGTTGCATGGATCCAGGGTGTGGAGATTCAAAAATACCAAAGCGCGCCAATGGCGTATGGCCACCGGCTTTCACTGTAGCGCTGGGCTCGAAGGCAGGGGCCGCTTCGTAGCCGATAAAACCCGCAGCATAAGCACCGGCTTGGGTTGCTGCGTCTACCGCCTTAATAACATCGGCCACTTCTGATGCGTCATGGGCTGTGAGGATGGTGATGGGGTTGGTGAAGACGCGCCGCGCTACATGGCCTGCGATATGAGCAAAATCAAAAACCAGGCGTAAGGACATTAAACGGGTGCTAAGGCAGCATACTCCTCGTCACTGTAGAGACGTGAGCGGGTGTGGAAGCGCATCCCGGTAGCGCCCTCAAGAGAGAACATACCACCGTTACCGGGAATAGCATCAATGGTCAGATGGGTATGTTCCCAATAAGCAAATTGACTGCGGTGCATATAAAAAGGCACGCCGCCAATTTCGCCTAATTTTACGTCGCTGTCCCCTACTATAAATTCGTTGGTGGGAAAACACATGGGAGCGCTGCCGTCACAGCAACCGCCGGATTGGTGAAACAAGACGCTGCCATATTTGGCTTTAATACGCGCAATAAGCTCCAAGGCAGCTGGGGTAGCGGACACACGGGTAGGGGTTAGGGTTTCACTCATAGCTCTATTCTACAACGAATTTTGAGGCAAGCCACTAAAACAAACAGGGGGCTAAAAGCCCCCTGTTTGAGTGTTGCGGATTCCGATGATGCTTAGAAGAAACCCAATGCGTTGGGTGAGTAAGACACCAACAAGTTTTTGGTTTGTTGATAGTGATCCAACATCATCTTATGGGTTTCGCGTCCAATACCCGATTGCTTGTAACCGCCGAAGGCCGCGTGAGCGGGGTAGGCATGGTAGCAATTGGTCCATACACGACCGGCTTGAATGCCGCGGCCCATACGGAAGGCGCGGCTGCCATCACGTGTCCAAACGCCCGCACCCAAACCATAGAGTGTGTCGTTGGCAATTTCAAGGGCTTCGGCTTCGGTCTTGAAGGTGGTGACGGATAGCACAGGTCCAAAAATTTCTTCTTGGAAAATGCGCATCTTGTTATGGCCTTTAAACATGGTGGGTTTCACATAGAAGCCATCTTTCAGATCGCCGGTTAGCATGTTTTGCTCACCACCCACCAAGCATTGAGCGCCTTCCTTCTTGCCTATGTCGATGTAGGAGAGAATCTTTTCCATTTGTTCGCCGGAGGCCTGTGCGCCCACCATGGTGCTGGGGTCCAGAGGATTACCCAACTTAATGGCGGCCACACGCTTGATGGCGCGCTCCATGAATTTTTCGTAAATTGATTCTTGAATTAAGGCGCGTGAAGGGCAGGTGCAGACTTCGCCTTGGTTGAAGGCAAACAATACCAGGCCTTCAAGGGCCTTATCCAAGAACGCATCGTCTTGTGCCATGACGTCTTCGAAGAACACGTTGGGGCTCTTGCCGCCCAGTTCCAAAGTAACTGGAATCAGGTTTTGTGAAGCGTATTGCATAATCAAGCGACCGGTAGAGGTTTCACCAGTAAAGGCGATCTTGGCAATGCGTGGGCTAGAAGCCAAAGGCTTACCGGCCTCAAGGCCAAAACCGTTCACGATGTTCAACACACCGGGGGGCAATAAGTCGCCAATGATTTCCATTAATACCAAAATGGAAGCAGGGGTTTGTTCGGCGGGTTTTAACACCACGCAATTGCCTGCGGCAATGGCCGGCGCCATTTTCCAAGCGGCCATTAAAATAGGGAAATTCCAAGGAATGATTTGGCCCACTACGCCCAAGGGCTCTTTGTAATGGTAGGCGTAGGTTTCGTGATCAATTTCACCAATACTGCCTTCTTCGGCGCGAATACAGGCGGCGAAGTAGCGGAAGTGGTCCGCAGTCAAAGGAATGTCGGCCGCTGTTGTTTCGCGAATGGGCTTGCCGTTGTCTAAGGTTTCAGCCAAGGCAATTTTGCCCAGATTGGCTTCAATCCGATCGGCAATTTTTAAAAGTACGTTGGAGCGCTCTGTGGGTGAGGTTTTGCCCCAAGCCGCTTTGGCGGCATGGGCGGCGTCTAAGGCCAAATTAATGTCCTTATCGTTAGAGCGGGCCACTTCGCAAATGGGTTTGTTGGTAATGGGGGTGATGTTGGTGAAATACTGGCCATCTACCGGGGCGACCCATTTTCCGCCAATGAAGTTATCGTACCGTGCTCTGAAAGGGCTTTCTACGGTAATACCGTTAATGGTTATGCTGCTCATGTGCTTCCTCCGTTAGTGTTTGTTTTAAATGCCAGCCTCAGGACTGTGCTGCTTAGCATGCAGAATTCGTGCCAATATAATACCCCTTTTAAATCGTACTGTTGGAATATGACAATATTAAGGCGCCGTCTTAAAACGTTCTGTTTTAGGACAATCCTGTATCAAGGTATAGCACATCATAGAGTTATATTAAATATAAAAACAACCAAGACTTTGGTCCATTTTACCGCAATGCGATAGAATTCCGGATTACGGTATTTAGTCCATATTAACAGAGAGATTTAATGAAACATCGCATCGCAGTCATCCCCGGAGATGGCATTGGCATGGAAGTCATGCCCGAAGGGGTTAGGGCGGTAGAAGTGGCAGCCCGCGCGCATGGTATTGAAATTGAATGGGTTCATTTTGATTGGGCCAGCGCGGCTTACTGGCAGCGCCATGGGGAGATGATGCCTCCCCAATGGTTTGACCGGCTTGTGGGCTTTGATGCCATCTTTTTTGGTGCCGTGGGCTGGCCTGAAGTGGTGCCCGACCATATTTCACTGTGGGGTTCTTTGATCAAATTTCGCCGTGAGTTTGATCAATACGTAAACCTGCGTCCGGTACGCTTAATGCCCGGCATTCCATCCCCCTTGGCTGGCAAGAAGCCCGGTGATATCGACTTTTGGGTGGTGCGCGAAAACACAGAAGGCGAGTATTCCGCAGTGGGCGGCAAAATGTTTGCCGGTACCGATCGTGAAGTGGTGGTGCAAGAATCTGTGTTCTCACGCCATGGGGTAGATCGCATCTTGCGCTACGCCTTTGAGTTGGCCAAAAGCCGACCGCGCGCGCATCTCACATCGGCCACTAAGTCCAATGGCATTTCCATCAGCATGCCGTACTGGGATGAGCGCATGGAAGAAATGGCTAAAAATTATCCGGACGTGACGTGGGATAAATACCATATCGACATTCTCACCGCACGTTTTGTATTAAGCCCTGAACGCTTTGACGTGGTGGTGGCCTCCAACCTATTTGGCGACATTCTCTCCGACTTAGGGCCGGCTTGTACCGGCACCATCGGCATCGCGCCTTCTGCCAGCCTAAACCCAGAACGTAAGTTTCCTTCTCTATTTGAACCCGTGCATGGGTCAGCGCCAGACATCTACGGCAAAAACATTGCCAATCCCATTGCCATGATTTGGTCGGGTGCGTTGATGCTGGACTTCTTGGGGTCAGACCCCGATTTGGGGTCTGACCCCAAATACCGCGCCGCACATGACAGCGTAATGCGCGCTATTGAAACGATTTTAGAAACCGGTCCACGCACGCCTGACATGGGGGGCAGCTCCACCACCATTGAGGTTGGGCAAGCTGTTGCGGCAGCCATTCATTCGATGTAATTTCGGGAGTTTAAGGTGTATGAGTCATTTTATCGTTCGTAGAGTTGCTGTATTGGGGGCGGGCGTGATGGGCGCGCAAATTGCAGCCCATCTTATTAATCTTAAAGTGCCTGTTATTTTGTTTGATCTGCCCTCCGATTCAGGCGACCCCAACGCCATTGCCTTGCGCGCCATTGAGGGCCTTAAAAAATTGCGCCCAGCGCCCTTGGGGCTGTCGGGTGACGCAAGCTTAATCCAACCGGCTAATTACCGGCAGCATCTGGCGTTATTGAGCGATTGCGATTTAATCATTGAAGCCATTGCCGAACGCATGGATTGGAAGCGTGATCTTTATCAGTTGATTGCGCCGCATGTCAGCGCGCATACGGTGATGGCATCAAACACTTCCGGTTTATCCATGACGGCACTATCACAAGAATTGCCCGCCACATTGCGCGCTCAATTTTGTGGCGTGCATTTCTTTAACCCACCACGCTATATGAATTTGGTGGAGCTTATTCCCACACCCACCACGGCACCTCATGTGTTGGACCAACTGGAAGCCTTCGTTACCACCACCTTGGGTAAAGGAGTGGTACGCGCCAAAGATACACCCAACTTTGTGGCCAACCGAATTGGTGTGGCCAATATGCTGTTTACGCTTATAGAAGCCGAGCGAGCAGGGCTGTCGTGCGATGTGGTGGACGACCTGACGGGTAAAAAATTAGGGCGCGCCAGCTCGGGTACTTACCGTACTGCAGACGTGGTGGGTCTGGATACCCTCATGCATGTGGTGCGTACCATGCATCCACTCACCAACGATCCGTTCCGCAGCAGTTATGACGCCCCTGCAGTGGTGGAACGTTTAATCGCAGCAGGTTGGCTGGGCGCTAAATCGGGCGCTGGCTTCTATAAAAAAGTAGGGAAAGATATTTTACGCTTGGATACCGCCACCATGTCGCATGTGGCCGGCGGAGAAAAATCAGCTCCTGAAATAGACGCTATTCTTAAATTAAAACCCGCCGAGCGCTTGGCTGCGTTGCGCGCCACAGATCACCCCCATGCGCGTTTCTTATGGGCCCAGTATCGCAATATATTTCATTACTGTGCTGTTCATTTAAGCGATGTGGCTTATTCTGCGCGGGATATGGATTTTGCCTTGCGTTGGGGTTTTGGCTGGAAAGAAGGCCCTTTCGAGACTTGGCAGCAAGCCGGATGGCAGCAAGTAGCGCAGTGGATTGCGGAAGACATTTCTGCCGGCCAAGCACTGTGCAGTGCGCCGTTGCCGGCCTGGGTGATGGACGGTCGCACAGGCGTGCATCAAGCAGAAGGGTCTTGGAGTGCTGCTACAGCACGCTATGAGCCTACCAGTACGTTACCTGTTTATCAGCGCCAATATTTTCCCGAACAGGTTATCGGCGCTGGGGGTCAGACCCCAGCTACGGCGGGACGCACGATCTTTGAAGACGGGTTTATTCGCGCTTGGACGCTGGACGATGAGGTGTTGATTGCCACCATCAAAACCAAAATGCGGACTTTTAATACGGGCGCTTTAACGGGCTTGGGCCGCGCCGTAGAGGAGGCCGAACAACACTTTAAAGCCATGGTGATTTGGGGTCCAGGCGAACCATTCTCCGCCGGGGGTGACCTGAAGGGTTTCCTGGCTATTTACGCTAACCATGGCGTAGAGGCCTTTAGAGTGGAAGAACGCATTTTTCAAGACGTGATGCGACAACTGCGTTATTCGCAAATTCCCACGGTGGCGGCTGTAAAGGGTTACGCCTTGGGTGGAGGTTGCGAAGCTTACCTGCATTCCGATCGGCGTGTGGTGCATATGGAAACCTTCGTGGGTTTGGTTGAGGTGAAGGTGGGCTTACTCCCAGGCGCCGGGGGCTTAACCACCCTCACGCGCCGTGCGGGCGAATCGGCCTTGCTGGCGGGCAAGCCCCATGATGTGTACACCTATATTAAAGACGCTTACCAGCGTGTGGTGTTCTCTGCGGTCAGCACCAGCGCCAATGAAGCACGTCAAATGGGCCTACTGCAAGAGGGTGACGTGGTGGTGGCGCATGCGGACGAATTGCTGTTTGTGGCGCTCTCGCAAGCGCGCGCCATGAGTGACGCCGGTTATCGCCCACCTTTGCAACAGGCGTTCCCGGTATGCGGCCGCGATGGCAAAGCCAATATGGTGGCAGCATTGCATAATTTGCGCGTTGCGGGTCAATTAACCGATTACGATGTGGTTGTTTGTACGGCTATTGCCGATGTGATGTGTGGAGGAGAAGTGGATGCAGGGACATTCCTTATGGAAACCGATATTCTGGCCCTAGAGCGCAAACATTTTGGCGAATTGATGGAAGATGTTAAAACCCGTGAACGCATTCAGGCCATGCTGGATACGGGAAAACCGTTACGCAATTGAGTACAGGCCATGACTGAAGAAGTCTATATTGTTGCAACGCACCGGCGGGCATTACGGACTGATCACTCTCTGTGTGGGTATGGGGCAAGGTGTTGCTGGCCTCTTTGAGCGGGTATGATGATGGGTTGCACCTTATGCCCACAATGAACTTTTGGATACGTGTCTCATGAAAATACTGGTTCCCGTAAAACGGGTGTTGGATTACAACATTAAAGCGCGCGCCAAAGTCGATGGCTTGGGCGTTGAATTGGCAGGCCTTAAAATGGCCATGAACCCCTTTGATGAAATCGCTTTGGAAGAAGCCTTGCGCTTGAAAGAGCGGGGTGCTGCCACTGAAGTGATTGTCGTGTCCTGCGGCGCCATTGCCTGCCAAGATACTTTGCGTACTGCCTTGGCTTTGGGCGCGGATCGCGCCATTTTGGTCAGCACTGAGTGCGAGTTGCAACCCTTGGCTGTGGCAAAATTATTGCGCGTCCTTGTAAACCGCGAAGAGGCCGGGTTGGTGATTTGTGGCAAGCAGGCCATTGACGATGACGCGGGCCAAACGGGACAAATATTGGCTGCATTATTGGGTTGGTCGCAAGCCACTTTTGCGTCACAAGTCACTTTGGAGGCCAACCATGCCACTGTAACGCGCGAAATTGATGGCGGCTTAGAAACCATCGTGGTGCAAATGCCAGCGGTCATCACCACCGATTTGCGCCTTAACGAACCGCGCTACGCCACTCTACCCAATATTATGAAGGCCAAGAAAAAGCCATTAGAAACCATAACCCCTGACGCGTTGAATGTGGACATCGCACCCCGCTTACGGCTTCTTAAAGTGGTGGAACCGCCGGCGCGCGTTGCAGGCATTCGTGTGGCCACTGTGGCTGAGTTGGTTGATAAACTGAAAAACGAAGCGCGGGTTATTTAATATGACTATTCTTATTATTGCAGAACATGATCACCGCCATCTTAAATCGGCCACGCGCCATGTTCTAAGCGCCGCACATGCTGTGGGTGGCGATATTCATATTTTAGTGGCCGGGCATGCTTGCAGCTCTGTGGCAGAGGCGGCGCGCACCTTACCCGGTGTAACACAAGTGTTGTTGGCCGATCATGTGAGTTTGGCCGCTGATGGGGCCGAGAATCTAAGCCACTTGGTGTTGCGGTTGGCGCCGTCCTACACTCATATTTTGTCCGCCTCTAGCGCCGTTGGTAAAAGTTTTATGCCGCGCGTGGCTGCACTCTTGGATGTGGCACAAATTTCTGACATTGTACGTGTGGATGCAACAGACACCTTCACGCGCCCCATCTATGCCGGCGCTCTATGGGCCACAGTACATACACAAGACCCTATTAAAGTGGTGACGGTGCGCGTTACCGCCTTTGAGGCCTGCGCAGAAACCGGCGGCCATGCAACACTAACCCTCATTCCTGATGTTGCCGAATCTGGTCTATCCACACGTCAATCTATTGCCCTGAGTGTTTCCACGCGCCCTGAGTTAGAGAGTGCGCGCGTGGTGGTGTCCGGTGGGCGGGGTTTGGGCAGCGCGGAGCGTTATAAAGAATTACTAGAACCCTTGGCGGATAAGTTGCAGGCGGCCCTAGGTGCTTCGCGTGCGGCTGTAGATTTAGGCTATGTGCCCAACGATTATCAAGTGGGTCAGACGGGAAAAATTGTAGCACCTGATTTGTATATTGCAGTGGGTATTTCTGGTGCCATTCAACATTTGGCTGGCATGAAATCCGCGCGTGTCATTGTGGCCATTAACAACGACCCTGAGGCGGCCATTTTTACTGTGGCCGATTACGGCTTGGTAGCGGATTTAAACAGCGCAGTGCCGGAATTAACCTCGGCACTGTAAGATGGGATTAAACGGACTGTAGCGGGATTTTGAAGCCGCGGCGTTGAATGCGGTTTTGGCCATCCACATACACCAAGCGGGGTTCGAAGCGTTCTACTTCGTCTTCGCTATAGTTGGCGTAGGTGGCAATAATCAGAATATCGCCCACCTGGCATTTGCGAGCGGCGGCGCCATTCACAGAAATCATGCCCGATCCGCGTTGGCCGCGAATGGCGTAAGTGGTGAAGCGCTCACCGTTGTCCACATTGTAAATGTCGATTTGTTGGTATTCGCGGATGTCCGCGGCGTCCAGCAGATCTTCATCAATGGCGCAGGAGCCCTCGTAACCCAGTTCGGATTGGGTTACGGTGACACGGTGCAGCTTGGCTTTCATCATCGTCCGTTGCATGGTTTCCCTTTGCGGTCGGTTTTAGAGCTAAAACAATTAATGGGTTATGAGTGTATCAAATAAACTCCCCATGTTCTATGACATTATTGCATTGCAACAGGGCTAAATCCTATCAGGTTTTTTGACTATGATAATAATTATTGCTTTATGAATCCAGTCTTACCCTTAACCCCTGCGGAACAAACCGCTTGCACAGAGCAAGTGCGCAGGGCGCTGGCTGAAGATATGGGCAACGGTGATCGTACGGCCGCCCTGATTCCTCTATCAGCCATGGCCCACGCCACAATTACGGTGCGCGAGGAGGCCTGTTTATGCGGTCAACCTTGGTTTAATGAGGTCTTTCGTCAATGCGACTCACGCACCCAAATAGTTTGGAATAATTCTGAAGGCACCCTCTTGGGTAGGGGTCAGACCCCGGTTGTCTTGCGTGGCCCTGCCCGGGCCTTACTCACGGGCGAACGGACTGCGTTAAACTTTCTGCAGACGCTCTCAGCAGTGGCCAGTCAAACATCTCTTTTCGTGGAAGCTGTACGGGGTACCCATGCCGTCATTGTGGATACCCGAAAGACGCTTCCAGGCCTGCGCTTGGCGCAAAAATATGCCGTGCGGGTAGGGGGAGGGCAGAACCATCGCATAGGCCTATATGACGGCCTGCTATTGAAAGAAAACCACATTGCAGCAGCGGGCGGTGTGCGCCCAGCGTTAATGGCCGCCTTAGCCGTCACTCCAAAAGATGTATTACTTGAAATTGAAGTAGAAACGTTGCAACAGTTGGAAGAAGCGTTACAAGCCGGGGCGCCCATGGTGCTGCTGGACAATATGCCCCTCCAACAACTGCGTGAAGCGGTACATCTTAATCAAGGCCGGGCCATCCTAGAGGCTTCAGGCGGCGTAAATGTCCACACCGTACGCGCCATTGCCGAAACCGGGGTAGACCGAATTTCCGTGGGCGGGTTGACAAAAGACATTAAAGCAATAGATTTTTCTATGAGATTTCAAATAGATGAATAAATTAGTGGATGTAGAATATGAACGTCCAGCGAGCTGTGACACACGCCATGCGTGGGCCAGTATCCCACCTGAGCCCAGTGTTGAGCGGCGCGCTGAACTGAAGTCCCGCATCAAAGCGCGCCTCAAAGACACCCAATCGGTCTTGGTGGCGCACTATTACGTCCACCCCGACTTGCAAGACTTGGCGGAAGAAACCGGTGGTTTGGTGGCGGACTCTCTTGAGATGGCCCGTTTTGGTAAAAACCATCCCGCATCCACCTTGGTAGTGGCGGGTGTACGCTTTATGGGTGAGAGCGCCAAAATCCTCTCTCCAGAAAAAACCGTGTTAATGCCCGATCTGGAGGCCACCTGTTCGCTGGACTTGGGCTGTCCCTTGGACGAATTTTCAGCGCTCTGCGATCAGCATCCCCATCGTACTGTGGTGGTATACGCCAATACCAGCGCTGCCGTTAAAGCGCGCGCCGATTGGGTGGTAACCTCCAGTTGCGCCGTGGATATCGTGCGCCACTTACATCACCAAGGACAAAAAATTCTTTGGGCACCGGATAAACATTTGGGGGAATACATCCAAAACCAAACCGGAGCCGATATGTTGTTGTGGCGTGGGTCCTGTGTGGTGCACGATGAGTTTAGATCAACTGAACTGCAAGCACTAAAAGCCCAGTACCCTGACGCCAAAGTATTGGTGCATCCCGAGTCGCCCGCGGCCGTGATTGCCCTGGCTGATGTGGTGGGGTCTACGTCCGGTATTTTAAAAGCGGCTACCACGCTAAACGCCACTACCTTCATTGTGGCCACCGATAACGGCATGATGCATAAATTGCGCCAACAAAATCCCGCTAAACTATTTTTAGAAGCCCCCACGGCCGGCGCCAGCGCCACTTGCCGCAGCTGTGCCCATTGCCCCTGGATGGCCATGAACGGTTTAGAAAACTTGTTACATTGTTTAGAAGCCAGAAATAACGTGATTGAGGTTACAACCGAGCTGGCCCAACAGGCCCGTATCCCCATTCAGCGCATGCTGGATTTTACAGCGCAGGGCAATAAACCCTCAGGCATCGTACCCAATATTGGTGCCGCTTAATGTTGCACTCACTTTTAAGGCTTCAGGAGTGTGGGCTGGGCACTTTCTAGGGTGAAGGGATAGTCGCGGCTGTAATGCAAGCCACGGCTTTCGTGACGGCACTGAGCGGAGCGCACAATGAGTTCGGACACCAACACCAAATTGCGCAATTCCAGCAAGTCGCGACTGACATGAAAGTTGGCATAGAACTCTCTAATTTCCTCAGTCAGCAGTTTTAATCGATGGGCGGCCCGTTCTAAACGTTTATCCGTGCGCACAATGCCCACGTAATCCCACATAAAACGGCGCAATTCATCCCAATTGTGAGAGATCACCACTTCTTCATCGGCATCCGTTACCTGACTGCTGTCCCATAAGGGAAGCGGTGCGCTGGGGAACATAGGGCTGGCATGAATAGCATCACTGGCGGCGGTGGCCAACACCACGCATTCCAGCAAAGAATTGCTGGCCAAGCGATTGGCGCCATGCAATCCGGTGCAAGCGGTTTCACCCACGGCATAGAGACTTTGTAAGTCCGTACGGCCAGATAAATCAGTGACTATACCGCCACAGGTGTAATGCGCCGCAGGCACCACCGGGATTGGGTCTTTTGCCATGTCGATGCCCAACTCTAAGCAGCGCTGATAAATGGTAGGGAAATGTTCCCGCACAAACGCTTCGCCCTTATGGCGCATGTCCAGATACACACAATCAACCCCATGACGCTTCATTTCAAAGTCGATGGCACGCGCCACAATGTCGCGCGGCGCCAACTCCGCCCGACGGTCGTGTTCGGGCATAAAACGGGTGCCGTCTGGCAAACGCAAAATACCCCCTTCGCCACGTAAGGCCTCAGAAATAAGGAAAGACTTGGCATGAGGATGGTACAAGCAGGTGGGATGAAACTGAATAAACTCCATATTTGAAACGCCACACCCCGAGCGCCAGGCCGCAGCAATGCCGTCTCCCGTGGAGGTGTCGGGGTTGGTGGTGTACAGATACACCTTACCGGCACCGCCGGTGGCCAGGATGGTGTGCGCCGCGCCAAAGGTTTCAACCTCATCGGTTAATTCATTTAGGGCATATAACCCCAAGCATCGGCCACCGGCTTGGCGCAGTTTATGAGTGGTAATTAAATCCACCAACATGTGGTGATCAAAGAGCGTGATATTGGGGTGGGCCTTCAGCTGCGGGTAGAGGCTATTTTGCACCGCGGCACCCGTGGCATCGGCTGCGTGCACAATGCGACGGTGGCTATGTCCTCCCTCTCGGGTGAGGTGAAGATGCCCTTCCTCCTGAGTGAAGGGGACCCCTTGCTGCGTAAGCCAATCAATGGCGGCAGGGGCATGCTCGATAATAAAGCGTGTGGCGTCCTCGTCACAAAGACCGGCACCGGCTTCTAATGTATCGTTAATATGGGATTGAAAGCTGTCGTTTTTACCCATGACAGCGGCAATACCGCCTTGCGCCCAACCGCTCGCCCCATCTTCCAATGAACGCTTGGTCAGTACAGCCACCTTAAAGCGATCGGCCAAACGCAACGCTGCTGTGGCCCCTGCCAGCCCGCTTCCCACTATTAACACATCAAACGTTTTCAGAAGACCGCTCCTAGGATTCTTAAGGTCATGCAACAGCCGTAGTATGCGTGGAGGGCTGCCCAATCACAAGCCTGTAATATTTCACGGTCCTGACAATTCCTGACAAATCCCCACACATCTTCACAAGCTTGCTTGATATTCTATGGGCCTGATTAAAAATCAGATTATTTACAGTGACGTACTTCGGAGACCCCGATGCAAACGCGCATAATGATTTTAGAAGATGGATTCTATTGGCAGCATCTCTTAGTAAAAAGCCTTAAACCCGATGGGTTTCACATTTTAAATTGCCAAGAAGCCCAGCAGGCCAAAATTCTGTTGCACCAACAGCCGTTTCACCTCGCATTGGTGGCGCTAACTCATGACCCACAGGGCAGCAGCCTAGACTTTGTCCGTTTTGCACGGGTGCAGCAACCCGGTATTGGCATTGTGGTGATCAGCGAGCAAAATAAGCCCATCGATCGTATTGTGGCCATTGAGATGGGGGCCGATGACTATCTGGCCAGCCCCCTTGAATCGCGCGAGTTAATGGCGCGCCTGCGTCGCATGAGCGCTCGTTTCCACCATCACAGAGAAACCTCAGAAAAAGGCTGTTTTTTATTTTCAGGGTTCACCCTTAAAAAAGCCTCGCGCCAACTTATTTGGGGGCAGGGGAGGGATGTGCCGCTCACCCGCAGCGAGTTTGATTTATTGGTGTTTTTGTTAGAAAGTGGCAACGATGTGGTCAGCCGAGACACATTAACCGCCGCCATTCGGGGGCGCAGTTGCCACGCCTGCGATCGGTCAGTGGATACGCTTATCTCTGGGTTGCGTTACAAATTGGGTTTGTTTAACCCTGATCAACGTTTAATTAGAACCATGCGCAACGCCGGATATTACATGGCGGCGTCAGCGCAATGGGTGGCACCAAAGAGGCCCTAGAATAGGGTCTCGTTTAACACCTGCAACAAATATTGGCCGTAGCCATTATTTTTCATACGCATGGCCAATTCTTCCAGTTCCGCCGCTGAGATTAACCCTTTTCGATAAGCAATTTCTTCTGGGCACGCAATTTTTAAACCTTGGCGCTTTTCCACTGTCTGAACATATTGCGAGGCTTCTAGTAATGATTCATGAGTGCCCGTATCCAACCAGGCAAACCCGCGTCCCATTAACTCCACTTGCAACTGGTCTTGGTTGAGATAGCAACGATTCAAATCGGTAATTTCCAATTCACCACGCACGGAAGACTTTAATTGCGCTGCCAAATCACATACTTGGTTATCGTAAAAATACAAGCCCGTAACAGCGTAACGCGATTTTGGGTGGGTGGGTTTTTCTTCTAAGCTGATGACTTTTCCGGCTGCATTAAATTCAGCTACACCATAGCGCTCGGGGTCGGATACAGCATAAGCAAATACAGTGGCCCCTGTGGTTTGGTCGTGAGCGCGGCCCAGCATGCTGGAGAAATCATGGCCATAAAAAATGTTGTCGCCCAGCACCAAAGCGCTGGGGTCAGACCCCACAAATGATTTGCCAATAACAAAGGCTTGCGCCAGTCCATCGGGGTTGGGCTGTACCGCATATGAAATATTCAGCCCCCATTGCGAGCCATCATCCAATAATTGTTCGAAGCGTGGGGTGTCTTGCGGTGTAGAAATAACCAAAATATCTTCAATGCCGGCCAACATCAAGGTGGTGAGCGGGTAATAAATCATGGGTTTGTCGTAAATGGGCAGCAACTGCTTCGACACCACTTGTGTGACCGGGTAGAGGCGGGTGCCGGAGCCTCCCGCTAAGATGATGCCCTTTCTCATGTGGCGGCTCGTTGATTGTAATTTTGCTCAATCCACTGGCGATACACACCGCTCGTTATACGCTCAACCCACTCATGGTGATTGAGATACCAGAAAATGGTTCTGGCCAAACCCGTTTCAAACGTTTCCCGCGGCGCCCAGCCCAGTTCATGGGTAATTTTACTGGCGTCAATGGCGTAGCGTCGATCGTGTCCAGGACGGTCCTTAACAAACTGAATTTGTGCGCGATAGCCGCCGTCGCGTCCGCTCGGCGCCAACTCATCTAGAATAGTGCAAAGGGCATCTACTACCTGCAAATTAGTTCGTTCACTGCCACCACCCACGTTATATGTTTCTCCAACGCGACCAGCCTCCAACACGCGGCGTATGGCTTTGCAATGATCGCCCACATAAAGCCAATCGCGTACATTTTGACCGTCCCCATAAATGGGTAGCGGTTTATTTTCTAATGCATGAGCAACCATCAGCGGAATCAGTTTTTCTGGAAACTGAAAAGGTCCGTAGTTATTAGAGCAATTGGTGGTCAGAACCGGTAACCCATAGGTGTGATGCCAGGCGCGTACCAAATGATCAGAGGAGGCCTTAGAAGCAGAATAGGGGCTATTGGGTGCGTAGGGCGTGGTTTCCACAAAAGCCGTATCTGTGGCTGATAATGAACCATAGACTTCATCGGTGGAAACATGCAAAAAACGGAAGGCGCTTTTCTCACCAGAGGGCAACTCACTCCAGTATGCCCGTACGGTTTCCAATAAGTTAAATGTACCCATGACGTTGGTGTTAATAAAGTCCACAGGCCCATGAATCGATCGATCCACATGGCTCTCCGCAGCGAAGTTAATGATGGCGCGTGGTTTGTGGGAATCGAGTAGTTTTTTCACTAACACCACATCGCCAATATCGCCATGCACCAACTGGTGCTGTGAGAGATCTTTTATGCTCGCCAGGTTTTCAGGATTTCCCGCGTAAGTGAGTAAATCTAAATTGATAACCGGTTCATCGGTGTAGTCCAGCCACTGAAGGATAAAGTTTGAACCAATAAATCCTGCGCCGCCGGTTACGATAATCATACGAATGAGCTTTACTTGAGATTGAAAGGAATAACATCTTAACAGAATGTTTTTTTGGGGGGTCTGACCCCCCTAGGGGTCAGACCCCAAACTCTGCGTATAATTTGTATTATGTTAAATAAGACACTTAGCAATAAGGGGTCAGACCCCCCTAGGGGTCAGACCCCTATCTTTGTTGGTTACTTCTGGACCTTCATCCAAGGCGAGCGGCACGCCTGTGCAGCAGGATAATACTGATTGGTGTCTGGGCAGAAAAACAGGTACTGTCCGTCCGAAACGGGTGCGGGAGCCGTTTTAGGAGCGCCACTGGGAGGTGGTGGCGGGGTATTGGGGGCGGGAGCGGGCGGTGGAGCATTTAAACGTGAAGCAGCATCAAGACGCGTCACCCGAGTGGCCCCCGCTCCGCCCAATACCTGAACGCGATCACCCACTCGGAAGGCTTCATCAGCCCCTTGGGTCACGGCAATAACATAGCCTGAATCAAGGCGAATGGTGATTTCTATGCCATTTTGGGTTGCGGTATTCGATTGGATGGCATCGCCTGCCACAGCGCCCGCCAAGGCGCCTAAGGCCGTGGCGGCACTATTACCCCCACCCTGCCCCACAGCGTGGCCTGCGGCAGCCCCTACAATGGCGCCCCCTAAAACACCTACAACACTGGGGTCGCCGGACTGAATTTTAACGGCTCGCAGGCTCTCTACGGTTCCAATGCGGACTGATTGTTCACCGCGAACCTGGTTTGACCTGTAGTCGCTGCCACCAATACCTGGGGTAGTGCAGGCTGCAAGGGTTGTAACCATCACGGCAACCAAAGGCAGTAACAGTGCATTCTTCATCATCATTGTCTCCTAATTACGATTAATTCCTAATTGCTTAGTATATAACGGACCATATAGGTTCCCGTGCACCCCCTGCTCTGTTAATCTCGTAACATTTCGTAAACGGCAAAAGGTTTTCTGTTATGGCTCAGTATGTCTTCACGATGAACCGGGTGGGTAAAATTGTCCCACCAAAGCGACAAATCCTTAAGGATATCTCCTTGTCTTTTTTCCCGGGTGCCAAAATTGGGGTGCTGGGATTAAATGGGTCGGGTAAATCCACCATCCTCAAGATTATGGCGGGCCTTGATACAGAAATTGAAGGCGAGGCTACGCCCATGCCCAATCTTAGCATTGGGTATTTGCCCCAAGAGCCCCAGATGGACCCCAAGAACACCGTTCGTCAAGCGGTGGAAGAAGGGTTGGGTGAGGTCATGACCGCTCGCAAGGCGTTGGAGTCCGTGTATGCCGCCTACGCAGAACCTGAAGCGGATTTTGATGCGCTAGCCACTGAGCAAGCGCGTCTAGAGGCCATCATTAGCGCAGCAGACGGCCATAGCGCAGAACTCCAAATGGAGGTGGCTGCTGATGCCCTGCGTTTGCCTGAATGGGATGCTGTTATTGGCAATCTATCGGGTGGTGAAAAGCGCCGCGTGGCCTTATGCCGGCTGCTGCTATCCAAACCCGATATGTTATTGCTGGACGAACCCACCAACCATTTGGATGCCGAAAGCGTGGATTGGCTGGAGCAATTTTTGCAACGCTTCTCCGGCACCGTGGTGGCCGTTACCCATGATCGCTATTTCTTAGACAACGCCGCAGAATGGATTTTGGAATTGGATCGTGGTCATGGTATTCCCTGGAAGGGCAATTACAGCTCATGGCTGGAGCAGAAGCAAGAACGCTTATCCCAAGAAGATTCGCAGGAGTCTGCTCGTCAGAAAGCCCTGCAAAAAGAATTGGAGTGGGTGCGGCAAAACCCCAAGGGCCGTCAGGCCAAATCCAAGGCGCGCTTGGCGCGCTTTGATGAATTGAGTTCGCAGGAATACCAGAAGCGCAATGAAACCCAAGAAATCTTTATCCCTGCTGGCGAGCGGCTGGGCGGATCGGTGATTGAATTTAAAGATGTGTCCAAGGCTTTTGGTGACAAATTGCTGCTGGATAAGGTCAATTTCACTATTCCTCCTGGTGCCATCGTGGGGATTATCGGTCCCAATGGCGCAGGTAAATCCACCCTCTTTCGCATGATTGTGGGTCAGGACACACCCGACAGCGGTGAGATTGTGATTGGCAGTACCGTGAACTTGGCCTTCGTGGACCAGTCTCGCGATGCCTTAGACAATAAGAAAACCGTGTGGGAAGAAATTTCTGGCGGGATGGATATCCTCACCGTGGGCAAATACGAAACCCCTTCACGGGCGTACATTGGCCGCTTTAATTTTAAAGGCTCTGATCAGCAAAAAGTGGTGGGCAATTTATCCGGCGGTGAACGCGGTCGTTTGCATCTGGCCAAAACATTAATTAAAGGCGGCAACGTGTTGCTGCTTGATGAACCTTCTAACGACTTAGATGTGGAAACCTTGCGCGCTCTAGAAGACGCGCTTTTAGAATTTGCCGGCTCCATCATGGTGATTTCTCATGATCGCTGGTTTTTGGACCGCGTGGCCACGCATATTTTGGCTTTTGAAGGTGATTCACAAGTGGTGTTCTTTTCAGGCAACTACCAAGAGTACGAAGCCGATAAGAAGAAACGTTTGGGTGAAGAAGGGGCTCGCCCTCACCGTATTCGCTACAAACCATTGATGGGATAAACTTAAGTTCACACGCTCGCTCAGGCAGCGGGCGTGGCGCCGGCGGTGCGGCTACTCAGCCTCAGTTGTCACGGCAGCAGCAGATGCACCGCCATTTTCTTCTTGCAGCAAGCCCAACAATTCTTCTGTGGTGATGGTGCTCACTTCACCTGCCCCTTCCAATAGTGAATCGGCCAAATTGCGCTTGCGTTCATGTAACGCCACAATTTTCTCTTCAATAGTGTCGCGGAAAATGAGGCGGTACACGGTTACGGGTCGTGTTTGACCTATACGGTGGGCGCGATCGGAGGCTTGGTCTTCCACCGCCGGATTCCACCAGGGGTCCATATGAATAACGTAATCGGCCGCCGTTAGGTTAAGACCTACCCCACCCGCTTTCAAGCTGATCAGGAATAAATCACCCTCACCGTCTTGGAAGGCTTTTACACGCTTGCCGCGTTCTTGTGAAGGGGTTGAGCCATCCAAATACTGATAGGTGATGCCATGCTCGTTAAACGCTTCGCGCATGATGTCCAAGAAATCCACAAACTGACTGAATACCAACGCGCGGTGACCGCTTTCACGCAAGTCCAGCATAATTTCCATAAGGGTTGAAATCTTACCGGCCATCCATTCACGATCGGGAATCACCAAAGAACCATGGCAGCAGGCGCGGCGCAGCTTCATGATGCCGGCCAACACGCGAATGCGGTTGGGTTGATCTTCGCCTTCTACGGTGGCGCTCTGCAAAGCCTGTTGGCGCACCGCTTCGTACATGGCGCGTTCCTCGGGGCTGAAATCTAAAGTTAACGTGACTTCGGTGCGCGGTGGTAATTCGGAGAGCACTTGCGACTTGGTACGACGCAATATAAAGGGCTGGATGAGACGGCGTAAACGCTCCCGCGCGTCGCTATCGGCATTTTTTTCAATCGGAATGGCGAAGCGTTCCGTAAAAGAATCCAGCGAACCCAAAAGCCCGGGATTAATGAAGCGGAACAAATTCCACAATTCACCCAAGTGATTTTCAATAGGAGTGCCGGTGGTGATTAGGCGGAATTTGCATTTTAGTTTCATAGCCGCTTGCGAGCGCTTGGTGCCAGCGTTCTTGATGGCCTGCGCCTCGTCCAATACTACTGTAGCCCATTCCTTACTAGACAGGAGTTCCGCTTCTTGTTGGAATAAGGTGTAGCTCATGATGATGAGATCGCCGGGACATGCATCCATAAAGTTTCGATCGCGTGGCCCATTGCCTAACCAACGTACTTTCAATGCGGGCGCAAAACGCTGTGCTTCGGCCTCCCAGTTGCCGCACACGGAAGTGGGGGCCACCACCAAAGCGGGGCCTTCTGGTGCACGATGCAACAACAAAGCCAGAGTCTGTACGGTTTTACCCAAACCCATATCATCAGCCAAGCAAGCTCCGGCGCCGGAATGCGCGTGACGAGCCAACCATTCAAAACCGGCCAATTGATAATCGCGCAATTCAGCATTTAATTCTTTGGGTAGTTCAGGGCTCCACACAGACAGTGCGTCGCGTTTTTCCAATAAGGCGCGCCAACCAGGGTCGGTGTGGGTTTCTGTATTTTCATCCACCACAGAGGACAATTGCGTGGCCGCCAAAGAGTGAATACGCAGTAAATCGGCATGCTGTTCTGATAACCCACCCAGTTCACGCACACGCTTTAAGAGTTGCTCGCTCAAGGCCAAGTACTGACCGTCTTTTAAGGCCACAAAGCGCGTCCCTGGAGTGGAAGCTGCTTCTAATAAGGCTTTTAGTTCCACCACCGTATGGGCATCCACCACCAAATTGCCCGATACGCCCAACCAATCTCCTTGTGAGGAGACCTGTAGCGATAATTGGCTGGCGTCCACTTCACCACGAATCTTAATGGTTTCGCCTTCCGGCCAGCGCATTTTTACGGCATCCCCTTTATCGCGCAGGGCTAAAAGCATTTCACAGGCCGTGGCAGGGTTTAGGCTGAAGCCATGATAGACGTAATCAGCGGCACGAATCCAGGGTTGGCATATGGCCCAAATCTCATCGGCTGCCGTTTTTTCTTGGCGAAGATTGCGCCTTACTTGATGCTGAATTAATTCGTCCGGCACTACTTGCCCCACATATTCAGGTCCCACACCAGGCGTGTAGGGCAAGCCATTATCTCCCTCAGGTTGCACCACCAATTCCACTTGTAATCCCGTGGCCGTGGGTGAGAGTAATGCATAAATTTGCGGTTCCGCTTCACTCACTTCAACATTGCCGCCACCAATGTCCGAGCGCACGGCAAAACGTAGGGCCAAACCCGCCACAGATTTTTGTACACGTTCTTCAGCGGCCTTGGGCAACACCAACCCCTCACACCCCAATATTTTTAGGGCCCGGTCTTGGTCTGGGGTCACCTCAATAATGCGCAGTCGGTGACGTGATTCGCGCACCAAGTGATAGCGTTCGTCTTCAGTTAAATTGGGCGTGATGGCCACACGCAATTGATTGCGTTCACGCAAGATCGATACTTCCGGTTGACCCACGGACACCTCTACCGGGCGATCGGGTTCCTGTGCCCAAAACAGCAACGGGTGGCCGGCCAGTTGAGCCAATGCCGCGAGGCAATCGATGCGTTTTTCGGTGCTCTTCTTGCCCATATCCGCCAGGCGAATCTGCGCAATGGCAGATCGGTCTTGGTCGGTTAACCCTTCTAATTCTTGCTGTGACCCTTGTAAACGACTTAAGGTGACGGCCTTGCCCTGCCCCCATTGATTGGCATTGCGGCGTTGTTCACGCGCCTCTATCAAACACTGTGATTGTTCTGGGTCGTAGGTTAAGTGCCAGACAAAGCGCACATTTCGTGGTGGTGGCGTGGAGCTAGAGAACTCACCCCCCAAGCGATCTAGGGCTCCTAGCGCCCGCTCCCATAAGGGCTGGCGACGAATAACATCCGTTAATGGTTTGGTGCCCAACTCATAATGCAGTTTTTCAGCACGTTCAGCCGCTATGGACGAATCCATACGTCCCAACAGTTCTAAGGCCTCAGCCGCTACCCAGCGATAGCCTTGCGCTTCGGCTTTGGTTTCTAAATCTCGCAATCGATCGCGATCAATGCGCTCCCCTGCGCCATCCACCCACCAGTTGGCCAATGAGCGGAATAAAATGCTCAGCAGATCTTTATCCGAAACCTCGCTGCGTTCTTCATGGGGTAGCGCGTCTACAGATTGAGTGGCCCGTGCCGCATGGCCCAAGCAGGCAAAGACCGGCAGAATGGGTGAGCCGCTTTTCATGACAGCGGCAATATGGGCAGAGGCACGTTCTAGGCGCTTGGGGTCGCCGCTGGCAATGAGGGCTATCACATAAGCGGCACCGCTTAAACCGGCCATACCGGCTTTGCGTAGGTCCTGAGTTTTCTTGCTGTCTTTCAATAGGGCGTCGAAAATCTTTAACGCATCATCCATTTGACCACGCAGCACATGCACCAAACCTGCCACAGGCGTATTGTTTTGTACGGCCTTACCCTTGGCTAAAATCAGCGCATCGTCAATATGACCGCGCATCACCATGGGTTCACACAAAATGGCTGCAAACCAACTGCGCTGCTCTTCGCGGGCGTTGGCCGCGCGTTCGCGCAACCAAGACATAGGGCCCGCACAAGAATCCAAACGATTCACCCGCACCGCCATTAAGGTGGCCGCCACAGGCAAAGATATTTCTGTGGGTAACGCATCGAACTGTTCGGGTTGAAAGGGGTTGTCAAAAATGGTCAGGTAAGGGTTGCGTGTGCGCCATTCCACTGAAAAATAGCTTTGAATGGTTTGGGCTAATTTGGTGAAATCTTCATAGTGGCCTGAGTAAAGAGCCAAACGCAGATCCCGTACCCCTTCGGGAAACTGACGGACAAAATACCCATAGCGGTAGTCGGCAATTTTAAAGACACTGCGAATCGCATCCATCAGGGGTTGGCAACGGGGCGCTCCAACCAAGGCGCGAGCCACCCGTTCAGCCAGCAGGGGTTCACAACCTACCCGCGGCCCTTGGGGCACCAAAGAGCCTTGGGCGGTCAAGGCCTCCACAGTGCCACTTAAGGTGGTTAAAGTCCAGGGTTTGTCCTCTGCGTCCCGACAAAGGGCTGCTTCTAGGCATTGCAGCAATTGTCCTTTGGTAATAGGGACGTACGAAAGCGATACCAGTTGAAGCAGCTCAAACTGGTGGGGGGGCAGGTTCAGACTATCGGGGGTCGCCTCGGGTTGCACGCCGTGGGCTGTAAGGGTACCCATTTAATTCGAAATGGAGGCCTAAAAAGATTAATAAGATATGCAACGCCCCAGTTTACACCCCCCTCAGTAAAGTGCCAAGCACCTGATTTTCGTGATAGTTTCTTACAATAGAGGGGGTAGCCGGCTTGCCAGTACACACCCATGCAGGCTACGATGCACAGTTGTTAAGATGATTTCAGAATAATTTATGGCCACACCCCTTCTTGAATTAGATAACCTCCACTTTTATTATGGTTCAAGGGCCATACTTTCTGGTGTCTCCTTAACCTTGGCTGAGGGAAAAGTGTCGGCCATATTGGGCACCAGTGGCTGTGGCAAGACCACGTTATTGCGCCTAATAGGCGGTCAATTGCGTCCCACACAAGGCGCGGTGCGCTTTCGAGGACGTGTGGTCCATGAAATGAACGATCGTGATTTATATGCCATGCGCCGCGAAATGGGCATGATGTTTCAGCAAGGTGGCCTCTTCAGCGACCTCACTGTATTCGACAACATTGCTTTTCCATTGCGCGAGCACACCCAATTGCCTGAGCGCATCATCAAGGATCTGGTGTTCATGAAGTTAGAGGCTGTGGGGTTGCGTGGTGCACGCGACCTATTTCCCACGGAACTCTCTGGAGGCATGAACCGTCGCGTCTGTTTGGCCCGTGCCATTGCCATGGACCCCACCCTCACCCTTTATGACGAACCCTTCGCTGGATTAGACCCCATTTCATTAAATGCTGTGGCCAGACTGATTCGCGAACTCAATGATTCGATTGGTGTCACTTCTATTTTGGTGACCTATGATGTCAGTGAATCCTTAAAGGTTGTTGATGAAATCTTTTTGTTGGCGGACGGGCGTGTGGCCGCACAAGGCACGCCAGACGCGCTTATTCACTCTGATGATGCCTACGCCCATCAGTTTATTCATGCCGAACCCGATGGTCCGGTAGCGTTTCAATTGCCCGCCCCCACTCTGGCACAAGATTTTCATTTTTCAGCAGCACCCACAGGTCCACAATGAAAAAATTTCTTTGCTCTCTTTGGCAAACACGCCGAAAACTTTTGTTGCTCATATTGGTTGTTACAGTGGCAGGTGCTTTTTACGCCCTGCGCTACCGTGAGGCCACCCCTGCCACCAACAACGCAGGGGTTAAACCAAGCGCCGGCCGCCCACTGCCTCCTGTGCTGACCGCCGCTGCGCATGTGCAAGACTTGTCGGTATGGGTAACCGGTTTGGGAACTGTTACTTCCATGGCCACCATCACCATTCAATCACGCGTGGATGGTCAACTCATGAAAATTCATTTTCATGAAGGGCAAATTGTAAAGGCCGGTGACCTATTGGCCGAAATTGACCCACGTCCTTACCAGGTACAGTTAGAACAAGCCCAAGGACAGAAAGCCCGTGATGAGGCGTTATTAAAAAACGCTCGGCTGGACGTGGAGCGCTACAAAACATTGGCCGCCCAAAACGCTATCCCACAGCAACAATTGGACACTCAGGTATCGTTAGTAGACCAATATGTAGCATCCGTGTTCTCCGATCAATCGCAAGTGGACAATGCGCGCCTGCAGCTGACTTACTGCCGCATTACCGCACCCGTTTCAGGACGCTTAGGCTTGCGTCAAGTGGATCCGGGCAACATTATTCAAGCCAACGCCACCACAGGGATTGTGGTGTTAACGCAATTGTCACCCATCACGGTTATTTTTCCATTGCCTCAAGACAACCTACCCGCCATCATCAAGAAGATGAAGGAGGTAAAGGCAATGGAAGTGGAGGCCTGGGATCGTGCCAATGCCAATCGCCTGGCTTCAGGCAGCTTAATTGCTTTGGATAACTTAGTGGACCCTACTACGGGGATGGTAAAACTGCGCGCCCATTTTACAAATCAAGATGGCAGCTTATTTCCCAATCAATTCGTTAATGCGCGCATGCACCTGGACACCATCAAGAATGCGATTGTGATCCCCACGTCGGGTGTGCAGCAGGGCAGTAATGGCCCATACGCGTATGTGGTTAATGATCAGCAAGTGGTATCCGTGCGTAAACTCATCATCGGCCAAAAAGATGGCAACCTGATCGCCATTCGCGAAGGCCTCACTGCCGGTGACATGGTGGTGGTGGATGGGGTGGATAATTTGCGCGAAGGGGCTACGGTCACAGTCACCAACCGCAGCAGTGCCACGCCCCCCGCTCCAGCAACGCCTGAACATAAACGGCCTGCACCTTGAACTTATCGCGCCTGTTTATTGAGAGGCCTGTCGCCACTTCGTTACTGATGCTGGCGATCGTTTTATCAGGGCTTATTTCTTGGCGTTTTCTTCCGCTCTCCGCATTGCCAGAAGTGGATTACCCCACCATTGAAGTGATTACGCTCTATCCTGGCGCCGGGCCTGAGGTCACCACCTCGGCCATCACGGCCCCTCTTGAGCGTCAGTTTGGTCAGATGCCGGGCTTAAACCAGATGATTTCCACCAGCTCCGGTGGCGCCTCCATTATTACCTTACAGTTTGCCCTAAACCTTCCTATCGACGTGGCCGAACAACAGGTGCAGGCCGCCATTAATGCCGCCGGTACATTTTTGCCAGTTGATTTACCCATGCCACCGATTTATAGCAAGGTGAACCCTGCAGACGCCCCCATTCTTACTTTAGCCGTTACGTCTAAAACCTTAACATTGCCTCGCCTGGAAGATTGGGTGGACACGCGCTTAGCTGGAAAAATATCGCAGTTGCCGGGTGTGGGCATGGTCAGTATTGCCGGCGGTCAACGCCCAGCTGTACGTATTCAAATAAACCCTGCCGCCTTGGCCACACGCAAGCTGGGTTTGGAGGACGTCCGCACAGCCATTTCTAACAACAACATCAACATGGCCAAAGGTAGTTTTGATGGCCCTGAACGCGCGGCCGTTATCGACGCCAACGACCAAATCCGTACGGCTGACGATTATCAAAAAATGGTGGTGGCATTCGTAAATGGCGCACCCGTTCGTTTGGGCGATATCGCCACTGTGGTGGAGAGCGCTGAAGATGTGCGCTTAGCCGCTTGGAAAAACAATACCCCTGCCGTGATTCTCAATATTCAACGCCAACCCGGTGCCAATGTGATTGAGGTGTCCGATCGTGTAAAAGCCTTGCTGCCACAAATTCGCCAGACCCTTCCTGAGTCTATGGAAGTGACCTTGCTCACGGACCGCACCACCACCATTCGCGCCTCGGTGCATGACATCGAGTTTGAAATGATGTTGGCTGTCGGCTTGGTGGTCATGGTCATTTTTATTTTCTTACGCAATTTGCCGGCCACCATTATTCCCAGCGTGGCTGTCCCTGTATCCTTGATTGGCACATTGGGCATCATGTACCTGGCCAATTTCAGCATCAACAATTTAACCCTGATGGCCCTCACTATTGCTACGGGCTTTGTGGTGGATGACGCCATTGTGATGATTGAAAACATAGCGCGCTATTTAGAGCAAGGGGAAACCCCTATGCAGGCAGCGTTAAAAGGGTCGCGCCAAATTGGTTTTACCATTATTTCTCTCACCATCTCACTAATCGCTGTACTCATCCCATTGCTTTTTATGTCGGATGTGATTGGTCGATTATTCCGCGAATTTGCTATTACCTTGGCCGTTGCCATTCTCATATCGGCTGCTGTCTCCTTAACCCTCACGCCCATGATGTGCGCACGCATTTTGCGAAAAGAGTCCAGCGACGCCCACACCCATCCTTGGTTGGTGCGCATGCATCAATTTCAAGAGGACCTTATTGCCCGTTATGCCAAGGCGCTGGATTGGGTGTTACTGCGCCAACGCGCCACACTATGGGTGGCCTTGGGCACTTTGCTGTTAACAGCCCTGCTGTACGTGTTTATCCCCAAAGGGTTTTTTCCGGTACAAGATACAGGCATCATCCAAGCCATCACAGACGCTCCACAAAAAGTATCTTTTCAAGGCATGGTGACGCGCCAGCAGAAGGTGGCAGAGTCCATTCTCAAAGATCCGGCGGTAGAAAGCCTATCCTCTTTTATTGGCGTGGATGGTGTTAATACCACCATCAACTCAGGTCGCATGCTGATTAATTTAAAACCCTTAAACGAACGTGATGGCCGTATTTCTGCCACGGGGGTTATTAACCGACTGCAAAAATCTTTGTGGAATGTTGAGGGGATGGATGTTTATTTGCAACCGGTGCAAGACTTAACCATTGAAGACAATGTCAGTCGCACACAGTATCAATTTACGTTGGGCAGCCCAAAACCTGAAGACATTCAAGAGTGGGCGCCTAAGTTAGTGGATAAATTACGTACCCTCCCTCAGCTAAAAGATGTGGCCAGCGACGTGCAAAATCAGGGCTTGCGGGTGTATATCGACATTGATCGCGATAACGCTGCACGCTTAGGGGTTACCACCAACGCCATTGACCAGGCCCTCTATGACGCCTATGGTCAGCGTCTGGTCTCCACCATCTTCACCCAGTCCAACCAATACCGCGTGGTGCTGGAACTGCATCCTGATTTCCGTCAGAGCCCAGGGCAGCTCGACGGTATTTATGTGTCGGGAACTAATGATACGCAGGTGCCTTTAAGTGCAGTGGCGCATTTCTCAGAGCGCGCAGGCCCTCTTACTGTCACCCACTTGAGTCAATTTCCTTCTGCCACTTTGTCGTTTAATTTGGCCAGTGGCGTATCCTTGGGTCAAGCCGTAGAGGCGATTCGCGCTGCGCAAAAAACATTGGGCATGCCCATTAGCATTGAAACCCGCTTCCAAGGCGCGGCGCGGGCTTACGAAAAATCACTGTCCAGCACCCTACTTCTGATTTTGGCGGCCATTGTCACCATGTACATCGTGTTGGGTGTTTTGTATGAAAGCTACATTCACCCCATCACCATTCTTTCCACATTGCCCTCGGCCGGTGTAGGTGCTTTATTGGCTCTGGCTATTTCGGGCAATGACTTAGGGGTGTTGGGTATTATCGGCATCATCTTGCTGATTGGCATTGTAAAAAAGAATGCCATTATGATGATTGATTTCGCCCTGGATGCACAACGCAACCAAGGGCTATCACCCCATGACGCCATACGCCAAGCCTGTTTGTTGCGCCTACGCCCCATTCTAATGACTACTTTCGCCGCACTCTTCGCCGCCTTACCACTGATGCTGGGCTCGGGCGTGGGTTCTGAATTGCGTCACCCTCTGGGGTTGGCCATGGTGGGCGGGTTACTGGTCAGCCAATTGCTTACTCTCTTTACCACTCCAGTCATCTATCTGGCAATGGACCGTTTGGCTTCTCGTCCACAAACACCATGAGCTTTACCGGGATTTTTATCCAGCGGCCGGTAGCCACCACGCTACTGACCGCAGCCATTACCCTGTCGGGGCTGGTGGCCTTTAAATTGCTGCCCGTGTCCCCCTTGCCGCAGGTGGATTTTCCAGCAGTTAGTGTGCAAATCAGTTTGCCAGGTGCAAGCCCTGAGACCATGGCGGCCACGGTGGCCACACCATTGGAGCGCACCGTAGGACGCATTGCGGGGTTGGAAGAAGTCACCTCCAGCAGTGCAGCGGGACAAACCCGTTTAAGCCTGTTGTTTAGTTTGGACCGCAACATCGATGGCGCGGTCCGCGATGTGCAAGCCGCCATTAATGCTGCCGCTTCTCTCCTGCCTACGGGGTTGCCCACTAACCCCATTTATCGGAAAGTAAACCCAGCCGATGCCCCCATCCTTATTCTGGCCCTTACCTCCGACACACTCACCCCAGGTGAGGTGTATGACTCGGCCTCTACAGTGGTGTCGCAACGCTTATCCCAGGTAGAAGGCGTGGGTCAAGTCACCGTGGGTGGCAGTTCATTGCCCGCTGTGCGCATTGAGCTTAGCCCACCCTCTTTGAATCGCTACGGGTTGGGTATTGAAACCGTACGCATTGCCATTGCCAGCAGCAATACCAATCGCCCCAAAGGGTTTATTGAAAATAGCGTACAGCGCTGGCAAATAGAAAACAACGACCAAGCCATGCATGCGGCCGATTACCGCAACTTAATTGTGTCTTGGAATAAAGGCGCACCCGTACGCTTGTCGGACGTGGCAGAAGTAACGGATTCAGTGCAAGACGTCCGTAATTTGGGAATTGCCAACGGCAAGCGTGCCATTCTGCTGATTATTAACCGACAACCCAATGCCAATATTATTGATACGGTGGATCGCGTTACCGCCTTGATGCCCCAATTGAGAGCCTCCATCCCTGCTGCTATTGATATGAATGTGGTATTGGATCGCACACCGACTATTCGTGGGTCATTGTCTGAAGTAGAACGCACTCTGGCTATTTCTGTGGCTCTGGTCATTCTGGTGGTGTTCTTATTTTTGCGCGAAGGCCGCGCCACCCTAATCCCCAGCGTGGTGGTACCGGTTTCTTTGATTGGAACTTTTGGCGTGATGTATCTGTGCCATTTCAGCATCAACAATCTATCGCTCATGGCGCTTACAGTGGCCACAGGATTTGTGGTGGATGACGCCATTGTGATGCTGGAGAATATTTCACGTCATATTGAAAAAGGAGTGCCGCCCATGCAGGCGGCCATTCAGGGGGCTCGTGAAGTGAGTTTTACGGTCATCTCTATTAGCCTGTCTCTGGTGGCGGTATTCGTTCCCTTGTTGCTGATGGGGGGGTTGGTGGGACGAATGTTCCGTGAGTTTGCTGTAGTGCTGTCCGTGGCGGTGTTGGTGTCGTTGATTGTTTCACTGACCACCACGCCTATGATGTGTGCCTGGCTTCTCAAAAAGAAAGCGCCTGCACAAAAAACGCCCAATTGGTTTTCTCGTCAATTGTCCCGTTTGGACCATTTGCATCTGCATTATGAGCGCTCGCTTAAATGGGCAGTGACTCATCGGCGTTGGGTTATGTTCGTTTTATTATGCACCATTGGATTGAACATTTATTTATACGTTATCGTCCCCAAGGGGTTTTTTCCACAACAAGATACCGGACGCTTAATTGGACGCGTACAGGCCGATCAGAGCATCTCCTTTCAAGCCATGCGGGAAAAGCTCACGCAATACATTAATCTATGTCGGGTTGATCCCGCCGTGCAAGACGTCATTGGTTTTACGGGTGGTGAAGCGCGCAATGCGGCCAATGTGTTTGTGGTGTTAAAACCCCTTAAAGAACGGGACGTGTCTTCCGATCAAGTGATTGCGCGGTTGCGAAAAAGCATGATGCGCGTAACCGGTTCCTCTCTGTATTTTCAGTCCGTGCAAGACATTCGTTTTGGCGGGCGCATGGGCAACGCGCAGTACCAGTACACTTTGCAAGCCAATGACTTGGAGGAGTTGCGCATATGGGAGCCTAAAATTCGTACCGCCCTAACCAAATTACCGCAATTGGTAGATGTGAATACCGATCAGCAAGATAAGGGCATTGATGTGTGGGTTACCTTAGATCGCGATAGCGCCGCCCGCTTAGGTGTAACCCCTAAGGCCATGGACTTGGCGCTCAACGATCTGTTTGGGCAGAGGCAAATCTCTACCATCTACCATCCACTAAACCAATATCACGTGGTGTTGGAAGCGGCACCAGCTTATTGGCAAAGCCAAGCAATTTTAGAGCAGACCTATGTCTCTGGGGCCAACGGTTCCATTGTTCCACTGTCGGCCATCGCCCATTTCACTGCCGGTAATTCTGCATTGGCTGTTAACCACCAAGGACAATTCCCCGCCAGTACCATTACGTTTAACCTGCCGGAGGGCGTGTCATTGGGTCAAGCCACACAAGCCATCGACAACACCTTTGTCAGCTTGGGTGTACCACCCTCTGTACATGGCGGTTTTCAAGGCACGGCCAAAGTGTTTCAAGCGTCATTATCCAGTCAACCCCTACTTATTATGGCCGCTTTATTCACCGTGTATGTGGTATTGGGCATTCTCTATGAAAGCTATATTCATCCCATCACCATTATCTCCACCCTCCCTTCTGCTGGGGTTGGTGCTTTAATTGCGTTGATGGTGACCGGCGTTGAGTTCAGTCTTATTGCTTTAATTGGCGTAATATTGTTAATTGGGATTGTGAAAAAGAATGCCATCATGATGATTGACTTCGCTCTTGATGCCGAGCGGCGTCTGAAAATTTCTCCTGAAGCCGCCATTCTGCAGGCCTGCTCGTTGCGTTTTCGCCCCATCTTGATGACTACCATGGCCGCCATGCTGGGCGCTCTACCCTTGGCATTGGGCTTTGGGGAAGGCGGAGAATTGCGTCGCCCCTTGGGTATTTCCATCGTGGGTGGATTATTGTTTAGCCAATTACTCACGCTCTACACCACGCCCGTGGTCTATATTTATCTGGACCGATTCCGGACTTATTGGGTTAACCGTTTCTCATCTTCAAGTCAGGTCAACGCATCATGAAAATTAATCAATCATTCGCATTGTCTGTTATGGCTCTGACCGTTCTTAGCCTGCTGTCCGGTTGTGCCATGGGTCCTAATTACGCCAAACCCGCTGTGGCCAATCCGGCTTCTTTTAATATTCCAGCCGGCTGGAAAATGGCCCAACCTCAAGATGCCGACATTCCATCGGATTGGTGGAAAATATTTAACGATACGCAACTCAATCAATTAGAAGAGCGTGTGGTGCTGTCCAACCAAACCTTAGCTCAAAAAGAAGCGGCCCTGCGTCAAGCACGCGCCTTGGTGCAATCTGCCGAAGCCGGCCTCTTTCCCACCCTTAATGGCAATGCCGCAGAAAGCCGCAACAAATCCTCAGGAGGGGCCATTGGTTTGGCGCAGGGTCGCATCTACAATAATTTCTTACTCAACGCGCAAGCCAGTTGGGAGCCTGATTTATGGGGTTCTGTGCGCAGAACCATCGAAGCCAATACGGCCAACTATCAGGCCAGCGCCAGCCAATTAGCCGCCGCACGGCTCACCTTACAAAGCCAATTGGCTGTTGATTATTTTCAGTTGCGTGCTGATGACGCGCTTACCGTATTGCTAACCGACACTGTGAAAGCCTATCGTCAAAACCTCGACCTCACCAACAGTCGAATGAGTGCAGGCATTGCGGCAGAAACCGACGTGTTGCAGGCAGAAAGTCAGTTGCGCGGCGCTGAGGCACAGCTCATTGACGTGGGTGTACAGCGTGGCCAGTTAGAACATGCCATTGCGGTCTTAACGGGTGTGGCCCCTTCTGGTTTTAGCATCGCCCCTACCCCACTTGGGACAGATACCGTGCAATTGCCCATTAGCGTGCCCTCTGCCATCGTGGAACGTCGCCCTGATATTGCTGCGGCCGAGCGTGCCGCGGCGGCAGCTAGTGCGCAAATCGGTGTGGCCAAAGCCGCCTTTTTCCCCACTCTGACCTTAGGTGGTGCCACAGGGTTTCAAAACAACTCATCGGGCGCATTACTGACGCAACCCAATGCGGCATGGAGTTTCTCACCACAACTGTCATTGCCCATTTTTGATGGTGGCTTACGCAGCGCCAATCTCACGCAAGCAGAAGCGGCCTATGAGGGCGCCGTGGCCAACTACCGTGAGGTGGTACTGGAAGCCTTCCAAAACGTGGAAGACAATCTCACCGCCGCATCTCTTCTCACGAACGAAATCCACGTACAGAATCAAGCAGTGGTGGCGGCCCATAAAACGCTTAACCTGACAGAGGCCCAATATAAGGCGGGTATTGTGGGTTATTTAAACGTCATTGTGGCTCAGACCACCTTGCTGACCAGCAAAACCACAGAAGTGAGTCTGCGCAGCCGGCACTATGTGGCCAGCGTGCAACTGATTACAGCCTTGGGTGGAGGCTGGAACGCCTCTCAACTACCTCATGAGTAATTTGCGGTAAACTGTTGAAATGAAGACAAAACAACAGTTTTTTAACCTCTATCACCACGACTTTGTACGGGTGGCTGTGGCGACGCCTGAGGTTCAGGTGGCCCAGCCCAGCGTGAACGCCACCCGTACCATCGCGCTTATGAAAGCCGCAGCAAAAGAATCCGCTTGTTTGGTGGTGTTTCCAGAATTAGGCCTTACGGGGTATAGCTGCGACGACCTTTTCCATCAAGAGGCTCTGCTGGGCGCCGCACAGGAGGCCTTGGGTGCCGTGGTGCACGCCAGTGGCAGCATTCCCATCACCGCTGTGGTGGGCGTACCACTGCGTCATCAAAGTCGTCTTTATAACTGCGCAGCCGTTATCTCCGGTGGCGTTATTTTGGGAATCGTGCCCAAAACCTACTTGCCCAATTACCGCGAATATTACGAAACGCGCCATTTTGCCTCCAGCGACACATTACTGGATAGTGAACTACACTGGCCCGGCCTGGGTGTTATTCCTTTTGGCACGCATCTGCTCTTTGAAGCGCGCAATCAACCACTCTTCGTCATGGCCTTGGAGGTTTGCGAAGACCTCTGGGTACCCATCCCGCCTTCTTCACTGGCCGCCTTAGCCGGAGCCACGGTGATCGCCAATCCGTCCGCCTCTAATGCCAGTGTGGGAAAAGCCGACTACCGACGTCAATTGGTGGCCAATCAATCTGCGCGCTGCTTATCTGCCTATGTGTACAGTGCAGCAGGCTTGGGTGAATCCACCACCGACTTGGCTTGGGATGGCCATGGGATGATTGCCGACTACGGGGATATTAAAGCGGAGACTGTGCGCTACGCCGCCACAGAACAATTGATTGTGGCGGATATTGATTTGGCACGATTGCAGCAAGAGCGCATGCGCCAGAACACCTTTGCCGATTCCGCGCGGCACTATCAACCAGCTTTGCTCAATGTCACGCGCATCGCCTTCGATTTGCCCGTTCCCAAGAGCGCCTTACTGCCTCTTAAAACGCCCCCCGCGCGTTTTCCCTATGTTCCCAGCAACGGCGCTTTGCGCGATGAACGCTGCAAAGAGGTGTTCAACATTCAAGTGCAGGGTTTGGTGTCGCGCCTCAAATTCACCGGTCTTAAAAAACTGGTCATTGGCGTGTCTGCGGGACTGGATTCCACCCATGCCCTATTGGTGGCGGTGAATGCGCTAGACGCCTTAGGGTTGCCGCGCAAAAACCTCTTGGCTTACACCTTGCCGGGTTTGGCCACATCCGCCAAAACATTAAGTCTGGCGCATGAACTGATGAAGGCCTTGAAAGTGAGCGCGGGCGAAATAGACATTCGCCCCAGCTGCATGCAAATGTTAAAAGACATTGGACATCCTTTTCACAAGGGTCAGCCGGTGTATGACATTACCTTTGAAAATGTACAAGCAGGTGAACGCACCAGTCACTTATTCCGTTTGGCCAACCTGCACGGTGGCCTAGTGGTAGGCACCAGTGACTTAAGCGAGTTGGCCTTGGGTTGGTCCACTTACGGTGTGGGCGATCATATGGCGCATTACCATGTAAACGCCAGCGTACCCAAAACCTTGATTCAATATTTAATCCGTTGGCTCATGGAGCATCCTATTACACCTAAGCCCGTGTCGGCTATTTTGGATGTGGTGTTAAAAAACGACATCACGCCCGAGCTCATTCCCGCCCGTGGAAAAATCACGCAAAAAACCCAAGACACAGTGGGGCCCTACGTGCTACAAGATTTTACCCTTTATCAAGTGCTGCGCTTTGGCTTCGCCCCGCCCCGTGTGGCGTTTCTCGCCTGGTGTGCGTGGCATGACGCGAATCTTGGCGACTGGCCACATATCCCTTTGGGTGAGCGTGTGGCGTACAGCATGGCCGACATTCGTAAATGGTTGGCGGTATTCGTGCAGCGCTTCTTTGAAGACAGTCAATTTAAGCGCTCCTGTATTGCCAATGCACCCAAAGTGGGTTCCGGTGGATCGCTCTCTCCGCGTGGTGATTGGCGTGCGCCCAGCGATGCAGTGGCCGATGTTTGGTTGGCCACCTTAGAGGGTATTCCCAGCAAAGCTCCTGTGACGGGTCGTTAATGCCAGCCCAGTCTTTCTGGTTCATTTTCCAAGGATCGCAATTATTGGTGAGCGATTCGGAAAGCGCTCCTACCCTGCCCTCAGGTAAGACATGGCGCACGCTATCCCGTCACGCATTGCGCACCCATCCCCTTACCCCTCAGCAACGTTATCGCGGAAATGCCGTAGAGGTGGATGAAGCCTATCTGGCTCCTGCGGGTTATCGCTTTACCGGACTGCGCACCCTGTTTGGTTGTATTGATGACGAACTACTGGCTCTTGCGGGTTTGGCTTTTCAAATTATAGATTGGGACCGCACCCATGTATTTTGTAGTCGTTGCGCCACCCCCATGGAACACGCCGAACATGAACAGGTGCGCATTTGCCCCGCCTGTCAGCTGCGCGCTTACCCTCGCATCGCACCTGTGGTCATGGGGCTCATTGTGCGCAATCAAGAAATATTGTTAGCACGCAGCCCTCATTTTGCTCCCGGTATGTACAGTGCCGTAGCAGGGTTCTGTGAAGCCGGTGAAAGCCTAGAAGAAGCCTTGCATCGTGAAATTCAAGAAGAGGTGGGCGTTACTGTGACGGATTTGCAATACTTTCGCAGTCAACCCTGGCCCTTTCCCCATTCTTTAATGGTGTCTTTTGTCTGTGAATACGAGTCGGGTATTGTGGTGCCGCAACCCAGCGAAATTGAAGATGCGCGTTGGTTTTCCGTGGACGCACTGCCTTTATTGCCCCATCCGGTGAGTATCGCGCGCAAGCTCATTGATGCCACCGTGGCTCAGATCAAGTCTCGTTACCATGCCCTTCATTGACGCCTTGCTGGACATTGTGGGGCCTCAGGGCTTGGTGACCGATGCCAGCGCCCTAGAATCCCACAATCGTGATTGGCGCGGTCGCTATCAAGGCAATGCCGCCATCGTGGTGAAACCGGCAAACACAGCAGAGGTGGCCGCAGTGGTGCGCTCTTGTGCTAGGGCTGGTGTGGGCATTGTGCCGCAAGGCGGCAACACGGGGCTTTGCGGGGGTTCTGTTCCACGCCTGGGCCACAACGACATTATCTTGAATGTGTCTCGCATGAACCGTATACGGGAGAGCAACTGGAATAATGACACCCTGACGTGCGAAGCGGGGGTGCTGTTGGCTCACGCGCAAGAAGCAGCACGTGCCGGAAATCGGTTGTTCCCACTTAGTATTGCCGCCGAAGGCAGTGCCGAAATGGGCGGTGTCATCTCCACCAACGCCGGTGGTACCGCGGTACTGCGCTACGGCAATATGCGCTCGCTGGTGCTGGGGTTGGAAGTAGTGCTGCCCGATGGACGTATTTGGAATGGCTTGCGCGGCCTACGCAAAGACAACAGTGGTTACGACCTCAAGCATTGGTTTATTGGCGCTGAGGGCACCTTAGGGATCATTACGGCAGCGGTACTGCGCCTTTTTCCATTACCCAAAGTAAGCGCCACGGCTTGGGTGGGGGTACCCAACCCCGACGCCGCAGTGGCCTTGCTGGGCTTGATAAAATCACGCTGTGGCGACCGGCTAACAGCCTTTGAATTGGTGGCTCGTCCGGCATTGCAATTGGTGCTGCAGCATATCCCCGGCAGCCATGACCCCCTCTCCACCCCATCCCCTTGGCAAGTACTGATGGAGTTAGACGACAGCGATCCCGGTTGTGGATTACAAACCCTATTGGAAGAAACCTTGTTCGATGCTCTGAGCGAGGGCGTGGTGAGTGATGCCGCTGTGGCCAAGAGTCAACCGCAAGCGGATAGCCTATGGGCATTACGCGAACAGATTGCCGAAGCCCAGCGCCTAGAAGGGGTCAGCATTAAGCACGACATCAGTGTGCCCGTGGATCGCATTCCAGAATTAATTGATCGCGCCTCAACGCAACTTGAAAAAAAATATCCGGGCGTACGCTTAATCTGTTTCGGTCATGTGGGTGATGGTAATCTGCATTTCAATCTTTCCAAACCCGATCGCTCTAGCAACGATGATTTCATTCAGGAAACCACCGCCGTCAATCGAATCGTTCATGATGTAGTCATGAACCTGGGGGGCAGTATTAGTGCCGAGCACGGCATTGGGCAGCTGAAGGTGGATGAGCTGTCCCATTACAAAGACCCTCTGGAGCTTGAATTAATGCGCTCCCTAAAGCACGCTTTGGATCCCATGGGACTCATGAACCCCGGTAAGATTTTTTTGGGGTCAGACCCCTGGGGGGGTCAGACCCCCCCAGGGGTCTGACCCCAAGATTGGCAAGATTAGGCCAGCAGCAGGAAGTCTCGCAATGCTTTCAACTCATCACGTCGCGTGGCAGCGGTTTCAAAATCCAAGTTGCGCGCCGCCTCTAACATTTCTTTTTCCAACACCTTAAGACGGGCCTCTAATTGCTTCTCCGATAAGCCATGGAATTGCGCAATGGCGCTAGAAGCCAAACGCTGCTCATTGGCGGTTTCAGGATCGTATATCCCTTCGATAATATCTTTAATGCGCTTCACCACTCCCACAGGAGTAATGTTATGGATGATGTTGTACGCCAATTGGTGGTTGCGCCGCCGGGTCGTTTCGTCAATGGCTCTTTTCATGGAATCCGTGACCCTATCCCCATAAAGAATGGCCTTACCGTTAATGTGGCGCGCCGCCCGTCCAATGGTTTGAACCAGAGAACGTGTTGAACGCAGGAATCCTTCTTTGTCCGCATCCAGTATGGCCACCAAGGACACCTCTGGGATATCCAAGCCCTCACGCAGCAAATTGATCCCCACCAACACATCAAACACACCCAAGCGCAGGTCGCGAATAATTTCCACACGCTCCACAGTTTCAATATCGGAGTGCAGGTAACGCACTTTAATGCCATGCTCGTTCAGGTAATCCGTGAGGTCCTCCGCCATACGTTTGGTAAGTGTAGTGACCAATACACGCTCACCTACTTTTACCCGAGCGGTCGCTTCCGAGAGCAAATCATCCACTTGGTATTGCGCCGGGCGCACTTCCAGAATAGGGTCTACCAACCCTGTGGGTCGCACCAGTTGCTCTACCACTTGACCGGCGTGCTTCGCCTCATAATCCGCTGGCGTGGCGGAAATAAAAACGGTTTGAGGCATGAGTCCCTCAAACTCGTCAAAGCGCAGCGGTCGGTTATCCAATGCCGATGGTAAGCGAAAACCGTAATTCACCAAATTTTCTTTGCGCGAACGATCGCCTTTGTACATGCCCCCCACCTGCGGAATCGTCACGTGAGATTCATCCACAAACATCAGTGCCGTGCGCGGCAAATATTCAATTAAGGTAGGCGGCGGCTGTCCGGGCAGGCGGTTGGAGAGATGGCGTGAGTAATTTTCAATCCCTTTACAGAAACCAATTTCGTTTAATAGCTCTAAATCGTAACGCGTGCGTTGCTCAATGCGTTGCAACTCAACCAATTTTCCTTCATCAGAAAACTGCGCAACCCGTTGAGCCAATTCCGTCTTAATGGTGCCAATGGCACGCAATACCGTTTCACGCGGTGTGACGTAGTGACTGGAAGGAAAGACGGTAAAGCGGCCCAAGCGCTGCTGCGAGCGACCGGTGAGCGGGTCGAACAGCATGAGCGTTTCCACTTCATCATCAAAGAGCGTGACACGCAGCGCATTCTCACTGTTCTCTGCCGGGAAAATGTCGATGGTGTCGCCGCGCACCCGAAACACACCGCGCTTAAATTCCAGTTCGTTGCGCGTATATTGCATGGCCGTAAGTCGGGTAATAATGCCACGCTGATCCAGCTTGTCTTTTTCACGCAGATGCAAAATCATATTGTGGTAATCGTTTAAGTCACCAATCCCGTAGATGGCGGACACCGTGGCCACAATGACTGTATCGGGACGCTCCAACAATGATTTGGTGGCCGACAGGCGCATCTGCTCAATATGTTCGTTAATACTGGAATCTTTTTCGATGTACAGATCGCGCGCCGGTACATAAGCCTCGGGCTGATAGTAATCGTAGTAGGAGACGAAATATTCCACCGCGTTTTCGGGCAGAAACTCACGCAATTCAGAATATAATTGTGCAGCCAATGTTTTATTGGGCGCCATGACAATGGCAGGCCGCCCCATGCGCGCGATGACGTTGGCCATGGTGAAGGTTTTACCCGAACCCGTCACGCCCAGCAGCGTTTGATATTGCAAACCGTCATGCAGCCCTTCTACCAGCTTTTCGATGGCCTGAGGCTGATCGCCCGCCGGTTGAAAAGGCAAATGCAGGCGATAGAGGCTGTTGGGAAAAGTTTCAATCACTGTTAAAATAGACCGTTTGTTGGGTTATCCGACTTAAATTTTAACATTCAGAGAGCACCATGACCGAATCATTGCTAAGCCCCATCGAAATGGCCCCCCGTGACCCCATTCTGGGGGTAACCGACGCGTTTAATGCCGACACCAACCCCAAGAAGGTGAATTTAGGCGTAGGCGTATACACCAACGATATGGGCAAAGTACCTCTTTTGGAATGCGTTAAACGCGCCGAAGCCCAATTGGTGGCAGCGGCCTCCCCGCGCGGCTACCTGCCCATTGATGGCTTGGCCACCTACGATAAGCTGGTGCAGGCCCTGGTTTTTGGTGCCGACTCACCGGTCATCGCCGAGGGACGCGCCATCACCATTCAGGCCCTAGGTGGCACGGGTGGCCTTAAAATTGGCGCTGATTTTATTAAGCGCTTTAGCCCTGATTCTGAAGTATGGATCTCCAACCCCAGTTGGGAAAACCACCGCGCCCTATTTGAAGCCGCAGGTTTTACTGTTAAAACCTATCCCTACTACGATGCCGCCAGCCATGGCGTGGACTACTCAGGGTTTCTGCAAGCCTTAGAAGGTGCCGCGGCCGGTACCGTTATCGTACTGCACGCCTGCTGCCATAACCCCAGCGGCGTTGATTTAACCGATACCCAGTGGACCGGTGTGATTGAAGTAATGGCGCGGCGACACCTGGTACCGTTCCTCGATTTGGCTTACCAAGGGTTTTCGCGCAGCATTAGCGACGATGGCGCCGTGGTGCGTCGTTTTGCCAACACCGGAATGCCGTTATTGGTGTCTAATTCTTTTTCAAAATCCTTTTCATTGTATGGCGAGCGTATTGGTGCCTTTAACCTAGTGGCGGCTAGCCGCGATGAAGCGCAGCGCGCCTTGTCGCAACTCAAACGCATTATTCGCACCAACTATTCCAACCCACCGGCTCATGGGGCACAAATTGTCGCCACGGTTCTAGGATCACCCGAGCTTAGAACTTTGTGGGAAGAAGAATTGGCTGGTATGCGCGATCGGATTAAAGTCATGCGTTTGAGCTTTGTGGCGAAACTAAAAACCCGTCTACCCAACCACGACTTTGGTTTTGTGGCCCAGCAAAACGGCATGTTCTCCTTCTCAGGTCTCACCTTGCCTCAGGTAACACGGTTAAAGAGTGAGTTTTCAGTGTACGCTGTGGATTCAGGCCGAATTTGCGTGGCGGCCTTGAATACCCATAATCTGGACACCGTGGTAGAAGCCCTGGCGGCAGTTTTAAGCTAGTCCCGGCAGGCTATTAGTCGCGTTTTGACTGGTTCCTTGACCCATCAGCGCCAACCGATTAGAATTGGCGGTTTACCGATTCCTCGATAGCTCAGCTGGTAGAGCAACGGACTGTTAATCCGTGTGTCCCTGGTTCGAGCCCAGGTCGAGGAGCCAACAAACACGGGCTTCCAGCTGTACAGACCCTTTTCATTTTTTGGCTACCGTAGCCAAATCGTAGCCACTTACCACACTGCCTAGGCGTGCTGCGGATTCGGCCAGATGATCTGGCGCCAGGTGAGCATAACGTTCCACCATGGAAGCCGTCCTCCAACCGCCCAGGCGCTGCAGCTCATGCGTGGGCGTGCCAGCCCGCCGATGCCACGTCGCCCAGGTGTGACGCAAATCATGCCAGCGGAAATCCTCAATTCCTGCCCGCTTCAATGTGATCTTACCCACGTTCCGTGGACACGGTAATTAAGCGATTTGGACTTCCCCCGGCCTAGTGGACACATCCAGCTTATAATTGCCCGGAGGGTGTTGTCTTGTGAATCTTGCTCAGCCATTGACTCCTTAATTCGCCAGTAATGTGCTAATAAGATTACCCACCCTATATCTCAGACCGCCCATTCTTTACTACGACTTATCAACATGAGAGGCCTGGTGGATTTAATTACAATACGAATTCGAAATCATAACGCCCTGCAAGTACGACAGGTTTTACCGGCGCCCGTCCTCCACGCTGAGTCTTTATACGAGATTCTTTGAGTTCCACTATGCCACATCGTTCCAACGACTTTAGAGTGCGTGAGAGGTTGCTCGTTTTTCGTCCAGTCATTTCGGCGAGTTGCGCGATAGATTCCGGCTGCCGCTTCTGGATGAGCTTAAGCAATTCCTGGTTTTCTTCCGAGAGTGTGTTGGCCAACGACCTGAATGATGTCAGCCACACCTTGGGCTCACCCGAGCGGGGTTTATATTCACCCTTGGCGATAGCAATGGTTCGCGCCTTGATGTTGGCGTAGGAAGTGATTCCAATTTTCACAGCGTGGCTCATGTCTGCTACTCCTCAATGCCAGTGAATTTCTCAACTTCTACCCAGAAGTCCTCAAGCAGTCTTCCGGGGCCCTGAAAACGGTACTTTCTGACCAATTCTCCAGGGCCGTAATGCCAGTGGTCAGCCTCTGTCGGTCGCTCGATGAAGCGGCCTTTCTTAATCTTAATCGGGTGGGCGTTGTCGAAACCTAACACTCGTTGACCTGCGCGGTCGTGCAGCGTCAGCGAATACTTGATTCCGTGGGGAACCTCTGGAGAGGCATCCACCGTATGCGCTTCAAACTTGGCAAAAAACTGCCCGTCCATAAGCTCAATCTCCGTCCCATTAAGGTCGAGTAGGGTCTGGAGTTCATGGGAACTGATTGCCATCGTGTGATGTTATCAGACTTTGATATCTTCAACAAGTGGCTAATTAATCGGTGTTGGGAGCACGCCATCTGTCCGGTCGCCATACTGCCCCGAAGGGGGTACGCCATGCGGCCAACAGAGCTATTACAGGAGATTCGGATACCGTAGCCAAAACGTAACCGCTTCAAATCACTACCTCTTGATTTGTAAGGCTTCGCGTGGCTTCAAATCAATGTTGCGGGTGAGGCAAAATCTTGATTTACTGAGACTTTTCTGTTGACCTCTCTCCTGTTAATCCGTGTGTCCCTGGTTCGAGCCCAGGTCGAGGAGCCAAATTCCCAGTCTGCAGTTTTACGCCAACGAAAACTTCAGCGTGCCCAGGTTGCCCACCTTCGATTCAATCTTATCGCCTGCTTTTAACCATACCTGTTTGTCTTTGGGTTTTCCCAAAATAACCCCCTCAGGGGTGCCAGTAAAAATGATATCTCCTGGTTGCAACGGAAAGTGTTTGCTGATGTAAGCAATCATTTGCTGGGTGTTGCAGATAAAATCATTGGTATTAGAAGACTGGCGCAACTCACCATTCACCCAGGTTTCAACGCTCATGACATTTGGGTCACCGGCGATATCCGCCGACACAAAGTACGGACCAATGGGCGCAAAGTTATCCAAGGTTTTACCGATCATCCACTGGCTATTGGGCAATTCCAATTGTAAATCCCGGGCCGAAAAATCCTGCGCGGTGCAATAGCCTGCCACATAATTTAGCGCATCGGCCTCACTCACATTCCAAGCCCTTTTGCCCATCACAATCAGCATCTCGGTTTCGTAATCCATCTTGACCGATAATTCTTTGGGCGGTAAGGTAATCACGCATTGATGCGGCGCCAGGGCGTTGTTGTATTTATTAAAAAGCGGAGGCACACGCGGTGGTTGCATACCAATCTCTTTGGCATGGTTGCGATAGTTCAACCCCACACAAATAATTTTGCCTGGGTTTTGGAGCAGACGACCATAACCAATATCTGACTCATTCACGTAATAAGCTTTATGTGATTGCGCGGCAGTGATAACTGCTTTAAGTCCTGCCGCATTACCCTTCTGCAACAATTCATCCAAGCATAAGGGTGCGGCCATCTTAAGGCCATGAGCGGCAGCACGCACATCCAAAATACCTGCGTCGGTTTTAACGCCCAAGGTTTCGGCCCCATCTTTGTGGCGAATACACAGTAGAGTAAGGCCGGAAATCATTTCATGGGGGCCATGGTAATGTTCGCTGGCGTGGGATTCGTCGGCAGCATTGGCGCCACCCCCCATGGCCATTAGTCCTGCAGCGGCAATGGTACTTTTTTGAAAAAAATCGCGACGACCGTTCTCCATAGCGTCCTCTTTTGTTTATTGTTTTAAATTTGCCATTGGGCAAATTTATGCCTACTGTACACCTCTTGCGTCTTGGTAAAAAGCGACCCCATGATTGACATTTCCACCACCGTCCTCATCTTGCTGCCCTTAGCCGCCACTGTGGCGGGCTTCGTGGATACCTTGGCTGGGGGTGGTGGGTTGATTACCGTACCTGCCCTACTCTTGGCGGGGTTGCCCCCTCTCAACGCCCTGGCTACCAACAAGGTGCAGGGCAGTATTGGCACGCTCACAGCGTCCGTGCTGTTAATGCGCAAGGGTTTACTCAAACCCGCTCAGCTTAAAACCCCGCTGTTCTATTGCACATTGGCAGCTGTTTTGGGTACGGTATTGGTGCAGTTCTTACCAGCCGTCTGGTTGAGTCGCATTGTTCCCTTGGTGTTGTTAATAATTGCCCTTTATTTTCTATTGGCTCCCAATGCCGGACAAATTGAAGCGCGCCCACGCTTGCAGGCCCATCTCTACCAACGTCTGGTGCTGCCCATCATCGCCTTCTACGATGGCCTCATTGGTCCTGGTACCGGATCATTCTTCTGTTGGGCTGGGGTGGCCTTACGGGGTCAGACCCTACTCACAGCCACAGCGCATGCCAAAGCCTTTAACTTTATGAGTAACCTGGCCTCCGTGGCAGTATTTGTGCTGGGCGGGAAGGTGCTGTGGGACATTGGGCTGTGCATGATGTTGGGGCAAATGCTGGGTGCCGGTTTGGCCACAGTGGTAATGGTCAAAAAAGGGTCTGTACTAATTCGTCCCATGATTGTGGCGGTCTGCTTCATTATGCTGTTGCGGTTGTGGGCCAATGCTTAATTTATGCCGCGCGCAATTCCTTACGACTGGCCACCAGCGAGCCGCCAATCATACCCGTGAGGCTGGCCATGAGACCTGCCAATTGCGGTGGAATTAGGGCATCCGGTGCCACCCATTCGCAAATTAACCAAACACCAGCGCCCATCACCACCGAAAGGAATCCACCCAAGGGCGTGGCGCGTTTCCAATACAGACCAAAAGCCAAAGGTACAAAAGCCGCCACCAAGGTAATTTTATAAGCGCCCTCCACCATCTTAAAAATAGACAGCTCGGAGCGAATGGCGATAAAGGTAACGAGGCAGGTAAACACAAACACCACCAAGCGCATCACCTTTAACAGCTGTTGATCCGTCATTTCTTTGTAAAACCCTTTCACAATATTTTCTGCAAAAGTCACGGAGGGTGCTAAGAGAGTGGCTGAGGCGCAACTTTTAATGGCGGAGAGCAGTGCGCCAAAGAACATTACCTGCGCGAATACCGGTGAATGATCCATAATCAGTTTGGGTAATATGAGTTGCGAATCCGTATCGAGATATTGCTTCACCATGGCCGGATCAATGAGCGTGGCGGAATAAGCCAAAAACATCGGAATAAAGGCAAAGCAAAAGTACAGGCTGCCGCCCAAAATGGAGGCGTTGCGTGCGGTGTTTTCATTGTTCGACGAGGTGACGCGCTGAAACACATCTTGTTGCGGAATGGAACCCAACATCATAGTAATCCATGCAGCAAAAAAGCCAATCACTTCTGTGGGATTTAGGGCGGGCCAAAAGTCAAACTTACCTGCAGCGGAGGCATGATTAATCACCGCGGAAACGCCACCGGCTGTGGCGCTTAAGTCCCAGGCAATGTACACCATACCCAGCATAATGATGACCATCTGAATGAAGTCGGTGATGGCAACGGACAGCATGCCACCAAACAAGGTGTAGATCATTACCGTGGCCGCACCTATGATCATGCCGGTGTCTTTAGAGATCATGTCCTCAGACACCACATTGAACACCAAACCTAAGGCTTTAATTTGTGCCGCCACCCAACCCAGGTAAGACACCACAATGCACAGGGTTACCAAAATCTCCACGGTACGCCCGTATTTGATGCGATAAAAATCGCCAATGGTGAGGAGTTTTTTACGATACAAGGGCACGGCAAAAAACAGCCCAACCAAGATAAGGCAGAGCGATGAACCAAAAGGATCCGCCACCACCCCGTGCAGGCCTTCCTTCAAAAAGGTAGCGGGAATACCCAGCACGGTTTCTGAACCAAACCAAGTGGCAAATACCGTAGCGGTGACCACATACATGGGCATGCTGTGCCCCGCCGCGGCATAGTCTGCAGTGTTGTGCACGCGCATGGCTACCCATAGGCCAATGGCTACAGAAATAATCCAATAGGCAATCACAAACCACAACAGCATGGCAACCTCTTTAAGTGCGGGTGGCTAAATTCTAACGGTTTGGTGCAGGGCTTGGCTACTTCAGTAAGGGTTCAAGGTTTAACCAGGTGCGGGATTCAGTGGTGGGCGCGCCATAAGGCACGACGCCCAAACAGGGGGCGGCAATGGCGTCTTTTAAGGTGGCGAGGTTCTCCTCGAAGGCGGTCATATGGGGGTCCATACGATTGGCCACCCACCCCATCAGGGTCAGACTCCTATTTTGGATGGCCTCCACCGTAAGCAGCGCATGGTTGAGGCAACCCAGGCGCATGCCCACCACCAAGATGATGGGCACTTGCAACAAGGAGCAGCAATCCGCCACGCTGCCCTCTGGCCCCAAAGGTACCAGAAATCCGCCAGCACCTTCTATGACCACCGCGGCTCGTGTGCGCAGTGATTCAAAAGCTGTTTTAATTTTAGCGAACGCAATCACCTCACCCAGCGCAGCAGCAGCCAAATGCGGCGCCATGGCGGCCTCAAAAGCATATGGGTTTATTTCTGAAAGGGTCACAGGCAAACGTGAATGGGCTTGCAGCAGACGCACATCATCATTCACCCAAGCGGCCTCTTCCCATACACATCCTGCTGCCACAGGCTTCAACCCCACTGCCGTAATGCCGCGCGCGCTTAAGGCATCCAGCAACGCCACCGCCACGGTGGTTTTACCAATACCGGTATCGGTACCGGTGATAAACCATGCCGGGTTAACGTTCACGATAACACCTCATTCAATGCCCCAAGGGTGGCTGTCACCATGCGCGTAAATTCATCATTGCTAATGGTATAGGGCGGCATAAAGTAAACCGTGTGGCCAATGGGGCGCAATAACACTTCGCGTTTCAAGGCCGCTTGGTGAAAACGCCGCGCAAAGTCGGGAGCGGCCCCCACCACATCAAAGGCCCAGATCATGCCGCGGTTTCGAAAATGCGTGATGGCCTGGTGTTCTTGCAAAGGTTGAGCAATGCGGTTTAACGCGGGCAGCCGCTGTTGATTGGTATTGATCACGTCATCCGCTGCAAAAATATCCAATACAGCCAGCGCTGCGCTGCACGCTAATGCGTTACCCGTATAGGAATGCGAATGCAAAAAGCCACGCGCCGTATTGTCGTGGTAGAAGGCCTTGTAAATACTGTGACGCGTCATCACCACCGACAAAGGTAAATAACCGCCGGTAATCCCTTTGGAAAGGCATAAAAAATCAGGGGTAATCCCGGCTTGTTGATGTGCAAAAAACGTCCCGCTGCGACCAAAGCCCACAGCGATTTCATCGGCAATAAAATGCACTTGGTATTGTTCACATAAGCGTTTGGCCTCACGCAGAAACTCAGGCTCATGGAAAATCATGCCGGAGGCAGCTTGGATGAGCGGCTCCACAATAAATGCGGCTAAGTGTTGGTGATGTTGTTCAAGATGATTTTCTAATGCTGTTAGCGAACGCTCCTGAGTGCCCGGAAAACGCAAATCGGGTGCAGGAATGGTGGCGCTCATGCGAATAAGGGGTGCGTAAGCGTCACGGAACAGGGCCACGTCGGTCACCCCCAAGGCACCCAAGGTTTCACCGTGATAACTGCCTGCTAATGCTAAGAACTGTGTTTTATGTTCGTGACCTTCGTTGCGCCAATAATGCGCGCTCATTTTTAATGCAATTTCAGTGGCGGAGGCGCCATCGGATCCATAAAAACAATGGCCCAGCTGATGATCTGTTAGCGCAGATAAGCGCTCGGAGAGTTTCACCACGGGCTCATGAGTAAACCCCGCCAACATCACATGCTCCAGCTTTGCTAATTGCAATTGGATGGCGGCGCGAATGCGTGAGTTATTGTGACCAAAGAGATTTACCCACCATGAGCTGACAGCATCCAAGTAACGATGACCATCGCAATCCACTAACCATACACCCTCGGCGTGATCAATGGGAATGAGTGGAAACTGTTCATGCTGTTTCATTTGCGTGCAGGGGTGCCACACGGCGGCCAGGCTACGCGCTAACAGGTTTTTATTGTTCATGCCAATGCCCTTAAAGCTGTTATTAGTTGCTCTACTTGATCTGTGGAATGGGCGGCCGATAATGATATGCGCAAGCGCGCTTGGCCCTCAGGCACTGTGGGTGGACGTATGGCGGGCACCCAAATGCCACGGGCTTGTAAGGCGGCACTGATGCGCATCACGCTGGCGTTATCTCCCACTAGGATGGGGTGAATGGCTGTTTGTGAATACAAAGGGGTCAGACCCCGAATGGGGGTCTGACCCCCAAGACCCAACTGCAACTGCTGACCTAAGGCGCGTAGATGTTCACGGCGGAATTCGTCACGGCGTATGCATTCAATACTGGCCCATGCGGCAGCGGCCAAGACGGGTGGCGAACCGGTGGTAAACATATAGGTGCGGGCACGCTGTTCTAACCAATTAACAATATCTTGGGTGCCGGCCACAAAGGCGCCGAACACGCCCGCCGCCTTTCCCAAAGTGGCCATATACACAATACGAGGAGAGACAAGTCCCAAATGCGCTAAGGTGCCGCGGCCTTCAAGGCCCAGCACGCCCAATCCATGGGCATCATCCATGATGATTTGTGCATCAAAGCGCTCAGCCAAGGACAGCAGATCAACCATGGGGGCTATGTCGCCATCCATACTAAACACGCCATCGGTGATAATCCATTTCTCTGCGGCGTGGGATTCTTGCAGCAATTGTTCCAAATGCGCCAAATCTCCATGGCGGTACACGTGAACCGATGGAGATGAAGAGAGACGAATACCATCGATTAGGCAGGCATGATTGAGTGCATCGGAAAACACCGCCGCACCCTCACCCACCAAGGCCGGGATAATGCCCGTATTGGCCATATAACCTGTGGAGAAATGCAGGGCACGCTCGTAGCCCAACCACTCTGCCAAAGCAGCCTCCAGCGCATGCACTGCAGAGGAATGCCCTGAGATAAGCGCTGAGGCAGCGGCACCCACGCCAAAGCGGTCTAGAGCCTCATGGGCCGCTTGGATTAAGGCGGGATGATTGGCTAGACCTAAGTAATCGTTACTGGCAAAGCTTAACAGGGGGACCCCATCCACCACCATCACAGGCCCCTGAGGGCCTTCAATGGTGCGGCGCTGGCGCAGCAGGCCCTTAAGGCTTAAGGAGGATAGGGCTTCATGGAAACGTTTCATCATAAGATTATAACCAGTAAGGCTTTTGCGGCGTAGCGGCAAGGGCTATAATTCATGGTTTTACAGCTTAAAGACCTCATTATTGCTATGGCAGCCTTCGGTACAGAAAAAGTCTTGTCGGTTCATCACTGGAATGACACCCTATTTAGCTTCACCACAACCCGTGACCCAGGGCTTCGTTTTGAAAACGGCCATTTCGTCATGATCGGGCTGGAAGTGAACGGCAAACCCCTGGTGCGCGCCTACAGTATTGCCAGCGCCAATTACGAAGAGTATTTGGAGTTCTTGAGTATTAAAGTGCAAGACGGCCCCCTCACCTCACGCTTGCAGCATATTAAGGTAGGCGATGATATCTTGGTCAGTCGCAAACCCGTGGGCACCTTGGTGACTCATGATTTGCTCCCCGGGCGCCATGTGTATTTGTTCTCCACTGGTACCGGCTTGGCTCCTTTCATGAGCATCATCAAAGACCCTGAAACCTACGAAAAGTTTGAGAAAGTCATTCTGGTCCATGGCGTACGCCAAGTGTCTGAATTGGCTTATCGCGATTTTATTCAACATGAATTGCCCCAAAATGAATTCTTTGGAGAAGACGTACAGCAGAAATTAATTTACTACCCCACCGTCACGCGGGAAGAATTTGAGACCACGGGGCGCGTCACCACCCTTATTGATAGCGGACAACTGTTTAAAGACATTGGCCTACCTCCACTGGACCCCAGTGTGGATCGCGCCATGATTTGCGGCAGCCCCGGTATGCTGAAAGATATTTCAGCGCTCTTGGACGTGCGCGGCTTTAAGATTTCCGAAGGGGTGGGCGAGCCTGGCGATTACGTCATTGAACGGGCCTTCGTAGAGCGCTAAGGTTTGCGTGAGCGATCGCGTGCCATAAAGGCGTACATGGCCGGCACCACAAACAACGTAAACAAAGTCCCAATCGATAGACCCGTAAAGATCACCAAGCCCATGGCGCGGCGTGCCGACGCTCCAGCTCCTGAAGCCAACACCAGGGGCAATACACCCAACACCATAGCCGCCGTGGTCATCAGAATGGGGCGCAATCGTACTGCCGACGCCTCAATCACCGCATCCACTCGGCTCTTGCCACTGAGTTGCAATTGATTGGCAAACTGCACAATTAAAATGCCATGCTTGCTGATCAAGCCCATGAGGGTCACCAATCCCACTTGGGTATAAATATTGAGTGTGGCGGCACCTAAGTTAATGAAGATTAGTGCACCAAACAACGCCATGGGCACCGATATCAATATCACCACAGGGTCCGTAAAGCTTTCAAACAAGGCCGCCAATACCAAATACACCAACAGCACGGCAAACAGCAAGGTCACCACAAACCCCCCCGACTCTTGCATAAATTGCCGTGAGGCGCCGGAGTAGTCAATGCTATAACCCACGGGAGCCGCTTCTAAGGTGGCTTTCTTCAAGAAAGACAACACCTCTTCTTGGGAAGCAAAGGGCGCAGCCACACCGGCAATCGTGGTGGCATTGAGTTGCTGAAAATGCCCCACCGTTTCTGGAACCACTTTATGTTCTAAGGTACCCACCGAGCGTGCAGACACCAAGGTGCCATCAGCGGTCTTCAAGTGATAGTCCAGTAACTGTTCAGGATTCAATCGGTCTATCTGCTGCACCTGCGGAATCACTTTGTACGAGCGCCCACCTAAGGAAAAGTAATTAATATAACCACCCCCCAAGGCGCCGCTTAAGGTGTTGCCAATATCTTGTTGAGACAGCCCAATGGTACTGGCCATATCACGGTCCACTTTAAAAGATGCTTGTGGTTTGTCAATTTTAAGATCGGCATCAATAAAGAAGAACATGCCGCTGCTGCGGGCTTTCTGTAGAACTTTCTGTGCAACTTCATTCAAATTCTGAAAGGGTTCGGTGGTATTAATCACGAACTGCACTGGCAATCCTTGCGTGCCCGGCAATGGTGGAAATTGAAAAGCGGCTACGCGGGCACCGGGCAACGCCGCCCATTTCAGTTGTAAATCTTTTTGCAACTCATCGGCGTTGCGATGACGCTGACCGAAAGGCTTAAAAACGACACCACCAATCCCCTGATTGATAACCGGGGCACCGGTAATTTGAAACATTTGCGCATACTCAGGCTCAGTTTTGGCAATTTCGTAGAGTGTATTGGCATGAGAGAGCATTGCGTCAGGCGTATCATTGGGTGCGCCAGTCATGGAATACAGCACAATGCCCTGATCTTCTTGGGGAGCCAATTCTCGTGCCGATGTCATAAACAAATACACGGTCCCCATCAACAGCAGTAATCCCATCAAAACCAATACCGTGCCGGTTTTAAGGGCGCTGGTAAGGGTGCGTTGATACCACTGATGCAGACGCTCAAAACCACGGTCAATTATTGCTACAAAACGATTCGGTTTGTCATTGGCACGAAACAGCTTGGAGCACATCATAGGGGATAAGGTTAATGCAATAATCCCCGATACCGTCACAGCACCGGCCAAGGTGAAGGCAAACTCAGTAAACAAGGCCCCTGTCAGCCCACCCTGAAATCCAATGGGGATGTACACCGCAATCAATACCGCCGTCATGGCCAAAATTGGCCCGCCCAATTCGCGTGCCGCCATAAGGGCCGAATCCCAGGCAGACTTACCCTCCTCCCGCATATGACGGTCCACGTTCTCTACCACAATGATGGCGTCATCCACCACCAGCCCTATAGCCAACACCAAGGCCAAGAGGGTTAACAAGTTAATGGAATACCCCAACATCAACATGACCAAGAAAGTGCCGATTAAAGACAGTGGCATGGCAATCACCGGAATCACCACCGCACGAACGCTGCCCAAAAATAAGAAAATGACAGCAGTAACGATCAGCAGCGCTGCAAACAATGTTTTGGCCACTTCTGTGATGGAATCCGTAATGTATTCCGTGGAATCATAGACAATTTCACCGGTTAGCCCAGTAGGAAGTTTGGCTTGTAAATCGGGAAAGGCTTTGCGTACCCGTTTAGCCACTTCTAGCATGTTGGCACCAGGGGCCACTTTAATACCAATAAACACAGATTTTTGACCATCAAAAGCTACGTTAAAGTCGTAGCTCTCCGCTCCCAGCGTTACGTTGGCCACATCTTCTAAGCGCACCACCGTGGTGTCTTTTTGCTTCACAATTAGTTTTTTAAACTCATCCACGCTGTGCAGATCGGTGCTGGCGGTTAAATCAACGCTTACCACTTGACCCTTACTGGCCCCCACAGCAGCTAAGAAATTATTACTCGCCAGTGCATTGGACACATCAGTGGCCGTAACCCCATGAGCCGCCATGCGTGTTTCATCCAACCATGCGCGTAAGGCAAAATTGCGCGCGCCTAATATTTCGGCAGTCTGTACGCCATCTAACGAATCTAATTTAGGCTTAACTTCGCGCAGCAAGAAATCAGTGACCGCGTTGGTGGGCAATACTTTACTGTAGAAGCCCATGTACATGGAGTCAATGGTTTGACCAATCTGCACGGTTAAGACCGGTTGCTGGGCTTGTGGTGGCAATTGATTGCGTACCGAGTTTACCTGGGTGGTTATTTCAGTCAGCGCTTTATTGGCGTCGTAATTAAGGCGCAATGTGGCCGTGATGATGGAAGTGCCCAGCAGACTGTTAGACGATAGGTAATCAATACCCTGCGCCTGAGCGATGGCCGCTTCCATGGGTTGCGTAATAAATCCCGCTACAGTTTGTGCATCCGCACCAAAATAATTGGTGGTGATGGTGACCACCGCATTTTGTGTACGCGGATACTGATTCATGGGCAAGCTAAATACCGCACGCAACCCAAGCACTAAAATTAGCAGGCTCACCACCACCGACAATACAGGGCGTCGAATAAAAAGATCGGTAAAATTCATGAGAGAGTCCGTTTACTTTTCTTGTGGAGTGGGCGCTGCATCGCTGCTCGGCATGGTTTGGTTATTCACTACAATGGGCGTGCCCGTTTTAAGCTTCAGTTGCCCACTGGTGACCACAGTAGAGCCCGCTTCAAGACCGGAAATAACGGCCACTTGATCGCCACGGGTGGCGCCGGTGGTAATAAACACCTGCTGCACAACCATGGGGGCTACTGCTGGTTTATCGGTGGTGGCGTCGGGTTTTGCGGCGCCAGAAGCACCATCTTTTACCACGAACACCGTGGCACCGTAGGGGTTAAAGGTAATCGCCGACTGCGGCAATGTAATAAGCGTTTGTTTCTCGCCATACACCAAGCGGATTCTGCCGAACATGCCGGGCAATAATTCTTGTTTGGGGTTTTCAAGGCGCGCTTCCACGGCAATGTTGCGTGTGTTGGCATCCACCAAGGGATTGATAGCGCTAATCACACCCGCAAACACTTTATTCGGCCAAGCGTCGGTGCTCAAAGACAGCTTGCGTCCCACTTTAAGATGATTTAACTCTTGTTGAGGCACATGAAAATCCACCAAGATGGGCGTGATTTTTTGCAATGTCACGATCTTGTCCCCAGGGTTTAGGTATTGACCAGGGTTAATGGTGGTAATGCCTACACGCCCTTCAAAGGGCGCGGATAAGGTTTTCTTGGCCAATAAGGCAGCCTGTTGGGCCACTTGTGCTTCTTTGGCCTGCATGTCGGTTTCGTCTTGATCAAGCTGCGCGCGACTGATGGCCTGTGCCGCATACTGCGCACGATCGCGTTCTAAGGTGATGCGGGACAACTGTGCGGCCACTTGCAAAGTTTTGAGCTGCGCCCGCTCTGCATCATCATTCATAACCAGCAGAACTTGCCCCGCTTTCACTTTTTGTCCCGATTGAAAGCGCAATTCGCGCACCATACCCACCACTTCCGAACTGATGTCTACGCCGCGCACCGCACGCAATGTAGCCACGGCTTGCAGCTCAGCGTTCCAATCTTGAACTGCGGCCACTGTGGTGGTGACCGTTTGAGGGGGCTGCACAGCGCTGGCCATATATTTTTTAATGGCCATGCCCTTGAAGATATTAAAACCCACCAAGGCGCCTAGCAGCAACGCCACCAACGCCAACATCAGAATGAGACGTTTTTTAAAAGAAGGGGTTTTGATTGATTCGGTCATGGTGTTTTTCCAGCTGAAGATTGAGGGGGTGCGCCGACTTCATTCCACCAGCCGCCGCCTAAGGCTAAAAATAATGCAGCGCTGTCGGTCAAGCGATTGGCCTGTGCTTGAACAAGATTTAAACGCACCTGGCTGTCGCGGTCTTGTGCGGTCAGTAAAGCGGGGTAACTGATGGCGCCTGCGGAATATTGTGCTTGCGCCAAGCTCATACTGCGGTGTGCCGCATCTGAGGCCTGGGTTTGTGCGCTAAGTGCCACATCATCGGTTTCTAACGCGCGCAACACATCGGCCACGTTTTGAAAGGCGTTTAATACGGTTTGGCGATATTGCGCTGATGATTGATCAAGGACTGCTTGGGCTGCACGTTGCCCTGCTTCCAACGCACCACCGTGAAACAAAGGTTGCGTAATACCCGCACCCAGACTCCATATGGGCGAGAGGCTGTTAAACATATCAGCAGGCCGTGTGGCCACAGACCCGAAATTCGACGAAAGGGTGATGTTGGGGTAGGCGCCTGAAATGCTCACGCCCATTTCTGCAGTGGCTTGATGCAATTGTGACTCTGCCACTTGAATGTCAGGACGCTGGCGCACCAGAGCAGAAGGGACTGACAGAGGCAGCTGTTGTGGAAGCGTTAATCCGTCCAGCTCAAAAGTACTCAATCCGGCGTCCCCTGGGAAGCGGCCCACATAGGCCGCCAATTGGTGGCGTGTTTGTGCAAGTTGACGTTGTAGGGCAGGCAATGTGGCGCGCGTTTGCGCTAATGCAGTCCGCTGCACCTCAACTTCTGTTTGCGACACAGCGCCCAAGGTTTCACGTTTCAGCAAAATCTCTAGGTTGCGACCTTCCAGCTGAATCATGTCTTCCGTGGCACGAATTTGTGCACGCAGGGCGGCTTCACGAATAGCGGTAGTGGCAATATTGGCGGTCAAAGTGATACGGGCTGCCTGCAACAAATACCCGCTGGCCTGCACTTGAGCTTCTAGGCTTTCTACGCGGCGGCGATTGCCGCCAAACAAGTCAAGGGTATACGACACGCCTACAGTTGCGTTGACCAGATTAAAAGTATGCGAACCACCCGGAACACCAAAGGTGGCGGTTGATAAGCGCTGCCGTTCATCATTGGCGCTGGCGTCTACAGCGGGCATCATAAGGGTGTCTCGTCCCACATTAGCCGACTCCCGTGCGTTGGCGAATGCCGCTTGTGCGGCCGCCACCGTGGGGCTATTTTTTAAACCGGTGGTAATCAGTTCGTTGAGTGCGGGCGAATGGAACAAGGTCCACCAATCCCCAGGGATATCTTGCTCAAGCTTAAAGCTTTGGGCGGTTTCTGTGCCGGATGTCACGGCCGGTTGCACGCCTTCCGTATAGGTGGCCACAGTTGGTGCGGCAGGCTTCATAAAGTCCGGGCCCACCATGCCGCAGCCTGCCAGCAGCAATGGCAGGGCAACCACCAACAATGGGGTCAGACCCCGATTTGGGGTCTGACCCCATTTGTTCATTTCCATCGTTCTAGAGCCTTATCATCAGACAGCCGAGGTTCAACCCAATGTTCACCGGAGGTCATGGTTTCTTTCTTCCAAAAAGGGGCGCGGGTTTTCAACGCGTCCATCAGATACTCACACGCAGAAAAAGTTTCAGCACGGTGGCTTCCTGTTACCACCACCAGCACGATGGGGCTTTTGGGCTGCAAGCAACCCACACGGTGAATGATCAATACGTCCAATACATCCCAGCGGGCACGTGCTTCTGATTCTAAGGTAGCCAATGCTTTCTCAGTCATGCCCGGATAATGCTCGAGAGTTAGGCTAAGCAAAGGTTCCGCGCGGCCCAGGTCACGCACCAACCCCATAAAAGTGGCGACAGCGCCCACCCGTGTATCGGCATTGCTCAGTTGACTAATTTCGTGACCAACGTCAAAAGGTTCTGTCTGTATTCGAATAGCCATATCGATTAACCACCTGTAACCGGCGGGAAAAAAGCCACTTCATCACCTGCCCGCACAGTGCTGGAGAGACTGGCAATTTCATGATTAAGTGCTAACTTAATAGGTGCTTTGGCACTCAGGGCCGCGTCCCAAGGAGCGCCGCGCTGGCGCAATGTAGCCAGTACATCTGTTAGGGTGGTTTCATTCTTCAAGACCATGGTTTCGCAATCACGTTGAACAGATTCACGCAGGCTAGCAAAATAACGTACGGTGATCGTGTTGTTATGGTCGCAGCGTGCGGTCGGTTGCAACTTAAAGTAATCCATAATAAAAGCCGTTACCGCCGCCGCATTATTAATATCAAGCACCGGTAATTCGTCAACGCCTGCGATGCTATGGCGTTTTAAATCTCTATCGCTTATATCGCAAATATGCGCAATCAATCCCGAAACCGTTTCATCTAAGCGTGGCGTTTCTGCATCGCTTCGCCATACTTCAACTTTTGGGATGGCGGCAAACTTAAAACCTTCCACCAACACCAAATCACAGGGGGCGATCTTGCTTAACAAAAAATCTAAGTCAGGCTCTTGTTCGCCGCGATGTTCATGCATTAACGCCCAACGCTGGCTGGATGCCACCAATACTTCATGGGCACCGGCTTTACGATGACGCCAGGAGTCTTTACCAGGCACGTCAATATCAAATTGATGATGCGCATGCTTAATTAATGAAATACGCAAGCCCTGCTCCACCAACAGCCCGATGACAAGCTCTAAGAGCGTTGTTTTACCAGAACCCGAGTAACCGGCAAAACCCAGAACCGGGGTCATCACGCGTCATCCTCCGGGATATCTGCGTCGTCATTTAGTGAGGGTGGGGTTTCCGATAACAATGGATTAGATGCCACGGCATCCAATTCCACACGATGAATCTGACCAAAACGTTTGGTGATTTTTTGTGTGGACACATGCACTTCATCCACGTCCACAGAGGCTTGTTTAATGTGGCGTGCCAGATTGCCCATGCGCGTTTCAAAGCGAGAAAAATCCAATGCCAATTTAGCCAGCTCTTGCTGAATAATATGCACTTGCTTGCGCGTTTCCACATTCTTCAAAACGGCATGTGCGGTATTGAGGATGGCCATCAACGTGGTCGGCGAGACAATCCAGACGCGCCGCTTCATGGCGTATTCCACCAGCTCGGGGTGATTGCCGTGAATCTCAGCAAAAATAGCTTCGGCGGGAATAAACATCACCGCGCCATCTGCCGTTTCGCCTGGGATAATGTATTTATTGGCTATGGCGTCCACATGCAGACGCACATCGGTGCGAAACTGCCGTTCAGCGCTATCCCGCGTGGCCGGCTGCGCTTCACTGTCTATTAAGCGTTTGTAGTTTTCTAAAGGAAATTTGGCATCCACCCCAATAGAGCCTGTGGGTTCAGGCAAATTTAACAGGCAATCTACGCGCACCCCAGTGGAAAGAACGCACTGAAATTCATAGGCGTTGGGCGGTAAGATGTTGCGCACAATATCTTCTAATTGCACTTCACCAATAGCCCCACGTGCGCGCTTATCGCCCAACAGCGATTGCAAGCTCACTACATTAGAGGCCAAGCCGTCAATTTTTTTCTGCGCTTCATCGATGGTAGAGAGGCGTTGCATGACAGAGACAAACGTCTCATTGGTTTTTTTGAAGCCTTCCTCAAGCCGTTCTGTGACCTTACCGGTAATTTGATTAAGTTGCGTATCTACACGCTGAACCAAGGAATCAACCGAGCGGGACAATTGATCGCTGGCCAGTTTTAGGCTTTCGCCGATTTGAGTTTGATTGCCCCGATTTTGCTCAGTCAAACGATCTAGCATATCAAGCCGCAGCTTTTCTACGGTATCCCGATTGTTTCTCATTTCGCGTATCACCGATTCGCGCAGAGCATATAACCCCCAGCCCAACACCAGAATGATCAGTACGATGAGAAGAAGGTCCGGCAGCATAGGGTTTTACCTTAGGCTTCTGCGGTGTCTCGCGAGGCTCGCTTGCGTTCATGTTCAAGCAAGTAACGTTTGCGTATGCGGATCGTTTTGGGAGTGATTTCTACCAATTCATCATCATCAATAAACTCAATGGCCGATTCCAAGGTCATGGGGACCGGGGGACTTAAGGCCACAGCCTCATCCTTACCAGATGCACGCACGTTGGTTAATTGCTTGCCTTTAATTGGATTTACTACCAAATCGTTGTCGCGACTGTGGATACCAATTACCATCCCTTCATAAACACGATCTCCGGGCACCACAAACATACGACCACGATCTTGCAGTTTCCATAGGGCATAGGCCACTGCTTCGCCGGGTTCTGATGAAATCAACACGCCATTGCGACGGGAAGGGATTTCAGGTTTCATAGGAGCGTAATCATCAAACACATGGCTCATTAAACCGGTACCACGTGTCAGAGTTAAGAATTCTGATTGAAAACCAATCAAACCACGGGCTGGAATGCGGTAATCCAGCCGCACACGGCCACGGCTGTCTGATTGCATATCTTGCAAATCGCCACGGCGTTCGCCCAAGGCTTGCATGACAGGTCCTTGATTGGCTTCTTCCACATCCACGGTCAACATTTCAAAAGGTTCGCATTTCACGCCATTGATTTCACGCAGCAATACACGTGGGCGGGACACAGACATTTCATAGCCTTCACGGCGCATATTTTCTAACAAAATAGTAAGGTGCAATTCGCCGCGGCCGGACACCAAGAAAATATCGGTATCTTCCGTTTGCTCTACCCGCAAGGCCACGTTACTCATCAGCTCGCGATCTAAGCGTTCACGCACCTGACGGCTGGTGACGTATTTTCCTTCTTGGCCGGCAAAGGGTGAAGTGTTGACCTGAAAATTCATGGTTAAGGTGGGCTCATCCACGGACAACATGGGCAAACCTTCGGGTTTTTCCACATCTGCCAACGTTACGCCAATACCAATATCATCAATTCCATTAATCAGTACGATGTCACCCGCTTCAGCGCTTTCAAATTGCACGCGTTCCAAGCCCTGAAACCCCAACACTTGGTTAACACGCGCTTTTTTAATCGGGCTATCGGGTCCGCGCATAACAGCCACTTCTTGGCCCGGGCGAATGCGGCCGCGGCGTACACGGCCAATACCGATACGGCCCACAAAGCTGGAGTAATCGAGGGAAATGATTTGCAGCTGCAAAGGGCCATCAGGATCGCCTGCACGAGCCGGCACATGTTCCACGATGGCATCAAACAGAGGGCGCAGATCAGCGCCGGGCTTTGAGGCATCTAAACTGGCATAGCCTTGCAAGGCTGAGGCATACACCACGGGAAAATCCAACTGCTCTTCCGTGGCGCCTAATTTATCAAATAGGTCAAAGGTGTGGTTGACCACCCAATCCGGGCGCGCACCGGGGCGATCAATTTTATTCACCACTACGATGGGCTTCAAGCCCAAAGCCAAGGCCTTGCGGGTCACAAATCGGGTTTGCGGCATGGGGCCTTCTACGGCATCCACCAACAGCAAGACGCCATCCACCATGGACAGCACACGTTCCACTTCACCGCCAAAATCTGCGTGACCGGGGGTATCCACAATATTAATGTGGGTACCCATGTAGTTGACTGCGCAGTTTTTGGCCAGAATGGTGATGCCGCGCTCTTTTTCAAGATCGTTGCTGTCCATAACCCGCTCGGACACATGCTGATGGGCTGCAAAAGTACCCGATTGCTGCAAAAGTTTGTCCACCAGCGTGGTTTTGCCGTGATCCACGTGGGCTATAATTGCGATATTGCGAAGCTGACGAGCCATCTTAATTAAACCATTCATTTTTCAAGCTTTCCATTCTATCATGGGAGCGGGGTTGCTTAGTCCCTGAAAATTGACGATAGTCACCCTAAATGAAAACTTTGGTACTCAAAATTGATGTAGACACCCTGCGTGGCACCCTAATAGGGGTTCCGCGCCTCATGTCCCAACACCAAGCCTACGGTATTTCGGCTACATTTTTGTTCAGTTTGGGGCCAGATCACACCGGGCGCGCCATTAAACGTGTGTTTCGCAAGGGGTTCCTGGGGAAAGTGTCCCGCACTTCCGTGCTTCAGCATTACGGTCTGCGCACCCTGCTCTACGGCACCTTGCTGCCTGGACCGGATATTGGCTTGCGGGCTGCGACTGTGTTGCGCGCGGTACGCGATGCGGGTTTTGAGGTCGGCATACACACTTGGGATCATATTGCGTGGCAAGATGGGGTTTCCACGGCCAGCGAATCCTGGACGTTTAGGCAAATGGAGCGCGCTGAAAACCGCTTTAATGAGTTGTTTGGTTATGCGGCGCACGTTCATGGCGCTGCGGGCTGGCAAATGAACGATAGCGCATTTAAACATTTAGACCAAGCGGCTATACAGGTTTCATCAGATTGCCGTGGTCAAGAGCCCTTTGTTCCCGTGATTAATGGAGTTGCATTGCGCTGCCCGCAATTGCCCACCACCTTACCCACCTTAGATGAACTGATTGGTCTTAATGGAGTCACTGAAGACAATGCAGCCCATCGGGTGCTGGAAATGACAGAACAATCGCCAGCGCATGGTCATGTTTTTACCCTCCATGCAGAGTTAGAGGGCATGCGGCTGAATGCTATTTACGACAAACTGTTGCAGGGTTGGCAGCGTCAAGGGTATCGTTTCATGTGTATGGGGGAAAAGGTCAATACATTGGATATCCAAAACCTTCCTCGTTGCACGGTCGTTTATGGGGAATTAGCTGGGCGTTCTGGCACCTTGGCCCTGCAAGGACCGGTAAGAATTTAAGGAATAATGATGCAACTAATGGATATCGTTGAAGATTTTGAGTTACCCGCCACAGGCGGCCAATTATTTAAACTCAGCGCCATGCGCGGCGGGCCGTTGGTCCTCTATTTTTACCCCAAAGACGACACCCCTGGTTGCACCGACGAGGGATTGCAATTCAAAACGCTCTACCCCGAATTCACAAAACTGAAATGTTCGGTATTGGGCATTTCTCGCGATACCATCAGCAGTCATGAACGCTTCAAGGCCAAAATGGAATTCCCTTTCCCGCTGCTAAGCGACGTGGACGAAAAAGCTTGCACCCTCTTTGACGTCATGAAACTTAAAAACATGTATGGCAAAACAGTGCGCGGCATTTCACGCAGCACCTTTGTTATTGATGCGGCAGGTCACCTGCGTCGTGAATGGCGCGGTTTATCCGTACCGGGTCACGCCGCCGAAGTACTGACCTTCGTAAAAACCCTCTAATTAATCCACTCCTCAGGAAAGCTCCTTAATGGCACGTAAACCCATCGAATCACCCAAGCTCTTCGTTCTCGACACCAACGTTCTTCTTCATGACCCTACCAGCCTGTTCCAATTCGAGGAACATGATGTGTATTTGCCCATGGTGACCTTAGAGGAATTGGACAACAACAAAAAGGGTATGACCGAAGTGGCTCGCAACGCGCGCCAAGTCAGTCGCTTCTTAGATGAGATTGTCACTCGCACCAAGGGCGACATTGGCGCCGGCATCCCCTTAGCGCGAGAAAAAGAAAAAACGCCTTCTGGTAGCCTGTTTCTACAAACGTTAAACGGTTCAAGCATACCCACATCGCTGGCAGCGGATAAAGCGGATAACCAAATTCTGGGGGTTGCGTTAGAACTAAAAAGTGCGCACAGCAACCGCGCGGTCATCCTGGTCAGCAAAGACATCAACATGCGCATTAAAGCGCGTGCCTTAGGTGTTGAAGCCGAAGATTATTTTAACGATAAGGTATTAGAAGATACCGATTTGCTCTACACCGGTGCCACAGCCCTACCACCGGACTTTTGGGACACTCATGGCAAGGATATTCAGTCTTGGCAAGAACAAGGCCGCACTCTATATCGCGTAAAAGGACCCTTGGTTCCCGGATTTTTACTCAATGAATTCGTCTACCAAGATCATGAAGAAAAACCTTTCTACGCCATAGTGAAGGAGCGTGACGGACAGACTGCCGTACTACAAACCATTCGCGACTATTCCTCACAGCGCAACAACACTTGGGGCATTGTGGCCGCCAACCGCGAACAAAACTTTGCGCTTAACCTGCTGATGGATCCTGAATTGGACTTCATCACTTTGTTGGGGCAAGCGGGAACCGGAAAAACTTTGCTGACCCTAGCTGCAGGCCTCATGCAGACCTTAGAACATAAAACCTATAGTGAGATCATCATGACACGCGTAACCGTGCCAGTAGGTGAAGACATTGGTTTCTTGCCAGGTACCGAAGAAGAAAAAATGACGCCTTGGATGGGCGCCCTAGAAGACAATTTGGACGTACTCAACAAAAGTGATGATGAAGCAGGTGATTGGGGGCGCGCTGCCACACGCGACCTGATTCGCTCGCGTATTAAAATTAAGTCTCTTAACTTTATGCGCGGCCGCACCTTCCTAAACAAGTATCTCATCATTGATGAAGCGCAAAACTTAACACCAAAACAGATGAAAACCCTGATTACCCGTGCCGGTCCCGGAACCAAAGTAGTGTGCTTGGGTAATATTGCGCAAATTGACACCCCTTATCTTACGGAAGGCAGTTCAGGTCTAACTTATGTGGTCGATCGCTTCAAGGGCTGGCGTCACAGCGGCCACATCACCTTGCAACGCGGTGAGCGTTCGCGCTTGGCCGATTACGCTGCTGAGGTTCTGTAGTGTGTTAACGCCATGACGCTGGGCTTTTATATTATTTTGATGGCCCAGTTTTTATCGGCCCTGGCCGATAACACACTATTGTTTGCCGCCATTGCGTTGTTGCGGGATATGGATCAGCCTCCTGAGTACGTCCCCATCTTGCAGCAATTCTTTGTGGTGTCCTACATTGTATTGGCTCCTTTTGTCGGTGCGTTTTCAGATGCGCTGCCCAAGGGCCGCGTGATGTTCATCAGTAACCTCATCAAACTATCCGGTTGCCTGGCCATGCTGTTTGGGGTTAATCCACTATATTCCTATGCATTAGTGGGGCTTGGTGCCGCCGCCTACTCGCCGGCCAAATACGGCATCTTGACGGAATATTTACCCGCCAAGTTTTTGGTGGCCGCCAACAGTTGGATGGAAGGGCTAACTGTACTGGCCATTATTTTAGGATCTGTACTGGGGGGGGTGTTTCTCAGCCCTGGTGTTAAATTGTGCCAACTGGTTCCCATGGCCGCTATGGATTGCCCACATTATCGCCACCTAAATTTACTATTCTTATGGTATTGATTTTGTATGTGGGTGCTGCTGTAACCAATCTCTACATTCCCAAAATTCGCCGTGACCACACCTTGCTACACAAAAATCCATGGTTTGTCATTAAGGACTTTGCATCCGCGTTTATGTTGCTGTGGCGTGACCCCTTGGGAAAAGTATCCTTGGCCGTAACCACACTGTTCTGGGGGGTGGGTTCCACCCTGCGCTTAATCGTTTTGGTGTGGGCCACATTGCAATTGAAATTTGATTTGGAAACCGCCACTCAATTAACCGCTGTGTCCGCTTTTGGAATCGCCTTAGGCTCCATTGCGGCAGCCAAATGGGTAAGCCTTGAAAACTCACTTAAGGTGCTGCCGGTTGGGATTGGGATGGGAGTCGTGATTCTGGGTATGTTATTTGTAACGAACTGGCATCTCGCAATTGTATTGCTGGTGCTGGCGGGTGCCATGGGTGGTTTCTTCGTGGTGCCCATGAACGCTCTGTTGCAACATCGTGGCCATCAATTAATGGGCGCGGGGCATAGTATTGCCGTACAAAACTTTAATGAGAACCTAAGCATTCTGGCCATGCTGGGTATCTACGCACTCATCATTCGCGCCGACCTTCCTCTGCGTCGCCTCATGACTCATTTGGGTATTGATTCGCTGGTTCCCACAGAAGCCGCTTTCTATATTAGTGTGCTGATCTTAGGGCTATTCATCAGCTCTGTGATGGCCATTCTCTATCGCCGTTATCGTTTCGTAGAATACATCGACTAGCCCACAAATCCACGAGCGCGACACAAATCCTCCCAGCTGCGCGCCTTGTCCACGGGGCTTCTAATTAAATAAGATGGGTGCCACGTCACAACCACTGGAATACTTCCCAAGCGATGCTCTTGCTCGCGTAAAGCGCTTAAGGTTCCGTCCACGCCCAACAAAGATTGAGCCGCCACCCTCCCCAAGGCCACAATCACCTTGGGTTGAATCAGCGCGATTTGTTGCTGTAAAAATGGCAAGCAGGCCGAACATTCAAGCGCGTGAGGTGAACGGTTTTGTGGTGGAGCGCATTTCACCGCATTGGTTAAATAAACGCCTACATCACGCTGTAAACCCAAAGAACGCAGCATTTGATCCAACAGTTGGCCGGCTGGTCCCATAAAGGGCTTACCGCTGCTGTTTTCTTCCTCACCAGGGCCCTCCCCCACAAAAAACCATTGGGCATTTGGGTCACCAGAGCCCATGACTGTTTTTTGTCGTGATTGATGAAGGGGGCATTGCGTACATCCATCAACCTGCGTTTGCAATGCCGCCCATGTGGGGTCAGACCCCGACTTTGGTTTGGGATCAGACCCCAAAATTGGTGAAATTGGCGAAATTGGGGTCTGACCCCGATTTGCACCGCGTTGCAGCCAGCGCGGCCATAGCCCTAACTCACGCCATCGTGCTTCAAAAGGATTCACAACGACCTCCGCATCACAATGGCATCTTCGCGCCCGAAGTTGGTTGGGTAGTATTGCTGACGAACGCCGATCATGACAAATTCATTGAGGTTATAGAGTTTTTGTGCGGCTGCGTTACTGTTCCGCACTTCTAGGTACAGGGTGAGGCAATCACGCTGGCGCGCCAAAGCAATCACTGCTTCTAACAACAACTGACCTAAACCTCGTTTTTGCCAATCGGGATCAATGACTATGTTTAGCAAATGCATTTCATCTAATACCATCATGACAATGGCATAACCTACCAATTGATGATTTACACGACACGCCAAACCAATGTGCCCCCCCATAAAAGAATCGACCAAATTACCACGCGTCCATGGTCGCTCAAAGGCGCGGTTTTCGATGGCGCATGTATCATCCAAATCAGCCAAGGTCAGCATATTAATGCGCGCTTCTATTTTGGGTAATGCATTCATGTTTGACGTTCCGCGCTGGTGAGCGCCACTTTATCACGCAGGTAGAGGGGTAAGGCCAGTTCAGGATCCACTGCATGACCAGCAGCAAAGGCCTGCGCTCCCAGTTCCGCCACTGCTGAGGCCTGCGGAAATTGCCCGCGCAACGCCGGGTACAATTGTCCAGCCCAAGATTTTTCACATAGCGCCTCAAATACTTCAAAACCGCTACCCACGGGCAACCATTGTCCCTGTGGTAGCGGAGGTAATTGATCGGGACTGCATAACATGGGCTGTATCCGGGTGCACCATTGCCCCTCTATGCGTTCGTATACTGCTAAATACAATTGACCCATGCGTGCATCAAGCGTACTAATAACACGATGGTGTTGGGTGGCCTGCGCCAAAGCCAATAACGTGGACACGGGGAGCACAGGCACACATGCCCCTAAGGCCAATCCTTGTGCAACCCCACAGGCCGTCCTAAGGCCTGTAAACGACCCCGGCCCTTGGCCAAAGGCAATGGCATCCAGGGCCGCAAGTGCAATTCCTGCCTCGTTTACCAGAGCCATCACTTCTTGCAGCAAGGATTCTGCGTGCGTGCGATGACCCAGCCAATGCCGCAACCGGATTTGCCCATCTTGCAAAAGGGCCACCGAACCTTGCTCTGTAGACGATTCTAAAGCCAAAATATTCATGGTTGTCCTATTCTGTACACGGCCGCAGGGTCAGACCCCTCAATACTGGAGGTTAACCTCACAAAACAGCGTCAGGGAGCGTTATTATACTGTTACAAATTGAAACGGTCTTAGACCGTCAACCCGGATACTATCTGTCTCATGGATAAAAGACCTCAAAAAATTCTGATATTAGACGACGACATGCGGCTGCGCGAGCTTTTGAAGCGCTATCTCAGTGAGCAGGGCTTTCACGCGGATGTGGTTCACGATTCATCGGCCATGGACCGCGCCCTAGCACGTGAGTATTACGACCTATTGGTGCTAGACCTCATGTTGCCTGGTGAGGACGGCTTAAGCGTATGCCAGCGCCTGCGTGCCCACAACAACGCATTCCCCATCATTATGCTCACTGCTATGGGTGAAGATGTAGACCGCATCACAGGTCTTGAAATGGGAGCCGACGATTACTTGGCCAAACCATTTAACCCGCGCGAACTGCTGGCGCGTATTCAGGCTGTATTGCGCCGCCAACCACCCACCACCATCCCCGCAGCACCAGGCGCACTGACTGGAGGGGACAACCTGGTTCACTTTGGCTCTTTTGAGTTTAATCTGGCCAACCGTACCCTGAGCCGCGAAGGGGAAGACATTCCCATCACCAGTGGTGAATACGCCCTTCTGCGCGCATTGGTCAGCCACCCCCGTGAACCTCTGTCACGAGAAAAACTCATGGATATGGCGCGCGGACGTGAGCATGAAGTATTTGATCGCAGCATTGACGTGCAAGTTTCTCGTTTACGCAGGCGTATTGAACCCGACTCAAACAAGCCACGCTACATCCAAACAGTTTGGGGGGTTGGCTACGTATTTGTTCCTGACGAATCCTGATGCAATTATTTCCTAAATCTTTATGGGGCCGTACGGCACTCATTCTGGTGCTGACCGTTGTGCTAACCCAGTTGGCCACCACCGCCGTCATGCACATTTTTTATATTGAGCCCTTGCGCGATCGAAGCCTAATCAATCGCGTTAAACATATTGATGCCGTGGCTTCGGCGTTAGCTTTATTACCACCAGCGCAACAAGCTGATTTTATTAAGTCTTTTCATAGCGACCAGCATGTCAAAATACTGCCTGTCATCCCCGGCGTAGACCCTGGTATACCACCTGAACCAGGTTCTCGTATAGGTCAACTAGAAGCCCTCATACACACTGAGCTTTCTAAAAATATTCGCGTGCTGGTTTCGCGGGACCCTGAAGCCAGTGAAGTATGGATATTGCTCCCCGCTCAAAATACATCTTATTGGTATGTTGTAAAACGCTTGCGATTGGATAGCGCCTTTCCCATTAACCTCGCGATAATGTTGCTTATCGGTATTTTAGTATCTGTATTTATTGCATTTTGGGGGGTGCGGCGTATTAATCGACCTTTGGTGGCGCTGACCAACGCTGCACACAGTATTGCCTTGGGCGAAACAACCGCTCCTATTGCCGAAACGGTGGGGGCCAAAGAAATACATGATTTAAGCGTGGGTTTTAATTTAATGCAAAAAGCATTGCGTGATTTTGAATTCAATCGCGTCATTATGTTGGCCGGCGTATCGCATGACTTGCGCACACCCCTCTCGCGTCTACGCTTGGCGCTTGAGATGTCCGTTTCCGAAACCGACCCTCATTTATCAGCCATGGTGCAGGATTTGGAAGAAATTGACGGCATCATCAATCAGTTTTTAGATTTTGCGCGCGACAATCCCAGCCAGTGGTTAAGCCTTGGCAACCTCAATGATGTGGCGCGTGTGGTGTGCGAACGTTTTGCCGTACGGGGCTGTGACGTCACACCGGAAATGGACCTTACGATACCGGACATTCTTATAAATGAACGCGCCTTAGAGCGCGTCATTACCAACTTGGTTGAAAATGCGCTGCATTACGGCAAGACCCCCATCACCATTCGCACCCACGCTTTTTCCGATCATGTGCGACTTTCTGTTTTAGACTGTGGCGCTGGCATTCCGCCGCATGAGGTATTGCGCTTGGTACAACCCTTTACACGACTAGAACCCTCACGCAGCGGCCATCCGGGCGCAGGACTGGGGTTGGCCATTGTTGACCGTGTGGCCAAGCTGCACCGTGGTGTATTAAAATTGCTGCCACGCCAAGGCGGGGGATTAGAGGCTCGTTTAGAACTACCGCTCAAAAAATCAAATTAGGCGCTCGCCATATCGGCAAAAAACTGTTCTACATCACCTAGTTCTCTGCTGCGACGCATGGGCGGCAGACTCATCCAAATACGACGACCATAGGGCTTACCCAATAAACGCGGATCGCAAATCATCAGTACGCCGCGATCTTGCTCATCACGTATTAAACGTCCTGCACCCTGCTTTAAAGCAATCACCGCACGTGGCAATTGATAGGTCATAAAGGCATTGCGCCCTTGTTCGGCAATGGCTTCAATGCGTGCGGCTAATACCGGATCATCCGGGGGTGTAAAGGGCAATTTATCAATCACCACCACAGACAGAGCCTCACCTTTTACATCAACCCCTTCCCAAAAAGACTGGCTACCCAATAATATGCCGTTACCCGCTGCGCGAAACCGATTCAGCAGTTCGGTGCGTGTAGATTCGCCTTGTACAAAAATAGGGTAAGGTAAATCTTCTTTCAAAAATCGTGCGCGCAATATGACTTGCGCTTCTTGCAAAGCGCGGTGGCTGGTAAAGAGTAAAAAGGCACGCCCCGCACTGGCCCGCAATACAGGCAAAATAGCCTCAACAACGGCCACAGTGTATTCAGGCGTATTGGGTTCTGGTAACCCAGTGGGCACATACAACAGTGATTGTTCGGCATAATTGAAAGGGCTTTCCCAGCTGCGCGCCTCAGCCGCTTCCAAACCCATTTCATTTTGATAATGACTAAAGTCACCGCGCACGGATAAGGTAGCTGATGTAAAAATCCACGCTTTTGGGATGGCGTTTATCTGGGCACGAAAACTATCCGCCACTGAGAGTGGGGTTGAATTGAGCTGCAGAGATTGGCTGTAGCATTCCAACCAGCGAATTTGGCCATTACCTGTATCAGAGGACCACCAAGCTATAGCCGCATCACGCAGAACCTCTGCGCGCTGGACGATTGATTTTAACCCCTCAGAACGCTCGGCTTGTTCGTTTACCGCTTCCATTAATTCTTGCAGGCGTTGTAATACCTGCTGAAAGGCTGGACCAAAGGTCAGGATTCGGCTGATTTGTTCAGATGACAAACGCCCTTCTTTCATGGCTAATGATAGGCGCAAATCACGTGCTGATTTTTCTAAAGCCATAGCCGCATCGGGTATGTGACGCAGTTCAGCAGAGGCGGTTAAGGCCTCAGTGGTGGCATCACGCCCCAATTCAATCAACTGACTGGTGGATAGTGATCGACCAAAAAATAAAGTGGCTGTTTCGGGCAACTGATGGGCTTCGTCCAAAATAATGGTGGTGCATTGGGGTAATAATTCCCCCGCCCCTTCGTCACGCAACATCACGTCTGCAAAGAACAGGTGGTGATTTACCACCACCACATCCGCCACCAGTGCATTCTTGCGTGCCGTCAGCACAAAGCAATCGGCATGACGGGGGCAATCTTGACCCAAACAATTTTCACGGGTGGAAGTCACTTGCGGCCACACCCCAGAGTGCTCGGGCACTGAGACCAGCTCTGCACGGTCACCGCTTTGGCTGGTACGGGCAAACTGCGCAATATGTTGAAGATGATCCACTTCGGCGCGGTCGCGAAAACGCCCCTCTTGCAGTGCGTGCTCTAAGTGGTAATGACACACATAATTAGAGCGCCCCTTAAGAAGGGCAACCGTTACCGGGGCTTTTAAGGCCGCTCGAACAGCGGGCAAATCACGGGTGAACAATTGATCTTGTAGGGTTTTGGTTCCTGTAGAGAGGACAACTTTACCGCCGGAGAGAAGCGCTGGAACCAGATAGGCAAATGTTTTTCCGGTGCCGGTACCGGCTTCAGCTATCAGGGGGCGTTGATCCACTATGGCCGCCTGAATGGCGCGCGCCATATCCATTTGCTCCGCTCTGACACGATAACCCGGGATGGTGTTGGCAAGAGCGCCTCCCTCGCCAAACACCCGTTCAAGTTCATCCATTCTGCTAGTTTAAACCGTAACGACGAATAAACCAGGTTTTCATCAAATGCGCCAAGGTGAGGTACCCCAGCATAATACCGGTTAGATAGGCCCAGTACAGAGGCGGCAGCGGGGTAAAACCCAAGGCATGAGAAAAGGGCGAGTACGGTAGCCACACGCCCACTACACAAATAACAATACTGGTGATCACCAGCGGTAAGCTGGCCCGGCTTTGCAGAAACGGAATACGTCCGGTACGAATAATGTGGATGATCAATGTTTGCGACAACAAGGATTCTACAAACCAACCAGTTTGAAACATAGAAGCAGTGAGTTCTGTGTTGGCCTTAAACACGTAATACATGGTGCCAAATGTGGCGTAATCAAAAATAGAACTGATCGGACCGACCATCAACATGAAGCGCGTAATATTGGCAATGTCCCAACGTCGAGGTTTGGCAATATATTCTTCATCTACGTTATCGGTGGGGATAGCGGTCTGAGAAAAGTCATACAACAAATTATTGGTCAGTACCTGAATGGCTTGCATGGGCAAAAATGGCAGCCATGCACTGGCTCCCAGCACGCTAAACATATTTCCAAAGTTTGAGCTGGCACCCATCTTGATGTATTTAACAATATTGCCAAATACCTTACGTCCTTCAATGACGCCCTCTTCCAAGACCATTAGGCTTTTTTCTAACAAAATGATATCAGCAGATTCTTTCGCAATATCCACTGCAGTGTCTACGGAAATGCCCACATCCGCCGCTTTTAATGCAGGACCATCATTAATTCCATCGCCCATAAAGCCCACCACGTGACCGCGCATGTGCAGCGCCTTAATAACGCGCGCTTTCTGCGCAGGAGACAGTTTAGCAAACACCACCACTTCCTCCGCCGCTTCTGCCAATTCTTCGTCAGTCATTTTGACCAGATCAGAGCCCAGCAAGATGCGATCTACCTTAAGGCCCACTTGACTGCATACTTTGCGCGTCACCACTTCGTTGTCGCCAGTTAAAATCTTTACCGACACACCATGACGATTGAGCGCTGCAATAGCAGCATGGGCACTGTCTTTGGGAGGGTCGAGAAACGCGATGTAACCCACCAGCGTTAACTCAGACTCGTCTTTCACGTTATAGAGCGGCGTTGTGGGGGGTGTTTCTTTGTAGGCAATGGCAATCACGCGGAAGCCGTCTTCGTTAAGATCGCGTGTCACTTGCACCAGTTTTTCTAAATCAGAGGGGGCTAAGGTAATGGTCTGGCCGTTCACCTCAGCGTGGGTGCAACAAGCAAACACTTCTTCCACGGCGCCTTTGCAAATCAGTACATGACGGCCTTTGCCTTCCACTACCACCGACATGCGGCGCCGTTGAAAGTCAAAAGGAATTTCGTCTACTTTGCGATAATTGGCCCCTGCGCGCAGCTGATCATTAAGGCCCGCGTACTCCAGCACTGCCACATCCAACAGATTTTTTAATCCTGATTGATGGAAGCTGTTGAGATAGGCGTATTCCAGTACGTCTTCATTCTCGTGGCCGTAAATATCCACGTGCTTTTCTAAGATAATCTTATCTTGTGTGAGCGTGCCTGTTTTATCAGTACACAGTACATCCATGGCGCCAAAGTTTTGAATGGAATTAAGACGCTTCACAATCACTTTCTTGCGTGACATAGCCAAGGCCCCTTTGCCCAGATTAACCGTCACAATCATGGGCAACATTTCAGGAGTTAGCCCTACCGCAACAGCCATAGAGAACAGCAGGGCTTCCATCCAATCGCCCTTGGTAAAGCCATTAATCAAGAAAACTAAGGGGGTCATCACCAAGATGAAGCGGATCATCAGCCAAGTAAACTGATTAATGCCGCGGTCAAAGCTGGTGAGCTGCCGATCACCCGACATCAATTGCGCCAAGCTACCAAAATAAGTATTAGAGCCCGTTAGCGCGATGACCGCCGTGGCCGTTCCGCTGACCACGTTGGTGCCCATAAAGCAGATGTTGGTGAGGTGCAGTGGGTCTTTGCCGGAAATTTCTTCGGTAATGGCGTATTTTTCCACCGGCAAAGCCTCACCTGTCAGCGAGGATTGATTAACGAACAAATCTTTGGCGGTTAATAAGCGGACGTCCGCTGGAATCATATCCCCCGCGGAGAGTTGAATAATATCACCCGGCACCAAAGTGTCGAGAGGCACTTCGCGACGTTGCGGACCTTGTGGTGAAAGGTGCACATTGAAATAGCGGTTCACTTCATCGGGCACCCCGCTGCGCCGATCTTTACGCAACACTGTGGCCGTGGTACTCACCATGGCGCGCAGGCGCTCAGCCGCGTTACCGGAGCGATGTTCTTGCACGAATGACAAGACAATACTGAGCGACACCATCAGAAAAATAATGCCAGCGGCTTCGGTATCCCCTAAGTAAAACGAGAGGCCCGATAAAGTGAGCAATAGGATATTGAGCGGGTTTTTAAAATGCGGTACCAGGCGCTTAAAGGGGCCTTTTTGCTTTTCATGGCTAATGGTGTTGGGACCGTAAATTAACAGACGGTCTTCCGCGTCGCGGTCTAATAGACCATCGGCCGTAGTTTCCAGACGACGTAGAGCAATTTCCGTGTCAGAACCTGCAACGTCGAGCAAGGTGGTGGAAATTTTATTGCTGACCACCGGCGCACCCTTGGGGCCACCCGTGAGCCGGGAGATTAAATCAGTGATGTAAGCCATAGAGCCTCAATTCCAGAACTCTAGAATTGAGTCATGGCCACGTTACATGGTGATGACAGGCAGGATTCCAGAGATGCTGGCTATGTTGTATTCGCGGGAACTGGAACAATCCAAGGTAAAACACCCTCAGGCACGGAGAAGCCGCAATTTTCCGCCCCAAGGGGTTACTCTGTCAACACAATAAAGTGGTTTAACGTTTTGAAAAGATTATTTTTCCAGCTTTTACGTCCACCCAAACCGTTTCCTTCGGCGCGAAGCTGCCCTCTAAAATTTGCAACGCCAACGGGTTCTCTAACTCGGACTGGATGGCACGCTTTAAGGGTCGGGCGCCGTACACCGGATCAAAGCCGGTTTGAGCCAATTTATCCAATGCCCCATCAGACACTTCAAGGCCTAAATCCATTTTTTCCATACGCGTCTTAAGATATTGCAATTGAATGCGGGCAATAGAGCGCACCTCCTTTTCACCCAAGGAATGAAACACCACAATCTCGTCGATCCGGTTAACAAATTCAGGGCGGAAATGGATTTTCACCTCACCCATGACTGCCAATTTCACCACCTCGTAATCATCCTCAGACATTTGCTGAATCATCTGGGAGCCTAAATTAGAAGTCATCACAATCACCGTGTTCTTAAAGTCCACCGTGCGCCCTTGCCCGTCGGTCATACGCCCATCGTCCAATACTTGCAACAGCACATTGAATACATCAGGATGCGCCTTCTCCACTTCATCTAATAAAATGACCGCGTAAGGTTTACGACGTACCGCTTCGGTTAAATAACCGCCTTCTTCATACCCCACATAACCTGGGGGCGCACCGATCAATCGTGCCACGGAATGTTTTTCCATAAACTCGGACATATCGATACGGATCAAATGTTCATCAGAATCGAACAAGAAATTCGCCAAAGCCTTACACAATTCTGTCTTGCCCACGCCAGTGGGGCCCAAAAACAAAAAAGAGCCATAAGGTCTATCTGGATCACTTAAGCCTGCACGGGAGCGGCGAATGGCATCGGATACCAGCCGTACCGCCTCGTTCTGCCCCACAACCCGCTGGTGCAGTTTCTCTTCCATATGCAGCAACTTGTCGCGCTCACCTTGCATCATTTTTGAAACTGGAATGCCTGTAGCACGAGACACCACTTCAGCAATTTCTTCAGCCCCTACTTGGGTGCGCAATAAACGATTGGGTTTTAATCCTGCGGCCGGAGTATCGGTAATGTGTAATTGAGCCTCCAATTGTGGAATACGGCCATATTTAAGCTCTGAGGCGCGTTGCAAGTCGCCCTTGCGTTGAGCGGACTCCATTTCAGCGCGCACGCGATCCAGCTCTTCCTTCACATGCTGGGTGCCCTGCACTTGCGCCTTTTCGGCTTTCCAGATTTCCTCTAAATCGGTATATTCTTTTTCCAGCTTTAGTATTTCTTCTTCTAGCAAGGCCAAACGCTTCTGTGATGCGTCATCGGTTTCTTTTCGGACCGCTTCCCGTTCAATCTTTAATTGAATAAGGCGACGAAATAATTTATCCATCACTTCAGGCTTGGAATCAATTTCCATTTTAATGCGTGCCGCGGCCTCATCAATTAAGTCGATGGCCTTATCTGGTAAGAAGCGATCCGTAATGTAACGATTGGATAATTCAGCGGCCGCCACAATAGCGGGATCCGTAATTTCCACACCGTGATGCAATTCGTATTTTTCTTGCAGGCCACGCAGAATAGCGATGGTGTCTTCAACAGTGGGTTCACCCACCTGCACTTTCTGGAATCGGCGCTCTAAGGCCGCATCTTTTTCAATGTACTTGCGATATTCATCCAAGGTGGTGGCCCCCACGCAATGGAGCTCACCACGAGCCAAGGCGGGTTTCAACATGTTCCCCGCATCCATAGCGCCTTCAGCTTTACCGGCGCCCACCATGGTGTGCAGTTCGTCGATAAATACAATGGTTTGCCCTTCGTCTTGCGAGAGTTCTTTTAATACAGATTTAAGGCGTTCTTCAAATTCACCACGATATTTGGCACCGGCCAACAAGGACGCCATGTCCAACGAGAGCACACGTTTGTTTTTAAGGCTTTCGGGCACTTCATCATTCACGATGCGTTGTGCCAACCCTTCCACAATGGCGGTCTTGCCTACACCGGGCTCACCTATCAAGACGGGGTTATTTTTGGTACGGCGTTGCAAAATTTGAATGACGCGCCGAATTTCATCATCACGGCCGATAACGGGGTCCAGTTTACCCATGCGTGCCCGCTCGGTTAAATCCAGGGTGTACTTTTTAAGCGCTTCGCGGTTCCCCTCTCCAGCAGCATTGCTGACAGATTCGCCACCACGCATGGCGGCAATCGCCACTTCCAAGCGGGCTCGATTGGCTCCATGCTGTTTAAATAGACGACCCGTTTCACCCTTATCATCACAGAGCGCCAGCAAAAATAATTCTGATGCAATAAATTGATCGCCCCGTTTTTGGGCTTCCTTTTCAGTGAGATTAAGCAACGCGTTTAAATCTCGGGATACGGTTATTTCTCCGCCCGTACCTTCCACTTGAGACAAGCGCGTTAGTGCAACGCCCAAGGCTTGCTTGAGAGCGCCCACTTGAACGTCCGCGCGGGTCAATAAAGAGGCGGTAGATCCATCCGCCTGAGACAGGAGTGCGGTCAGCATATGCTGCGGTTCAATAAAACCATTATCAGCACCCAATGCCAACGATTGGGCGTCCGCCAAGGCTTCTTGAAACCGGCTGGTCATTTTGTCTACGCGCATGATTTGCTTTCCTTTAGAGTTCTTCTTAAATCACCCAAGTGCATCGCCAATACTATTTATTACCACTTATATGGGGTCTTGTCTGAGCAATTCAAGCGCCATAGGGCCTTCATCCGTTATACTCTCGCCGATGAATACTCAATCTAACCTTACCGTGAAAAATACCCCGCCTTTGCGTGTGTTCACTCTACTCCAACGACTGGTTGGGCCCGTGCTGATACTAACCCTTGCAGGCTGTGCCTCGGTGTCCGCAGATCGCGCCTCTGCGCGCGTGGATCCTTTAGAAAGTTATAACCGCACTATGTTTGCGGTGAATGACAAAATTGATACAGCCGTATTAATACCCGTGGCCAAAGGGTACAACACCGTAACCCCGGACTTTGTTCGTGCCGGTATTACAAATTTTTTTAGCAATATCTCAGATGTTGTTGTTTTTGTTAATGATTTTCTACAAGGAAAACCCAGGCAAGGAGCCCAAGATGGCGCCCGCTTTGTGATAAACACCACCGTAGGGCTGCTTGGATTTATAGACGTAGCCACGGCGGCCGACCTGCCCAAGCACCGAGAAGACTTTGGACAAACCTTAGCGGTATGGGGTTGGGAAAACAGTGCTTATTTGATAGTGCCGTTACTGGGGCCTTACACGATCCGTGATGTGTGGGGAGAGGTTGTGGACACGCCCTTGGGACTGTATACCAACCTGCATACCACCAACACCCATATAGCCGAGATTTATGGAGTTGAAACCCTTAACCTGCGAGCCAATCGCTTGGTGGCCAGCAATGTCATGGAAACTGCCGCCATAGATCGCTATAGTTTTGTGCGCGATGCTTTCTTGCAACGGCGCCGCAACATGATCTACGACGGTAATCCCCCGCCCCTACCGGACGACGAACAGTAGTTTGGGGTAGTTTTGGGGTCAGACCCCCCATGGGGTCTGACCCCAAAAAAAATGAACCTTATTTCACCAAAGGTTGCTTAAAGCCAAACGTCTTAATGGTAAAACCTTCGCGGAAATAGAACTTATGGGCCTGCTCTCGTGCGGTGCCCGACTCCAACTCAATACTCACACAGCCGCGCGCCAACCCTTCCTGCTTAACAAAATCCATCAGCGCCTTGCCTACGCCTTTAGAGCGGGTATTGGGATCGGCCACCAAGTCTTCATTGGTGATCTTCTTGCCGGTCATGGTATTGGTGGTCACGCGAAAGGTCACTACGCCACACAATTCATCGCCCTCCATGGCCACTGCCATTTCAGCACCCGTAGCCAATACTTCTTTCATACGGGCTACATAATTTTCAGGTATTTGTGGACGCAGGTGTCGATGAATGGGTTCGGCGCGAACCAATAGTGCTTCGTTAATAACAAACCCTTTTTCATCGGTCACTCGTACAATTTCCATAATGCGTCCTCTTTAGATAAATAGTAAATGGAAACAGGGGTCAGACCCCATATGGGGTCTGACCCCTAAAAAAAAATTAAAGGTAACGCTGAATAAGTGCACCAATAGCGGTACGGTCTGCGGAAACCTTGTAAGGCGCCTCGCTTTGTGCAATCGCAGTGTCGGGATCCTTTAAGCCATGACCTGTCAGCGTGGCCACAATGGTGCCGCCGGGTTTAATTTTGCCGCGCGCAAGATCCTTTATTAAACCTGCCAAGGACGTGGCCGATGAGGGTTCGCAGAAAATCCCTTCTGATTGCGCCAGTAATTTTTGCGCTGCCAAAATTTCAGCATCGGTGCATTCATCAAACCAACCACCCGATTCTTTGACGGCAGCCCACGCCAAATTCCAAGACATGGGGTTGCCAATGCGGATGGCGGTGGCAATGGTGTCGGGGTTTGCCACTGGACCGCCGCGCATAAACGGGGCTGAACCTGCGGCTTGATAACCCAACATAACCGGCCGATGAGTGGCGCTAGCCGCCCCATGATACGGGCATTGCCCATTGCATAACCCGCAAGCCTTTGTTTGTTGACACACGGACTCGCTATACCCCATCCAGTGAGCGCTGATGTTGCCCGCATTGCCCACTGGCAACACATGATAATCAGGAGCATCGCCCAAGGCATCAATCACTTCAAAAGCAATGGTTTTTTGCCCTTGTAGCCGGTAAGGATTTACAGAATTCACCAAGGCCACAGGCATTTCACTGGCAATTTCTTGCACCAAGCGCATGCCATCATCAAAATTTCCTTCAATTTGAATAACCACAGAACCATGCATCATGGCTTGCGCTAATTTACCTAAGGCAATTTTGCCCTCAGGAATTAGTACAAAACAGGTCATGCCAGCCCGTGCGGCGTAGGCCGCGGCAGAGGCCGAAGTATTGCCCGTGGAGGCGCAGATAATGGCGCGTGAACCTGACTCAACCGCCTTGGTCACCGCCATGGTCATGCCGCGATCTTTAAATGAGCCGGTGGGGTTCAGCCCTTCAAACTTAGCCAAAATTCGGCCATCGTAACCCAATTGTTTGGGTAAATTAACCAGTTCGATCAAGGGCGTATTGCCTTCATTTAAAGAAATGATGGGCGTACTGACCGTGACCGGTAAGCGATCGTGGTAGCGGTGAATTAAACCTTGGTAATGGGCCATAACAATCCTTTAAGAGGTACCGAGCGATTCTAAGCGAATGCGGGTAATAGCGCCGGCAATACTGTCCAGCGCCTCAATTTTCACTATCGCTTGATCAATTTGTTTTTCTATCGTGCGATGGGTCAGCATAATCACATCCACGCGTTCCTCCCCGGCTACGGGCTCCCGCTGCAGCATGGCTTCAATGGAGATGCCCAGATCCGCCAAAATGCGTGTGATATCCGCTAAAACGCCAGGGCGATCAAGGGCGCGCATGCGCAAGTAGTAAGAGGTTTCCACCTCCGCTACCGGCAGAATAGGGTCATTGCGCAGCTGATCGGGCTGGAAAGCCAAATGGGGTACGCGGTTGCCGGGGTCCGAAGTGGCCATGCGGGTAATATCCACCAAATCGGCAATCACGGAAGACCCGGTGGGCTCAGCGCCCGCACCGGCACCGTAATAGAGGGTTTGGCCTGCCGCATCAGCCTTCACCAACACCGCATTCATGACGCCATCTACATTTGCGATTAACCGTTTCTCCGGAATCAACGTGGGGTGCACGCGCAGCTCAATGCCTTTGGGCGTGCGGCGCGTTATACCCAGCAACTTAATGCGATAGCCAAACTCTTCTGCGTAGGCAATGTCTTGTGCCGTGAGCTTGGAAATACCTTCGGTGTATACCCGATCAAATTGCATGGGAATACCAAAGGCAATGGAGGCCATAATGGTGAGCTTATGGGCTGCATCAATGCCCTCAATATCAAAGGTGGGGTCGGATTCTGCATAACCCAAAGCCTGTGCTTCCTTAAGGGCGTCCGCAAAACCAGCGCCTTCATCGCGCATTCTGGTCAGGATAAAATTACTGGTGCCATTGATGATTCCGGCTATCCATTCAATTCGATTGGCCGTCAACCCTTCGCGCAGCGCCTTGATAATGGGAATGCCGCCTGCCACAGCCGCTTCGAAAGCCACCATTACACCCTTCTCGTGCGCGGCCTTAAAAATTTCATTGCCATGCAAAGCCAGCAACGCCTTGTTGGCGGTGACCACATGCTTTCCGTTGGCAATGGCTTGCAACACCAATTCCCGTGCCGGATGAATGCCGCCCATAAGTTCGGCCACAATATCCACATCGGGCGAGCCCACAACGTCAGCCGGGTTGGTGGTAAGCGTAATGCCAGAGCCGGTTTTTTTTACAGCCGCCTCTAAGTCAGATTCTCGTACAGCCGCCATGGTCACTTTAATTTCGCGACCTGCACGCCGGGCGATTTCTTCACGGTTGCGGTTTAGGATGGTAAAAGTCCCCCCTCCCACCACACCTAACCCCAGCAAACCCACCTGTATTGGCTTCATATCACCCTATCCTTGAAAAACACGTCCCAAAACCCACAGGATGCAGATTTGGTGCCGTACAAAAGGTATAATTTTACCCGAACGGAGCCCCCTATGAAACTCATCAATCACACCCCCGATTTTGACTACGCCCTCACAGGCCATGGGCCGGGCTTTGTCATGCTCAACAAAGAGCGGGTGGAAGCCAGTTTGGTGGTGAGCCCCACTCAGATTTTGACCAGTTGGGCCAGTCATTTTGAAGCGTTAACAGAGGATGATTTTGCGCGGCTATTGGTGCTTAAACCAGAGTTAGTCCTATTGGGTACCGGCTCTGTCTTCCGCTTTCCTCGCCCCGCTCTAACCCGGCCTTTGGTAGAAGCCGGTATCGGCCTTGAGGTGATGGACACGCAGGCTGCCTGTCGCACCTACAGTGTATTGGCCAGCGAAGGGCGCCACGTAGTGGCCGCCCTGATTATTCCCTAAAGCCCCATCAGTACGCGCAGATGTTCTGTGACACTGCGCCCCACGGCGTCGGTGTTGTATCCGCCCTCCAAGGTAGACACCATACGACCCTCACAATGGCGTTCAGCCAAGGCCACCATTTCCGCCGTTACCCAAGCATAATCTGCTTCCACCAAGCGCAAATGCGCAAGAGGGTCTTCGCGGTGCGCATCAAAACCCGCAGAGATCATTACCAGTTGCGGTTGAAACGCGTCAAAGGCGGGCAGGCAACGGGTAGCAATGGCTTCGCGAAACTCAGCGCCGCCACTCCCTGCGCTTAAGGGAATATTAATGATATGGTCGCTCACTGTGTCGGCCCCTTGATAGGGGTAGAAAGGGTGCTGAAATGTAGAGCAAAACAAAACGCGCTCATCGTTTTTGAAAATATCTTCAGTACCGTTTCCGTGATGCACGTCGAAGTCTAGGATGGCAATGCGCTCTAACCCATACTGCTCCATGGCATGCGCGGCCCCTACGGCGATGTTATTAAAAAAGCAAAAACCCATGGGCCGATCATGCTCGGCGTGGTGCCCGGGTGGGCGCACTCCACAAAATGCATTCTTAGTCTGACCACGCATCACCAAATCTACTGCCATGACCACGGCCCCCGCAGCCACTAGGGCAGCCGAGAGCGTGTTGGGGTTCATGGCCGTATCGGGATCTAAGTGAACAATGCCACGTTGAGGTGCGCTGGAAAAAATGCGTTCCACATGGTGTTCTGAATGCACGCGCTCTAATTGCTTGCGGCTGGCCACTGGGGCATCCCTACAATCGAGATATTGCATTAAGCCTGCAGCAATCAAGCGATCATTAATAGCGGCCAGGCGCTCAGGCGCCTCAGGGTGGAATTCACCCATATCATGTTTGAAACAATTTTGATGTGTAATAAAGGCTGTGTGGATCATTTTGCCAGTGGTGCGTTGTCTTTTTTAGGTTCAAACTGAATAGATTATGAAGCCCCATTATCTGACGCCTTTCTTTGCCCCGCAATCTATTGCCATTGTAGGAGCCAGTGACCATCCGCATTCCGTAGGCGGGCAGGTGTTAAGCAACCTAAAAGCCAGTGGATTTCGCGGTACGCTCTACCCGGTTCACCTCGCTAACGAACAAGTTCAAGGACTCACGGCCTATCCTACCCTAGAAGCCATTGGCCAACCGGTAGATTTGGTCATGCTGGCCACTCCCGCCGCAGGAATCCCCGATTTAATCGACCAATGTGGGGCTTTGGGCTATCGTGCGGTCGTTGTGCTCTCCACCGGCTTTAGCGAGGCCGGTCTTGAGGGGGCGCAACTGGAAGCAGACATGGTGGCGCGCGGTCGCCGTCATGGGGTGCGTATTTTGGGGCCCAATTGCTTAGGGATTATGCGCCCCGCCATTGGCCTCTCCCCTCCTTTTGTGAAAGCGGGCGGCGTGGCCCTGGTGTCACAATCCACGGCCCTATCCAGCGGCATTCTGGATTGGGCTTCGGGCAATGAGATTGGGCTCTCTACAGTGGTGTCTGTGGGCAACTCTGCTGATATCGACTTTTCTGAGATTGTTGATTTTTTAGTGTCCGATACCCAGACGCTCAGCATCTTGGTGTTCTTAGAGCGCGTAGAAAATTCACGTACATTTATGAGTGCTTTGCGCGAAGCGGCTCGTGTAAAACCCGTGATTGTATTGAAAGCCGATCGGCGGGGCGGCCAATTGGTGCAAGAAGAAATTTCAGCTGCGAACGCAGATCAAAGCGATGCTATTTTTGATGCGGCCTTGCGTCGGGCTGGGGTGGTGCGGGTACGCACGCTGACGCAATTATTTTCAGCAGCCCGTGCCTGCGCGGTCCGCTTTCGCAAAAGCGGTCCTCGCTTAGCCATTATTTCCAATGGTGAAGGTCCGGGTGCATTGGCCGCGGATCAAGCATCAGATGATCACATTCCCTTGGCTCAATTATCTGCCAACACTATTGCCGCACTCAATACAATCATGCCCGCAGGTTGGCAGGGAATGAACCCATTAGACGTGGGCAACGGTGCAGGTGCTGAGACTTACCGCAAGGTGGCGACGGCGGTACTGTCAGACCCCGCTGTGGACAGTTTATTGGTCATGTTGACTCCGCAAATCTATGCGCAGCCTACAGCTACTGCAGAGGCTATGGTGGAACTGACCAAGGTCACCGGGAAGCCCTTAATGGGTTGTTGGATGGGTGATCGCCAAGTGGTACAAGGGCGCATCACCATGTCAGCCGCCCAATTACCCAATTTCCGCACACCTGAATCGGCGGTAGATGCCATCAGTTATGTCAGCGTGTATCACCGCAATCAACAAATGTTGTTTCAAACGCCGCCGCCGGTGACCTATGAAAAACCACCACAACTCATCACAGCCAAAGAAGTTATTGCTCCGGCTTTAAAAAGCGGGCAACTGCAGTTGGGCGATCGAGACGTAGAAAAGCTATTCTTCACCTTTCACATTCCCTACCGAGCGGGCGTTCCCTTACCACCTATTCTGGGGCGACAGCTAGAACGACGGGTCATTAAGATGGGGATGGTTCGCGATCAAGCTCTAGGGCCTTGCTTATTTATAGGCCCTGCAGGCATCGCCGCCGAACTACCCAAAGCCATCGCCTACGCCCTGCCACCGTTAAACGCCTTTCTGGCCAATGAACTCATTGAGCGCAGTACAATCGCTCCATTATTGGCTCAACGCGGTGATGTCCGCGCCATTGATCACGATGCGTTGGTCGCAGTATTGCTGCGTCTATCAGAAATGGCCTGCGAAATGCCCGAGGTGGCAGATGTGCAAATGGTGGTTCTGCTAACCCCCACAGAGCCGGTTGAGATTACCGAAGCTCAAATCACGCTCACCAATACCCCTATACCCAAGACCCGTTACGGCCATATGGCGGTGCATCCCTACCCTGCAGATTTGGTAAAGACCATCACCTTAGCTAACGGAACCGAAGTTATCCTGCGCCCCATTCGCCCAGAAGATGCAGTAATGGAACAAAATTTTGTTCGCGCATTGTCAGAAGACAGTCGCTATTACCGTTTTATGGATGTATTGCGCGAATTACCGAAAGCCATGTTGGCGCGCTTCACGCAATTGGATTATCAGCGCGAAATGGCTATTGTGGCCATAACCGGTCACGGTGAAGAAGAAAAACAAATTGGTGTGGCCCGTTACAACTCCAACCCAGATGGCGAATCCTGTGAATTTGCTTTGGTGATTGCCGATAACTGGCAAGGGCAGCGTTTGGGAAAAACCATGATGGGATATTTGATGCAGATTGCCAAAGACCGCGGTCTTAAAATGATGGAAGGTGAGGTGTTGGCTGCCAATTCCAACATGCTGCGCCTCATGGGTTCTTTGGGCTTTACCTCTAAGACCGCAGCAGAAGATCCAGCCATCCGTGAAGTGACTGCTATCTTATAAAACTTTTAGACCCGCTGCGCAAAAGCGTCGTTTATGGTTTTAATGCCGGCATTACGGTACGCGGATCCACCGGCTTTCCCAGATGGCGAATTTCAAAATGCAGCAAACCGGTGTCGCCTGAACCCATCTCAGCAATCTTTTCGCCACGAATAACTTCTTGCCCTTCTTTGACCAAAATTTTACTGTTGTTGGCATAGACACTTAAGTAGTTAGGTCCGTGCTTAATCACCACCATTTGGCCGTAGCTCTTTAAGCTGTCGCCCACGTATGTCACCACACCGGCCGCCGCTGCATGTACCGCTTCACCATTACCCCCTGAGAGCTCTACTCCTTTACCGGATACGGAGAACAAGGTGGGGTGCGGATGGGCCACAGGCCATACCCAATGAATGGTTTCTTCAGTAGGAATTGCAGGTGCCTCGGGTTGTGGCGTGGCTGCCTTTGGCGCTGCCTCATTGGGCGGCACTGCAGTCGCGCCCGGCTTTACCTTGGCTGCAGCAGGTTTGGTCTCCGTGGGTTTGGTCTGATCAGAGCGATTGGAAATAGGAGCGGGCCGCGTGGCGGCACAACTGGCCAGTAACACCATAGTGCAGAGCCATAACAAACGTTGCAAAAATGAATTCATGCCGTGCTTTCCTTCAGCGGAACAAACTTAACGTCTTCTATGACGGTTTCGCGCCACGCCCCATCCACACGTTCTACCACCAGCAATTGTTGGCGCGTGACCCCAACCGGGATAACCAATCGTCCTTCAGGAGTTAATTGCTCTAGCAAAGCGATGGGAATTTGTGGCGCAGCAGCGGCCACCACAATGGCGTCAAAGGGGGCGGCCTCGGGCAGCCCCAATCCACCATCCGTATGCTTGAGGCGTAAATTTTGAATGCGCATGGGCCATAACCGTGCGCGGGTTTTTTCTAATAACTGCCCCAAGCGCTCCACTGAATACACTTCTTTGGCCACACGTGCCAATACAGCGGCTTGATAGCCGCAACCGGTACCCACTTCTAAAACCTTTCCCAAGGGTTTTCCATGACGCAGCAATTCAATCATGCGCGCCACAATATAAGGCGCTGAAATGGTTTGGCCAAAACCAATGGGCAGCGCTGTTTCTTCGTAGGCGCGGCTGGCAATAGCCTCATCCACAAAGGCATGGCGATGCACAGTCCCCATGGCGGCAAGCACCACCTCATCCTTAATACCATTGGAGCGCAAATGGTCCACCATGCGCGCGCGCGTGCGATCGGAGGTCATGCCTGTTCCGGAAAGTGCTAAAGCCATTTTTAATCAGCCAGCCAATGCGACACAACATCCAACTGTTGGTAGTGGGTAAGATCCACTTGAAGCGGGGTAATAGAGACAAAGCCTGTGGCGACCGCACCAAAATCAGTGCCCTCGCCTGCATCAGCAGCAGGGCCTGCGGCACCCACCCAGTACACGGTTTCGCCACGTGGATTAATGGTTTTAATAACCGGCTCTGCCTTATGGCGACGCCCCAAACGGGTCACCTTCATACCTTTCAATGCGCCCTGTGGTACATCAGGCACGTTCACATTTAATAAGGTGGCTTGTTTAAGCGGGTTTTTCTGTATGCGACGCACCAAAGTGGCCACAACCTCAGCAGCGGTTTCAAAATGATGGCTGTCACGTGTTACCAAAGACACGGCAATGGAAGGAATGCCCAACAGATAACCTTCGGTGGCAGCAGCAACCGTGCCTGAGTAGATGGTGTCATCGCCCATATTGGCACCATGGTTAATGCCTGAAACAATGATGTCTGGTGAAACATCCAATAAGCCCGTTACAGCCATATGCACGCAGTCGGTGGGTGTGCCATTAACACGGTAAAACCCATTGGGTGCACGGCGCACCATCAAGGGTCGGTCCAGCGTCAGCGAATTACTGGCACCGCTGCGCTCAGCATCGGGGGCCACCACAGTCACGGTTCCAAGCGCCGACAACACCTCGGCCAATACAGTCAAACCCTGAGAAAAATAACCATCATCATTGCTTAATAAAATATGCATTACACGCTCAATTATTTATTTTTTAGGGGGAAGGTCTGTGCACACACCCTCATACAATTCAGCCGCCATACCAATGGATTCGCCCAAGGTGGGGTGTGGGTGAATGGTCTTGCCAATATCGCCAGCCTCACACCCCATCTCAATGGCCAAACATATTTCGCTGATAAGGTCCCCTGCATGCGTTCCCACGATGCCGCCGCCAATCACGCGGTGCGTTTCTTCGTCGAACAGTAGTTTGGTGAAGCCTTCATCCCGACCGTTGGCAATGGCACGCCCAGATGCCGCCCAAGGAAACACGGCCTTGCCATAACGCAGGCCTTGCGCGCGTGCTTCATCTTCCGTAACTCCCGCCCAAGCCACCTCAGGATCTGTGTAAGCCACGGATGGAATTTGGCGAGCATCCATAAATCTGCGCCGGCCTTCCACTGCTTCAGCGGCTACATGCCCTTCGTGAACCGCCTTATGGGCCAACATGGGCTGACCAACGATATCGCCGATGGCATAAATGTGCGGCACGTTGGTGCGCTGTTGGCGGTCTACGGCAATAAATCCTCGCTCATCCACTGCAACACCCGCCAGCTCAGCACTGATATGTTGTCCATTGGGACGGCGACCCACGGCCACCAGTACCAAGTCATAACGTTCGGGGGCTGCGGGGGCCTGTTCGCCAGCAAAGGAAACGTAGACGCCATCTGGCCGGGCTTCTGCTGCAACCGTTTTGGTTTTTAACATGACCTTGTTAAAGCGCTTAGCGTTCTTCTTTTCCCATACCTTTACCAAGTCACGATCGGCCCCAGCCATGAGACCATCCATCATCTCCACCACATCAATTTTAGCCCCCAGGGTGGAATAGACTGTGGCCATCTCCAGGCCAATAATCCCGCCGCCGATCACCAACATGCGCCCAGGCATTTGCGGTAACTCCAATGCGCCCGTGGAATCCACTACGCGCGGATCATCAGGCATAAACGGCAGCTTCACCGCTTGCGAGCCCGCGGCAATAATAGCTTTGGCAAATTGAATGGCTTGATTTTTTCCATCAGGCAACGTCACCTCCATGTGATGGGGGTCGATAAAACGACCGCTGCCCTGCACTACAGTCACTTTTCGACCCTTGGCCATCATGGCCAAGCCGCCGGTGAGCTTGCTGACCACCTGGGTTTTCCACCCCCGCAGTTTGTCTAAATCAATTTGGGGGGCACTAAAACTTACGCCATGAGCGGCTAATGCTTGCGCTTCTTCTGTTACCCCCGCCACATGCAGCAATGCTTTAGAAGGAATGCAGCCCACATTTAGACACACACCACCTAAGGTGGGATAGCGTTCCACCAAGATGACTTTCATGCCCAAATCGGCTGCACGAAACGCCGCTGAATAACCACCCGGACCGGCACCCAACACCAGCACGTCACATTCAAGCAAAAGATTGTCGGACATGGCCATAATCCTTAAAGGGTTGCGCGGCGCATATCCGCCAAAAGGCCCACCAAGTAAGTGTTGAAGCGCGCCGCTGAGGCGCCATCAATCACGCGATGGTCGTAGGAAAGGGAGAGCGGCGCCACCAAACGTGGCACAAAGGCGTTGTCTCGCCATACCGGTCGAATAGTGGAGCGGCAGACGCCCAAAATAGCCACTTCAGGGGCGTTAATAATGGGCGTGAAATAGGTGCCGCCAATGCCTCCCAGGCTTGAAATAGAAAATGTGCCGCCTGTCATATCAGCAGGCCCCAATTTGCCATCGCGCGCTTTCGCAGCAAAAGCAGAGGCTTCAGCCGCAATTTGCATCACCCCTTTCTTATCAGCATCCTTAATCACCGGCACCACCAACCCATTGGGGGTGTCCGCTGCAAAGCCAATGTTGTAATAACGCTTTAAGATTAAATTGTCACCATCGAGAGAAGCATTAAGCTCGGGGAATTTTTTAAGTGCGTTGCAGACCGCTTTAATCAAGAAGGCCAATAACGTGACCTTCACGCCGGACTTGGCGTTTTCTTGATTGAGTTGTAAGCGAAATGATTCCAGCTCGGTAATATCCGCATCATCATTGTTGGTGACGTGGGGGATCATTACCCAGTTGCGATGTAAATTAGCGCCCGACATTTTCTTAATGCGACTCAGCGGCAGCGCTTCAATGGGGCCGTATTTGGCAAAGTCTACCTGCGGCCAAGGCAGCAGGCCCAAACCAATTCCTGCAGCGGCCCCTCCCGGCGCTGAAGCCGCACTTTGCAGTACAGATTTCACAAAAGCCTGTACATCTTCGCGCAGAATGCGGCCCTTGGGCGCACTGCCCTTCACCTTGCTTAAATCCACACCCAGCTCGCGCGCAAACTGTCGAATAACGGGGCTGGCATGGGCCAAAACAAAGGATTCTTGGTCCACCGGTGCGGTAGGTGGGTTGGTGGGGTTAATGGCCGCGCGTCCCGGTTGATTGGGGACCGCTGTTTCGGCCGCGTCCAATTGCGCTGTTGTCAGCGCAGCGGGGGCAATTGGCGGCGCAGTGGATGCGCTTGCCGCTGGGGCAAAATGAGTTGCCGGGCTTGCGGCCACTGCAGCAGTAGCGGGCTTGGCGGCCTCAGTATGGGCTTCCAATATCAAAATAATGGAGCCTTCCGACACCTTGTCGCCCAATTTCACTTTTAATTCTTTCACCACCCCGGCAGAAGGTGCGGGCACTTCCATGGTGGCTTTGTCGGATTCAAGCGTCACCAGCGCATCTTCTGCGCGAACGGTATCGCCCACCTTAACCAGTATTTCGATTACGGGGATATTGGTGAAGTCACCTATATCCGGTACCTTAACTTCGATGGCCATACGATAATCCCCTTGTAGGAGGTGCGAGTCGCTTTAGTGTTATGTGGGATTCATACTCTATCAGGATCGATCCGACAGAAACAAAATCCGGCCATTCATTTTAACATGGCCAACCCCCGCTATACTGTGGTTTTTATCCCCCTGCGGAGCCCGTCTTGCCTTCAAAACAGAGCGTCCTGCGCTTATTGGTCCTGACCGCCCTGATAGCCTTGTTGGTGCAGAGCGTTGTTTCTACACCCAGCCTGCGGTTTTGGGAAAAACAAGCCCCCCAGAGCACCCCACAGGCCCACGCCGCGCATCCCCTGCTGTCCATTGCCTTACCAGACTTAGCGCAACAACCGCAAACCCTAGCGCAATGGTCGGGCCATGTGTTGGTCCTAAATTTTTGGGCCACATGGTGCGGGCCATGTAAAGATGAAATGCCCATGTTGGATGCCCTACAAAAGGAATGGGCCCCCAAAGGGGTACAGTTTGTGGGGATTGGCATTGATGAAGCAGAAAATATGCAAACCTGGTTAAAAAAGCGTCCCATGCATTACCCACAATGGGTGGGCAACGACCAAACGCTGATGTTGACAGCCCCGTACGGCAATACCACGCAAGGCATACCTTTCACGGCCGTTTTTTCGGCACAGGGTGATTTGGTGGCTGAAAAGCTAGGAGCCCTTACAGAGAAGGAACTGAGTGGGATTATTGCGAATGCACTGAAATTGTGAAATAGGGGTCAGACCCCCCCAGGGGTCTGACCCCTAAAAACTCCTAAAAACTGGTCGGGGCGAGAGGATTCGAACCTCCGACCACTTGCACCCCATGCAAGTACGCTACCAGGCTGCGCTACGCCCCGAGCTATTGATTATAGCGTTAAGTGCCTAACTGTTCCAGCCCTAGGGGGATAAGAGCTCGATAATGCCCTGCAATTTGCCCTTAAGGCCAACTGGAAGCGCGGGTGTGGGGTGTGTAATCTGCTCGGTCAGCTCTCGGATAGCGGCGCGCTCTTCTGGGGCTGAGAGAACATGTCGCGCCCCATTGATGGTGAAGCCACGGTCGTAGAGTAAGTCGCGGATGCGGCGAATTAATAGGACTTCGTGGGGTTGATAGTAACGGCGGTTGCCACGGCGTTTAACCGGCTTGAGCTGGGTGAATTCCTGTTCCCAATAACGCAATACATGGGGTTTTACAGCACAGAGTTTTCCTACTTCACCAATGGTGAAATACCGCTTAGGCGGTATGGGTGGCAAAGCGCATTCAGCTAGAGCTGATATCTCCACTGCGGCTCTCTACCAAACTTTTAAGTTTTTGACTGGCATGAAAAGTCACCACTCGACGGGCGGAAATCGGTATTTCCTCACCGGTTTTCGGGTTTCGCCCTGGTCGCTGGGGTTTGGCGCGCAATTGAAAATTGCCAAAGCCCGACAGTTTTACGCTGTCGCCTAGCGCTAATGCAGTTCGTATTTCCTCAAAGAAAGTGTCCACCAAATCTTTGGCTTCACGTTTATTGAGACCGACTTTTTCAAACAAGAGGTCGGAGAGTTCGGCTTTGGTTAAAGTCATTGAAACCCCTTTATCGCAACTCGGCGTTGAACCGGGTTTTTAGAATTGTCAGCAGCACATTGATCGTAGATTCAATTTCTGAATCATTCAAAGTTTTTTCAGTATCTTCTATAACTACACGAAATGCAACACTTTTTTTGCCTTGTGGCAGGTTGCTGCCACGGTATAAATCGAATAAGGTCAATTCTGAAACGCCGCCCACCTGCGCCTCTTTAAGGGCCGTTAGAAGCGTTGCGACGGGCAAGCTTTCATCCACCACCACGGCCAAATCCCGTCGAATGGGTTGGAAGCGGGAGGTTTCCTGATAATGAGGCACGCTGGATTGCAAGAGGGGATCAAGATGCATCTCAAACAATTGTGGCGCCTGAACAAAACCATAATGCGCCACCAAAGCAGGGTGCAGTTCGCCCAACCAGCCCACCTTTTTTCCGGCCAGGGTGATTTCAGCCGAGCGGCCTGGGTGTAGTGCGGGATGAGGGGCGGCACTAAATTGCGCCGACACGCCCAACAACAAGGCTTCCACATCCGCCTTCATATCAAAGTAATCCGCACACACTGGGGTCTGACCCCATTGTTCGGCATGGCGACTACCGGATATAAGACCGCCCAACATTTTGCGCTGCCCATAACCTTGCTCCTCTCGATAGAAGCAGCGGCCCAATTCAAAAATGCGAACGCGTTCTTGCTTGCGACTGAGGTTAAACAAGAGGGTGTTGATCAACCCTACCGCTAAGGTGGAGCGCATAACGGATAATTCGCTGGAGATGGGGTTGAGCAATACCACGTCCGATGGTTGTGCGGAAAGCACTTTTTCACCGGCCTCATCGACGAAGCTATAAGTAATCACCTCCTGGTAATCGCGGTTTACCATGACTCGGGCAATATCAAACTCCGAGCGCCGGGATTCGCCTACCGGCAGCAAAGACAGCGGCGCTATGGGAGGCGTGGCGGGGATGTTGTCGTAACCGTATAAACGGGCAATCTCTTCAATAAAATCGGCCTCAATAGCCAAATCAAAACGATGGCTGGGCGCAATCACCTCAAAACCATGGGGCACGGCTTTGATGGTTAATTCTAAGCAGGTCAACAATTCCGCCATGCGAGCATCGGTTAACTCAATTCCCAGCACTCGGCGCACACGATCAGGGCGTACCAAAACCGCATCACGAGTGGGTAAGGTGCCACGCACTTCCACAATAGAGCCCGCCGTGCCCCCACAAATGTCCAGCAACAAAGAGGTGGCGCGTTCAAGCGCTTGTTCAGTACCGTTAAAATCCACGCCCCGCTCGAAGCGATGGGCAGAATCAGAACTTAGGGTGTAGGCCCTGGCACGTCCGGCGATGGCCGCAGGTGTGAAAAAAGCGCTTTCTAGAAACACATTCTGCGTTTCATCATTCACCGCAGTGGAGTGCCCACCCATTACACCGGCTAAGGCAATGGCGCCGCTGTGGTCGGCGATGACCAATGTATGCTCGTCTAGGATTACGGATTGCTCATTTAGCAACAATAAAGGTTCTTTGGCCAAAGCATGGCGCACGCAAATGGCGCCCTGCAGCCGCTCTTCGTCGAAAGCATGGAGCGGTTGACCCAATTCGAGCAACACATAATTCGTCACATCCACCACCGCATTGCGCGGGCGCATGCCACTGCGCGTAAGCCGCTGCGCCATCCAATCCGGCGTTGGGGCTTTTGTATTGCTTAGTTTGAGCGAGCGCCCCAAGTAACGGGGACAGTCCAGCGTGCTATCTACCGTCACTGCGCGCGCGGTATTAAAGGACACCGTTGCAGGCACAATCACCAAGGGCTGTAAGGGGGACGCCGTGATGGCGGCCACTTCACGCGCCACACCGGTCACGCTTAAACAATCGGCACGGTTGGGGGTTAGCTTTAAGGTAAACAGTTGATCATCTAGATTGAGATGATCTCGAATATTTGAACCCACAATGGCGTTACTGGTCAGTACCAACAAGCCTTCGCTGTCCGCAGTCAGGCCCAATTCCTTTTCAGAGCACATCATGCCAAAGGATTCCACGCCGCGTACTTTGGCGGCTTTAATTTCAAGTCCGCCAGGCAATTGGGCACCCACCACAGCGCACGGGGCTTTCATGCCCACCACCACGTTGCCGGCGCCACACACAATAGCCAGTGGAGCACCCTGCCCCACGTCCACGCTTAACAGTTTTAGGCGATCAGCCTGGGGATGTTTTTCTGCAGAGAGCACCTGCCCCACCACCACGCCGGTGAAGGGTGGTGCCACCGCTTCGCGCGCTTCCACCTCAAGGCCTGCCATGGTCAGCGCATGCGCCAGAGCATCAGAGCTCAGCGGGGGGTTTACTCGGCTGCGCAGCCAGGATTCAGAAAATTTCATGGGGGTTATCTAAATTGTCGGGTGAAACGCAAATCATTATCAAAGAACAAGCGCAAATCATTCACGCCATAACGCAGCATGGCCAAGCGTTCTACGCCCAAACCAAAGGCGAAACCAATGTAGCGCTCGCTATCAATACCCAAGGGGTTTAATACATTGGGATGCACCATGCCGGCCCCCAACACTTCCAACCATCCGGTGTGACTGCATACGCGACACCCTTCGCCTTGGCAGATGACGCAACCAATATCCATTTCGGCAGAAGGCTCTGTAAACGGAAAAAATGAAGGACGAAAACGCGCTTTTAAATCCTCTTGCTCGAAGAAGCGGCGCATAAAATCGGTGAGGATGCCCTTTAACCCACTAAAAGTGACGGTCTCATCTACCCACAGCCCTTCCACTTGATGAAACATGGGGGTGTGTGTCATGTCGGAATCGCAGCGATACACGCGACCGGGCACAATGACCTTTACCGGAGGCTTGCGGCTTTCTAGATAGCGCACCTGCATGGGTGAGGTATGGGTACGCAACACATGTCGCGGATCCAGATAAAATGTGTCATGCATGGCGCGTGCCGGATGGTTTTCGGGAATATTGAGCGCGGTGAAATTATAAGCATCGGTTTCAATTTCAGGCCCATCGGCCACATCAAAACCCAGAGAATGGAACAGTTGCTGTATACGCTCTAGCGTTCGCGTGACAGGATGCAGCCCACCGGGAGATAAACCACGTCCCGGTAATGACACATCAAGCGATTGTGAGGCCAGTTGTTGTGTCAGCTGACGCTGCGCCAGCGCATCACGTTGATTTTGTAGTGCGGCTTCCACCGCAACTTTTACCCGGTTGATCTCAGCGCCCGCAGCGGGACGTTGGTCTGCAGGCAACTTGCCTAAAGCCTTCAGACGTTCGGTGAGAAGACCGGCCTTACCAAGGTAACGCGCCTTGGCATCTTCCAGCAGGGCCGCGTTGTCGATGGACGACAGCGAGGTCAGAGCTTCATCAAGAATGGATTGGAGATCTTGCATCGCCCTATTGAACCCTCCCCGAAGGGAGGGTTATTGTTGGGTCAAACAGCTAAAGAAGCGCGGGCTGAATCCACCATTTTAACAAACGCAGGTTTGTCAAAAACAGCAATATCGGCCAACACCTTACGGTCCACCTGAATGTCAGCCTTCTTAAGACCGTTCATGAAGACGCTGTAGGTCATTCCGCACTGACGGGCTGCTGCATTAATGCGCGCAATCCACAGCACGCGGAAATCGCGCTTACGACGACGACGATCGCGGTAGGCGTATTGCCCCGCCTTCATCACCGCTTCTTTGGCTATACGATAAACATTCTTGCGACGGCCGCGGTAACCCTTGGCTTGTACAAGAATCTTTTTGTGACGGGCATGGGCCGTAACCCCGCGTTTAACTCTTGGCATGGTCCGGTCTCCTTATGCGTAAGGCAACATGGCTTTAACAGAGGCCATATTGGTTGAGTGAATTTCGGTAGTTCCACGCAATTGACGCTTGTTCTTGGTGGTCTTCTTGGTGAGAATGTGGCGCTTGAACGCCATGGAGCGTTTAACACTGCCGCTGCCGCGCACTTTAAAGCGCTTGGCTGCTCCGCTCTTGGTCTTCATTTTGGGCATGATTGCTCCTATATTTTAAACCGCGTCGGGTGGTTGAAAAGGCTCAACACTTGTTTACCCGAACACGCCTTGTGGTGCTGCGTGCTACTGAACTACGGTGCTGCTGGTGCTGCTGGTGCTGCTGGTGCTGCTGGTGCTGCTGGTGCTGCTGGTGCATCAATCTTTTCAGCTTTTGGTTTGGCAGGCTTCGCCTCTTTCACCAATTCTTTTTTCTTGGGCGCCAGAACCATCACCATCTGGCGTCCTTCCATCTTGGGAAACTGTTCCACCACACCATGGGGCAGTAAGTCCGCTTCAACGCGTTTTAGCAAGTTGTAACCCAACTCTTGGTGGGTCATTTCTCGGCCTCTAAAACGCAGAGTGACTTTGGTTTTGTCACCCTCTTCTAAAAACTTAATCAGATTGCGAACTTTGATGGCGTAATCGCCTTCATCGGTACCCGGGCGGAATTTTATTTCCTTAACCTGAATCTGCTTCTGCTTAACCTTGGCTTCGTGTTGTCGCTTGCTCTCGCGGTATTTAAACTTACCAAAATCCATTAGGCGGCATACCGGTGGTTCGGCCATGGGCGCGATTTCTACCAAATCAATCTGCGCTTCTTCTGCCAGGCGCAAGGCCTCGGGTAGTTTGACGATGCCTAAAGGCTCGCCTTCAATTCCCACCAAACGTATTTCTGGTGCATTAATTTCACCGTTAATCCGAACTTCTTTCGACTGAGCGATAGCAACAACCTCCGTAACATTAAAAAAATAAGATGAACGCCCACGGCACCCTTAAGGGCGCCAGGCTTCATCTCGTCGCCGTTATTCTGTAATGCCCGAACGGGCCTTACATTCAGCATTGAGGCGGGCTATAAACGCTTCTGGGGACATTTGCCCCAGGTCCTCGCCGCTGCGACTTCTGACTGCCACTGTAGCCGTCGCCGATTCCTTATCACCAATAATCAGCTGATAAGGCAACTTTTGAAGACTATGTTCTCGTATTTTATAGGTAATCTTCTCGTTTCGCAAGTCAGACTGTACCCGGAAGCCTTGATCTTTCAGGGTTTTTGTCACAGAAACCACAGTTTCAGCCTGAGCATCTGAGATATTCATCACCACCACTTGCACCGGAGACAGCCAAAGAGGCAGTGCACCGGCGTAATGTTCAATTAAAATGCCAATAAAACGCTCTAAAGAGCCCAAAATGGCCCGATGCAGCATCACCGGCACTTGCCGACTGTTGTCTTCGGCCACATAACTGGCTTCCAAACGGCCTGGCATAGAAAAATCCGCTTGAATGGTGCCGCATTGCCAGGTGCGTCCAATACTGTCGCGCAGGTGAAATTCAATCTTGGGGCCATAAAACGCCCCTTCCCCAGGCAATACCTCAAAGGGCACCCCGCTCTTCTCAAGAGCTAAGCGCAGCGCGCCCTCAGATTTGTCCCAAATATCGTCCGACCCCACCCGTTGCTCAGGGCGCGTGGCAAATTTGTACAAAATATCGGTAAAGCCAAAATCGGCGTACACCTCGCGCAACAAGGTAATGAAGTCGGCCACCTCAGACTGAATTTGGTCTTCGGTGCAAAACACGTGGCCATCGTCTTGAGTAAAAGCGCGCACCCGCATCACACCATGCAAGGCACCGGAGGGTTCATTGCGATGACAAGAACCAAATTCACCATAACGCACGGGCAGCTCACGGTAGCTGCGAATGCCTTGGTTAAAAATCTGCACATGCCCAGGGCAGTTCATGGGCTTAATGGCAAAATCGCGCGACTCCGATTCGGTAGTGAACATGTTCTTTTGGAAGTTGGCCCAGTGACCTGATTTTTCCCAAAGAGCGCGGTCTAAAATTTGTGGGCAGCGCACTTCTTGATAACCACTTTGGCGATACACCTGACGCATGTATTGTTCAATGACTTGCCACAACGCCCAACCCTTGGGGTGCCAAAACACCATACCCGGTGCTTCATCTTGCAAGTGGAACAAATCAAGCTGTTTGGCCAAACGGCGGTGATCGCGTTTTTCAGCTTCTTCCAGGCGTGTTAGATACGCCTCTTGGTCTTCTTTCTTGGCCCATGCGGTACCGTACACGCGCGTGAGCATTTCATTATTCGAATTGCCACGCCAATAGGCGCCGGCTACACGCATTAGCTTAAATACTTTAAGTTTCGCCGTGGAGGGCACGTGCGGGCCACGGCATAAATCCACAAAGTTATCCTGGCGGTATAAAGAGATGTCTTGATTGGCGGGAATGCTGGCAATAATTTCAGCCTTATAGGCCTCACCAATACCTTTAAAATATTCCACCGCCGCATCACGCCCCATTACTTCTCGCTTAACAGGCAAATCGCGCTTGGCAATTTCCGTCATGCGCTTTTCAATAACGACTAAATCTTCAGGGGTAAAGGCGCGTTTATAAGCGAAGTCGTAATAGAAGCCGTCTTCAATAACGGGGCCGATGGTGACTTGCGCATCGGGGAACAATTCTTTCACCGCATGGGCCAATAAATGCGCCGTGGAATGGCGCAAAATATCTACCCCCTCTGGGTCACGCTCGGTGACAATGGCTATCTCAGCATTTTCTGTGACGGTTGTGGAGGTATCCACCAACACGCCATTAATCTTGCCCGCCAAGGCTGCACGAGCCAAGCCTGCGCCAATACTGGCGGCAATGTCGCTCACCGTTAGTGGGGCGGGAAAGGTACGCTCTGAGCCATCGGGCAGTCGGATTGTGATCACGGGATTTTGTTGACTCTAATGTTGGTAGGCGCGATTGGACTCGAACCAACGACCCCCACCATGTCAAGGTGGTGCTCTAACCAGCTGAGCTACGCGCCTGCTAAAAACGCTCAATTCTAATGGCTATTCAGCTCTAACGCAATCAACATAAAAACGTGTGGATCCATTAAGACCCATTTTAGACAGACCATGAATGTCGGTTTCAAAGCCTGGAAACTGCTCATTAAAGGAGCGTGCAAACTTGAGATAACGCACAATAGTGGCATTAAAACGCTCGCCTGGGATAAGCAGTGGAATGCCCGGTGGGTAGGGGGTTAACAATACCGCCGTGGTGCGCCCTTCCAGATCATCAATCTCCACCCGCTCCACTTCACGATGCGCCATGCGCGCAAAGGCATCGGCCGGCTTCATGGCCGGCACCATATCCGACAAATACATTTCGGTGGTGAGGCGCGCCACATCGTTGGCACGGTACACCTCGTGAATCTGTTCACACAACTGCTTCAAGCCCCAGTTTTCATAACGCGGATGTTTGACCACGAACTCCGGCAACACGCGCCACAGAGGTTGGTTTTTATCGTAATCGTCTTTGAACTGCTGCAACTCTGTCACCAAGGTATTCCAGCGCCCCTTGGTAATGCCGATGGTGAACATGATGAAGAACGAATAGAGGCCCGTTTTCTCCACCACCACACCGTGTTCGGCCAAATACTTGGTCACCACCGCAGCGGGAATGCCTATATCATGAAAATCACCATCCACCGCTAGCCCGGGTGTAATCACTGTGGCCTTGATGGGGTCCAACATATTAAAGCCCGGTGCTAGGTCACCAAAACCATGCCAATGCTCGTTGGGTTTCAGCATCCAATCTTCACGACTGCCAATGCCCTCTTCTGCCAAATACTCAGGACCCCACACTTTAAACCACCAATCATCACCCCACTCGGCATCCACTTTTCGCATGGCACGACGAAAATCCAGGGCTTCATTAATGGATTCTTCCACCAAGGCGGTGCCACCGGGGGCTTCCATCATGGCGGCCGCCACATCGCAGGATGCAATAATGGAATATTGTGGACTGGTGGAGGTATGCATCAAATATGCTTCGTTAAAACAATCGCGATCCAACTTACGGGTCTTGCTGTCCTGAATTAAAATTTGCGAGGCTTGGCTTAAACCGGCCAATAATTTATGCGTGGATTGTGTGGACATCACCATGGATTTTTCGCACGGCTCGCGATCGCGGCCGATGGCGTGCATGTCCTTGTAAAAATCATTGAAGGTGGCATGGGGCAACCACGCTTCATCGAAATGCAGTGTGTCCACCTCACCATCCAAAAGATCTTTAATGGTTTCCACATTGTAGATAATGCCATCATAGGTGCTTTGCGTAATGGTCAGCACACGCGGAGGCTCTTTGCTGGTGCAGGCAAAGGGATTGGCAGCAATTTTGCGCCGAATGGTCTCGGGCTGAAACTCGCTCAGTGGAATGGGGCCAATAATGCCGAAATGGTTGCGCGTGGGCATCATAAATACCGGAATGGCACCGGTCATGATAATGGCGTGCAACACCGACTTATGACAGTTGCGATCCACTATCACCACATCTCCCGGGGCTACGGTGGAATGCCAAACAATCTTATTCGACGTAGAGGTACCATTGGTAACAAAAAACAAATGGTCTGCATTAAAAATACGGGCCGCATTGCGCTCGGAGGCTGCGATGGGGCCAGTATGGTCCAGCAGTTGCCCCAATTCATCCACCGCATTACACACATCAGCACGCAACATGTTTTCACCAAAAAACTGATGGAACATTTGCCCCACGGGGCTTTTTAAAAACGCCACACCCCCGGAGTGACCCGGACAATGCCAGGAGTACGAACCATCAGAGGCATAATGGGTCAGTGCACGGAAGAATGGCGGGGCCAATGAGTCCAAATACACCCGTGCTTCACGGGCAATATGGCGCGCCACAAACTCAGGGGTGTCTTCAAACATATGAATGAAACCATGCAACTCTTTTAGCACGTCATTGGGAATGTGGCGTGAGGTGCGCGTTTCACCATACAGAAAAATTGGGATGTCCGAATTGCGCCAGCGGATTTCTTGCACAAAAGCGCGCAGGTGAATCAGTGCCGATTCCATTTCTTCAGGGGAGCCCGCGCCAAATTCTTCGTCATCAATAGAAAGAATAAAACAGGAGGCGCGGCTTTGTTGCTGAGCGAAGGAGGTCATATCGCCAAAGCTTGTTACCCCCAACACTTCTAACCCCTCTTTTTCCAAGGCCTCAGCCAGAGCGCGCACACCCAACCCACTGGTATTCTCTGAGCGAAAATCTTCGTCAATAATGACCACTGGAAAACGGAATTTCATGGCAACTCCTGGCAAACTGAAGGGCGGATTATAGACCTCTTAGGTGTTTAGGGGTCAGTTTTTAAAGCTTGGGTTAAATGATGCTGCCAAGCCTCCCGCAAAGTGGTTTTTTGCAACTTGCCGGTGGCGGTATGGGGCAGGCTGTCTTGAAACAAGATGTCGTCGGGCAACCACCATTTGGCCACCCGGGTGGCCAAATGCTCCCGCAATATCTCAGCGCTTACCTGGGCCCCGGGTTTCAAGACCACCAATAATAATGGACGCTCGCCCCATTGGGGATGAAGCGCTGCCACCACAGCGGCTTCCAGCACGTCCGGGTGACTGCCTGCGGCTTGCTCCAAGGCCATGGAGCTGATCCACTCTCCTCCACTTTTAATCATGTCCTTGGCCCGGTCGGTAATTTGCATAAAGCCTTGTGGATCGATGAGCGCCACATCCCCCGTGGGAAACCAGCCGTCCACCAGCGGACTTTCGCTTTCACGGTAATAACTGCTGCACACCCAAGGGCCTTTTACCTGCAAATGCCCAAAGGTCTGCCCATCGTGGGGGAGTGGCGCGCCCACCTCGTCCACAATGCGCATCTCAATCCCAAATAAGGGTCGCCCGGAACGGTTTAGGTGCAGTAGGCGATCTTCACCCGTCAGCTCGGCCTGCGCCGCTTTGGGCTGATTGATGGCGGCCACTGGGCTGGTTTCGGTCATGCCCCAACCGGGCAATACCCGCACATTTTGCTCGGTTTCAAAATAGCGAGTGATGTGGGGTGGGCAGGCCGCCCCACCCACGCCCAAGCGCTGCAAATGCTTTAAACGCAGCCCATGGGTTTGCAAGTACAGCATCAGGCTATGCCACACCGTGGGCACCCCCGCCGTCACAGTAACCCCCTCCGCATCCATTAGGCGGGTTAGGCTGTCGCCATCCAAATGGGGGCCGGGCAGCACCAATTTAGCACCCACCAGGGCCGCCGCATAGGGCAACCCCCAAGCGTTGGCATGGAACAGCGGCACCACCGGCAGCACCGAGTCTGTGGCCGATAATCCCAGTGTATCCGGCAAGGCCACGGCCCAGGCATGCAATACCGTAGAACGATGGCTGTACAGCACGCCCTTGGGCTGACCGGTGGTGCCCGAGGTATAACAGAGCGCCGCCGCCGTTTCCTCATCCATCTGGGGCCATTTGAAGTCACCGGATTGGGATGCCAACAGCGCCTCATACTGGAGGAGCGGCCGTGAGAAGGCGAGCCATGGCGCAGCGCTTTCATCCATCACAATAATGTGCGCCACGCTCCCCAATACCGGCTTCAAGGCTTCTACCAAAGGCAGGAACAAGGCGTCCACAAACAGCACGCTGTCCTCAGCATGTTGGATAATGCCGGCGATTTGTTCCGGGAAAAGCCGTGGGTTAATGGTGTGGCAAATGGCCCCCATTCCAGAAATAGCGTAATAGGCTTCTAAATGCTGACAATGGTTCCAACCCAGAGTGGCCACTCGGTCACCGGCACCCACCCCCAATTCCATAAGCGCTTGAGCCAGCTGTTTGGAGCGTCGATGGGTGTTGCGCCAACTGGAACGCGTCATGGCGCGCTGGGCGCTGCAAGAGACCACTTCGGTATCACCGTGATACTGGTCTGCATGTTCAATTAAGGATGAAATCAACAACGGGCGGTGCATCATGAGGCCTAACATGGAGCTCTCCCACTATTTTTCCATGATGCTACCGCAAACAGTGGCACGCAGGGAGGCTATAATGAGTCCATAACCACCATGAACCCAGCCCACCCACCCCTTACGGACCAACTGGCGCGTCCGCTGCAGGATCTCCGGATTTCAGTCACGGATCGGTGCAACTTTCGCTGTACCTATTGCATGCCCCGTGATCTGTTTGGCGAAGACCACACTT